>WNGB01025039.1_pt1 | contig 14848 bp, 11 predicted proteins | sample 5400681 | NCBI WGS metagenome assembly WNGB01 (sample SAMN13153367, study PRJNA577476) | soil metagenome | isolation source: 115 cm soil or saprolite under grassland replicate 2 | place: USA:California | collected 2016-06-15
ATCCTCCAGCCGCCAGGCCAGCTCGGCGGGATCGGACAGCGAGGTCTCCCAGCCCTCGGCGTGCTCGGCCACCCGACGGTGAGTTCGCTCGACCAGCTCGCGGCTGCCGAAGGCGTTGCTAGCCAGCCAGATCGGCGGGCGCGGTTTGGCAGCCGGCTTCGGGTCGACGGTGACGTCTTTGAACCGATAGTGCTGGCCCTCGAAGGTGACGTGGTCCTCGGTCCAGAGTCGCTTAAGGATCGTGATCCATTCGACCAGCCGCCCTACGCGGTCCTTGTTGGTGACGTGGTACAGGTCGGCCTCGATCCGGCCGCCCTCCTGGGGGATGATCCCGGTACAGCCCACCATCACCGTACGGCCGCCGGCCAGTAAGTCAAGGCTGGCCCACTGAAAGGCCAGCAGGACCGGGTCTCGCAAGGCGATGCTCGCCATGCAGGCCGGGCCGAGGCGCACCCGCTTGGTGCGAGCGGCGACACCGGCCAGCAAGGCGATCGATTCCATCCGCGGCTTGCCCAGCAGGCTGTCCCCCACCCAGACCGACTGGAACACCTCGGACTGGTCGGCGATCTCAGCCATCCGCAGCATCTGCTCAGGGGTGGTAACGCCGAACAGAACGCCACGGTTCGGCAGCGTCAGTCCAAACTTCACGACGCAGCCCTCCTCATCTCGGCCCGCCGGGTCTCGGTCTCGCTTTCGACGACGGTCAGCGTTTGTAGGTCGATCACGACGCCGTACTCGCTCGCCGCGGCCTCGACCGACACCAGACCGTTGCGAACGTCCGCGAGGACCGCGCCAGCCGGTCGCTGCCAGGCAGGGTCGAACCCGCCGCCACCGGCGAGGTCGGTCGTGCAGACGGTCCGGTCGTCGGCGAGAGTGTACCCCTCGGTCTGGGTCAAGAACTCCTCACGCGATAGTTCGCGCCCATCGATGAACACACGGGCCGGCGTGGCCAAGCCCCCGCCGCGCAGGCCGAACGGCGGCACGCGCATCCGATGCGCCCAGAAGTTGGTGATGACCGGGTTCGGCCAGCCCGGCAACCGCGAGTATGACACCCGCTGCCCTAGCCCCCCGCGCTGCCGCCCGGCCCCGCCCGAATTGACCAGCAGCTCTTTCTCGCGGACGAGGACCGGGGCCGCGACCTCGAACAGCTCAACGGGCACGTTCGACGCACTGCTCGGGAAAATCAGCGTGGGCGGGCCATCGCTGCGCTGCCCGGCTCCCATCCCGCCGCCGTCGAAGAAGTGGGCGTAGTACGATCGACCTTCCGGCGTCGCGCCGTAGGCCATGATCCCGCCCATCAGTCCGTTGGGCGCCATCACCCGCTCCGGCAGGACCGGCGCCAGCGCCCCGGCCAGCGCCGCGTGAACGTACCACCCCGACCTGGTCCGTGTCCGAACGGAGGCCGGAAACGCACAGTTGAGCAGGCTGCCCTCTGGCGCGACGATGTTCACCGCGCCGTAACAGCCCTCGTTCTCCGGCACCTCGGGGATGAGCAAGTACTTCATGGCGTATGACGTCTGGCCCTTGGTGTACGAGAGGGTGCAGTTGATGCCGCCCATCGGCTGCTGAGGCGAGCTGCCCGTGAAGTCCACCGTCACCTCGCGGCCGTCGAAGACCACCCGCGCGCAGATCGTCAGGACGTTGATCTCGTCAAACTCGACCGCGTAGCTGTACTCGCCCGGCGGAACAGCGGCGATGGCGCGCCGCATCGCGGCGTCGGTCCGGCCCTGGATCTCCGCCGCCAGCGCGTCGAGGTCATCCAGACCGTATTCGTCGAGTAGCGCCAGGATCTTGCGTCCGCCTACCTCATTCGCCGCCGCCTCCGCGAGGACGTCGCCGATGACCATGTCCGGCACGCGCACGTTCCAGCGCAGGAAGTCCAGCACCAGCTCGTTGCGATCGCCCTCGCGGAACAGGTAGGCCATTGGGATCAGCAGGCCCTCCTCGTAGGCCTCACGGGCCAGGTTGTCGTTCAGGACACCGCCGATGTCGGAAACATTGGCGATGCTGCCGGTGAAGCCCACCACGCGTTGGCCGCGGAAGAACGGTGTGACAACCGCGATGTCGTATCCGTGGCCGGCCGCCAGCCATGGGTCGTTGGTGATGAACACGTCACCGGGCCGCATCCGCTCCAAGCCAAACTTGTCGATGAAGGCGCGTGTGACCACCGGCAGGGTGCGGTTGAAGACCGGCATGCTGCGGGTGGCGTGGGAGAGCGAGCGGCCACGGGCGTCCATGATCTCGCAACCGAAATCGTTGGCCGCGCCGACGACGGTCGAGAAGGAGGTCTGAATCAGGATCGCGGCCATCTCGTCGGCCGTTGTGATGAGCCGATTCCACAGGATCTCGAGGCTCAGCGGATCGAAGGCTGGGGTTACAGCATGCATAGTTGTCACAACCTTGTTGGGCCCTCAACCCGTATTGTCATCATGAGCGCAGCGAAGGAACCCGCTTCCTGAAGACCGGGTCACGGATTCTTCGCTGCGCTCAGAATGACAAGAATCAGCCGCATGGTCCCCAGCATGAGATCCTTCGCTTCGCTCAGAATGACAACAAGCAGGCGCATGGTCCCCAGCATGAGATTCTTCGCTTCGCTCAGAATGACACGCCAAGCGCAGGTGATATGAACGGCGATCATATCTTCAATACCAGGTTCATCTGTGGATCGAGCTCCGCGGCCATCTGCGCGCCGATTACAGTCGTCGATTCGCGCTCCTCGACGATCGCCGGGCCCTGGATGCGCATCCCGGGCTGGAGCGCGTAGCGATCGTATACAGGCGTCTCGACGAACCGGCCCGCCTCGCCGAAATACGCCGCCCGCCGCCCCTTGAGGGCTGGAGCGGCGTCGCGACCACGCGCTTCGCGGTGCGGGAGCCGGACCTCAGGACGCGGGCCGCGAGCGGTGAGGCGCCAGCTGAGTAGCTCGATAGGCATACCTCGCGGCAGGTGCCGGTACAGCCCCTCGTAACGCTCGTAGAACGTGTCCAGGAGTTGGCGCCTGGCCGCGGGTTGGCCAGCCAGCAACTCCGAAGCGAGCGGAATGCTGATCTCGTGGAGCTGGCCGGCGAACCGCCCGTCGACCGATCGTTCGAAGCTCACGTCCTCCGGCCGCACGCCAACTTCGCCCAGCCGAGCGCACGCCCCTGCTTCCAGATCTCGATACAGGGCGGCGATCTCCGACCAGTCGAGCTGGTCGAGCAAGAGCGGATAGGAGCGAGCCAGCTCGAGCGAGGGCGGGGCAACCAGCAGCCCGATCGCGGACGCCACGCCGGCCGCCGGCGGACAGAGCACCTCGCGAATCGCGAGCGCTTTCGCCACTCCGCCAGCATGGACCGGCCCGCCGCCGCCGAACGCAAGCAGGGCGTAGCGGCGCGGGTCCTGGCCCTTCTCGATGACGTGGATCTTGACCGCCCCGGCCATGTGCTCGTTGACTACCTGATGGATGGCCCAGGCCGTCTGGATGGGGCTCTGGCCAAGACGCCGCGCCAACTGGCCCACAGCCACCTCGGCCGCCGGGCGGTCCAGGCGCATCTCGCCTCCCAGGAAGTACTCAGGGTTGAGGTACCCCAGCAGCAGATCGGCGTCGGTCACCGTCGGCTCAGCTCCTCCTCGCCCGTAGCAGGCTGGGCCCGGGTCGGCCCCGGCGCTACGAGGGCCCACCCGCATCAGGTCCAGCGAATCGATCCAGGCGATGCTACCACCCCCCGCGCCGATCTCGAGCATCTCCACCGTTGGGATCTGGAGTGGGATGCCGCTTCCCTTCTGGAAGCGGTCGACTCGCGCGACCTCCAGCCCCGGCGCAAGACTTGGCCGACCATCCCGGATGAGGCAGATCTTGGCGGTCGTTCCGCCCATGTCAAATGAGATCAGCTCGCGTCGCTGGCTCAGCTCGCCGAAGAACGCGGCCGCCGTCGCGCCGGCCGCCGGACCGGATTCGACCAGTTGGATCGGGGCCGCTAGCGCGGCCCGCGTCGAAGCGGTTCCGCCGGACGAGAGCATCGGATAGAAAGCGCCCCGAAATCCAAGCTCCGCCAGCGCCTGTTCGATGGTCGCGAGGTAGCCCTGGAGCAGAGGCTGGACGTATGCGTTGGCGACTGTGGTTGAGGTCCGCTCGTACTCTCTGATCTGGGGAGCAACCTCGGAAGAGAGTGAGACCGGTGCGTCTGGCCATTCTTCGTGCAACACGTCGCGCACGAGCCGCTCGTTGCCAGGGTTGCGGAAGGCGTGCAGGAAGCAGACCCCGATCGCCTCGACGCCGTCGCGTCGAAAGTCACGCAGCACCGCGCGCACCTCGTTCGGGTCCGGCTCGACCAGGACCTGCCCGTCGCGATCGGTCCGCTCGGCCACGCCCCGCCGAAGGAAGCGCGGTACGAGCGGCTCGGGATACTTGAGGAAGAGGTTGTAGATCTCGTAGCGCTGCTCAGTGCGCATCTCCAGCACGTCACGAAAACCGCGCGAGGCAATCAGGCCGACCGTCGCGCCACGCCGCTCGATGAGCGCGTTGGCGACCAGGGTTGTCCCGTGCACCAGGTGGCTGACTCTGTCGGCCGGCACTCCCTCGCGCTCGAGGAATGCCCTGAGACCCCCGAGCGCCCCGTTTGCCGGCGCGGCCGGGGTCGTCAGGACCTTGAAGACGCTCAGGGACCCGCGCTCCGCCTCGAGCATGGCGAAGTCGGTGAACGTCCCGCCGATGTCGAGGCCAATCCGGTAGGCCCGGTCCGAAGTCATCGATGATAGTTTAGCCCTCACCCCCTGGCCCCCCTCTCCCGCGGGGGACAGGAAAAACTCGCACTCCTTCCCGCCTTGAGGGGGGAAGGGGTAGGGGATGGGGGCTTCAACCCCGCAGCCTGGGGTCCAGCCAGTCGCGGAGCGCGTCGCCGAGCCAGGTGAAGCCGAGGACCGCCAGGAAGATCGCCAGGCCAGGTAGCGTAGCGTACCACCACTGATCGAGCAGGTACAGGCGGCCCGTGGCGACCATTCGTCCCCACTCCGGAGTTGGCTCCTGGGCTCCCAGGCCAATGAACCCGAGGCTGGCGGTGTAGAGGATGGCGTACCCGACGTCAGTGGTGATGCGGACAACCAGCGGCGAGAGGGTGTTTGGGACTAGATGGCGAACCACGATCCGCGCCTCGGAGGCGCCAAGCGAGCGAGCCGCGTCGACGAACGGCTCGTGCTTCAGCGACAGGACCTGGCCACGGATCAGTCGGGCGTAGGTTGGCCAGTAGACGATCGAGACCGCCACGATCGCCGAGGTGAGGCTAGCGCCGAGCGCGGCCGAGAGCGCCATCGCCAGCACCAGGTCGGGGAACGCCATGAACACGTCGGCCAGGCGCATAACCGCCTCGTCCCAGCGGCCGCCGCGGTACGCCCCGATCGCGCCTAAGGTGACCCCAACGCTGACGGCCAGCGCGACGACGGTCGCCGCCACCTGGAGCGAGATCCGCGCCCCGAAAAGGACGCGGCTGAACAGGTCACGCCCGAACTCATCGGTCCCGAACAAGTACTGCGGCCCAGGCGGTCGCAGCCGCTGGCCAAGGCTCAGCTTGACCGGGTCGTACGGCGCGATCAGCGGTGCCAGCGCTGCGACCAGGAACAGGACCCCGACGAGCAACGCCCCGGCAATGGCGAGTTCGTTGCCACGGAGGCGCAGCTGCCAGCGTCGGGAGACGCGGGGCCGCGCCGCGTGAACGACGGATTGGTCGGCCTGGAGAGTGGTGCTCATGTGAAGATGCCGAGGCCCGGGCCAGAGGATGCTGCCGTCGCGAGTAGCCCCATTGTCATCCTGAGCAAAGCGAAGGATCTCATGCTCCTCGCCAGCAGGTCTTTGGCTGGGTGAGAGCGACAATCCGGCTTGAGCGCACCCGAACACGCGGCTGACGGCGACTCCAGGCCATTGTTGTGGAACATGAGATTCTTCGCTTCGCTCGGGATGACAAACGGGAGACGAATCCTTCGCCTTGCCCAGGACAGAGAGTGGTCTTCAGGATGACAAGGACGTCCTCAGCATGAAGCCTTGTGCCTAGTAGCTGATCCGCGGATCGATGACGACGTACAGCAGATCAACTACCAGGTTGACCAGTACGAACACCGCCGAGGCGAGGAGGGTGACGCCCATGACGGCGGGAAAGTCGACGCTCGTGATCGAGGACACGGCGTAGCGGCCCATGCCCGGCCATTGAAAGATCGCCTCTACCAGAATCGCGCCGCCGAGCAGAAAGCCGATCTGGGTGCCCAGCGTCGTCAGGACCGGCAGGGCCGCGTTCTTCAGCGCGTGACGATAGACCACTATCCACTCCGGGAGCCCCTTGGCTCGAGCAGTTCGGATGTAGTCGCCACCCAGCACCTCCAGCATGCTGGCGCGTGCCATTCGAGCGACTACCGCAACACGGGTGAGCGACAACGCAAGAACGGGGAGGACCAGGTGCTTGAGTGCGCTCGCCAGCGCCCTCGCGTCGCCCTGGAGCACCGCGTCGACGGCCATCAGGCCGCTCAGTCTGGGGAGCGTGATGCCCGGGTCGAGCCGTTCGCCCGCCGGGAGCCAGCCCAGCTTCAAGTAGAAGAGGAGCTGTAGCAGGAGTCCGAACCAGAAGACCGGAATCGCCACCCACAGCGTGGCCAGGAGCCGGGTGAGGAGGTCCACCAGCCCGCCGCGTCGAGTCGCCGAGAGCACGCCAAGCGGCACGCCGACCAGCACGATCGCGAGGATCGTGAACAGGGCAAGCTCCAGCGTGGCTGGGAAATAGTCGTGCAGGTCGTCGGCGACGGGCCGCTTGGTGATGATGGAGGTACCCAGGTCACCACGCGCGAGGTTGCCCACGTAGATCAGATACTGCTCGGGCAGCGGACGGTCCAGGCCCAGATCGCGCTTAACCCGCTCGATCTGGTCGGCCGTGGCGTCCAGGCCGGCCGCGAACTTGGCTGGATCGGCCGGGATCAGGTGGGTAACGACGAACGTAACGAGCGTCATCCCCACCGCGACGACGACCAGCCAGACCAGCCGGCGGATGACGTAGGAGGTCACGACAGTAGGCAGTAGGCAGTAGGCAGTAGACCCATCCTCCGCCTACCGCCTACTACCTACTCGCTATGGTTTGCCTTCCAGCGAGATCTCGTCGAGGTAGAGGGCCTGGTTCCAGGCTGGGGTGTACTTGTAGCCCTTGACCCATGCACGCTGGGCGACGATGGCGGTCGGGTTGGCCAGGGCGAGCACGGCCACGTCGTTCATGAGGCGGGCCTGAAGCTCTTTGTAGATCCGCTCTCGCTCCCTCGGGTCCGTCGAGGTCCGGCCCTTGTCCATGAGCGCATCGGTCTCGGCGTTGCCGTAGAAGGTGCCGTTGTAGCCCTTGATCTGCTGGGAGGCCTTCCTGCAGGATCAGGCCGGCCCCACGCTCTGGCGGGTCTCCCGTTACAGCCACGTACTCCATCTCGAAGCCGCCGTTTGGATGGCCAGCCTCAGCCAGCAGCTGCTTGGCACGCGGGAGATCCTTCTGCAGCACTGGCAAGCTTGTGTCATGAAGCGGGATCCCGCGCGCCACGATCCCCTGGGCCTGGGTGGCATGGCCCTGGTAGACACCGTCGATGAAGCCTTTGTAGTCGAAGGCCAACGCGACGGCCTGTCGGACTTTGGGATTGTCCAGGGGCGGCCTGACCTGGGAGACCTGGATGTACAGGGCGACGATCGTCTTGTCCTCCGGGATCGTGATCGCCTGATTGCCCTTGAGCCGCGGCAGAGCGTCGAGCGGCACGCCGGCTCCCCACAGGTCCAGCTCGCCCTTCTCGAGGAGAAGCTGCTGTGTGGAGGGATCGGGGATCACCCGCAGTACGGCGCGGTCGATCTTTGGACGATCGGGTGCTCCCCAGTAGCCCGGCTTCTTGGCGAAGACCATCTGGCTGTTGTGGTCCCACTTCTCGACGTCGAACGGGCCCGTCCCGCTGGCGTGATCGTACAGGTACTTCTCGGCCCACTTGTCGTCGGGGGTAGCGTGGTCGTTGACGAACTTCGGGCTGACAATGAACGCCTTCGGCAGCATGCTCAGGAAGTGGCCGACGGGAGTCTTGAGAACGACGTTGACGGTCAGGTCGTCGACCACGTCGACGCGGTCGTAGATTCCAGCCAGTACGAAGGCCGGCCCTTTTCCGACCCCGTTGAGTCGGTCGAACGAGAACTTGACGGCCTCGGCGTTGAAGGGCGTGCCGTCGCTGAACTTGACGCCAGGCCTGAGCTTGAACGTGTAAGTCTTGGCATCTTCAGAAAGCTTCCATTCGGTCGCCAGTTTCGGGCCGATCTCACTGGTCCCGTACTTGTAGGCGACCAACGGCTCGTAGATCGCCAGGACGATGATGTTGGCCTGCGACTCGTTCGCTATGGCGGGGTCCATCGTCGTCGGGTCGCTGGCCGTATACGCCAAGACGAGCGTCCGGCCGCTCTCGGAGGCGACCGGCTTGGCAGCGGGAGCGGTCGTTGCCGCCGGCGCGGCTGGCTTGGGCGCATCGGTCGGCTGAGCTGCGGCCGGCTTAGCGGCCTCGGGCGGCTTGGGCTCGGGTTTGGCGGTCGGAGCCTGCGGCCCACAGGCCACGACGAGCACGGCCAGCAGAAGCGGGAATACCGTCTTGGATTGGATCATGGCTCGCCCTCCCTGATGTCCTCGGCGCCACTCTCGCTTAGAGAGTACTGCGCGAGAGTCCGGCTCGCAAGCGGTGCCTTCACCTACCCCCCATCCCCAACCCTTCCCACTCAAGGGGGAAGGGGCTAGGCGGAGGCCTCTCCCCTTGAGTCCCCTCGAGGGAGGGGGGCGGGGGTGAGGGCACGCTACGCGGCGCGGCGGAGGACCACGCGGTAGCGAGCCGTCTCGAGCGTGCGCGGCGCCAGACCGCTGGTGGCCAGGATGGCCCGCTCGACCGATCCTCCCAGGCTGGGCAGGCGCTCCACCAGGCGCCGGTCGGGATCCGGAACAAGCGGCTTGATGGTCACACCGCCCCCGCGCTGGTACTGGACGAGGCGCAGGCCCCAGGGCTGAGGGATCATGTTGTCCGAGCGGATGATCGGCCCGGGCGTGCCGCTCTTGCCGCTGTAGCCAGGCCCCACCGCGTTGCCGGTCGGGTTCCAGTCGCTCGCGTTGGCGCCGCGAAGCACCCGCCAGGTGGCGCCGCCATCCCCCGACGCCATGACGTAGAAGAGGTCGTAGTCCTTCTCGGTCTCAAACCACAGGTTGAAGCGTAGAGTCGCGCTACCGACCCCACGCAGGTCAAAGACGCGGGTCATCGAAGCGTCCAGGCCGTCGCCACGGTTGCTCCACCACATCTTCTGGCCGCTGGTCGGATCAGCTCCCACCAGCCGCACGGTCGGCTGGCCCTCGAAGACCAGCTCCGCGTCGCTGCCGTCGCCGTCCAGCTCAACATAGTCCGCGCCATACTGGTGGACGTCGTCCTCCATCGGTGGGTCGTCCGGTCGCAACCGCGCGAGCAGCGCGACCCGTATGTCGCTACGCTGGTGAGCGAAACGCCCACCGTCGACTGCCGGGTCATTCACGACGTTGGCTACGAGCCAGTCTTCGAAGATGTCGTCGAAGACGACACCATAGCCGGCCGTGTGGAGGTAGCGATTGAAGGTCTCGGGTGGACGGCCGCGCTCGCTCAAAAGGCCGCGCAGCCCATCCGGCCCCCCATAGTGCGACGCGAAGTACTGCATGAATAGAAAGGCAGCCTGGTAGTGCGGCGCCAGCACGCGCGGCTCGGCCCAGGAAGTGAGCTGGAGGTCGGGCTGGCGCTCGAACTGGCCGGTGCCGATCGAACGAGCCGAGACGGCAAGCCAGGACGCCAGCTCAGCACTGCCCTCGTCCACCCACGTCTCCTCGGAGGGGTTCATGTTCCAGTGGACCATGTGCTGGAACTCGTGCGCCAGCGTGCCGTCGAACGAGGCCGTTCCCGGCCGCAACGCGCCTAGACCCAGATGGATCATCTCGCGCTCGTTCGAGTACGGATAGACCGCCCGCGGATATTCATCCCAGGATGAGAAGTAGGCCGTCACGGCGGGCACTGTGGTCAGGAAGATGGTGATCCGCGGATCGCCGTCGATCCCTGGCGACCACTCGGTCCCGAAGTATAGATGCACGGTCGGATAGGTCTGCTCTTCGAACACGGCTGCAGAGCGCGCCAGCTCATCCTGTGACACCCGCTGGCCGATCTCGACGTACCAGTAGGCGTTGGGGCTTGCCAGACGCAGCTCGCCGTCTCGCTGGCGGTACGTGTTGGTGGTCTGGTCCAGCACCCAGAAGTTGTCCAGACGGCCAACCTGGAGCGGCTCGACTGGCCCGCCGACGACTAGACGCGGTAAGGCCACCCCCGTGATTCGAGACATGAGTGCCACTGGGTCGCGGATTGGCTGGGGCGACGAGTCAAGCAGGTCGAGCGTCGTGGGCTCGGGGGAGGCGAGCGAGGAATGAGGAACGAGGAATGAGGAATGGGCGGGCGGCCCGCCTGAGAGCAAGAGCAACGAGAGGCTGAGCAGAGACGCGGCGAGGCGTGATGACAGAGGAGGCATGCAAGAACGTGCAGGGGCACGATATCCCGTGCGCCACAATGATACCTGCGTCGATTCCGGAACCAGGGTTCCAACGAGGGCACGGCATGCCGTGCCCCTACCGTCCCCGCGGGACTCAATCCTCGAAGGTCAGCTCTCGGATGACGCCTCGGATGATGCCCTGGAGGCCGGGCGCGGCGCGCTCGGCTACGGCCAGGACAGTTGCGTGGCTCACTTCCAAGCTCGGCGGCGCGAGCCCGGTCGCCGCGTTGGTGATCACTGACATCGCGAGCACGCGCATGCGCTCGTGCCGCGCGACGATCACCTCGGGCGCCGTCGACATGCCGACGGCGTCCGCGCCGGTCAGGCGAAGGTAGCGGACCTCGGCCGCGGTCTCGAAACTCGGGCCCGCCACGCCGACGTACACACCCTCGTGAACTCGAACCCCCAGGTCGGCTCCGATCTGGAGCGCCCGAGCCCGCAGCTCGGCGTCGTAGGCGTCGGCCAGGTCCAGGAAGCGGACCCCAAGCTCCGGCTCGTCTGGGCCCACGAGCGGATTGAGGCCCGCCAGGCCCATCAGGTTGACGTGATCGCGCAGAACCATCAGGTCGCCCGGCTGGTATCCGTCGTTCAGCCCGCCGGCGGCGTTGGTGATGATGAAGACCTCGGCTCCCAGGCGGCGGAGGGTGCGAACGGGAAAGGTGACCTGCTGCAGGCTGTAGCCCTCGTAGTAGTGGACGCGACCCCGCATCACGACCACCGGAACGCCCTCCAGCGTCCCCGAGACCAGCTGCCCGCTGTGGCCTGGAACGGTTGAGACCGCGAAATGGGGGATCTCAGGGTACGGCACGACGACGGCATCGGCGACCTCGTCCGCGAGTGGCCCGAGCCCGGAGCCAAGGATGATGCCGAGCTTGGGAAGCGTCTGCAGGCGGCCGCGCAGACTCGAGGCCGCCTCGCGCACGCGATACGCTAGCGATGGAACACTCATCCGAGTAGGAAGTCGCGAGTAGGAAGTCGCGAGTAGGGAGTCGCGAGGGAGGAGCAACGCGTCGAACGCGCTCGTCACTCGCCACTGGCTACTCGCTGCTCGTTGTTCAGCGTCGGCTAGCTGCGGTGAGGGTCCTGGTCCGTCCGATCTTGACCTGCGTGTAGATCTGGGTGGTGGAGATGTTGGCGTGGCCGAGCAGCTCGCGCAGGCGAGGTAGGGTAAAGCCATCGCTCAGGCGGTGAGTCGCGAAGGAGTGGCGGAGTGTGTGCGGTGTCACCTCAGCGCTAACCCCACTGTCTCGTGCGACTGACTTCATGATCAGCCAGAAACCCTGGCGAGTGAGTCGCTGGCCGCGATGATTCAAGAACAGGGCTGGCTGGGGTAGGCCTGACCGCAGCAGCGCTGGCCGCCCGCGGTCCAGGTAATCCTGGAGCGCCGCCCAGGCCCGTTCGTCCACGGGCAGTTGGCGCGCTCGAGCGCCTCGACCAATGCAGCGAACGGTCTGGCCCGCTGCATCGATGTCGGAGACGTCGAGGGAGACGAGCTCCGTGACGCGCATCCCAGTCGCGTACAGCAGATGCAGCATCGCCCTATCGCGCAGGCCCTCCGGTGTGGTCCGCTTGTCCGCCTGCCGGATGAGCAAATCCACATCGCCAACGGAGATCGCTCTAGGGAGCGGCTTCTTCACTTCGGGCGAGCCCAGCTCGGCCGTGGGGTTGTGGGAGATCACTCCCTGGCGAAGCAGGAACTGAAACAGGGACTTGACGGCCGCCATCTTTCGGGCGATGGTGGCCGCGGAGTAGCCCTTGTCCACGCGCAGATTCAAGAAGAAGCCTGCCACGGTCTCGCGGGACAGCTCGGACTGGCCGACCTGCCCGTTGCCGCTGCCAGTCAGATGGTGGACGCCGTTGCCAAGTGGGCCGGCGTGGCGACTGCTCAGATACGCCTCGAACTGGCGGAGATCGTTCTTGTACGCGGCCAGGGTGTTGGGGGACAGCCGACGTTCGGCAGCCAGAAACTCGAGGAACTCCTCGATCTTCTGTTTCATGGCCCGCCTCCTCAGCGTTCTGGCCAGGCTAGACGCCCGACCAGAACTCGTTGTGAGTGTAACACAGGAAATTTCGACTCATCGGGGGTAGGCGATCAGGGCCGGCGACCCGGCGTGGCGCGGCTGGGGGGACGACCGCGCCCAAGCTGACGCTGAGCCTGGCGCGCCAGCTCTGGCGACCATTTCCAGACGTTGTAGTAGTGCGGCCGGCGATACTCCGGCGGCCCTTCCACGAAAAACCCAGGGATGCTGTCCAGAATCTCGTTCCAGACCTCGGAGTCGCGGCGAACCACGGCCGTGGCCGCCAGCGGCGAGAGTGAACGCAGAAGCTCGCTCAGGAGATGCTTGACGATCCCAGCGTGAGGCGCCTCGCCCACGGACCCGACATCGCGAAGCGTCAACGTGTCGTCCACCCGCATGTGCCACTCGACGAATCCGCCGAGGACCCATGCCTTCTCGCGGGGGTCGTAGCGTTCGAGCAAGAGCAGCTCGTCGCGCTGCTGGGCTGTCCGCAGGCTGCCGCTCCGAGTTCGACCGTCGGGATGCGCCAGGCTGACCTTCATCGCCGCCTGCAGCGGCTTGAGGTCTTCCGGCTCGGCGGAACGTATCCGAAAGGCGAGCTCGTCCACGCGGCCGCATCCACTGCCCGGGTATTTCGACCCAGGTGGAGAATAGGGTAGCGATTGCGCTCCAGGTGGGCAAGCTGGCCAATTCGCTCAGCCCCGAACGGCGTCGTTCGCGTACAGCCACTTCAAGAAGATGAGCTGGCCGACCTGCCTGGCGGTGAAGCCGGACGACTCGAGCGCGTAGCGCCACTTGTACAGAGTCAAGCGGCGGACATCCTCTGACGTGAGCGGGTGTCGAGTGGCGGCCCGAGGCGCCGGGCGCGATTGACCAATTGAGCGGCGTGGGGCCGGACGATGATCTGTCATAGGCTGGTCTCCCTGAACGCAAGGGGCGACGGCCGGGACGGGGGCACGCACTTCTGAAACCTGCCCCGACCGCCGCCGCTTGTCCATCCTCCTGACACGGGGGGTCTTTTTGGCACACCCCCGAGGGCTGGCCAAGCCGCGCGACTGCCAGACTGCCTCCCCACGGCCTGGTCGCGGCACACGCGAGACTCCTCACCCCCCTGTCTCACGCGACAGCGGCCGCACCGCGAACGAGCCAAAGCTCGGCGTTGACCTGGGCACGCCAGCGACGGCTAGGCGGAAACGGCTCAGCCGAGACGGCACGGCATGAATGACGCGCCTGCTGGCTCCCTTGAGGCCGCTATCTTACGTCTGGGAGCGTTACAACGACGTCTCGGGGCCTGGCGATTCTGTCACGAAAACATAACGAGTGGGCAGTGAGCAGTGGGCAGTGCACGCACTTGGCCGCTGCCTACTGCCCACTGGCTACTGGCTACTGGCTACTGGCTGGTGGCCGGCTCGGTTTCGGGCAGCTTGTTAAGGGTGTAGCCGATGCCCGGGCGAGTGGTGACGAAGCGCGGATTGCTGGGGTCGAGCTCGATCTTACCGCGCAAACGGGCAATGTTGACTCGCAGCAGGTGGGCCTCATCCTTGTATTCGGGCCCCCAGACCTTGGTCAGCAGGTCAGCCTGGGTGACCACGCGGCCGGCATTGCGCGCCAAGAAACTCACTATCCTGAACTCCGTAGGCGTCAGATTGACCTGCTGGCCGCTGACGCGCGCGACTTGTTGCGCGAAGTCCACCTCCAGCTCGCCGGTCTGGAAGACCGGCTGGCCTTGGTCAGGGCTGGAGAATTGGGCGCGGCGGAGCGCAGCCCGCACGCGCGCCAGCAGCTCCATTGAGCCAAACGGCTTGGTCAGATAGTCGTCCGCACCGGCGTCCAGGCCCGATACCTTGTCCTCCTCTGCCTCGCGAGCAGTCAGGATGATGATCGGCACGGTCGAGAACTCGCGCACCCGGCGACAGACGTCGCGGCCGTCCATGCCAGGCATCATGATGTCCAGCAGCAGCAGGTCTAGCTCCTCGGCCTCGGCCATTTTGAGCGCGTTGTGGCCGTCCATGGCGGTCAGCACGCGGTAGCCGTTCAGCTCCAAGTTGCGCTGGACCAGCTTGAGCAGGCGCGGATCGTCATCCGCTACCAGCACCGAAGTCTTGCGGGTCGTATTCATCGATCCTCCATCTCGTTCAAGCCGTCAGCTGTCAGCCTTCAGCTATCAGCTATCGCCTGCACGTGCTGACGGCTGACTGCTGACCGCTGATCGCTCGTAAAGTGGCAGCGTGAAGAAGAAGGTGCTGCCCTTGCCCAGCCGACTCTCTGC
>WNGB01008257.1_pt1 | contig 14844 bp, 10 predicted proteins | sample 5400681 | NCBI WGS metagenome assembly WNGB01 (sample SAMN13153367, study PRJNA577476) | soil metagenome | isolation source: 115 cm soil or saprolite under grassland replicate 2 | place: USA:California | collected 2016-06-15
GCCCGCAGGCGCCGATCAGCGCGAGCCGTGCCACCTTCTCCGGATGCCGCACCGCCAGCTCAGCCGCGATCCAGCCGCCGACGCAATGGCCGACGAGGTCGAAGCGCGTGAGCCCGAGCGCATCCAGCACTTCGAGAGTGCGGAACACGACATCGTCGATGCCGCAGCGGTCGAGCTCGTCGCTGTCGGCGCAACCCGGATGCGCCGGCGCGATTACGCGGGCGTCCTGCGCCAGCCGCTGATGAAACGGCTGCAAGTCGCCCGCCACGCCGTGCACATCGCCGAAGCCGTGCAGATAGACCAGCGGCGCACCCGCGCCGGCCTCCAGCACCGCAACCTTGCGGCCGCGCACGTCGAGCATGTTCACTTCGCCATCTCCGCCGCCGGCGCGAGTTGATGCTCCATGTGGGGGAACTCGCGGCCGAACAGTCGCGCCGAGTCGGCGCGCAGCCGCGGCGCGACTTCCGTGGCGAACAGCCGCATGCTTTTTCGCGTAAGCGCGTCCGGCATGTTGCCCAGGTGGAACTGGATCAGCAGGTGGCCGACCTTGGCGTGTTCGAGAATCTCCATGATGCGGCTGTGGACGGTGTCGGCGCTGCCGACGATGATCGAGGCGGATTCCTTGAGGTCGTCCCAATTCTCCGCGTCGCCGAGCAGCGGCGAGGTCGGATCGGAGAACTTGAGATAGTTCCGGAAATCGTCGGGCGGAATGTAGGGGATGCCCGGCCCGAACGTGAGCTGCCGGCCTTCGCGGCGCAGGTGGCCCTTGAGGCAGTTCTTGAGAAAGTACCAGACGCCGTCCTTGGCCTCGGCCTGCGCCTGCGCGTCGGTCTCGCCCACATAGGCCGACATCAGGATTCCCATGCGGTAGGGCTGATAGCGGTCGCCGTGCGCCTCGAGGATTTTTGCGAACTGCTGCTGCGAGCGCGCCGTTTCCCTGCCGTGGCTGCGCGACGACAGAAAGTAGCAGTAGCCGCGCTTGGCGATCTCGACCAGCGTCTCGCGCGAGCGCGAGCCCGGGATCCAGACCGGCGGATGCGGCTGCTGGGTCGGGCGCGGCCACGGATTGACGTAGCGCAGCGGATAGTGACGGCCCTCGTGCTCGAACGGCCCGTCCTGGGTCCAGGCGCGCGCGATCAGGTCGACCGCCTCCCAGAACTGTTCGCGCGAGGTGGCGGAGGGAACGTCGTAGTTGAAGGTCTCCGGGCCCGACCCCGGTGCGAACCCGGCGATTAGCCGCCCGTCCGACATGTTGTCGAGCATCGCGTATTCCTCGGCGATGCGCAGCGGCGAGAGGTGGAGCGGCAGCAGGCTCCCGAGGATCACGATCTTGCCGCGCTTGGTGCGCTGGCTGAGCGCGGCGGCGATCAGGTTGGGCGAGGGCATCAGCCCGTAGATGTTCTGATGATGCTCGTTGAGCACCATGCCGTCGAAGCCGAGCTCGTCCGCATAGGCGAGCTGGTCGATGTATTGCTGGTAGAGGCCGCGGCTCTTCTGCGCATCCCACAGCCGGTTCGGCACCGTGACCCAGCCGGTGTCGTATTTCTCGTCGAAGTCCGCCGGCAGATGCGGGTAGGCCATGAAGTGCCAGCAATAGAGTTGAACCGGGCTGGTCATGGGTCACTCACTCGGTGGGGCCATTGAGGCCTCGCTGTCGGCTGGAGGCTCATCATTGAAATCGCTGCGATTTTTGTAACGGTGGGTTCGTTTTGTCAAAACTTGGTGGTGCTAGGATACCTCGCACTGGATGGCGCTTTGGTGCTCATCCGTCCTGCTGTGGGCCGCCTGCACGATCATTCCACATCGCCTCCGCCGCCATTCACCACTGGTGAAGTAGCACGTTTCGCGCGGCTTCGCAAGTCGCGGATGCGCGACGCGGGCGCGGCCCGTCATGACGGCGGCTTGTAGATCAGCGCCTGCTTTGCCCGCTCGGTGATCCGCGGCGGCAGCGAGAACGCTCTGGTCACCAGCGCCTGCACCTCCTCGCCCGAGAGCGCATCGACGTCGAGCTTGATCTTCTGTGCCTCTGCCAAAAGCTCCTTGTCGGCGAACGCGGCCATGAACGCCTTGCGCAGCGCCGCAACGCGATCCGGCGGCGTGCCGGGCGGCAGCACGAACGGCCGGCCAAAGATCGCCTGGCTGTAGACCAGCTCCATCACCTGGCGGTCGTCCTCGGTCTTGGCGAAGCTCACGGCGAGCGGCACGCCCATGCGGTTGAGGTCGGGATGGCCCCTGGCGTTCTCCTGCACCACGACGCGGACCAGACCCTGCGTCAGCCAGTGCCCGTAGGATGCGTTGAGGCTGGTCCAGCCGAAGCCGCACAGGCCGTCGACTTCCTTGCGCTCGAGCGCGAGCGTGATCTCCCGGGTCCCGGCATAGCCCGAGACGACGCGGAACTTGGTGCCGAGCACGTTGTTGGACAGCGACGGCATGTCGCGGCTGGTGCCGCCCTCGTTGGAGGCGCCAACGATGACCTCGCGCGTGAAGATGTCCTGGAATGTCTTCACCGGCAGGTCCGAGCGGACCACGCAGGTGTAGACGTCGCTGTTGGCGCTGCCGATGTAGATCAGCTTGTTGGGATCGTGCTGCAGCGCCGCGTCGGCGAGGAGCGGCGCGAGCACCGCGCCGGGAAAGATCGCCCCGATGGCGGTGCCGTCCTTCGGCGCCACCGCATAGATGAAGCCCGCGAGCTTGTTGCTGGCAGCGCCCGGCATGTTCTGCGGCACAACCGTTGGGTGTCCGGGAATGTACTTGCCGACATGGCGCGCCAGCACGCGCGCATAGGTGTCGTAGCCGCCGCCGGCCGACGACCCGATGTAGAGATTGATGCTCTTGCCTCGGAAGAATTGCTCGACCGCCTCCTGCGCTGCGGCCGAGGCGCTCGCGGCCAAAGCCGCAATCACAACCGCAAGCGCCGTGGCCGCGGCAATTGCGCGCAGCGGTGCAGGCATGACCGTTCCTCCCTCGGAGTGCCGGACCGATCTTAGTGGATGCGATACGTCGCCGTCACGGGGCCTTCCCACGATGCGGCGGCGCAGCTACAATTGGCGAATTCTAAATCTCGTCATCGCCGCTGTCTGTCAGCGGTCGCGATGGCATTTCCAAGGGAGGAAGGTAATGGCACGAAAAGATCCGCAGGTGAGTCGCCGCAAGTTCCTTGCCGGCGTCGCCGTCGCTGGCGCTTCGGCAACGGCCGCCAAGGCGGCGACCCCGGGGACAACCGCAGCGGACGTGAAGCGGCTGCCGTCGGCGGTGGAGCCGATGGCGCACCAGGTGGCCGCCGAAAGCGGCATCCCGAAGGACATGCCGCACCTCGCCGGCAAGCCCAACTCCGACTTCATGGTCGATGTGATCAAGTCGCTCAAGATCGAGCACATCTATTCGAACCCGGCGTCGAGCTTCCGCGGTCTGCACGAGTCGCTGATCAACTACGGCAAGAACTCGATGCCGGACTTCATCACGTGCATGCACGAGGAGTCCTCGGTCGCGATGGCGCACGGGTATTACAAGGCCTCGGGCAAGCCGCAGATGATGCTCTGTCACGGTACCGTGGGCCTGCAGCACGCCTGCATGGCGATGTACAACGCCTGGGTCGATCGCGTGCCTGTCATCGTGGTCGGCGGCAACGATCTCGACGCCTCCAAGCGTCCGCCCGGCGTGCCGACCTTCCACTCGGCGCAGGACATCGGCGCGCTGACCCGCGACTTCACCAAGTGGGACGACACTCCGGTCTCGGCGCAGCACTTCGCGCAGTCGTTCGTGCGCGCGTACCGCTACGCGATGGCGCCGCCCTACGGGCCGGTGCTGATCTCGCTCGACGCCGGCCTGCAGGATTCACCGGTCGACGATCCGCACCTCTACATCCCGCGCTATGTGCCGACGGCGCCCCCGAATGCGGATCTGAGCGCGTTGCGTGAAGCCGCGAAGCTCCTGGTCGCGGCGGAAAATCCCGTGATCGTCGTCGACAAGATGGCGCGCACCGCCGACGGCGTGAAGTACATGGTCCAGCTCGCCGAGCTGCTGCAGGTTCCGGTCGTCGACCAGATGGGCCGGATGAACATGCCCAACACCCACTATCTCAATCAGACGGCGTCGGCGCAGAACCTGATCCGCAACGCCGACGTGGTTATGGGTCTTGAGTGCAGGGACTTCTGGAATACGGTCAACCAGTGGATCGACAACGGTGAAGAGCATGGTCATGGCCTGCGCCAGACGCGGATCAAGCCGGGCACGAAGCTGATCACGATCAGCAGTGTCGAGCTCAACACCAAGTCGAACCTGCAGGACTTCCAGCGTTTCCAGGTCACCGACATCGGCATGGCGGGCGATGCGGAAGCCTCGCTGCCGGCGCTGATCGAAGCCGTGAAGTCGGCGATGCCGAACGACAAGAAGGCGGCGATCGAGAAGCGCGGCGAGACCCTCAAGAAGGCCTACCAGCAGGCGCGCGAGCGGGTCCGGCAGACCGCGGCGCTCGGCTGGGATGTCAGCCCGATCTCGACCGCCCGGCTCAACGCCGAGGTCTACAATGCGGTCAAGGACGAGGACTGGGCGCTGGTCACCTCGACCGGCAACACCAGCGGCTGGTCGGAACGCCTGTTCAAGATGGACAAGCACTACCGCTGGCTCGGCGGCTCCGGCGCGTCCGGCCTCGGCTATGGCCTGCCGGCGTCGGTCGGCGCCGCCCATGCCAACAAGGCGCTCGGGCGGTTCTCGGTCTCGATCCAGGGCGACGGCGACATGATGTACGCGCCGGGCGCGCTCTGGACCGCGGCGCATCACGACATCCCGCTGCTGACCGTGATGCACAACAACCGCGGCTACCACCAGGAAGTCATGCACGTGCAGCGCCTGTCCAACCGGCGCAACCGCGTCGCGTCGCTCGGCAAGACCGCGGGACCGATCGGCACCAGCATCGACAGCCCGAACGTCGACTACGCAGCGCTCGCGAAGTCGATGGGCTGGTGGGCGAAGGGCCCGATCACTGACCCGAAGGACCTCGGGCCGGCGCTCAAGGAAGCGGTGGCGGTCGTGAAACGCGGCCAACCCGCACTCATCGACTCCGTCACCCAGCCGCGTTGAGGATCGTATCCATGCAAGTTGTTCGTAGTCACCTTGTTCGGCTGGCGGCGCTTGCCGCCGGCCTCGTGCTCGTCCAGGGGGCCGCGCTTGCGGCCGACGCCGGTAAGGGCAAGCAGAGCTTCATGAAGTACGGCTGCTGGCAGTGCCACGGCACGGTCGGGCAGGGCTCGCCCATCACCGGCCCGAAGCTCGCGCCCGAGCCGATGCCGCTCGAAGCGATGACGGCCTTCATCCGCAACAGCAACCGTACGATGCCTCCCTACAAGGAGGCGGTGTTGCCGAATGAGGATCTTGCCGACATCCACGCCTATCTGGCGTCGATTCCGAAGTCGCCCGATCCGAACTCGATTGATATCCTCAAGAACTGAGCGACGTTCGAGCGGAGTGGTTTCCGGCCCGGCGGCGTTCGCCGGGCCGGCGCTTTTATAGGGTTTTTATCAGGCGTTGCGGGGCTCGTATGACGTCACGTTGATTGACATTCGTGCCGGTCAGGCGCGATCCTTCTTGAAGGAATCCAGAGGTTCGCTCGTTTTGGGCGATCCCTTAATGTCTGCATAACCCGCGTCCGCGCCGCGTCGCGGCAACAAGGAGGAAGCAATGGCCAAGAAACATCCGCGTCCCGAGGTCAGCCGTCGAAAGTTCCTGGCCGGTGTTGCCGTTGCGGGCGCCGCGGCCTCAACCAGCGCGCAAGCCGCGACCACGACCGCGGCCGACGTCAAGCGGCTGCCGGCAGCGATGCCACCGTCGGTGCAGCAGATCGCCGCCGAGACCGGCATCCCGAAGGACATGCCGCATCTCGCCGGCAAGCCCAATTCCGACTTCATGGTCGACGTGATCAAGTCGCTCAAGATCGAGCACATCTATTCGAACCCGGCGTCGAGCTTCCGTGCTCTGCACGAGTCGCTGATCAACTACGGCAAGAACACGATGCCGGATTTCATCACGTGCATGCACGAGGAATCCTCGGTCGGCATGTGCCACGGCTATTTCAAGGCCTCCGGCAAGCCGCAGATGATGCTCTGCCACGGCACCGTCGGGCTGCAGCACGCCATCATGTCGGTCTACAACGCCTGGGTCGACCGCGTCCCCCTCATCATGATCGGCGGCAATGACCTCGACGCCTCCAAGCGTCCACCCGGGGTGCCGACGGTCCATTCGGCACAGGACATCAACGCGCTGGTGCGCGATATGACCAAGTGGGACGACCAGCCGGTGTCGGCCCAGCACTTCGCGCAGTCGTTTGTGCGCGCCTACAAATACGCGATGACGCCCCCGTATGGGCCGGTCATGATCGCGCTCGATGCCGGATTGCAGGATACGCCGGTCGACGACCAGCATCTCTACATTCCGCGCTACGTGCCGACCGCGCCGCCGCATGCCGACCTCAACGCCCTGCGCGAGACCGCCAAGCTCCTGGTGGCGGCGGAGAAGCCCGTGGTCGTTGCCGACCGCGCCGCCCGCACCCAGTCCGGCACCGACCTGATCGTGCAGCTCGCCGAGCTCTTGCAGGTCCCGGTGATCGATCAGGGCGGCCGCGTGAACATGCCGAACACCCACTACCTCAACCAGAACGGCCAGGCCCAGGCCCTGATCCGTGACGCCGACGTGATCGTAGGCCTCGAGCTGCACGACATGTGGGCGACGGTCAATCAGTTCATCGACAACGGCGACGAGCACGGCCACGGGATTCGCGTATCCCGAATCAAGCCCGGCACCAAGCTCGTCAGCATCAACAGCGGCGAGCTCAATACCAAGTCGAACTACCAGGACTTCCAGCGCTTCCAGGTCACCGACATCGGGATGGCGGGCGACGCCGAGGCGTCCTTGCCGTTCCTGATCGAGGCGGTGAAGTCCGCCCTCACCGGTGACAAGAAGGCCGCCTTCGAGAAGCGCGGCGAAGCCTTCAAGAAGTCCTGGCAGCAGAGCCGCGATCGCCAGCGGCAGGCCGCGGCGCTCGGCTGGGATGTCATCCCGATTGCCACCGCGCGGATGATCGCGGAGCTCGCCGCAGCCGTCAAAAACGAGGACTGGGCGCTGGTGAACTCCGGGATCGGTATCGGCCCCTGGACCAATCGCTTCTTCGCGACCGACAAGCACTATCGCTGGCTCGGCGGCTCCGGTGCGGCCGGGCAGGGCTATGGCCCGCCGGCCACGATCGGCGCAGCCCATGCCAACAAGGGTCTCGGCCGCTTCACGGTCTCGATCCAGGGCGACGGCGACATGATGTATGCGCCCGGCGCGCTATGGACGGCCGCACACCACCGCATTCCGGCGCTCATGGTGCTGCACAACAACCGCGGCTACCATCAGGAGGTCATGCACGTGCAGCGGCTGTCCAACCGCCGCAATCGCGTTGCCAATCTCGGCATCACGGCGGGGCCGGTGGGCACCAGCATCGAGAATCCGGACGTCGATTACGCCAAGCTCGCCTCCTCGATGGGCTGGTGGGCGGCGGGACCGATCAAGGATCCGGCGGAGCTCGCTCCGACCTTCAAGCGTGCGGTCGAGGTGGTGAAGTCCGGCCAGCCCGCGCTGGTCGACGTCTGGACGCAGGGACGCTGAGACTGTGCGGGCGGACTGAACCATCCGCGTCGCAGGGAATGTCATCGGCCCGGCCTCGTCCGGGCCGATTGCTTATAGAGGCGAGGTCGGGAGGCGGCTGCGTGTTGAGCTACTCCTGGGCCTCATCCTGAGGAGTATCACACGTCGGCAGTTGCGGACGTGTGATGCGTCTCGAAGGATGTGGTGGGGCACGGTGGCGCCGCCGGCCGCGTCTCCGAATCTCCGTCATGAAGAAGGACCGATCACGGTCACCTCCATCCTTCGAGACACGTTTCAGTCGGCAAGCGCCGACTGAAACGCTCCTCAGGATGAGGTGGAGTGTGTCTCAGGATGAGGTCGGAGTGTGCTTGCGCAACTCGCGTAAGCGTCACAGATCGAGCACCAGGCGCTCGCTCTTGCAGCCGGCGCAGCAGATCATCACGCGCTTGTTCTCGGCCTGCTCTTCCTCGGTCAGGATCGAATCGCGGTGCTCCGGCGTGCCCGAGATGACGCGCTGCTCGCAGGCGCCGCAAATCCCGAGCTCGCAGGAATAGTCGACGTCGACGCCCTCATCGAGCAGCACCTCGAGAATGGTCCGGCCTTCCGGAATGAAGAACTCCTGGCCCGAGCGCGCCAGCTCGACCGTGAAGCCGCCCTTCTTGGCCTTGCTGAGGTCCTGCCGCGGCGTGAAATATTCGACGTGGACCTGATCGCGCGGCCAGTCCTTGCTCGTCGCCTCGAAGGCGTTCAGCATCGGGGTCGGGCCGCAGCAATAGAGGTGCGCGTCCTTGGGCGCCACGCTGACAACGCCGGCGACGTCGAGCACGCGTCCGGCGTTCTCGTCGTCGAAATGGAATTTGGCGCCGCTCATGCCTTGGAGCTCTTCCAGGAACGCCATGTCGGCGCGCGAACGGCAGCCGTAGTGCAGCGTCCACGGCCGCCCGAGCTCCACCAGTCGCTGGACCATGCACCAGATCGGCGTGATCCCGATGCCGCCGGCCAACAGGACGGTGTGGCTGGCATCCTCCTTGAGGCGGAAGTTGTTGCGCGGCGCGCTGATCTTGAGCGTGCGGCCGACGCGCAGCTCGTCGTGGATGTAGCGCGAGCCGCCGCGGCTCGCCGGATCGCGCTTGATCCCGAACGTGTAGACGCCCGGGTCCGGCTTGGCGACGATCAGCGAGTAGTTGCGCAGGTGCCCGCTCGGCAGGTGCATGTCCACGTGCGCGCCCGGCTCGTAGGCGGGCAGCGGCTGGCCGTCGAGGCGCCGGAACTCGAAGATGTTGGTGTCGCGCGCCGCATAGCGGATCGCGGTCAGGCGGACCTCGATCAGGGCGTCGGACGCGGGCGCCTGGGTGGTGACTTCACCGCGAGTTGCGGTCGCCGTATCCACGTTGTTGTCGTCTCCCTTTGTCGGCGTCCGCCGCGGCTGCGCGTCGCAGATATAGGGGCCATTGCCGGCGCTCTGCAACCCATCGCCGCGGTGAGCGTGGCCGCGTAAACCGTCCCACGGCGTGGCGGCAAAGTGCCCGGTTGGTCAATCCGATCAGGCTGCGCTATGGTGGCGCTGGCCGCAGTCCAACAGGCGGAAAAGCCAAGAGGATTTAGCCCTGTCCGCGCCCCGCCAAGAACGCCGGGACCAGGCGCCGCGACTTGGCCGCGCGGCCGGAACGCCATTAGGGGAGGAAGACCGTTGAGTGGTTTGGTGACGACGATTGCACCCCGCGCCCTTGCTGGACTTGCCGCACTTGCTCTCGTGCTCGGCCTTGTGCCGGCCTACGGGCAGGGCGCTCCGCAACGTCCGTGGCTCGATCCCGCGCTGCTCGCCGCCGCCAAGGCGGAGGGTTCGCTCACGGTCTATTCCTCCACCAACGAGCAGGAAGGCCTGCCGCTGTTCAAGATTTTCGAGGAGGCGACCGGCATCAAGGTGCAGTACGTGCGCGCCTCCGACTCGGTGCTGACCTCGCGCATGACGATCGAGTTTCGCGCCAACCAGAAATCGTACGATATCGTGCACATGACCACGATCAACAAGCTGCCGCCGGCGATGCTGGCAGCGTACGAGCCGCCGGAGGCGAAGAACATCATGCCGCAGGCGCGCGACGGCGGTCAGCGCTGGTACGGGGTCTACGCCAACTACAACGCGCCCGCCTACAATACCCAGAAGGTGAAGGCCGCCGAGCTGCCGAAGAGCTACGAGGAATTCGGCCAGCGGAGGCAATGGGCCGGCCAGGTCGCCATCGACGGCACCGATAACGAATGGCTCAAGGCCGTGTTCGAGCACTACGGTGAGCAGAAGGCCACGCAGGTGATCAAGGACATCGTGGCGAACCTCAAGCCGATCCTGACCGACGGGCACTTGGCCATGGCCCGCGCAACCGGCGCCGGCGAGTACGCGCTCTCGCTCAACAACTACGTCAATCTCTCGATCAACGTGAAGCTCGGCGGCGCGCCGATCGAGGTGTTTGCGCTCGACCCGGTGGCGCTGTTCTTCGGACAGGTCGCCGTCAACGCCAAGGCGCCAAATCCCAACGCGGCGAAGCTCGCGGCCAATTTCATGCTGAGCCAAGAGTGCCAGCAGTTCCTGGCCAAGTTCGGCCGCCTGCCGACGCGCAGCGACGTGCAGGAGAATCCACCCGGTACCGTGGCGATGCTCCGCTCGAAGAAGGTCATCACCACGCTGTTCACCCCGGATGAAGAGAAGGTCTGGCAGCGGAAGTTCGCGGAACTGTTCAAGCCGCGCTAGCGGCGTGGTCGGCGGGACGTTGCAAGGGACGAGAGGGGAGACGCTTTGAGTCTCGCAAATCTTCGCTTGGATTCGCGCCAGGAGGGCGGCTTCGCGCACGGCGTGCTCGGCTGGCTGCGGCCGCGCAACCTGGCGCTGGCGGCCTGCGTGGTGATCGCGGGCTGGCTTGTGTTCGTGCCGCTCGCCGCGCTGTTCTATACCGCCTTCACCGAGGACACCGGCTTCGGTCCCGGCCCGGCATCGTTGAAGAACTTCATTGAAGCCTATTCGAGCTGGCACATCCTGCGCCTATTCGGCAACTCGCTGATCTTCGCCGCCGGCACGGCCGTGGTGACGCTGATCATGGGCGGGCTGGTGGCCTGGGTGGTGGAGCGCACCGACGCGCCCGGCGGCACGCTGTTCCACGCGCTCGCCTTGCTGTCGTTTGCGATCCCGGGCCTGCTCACTGCGATGGCGTGGATCTTCGTGCTCAGCCCCAACATCGGCTGGGTCAATGCGCTGCTCAAATCGGCGTTCGGCCTCAAGGAGGCGCCGTTCAGCATCTACACCATGGGCGGAATGATTTGGGCGCTGTCGAGCCACTATTTCCCGCTCGCCTACCTGACGCTCGGTCCGGCCCTGCGCGTGCTCGACGTGCGCATGGAGGAGGCGGCGCTGGTCTCCGGCGCGCGCTACTGGCAGGTCATACCCAAGATCACGCTGCCGCTGCTGCGCCCGGCGATCTTCTCGACCGCGCTGCTGCTGTTCATGCTCGGCATGTCGTCATACGAGGTGCCGCGGCTGATCGGGCGGCCGGCGCGCATCGACGTGTTCACCACCGACATCCAGGCCGCGACCCACAGCGCGCCGCCGGAATTCGGCATCGCCAGCGCGCTCAGCTTCACGCTGCTGTGCATCTGCGTCGTGGCCGTGTTCTTCTACCGGCGCTCGACCCGCAACGCCGAAGCGTTCGCGACCATCACCGGCAAGGGCTACATGCCGACCCGCATCCAGCTGCGGCACTGGCGCTGGCCAGTGGCGATCGCGATCGTCCTGATGTTCACGATCTCGCTCGGCCTGCCGCTGCTCACGCTGGTGTGGCAGTCGTTCTACCGCAACCTGGCGCAGCCGTTCCTCGGCTCGACCGGGACCGCGTCCTTGGAGAACTACGAGTTCATCCTGCACTATCCGATCTTCCTCGGCGCGGTGAAGACCAGCGTCCTGCTCGGCACCATGGCGGCGACCATCATTGTGCTGCTCACGTTCGTGATGGCGTGGATCGCGCTGCGGGCGGTGCCGCGCTCCGGCTGGGTGCTCGACTCGCTCGCCTTCACGCCGATCGCGATCCCGCATGTCATCATCGGCGCCGCCGTGCTGTTCGCCTACCTGATGCTGCGGATTCCGATCATCGACCAGCCGATCCCGGTCTACAACACGATCTGGATCCTACTCATCGCCTATGTGACCATGTATCTGCCCTACGGCATGCGCTTCATCTCGAGCGGGCTGACGCAGATCCACAAGGAACTCGAGGAGTCGGCGGAGGTTTCGGGCGCGCGGACGATTCAGGTGTTCCTGCGCATCCTGCTGCCGCTGCTGCTGCCGGTGCTGCTGGCGGCGTGGATCTACGTCTTCGTGCTCGCGGTGCGCGAGCTCGGCGCCTCGGTGTTCCTGGTCGGGCCCGGCACTCACGTGCTTGGCACCATCAGCCTCACCATGTGGGAAGAGGGCGGCAGCTACGGCGCCGTCTCGGCGCTCGGCGTCATCCAGATCATTCCGCTCATCATCATCGTGGCCGGCCTGCGCTGGCTCGAACTGCGCGTCGAGCGGCGCGCGCAGGTGAGCGCCGCCACGGCCGCGGCTGCGTAGAGCATGATCCGGAAAAGTGGAAACCGGTTTTCCGAAAAGATCATGCTCAAACGCAAAGCCGGCGGGCCGCACACGATTCAATCTAAACGAGTGAGACTCTAGCCGGACGGGAACGACATGTTCGCAATCGACAATCTCCGCAAGACCTTCGTCGCGCCCGGCAATGTGGTGGTGAGCGCGGTCGACGGCATCAGCATTGGCGTCGAGACCGGCAAGCTCGTGACCCTGCTCGGCCCATCCGGCTGCGGCAAGACCACCACGCTGCGCTGCCTCGCCGGGCTCGAGCGCCCCGAATCCGGGCGGATCGTCATCGCCGGCGAGACCGTGTGCGACACCGCCAAGGGCATCTTCGTCTCGCCGAGCGACCGCGGCATCGGCATGGTGTTTCAGTCCTATGCGATCTGGCCGCACATGACGGTGTTCGAGAACGTGGCGTTTCCGCTGCGGGTCGCGCGCGAGCGCAAGTACTCCTCGGCCGAGATCAAGGACAAGGTCGTGCGCGCGCTCGACATGGTGCGCATGAGCGGTTTCGAGACCCGCCCGGCGACGCAACTCTCCGGCGGCCAGCAGCAGCGGCTTGCCTTCGCGCGCGGCCTGGTGCGCGAGCCGCAGATCCTGCTGCTCGACGAGCCGCTCTCCAACCTCGACGCCAAGCTGCGCGAGCAGATGCGGGTCGAGCTCAAGCGCCTGCAGAAGCGGCTCGGCGTCACCACGGTCTACGTCACCCACGACCAGTCGGAGGCGCTCGCGCTTTCCGACGAGATCGCGGTGTTCAACGCCGGCAAGATCATCCAGCGCGGGACCCCGCAGGAGATCTATCGCCATCCCAACAGCCAGTTCGTCGCCGACTTCATCGGCTCCGCCAACTTCCTCTCGGGCAAGTTGAAGGAGGTGACTGCCGCCGACGGCACGGCGCTGGTCGAGACCCCGTACGGGCTGTTCCGCTGCAGCTTCGCCCAGTCCATCTTGCCCGGACAGGCAGTGCTGGTGAGCGCCCGGCCGGAGGACTTCTTCCTCTACGAGAAGGCGCCCGGCGACGGGCTCAACGTCTTTGCCGGAAAGATCGCCCACCGCGTATTTCTCGGCGAGGTCGTCGACTACCTGGTGGATACCGGCGAGGGCGAGATCAGGGTGCGGGTCAAGCCCGAATTCGATTTCCGGGTCGGCCAGACGGTTGACGTTGCGGTTTCGCCGCAGAAATGTGTGGCATTGCCGTCCTGACCGGCGCGTGTCCCGGCCAAGCGACGGCCAACGGGTCCGCGCGAAGCGCGGCCCGATGACAGGCTCCGCCGGAACGCTGAGCCGGACCCAGGGGCAACAAGGATGGGCTTCGCGAGTCTTGCGCTGGGTCCCGGGTCTCGTTCCGCTCGCATGCGCTCGCTCGCTCGCCCGGGACACGAGCGCGCGTGACATGCTAAAAGCCAGGATATGAATCGGAGAAATAGGTCATGAGCAACGCCAGAGTGACCGGATTGCGCGGCATCGAGCTTGGTGTCACCGACCTGCACCAGTCCGCCGCCTTCTACAGCAAGGTCTGGGGCCTTGAGCCGGTCGTATCCGAGAACGACACCATCCACCTGCGCGCGAACGCCGGCGAGCACCACATCGTGACGCTGCGCGAGCGGCCCACGGCCGGCATGCTGGGCGTGCATTTCGCCGCCAACGACAAGGCCGCCGTCAACGAGCTCCACGCCAAGGCGCAGGCGTTCGGCGCCAACGTGCTGGGCGCGCCCGCCGATCTGCCGCGCAGCGCTGGCGGCGGCTACGGGTTCGGCTTCAAGACGCCCGAGGGCCACGTGCTCAACATCTCGTCCGACGTGGCGCAGCATCCCAACACCGTCAACGACCGCTCCAAGCCGACCAAGCTCTCGCACGTCGTGCTCAACAGCGCCCGGATCGACGAGCAGACCAAGTTCTTCATCGATCTGCTCGGCTTCAGGCACAGCGACTCGACCGACATGATGGACTTCATCCGCTGCTGCGCCGACCATCACAGCGTCGCGTTTGCGCGCGGCGACGGTCCCTCGCTCAACCACATGGCCTACGAGGTCGCCAATATCGACGGCCTAATGCGCGGCGCCGGCCGGCTCCGGGCGTCGGGCTTCAACATCGAGTGGGGCGTCGGCCGCCACGGCCCGGGCGACAACGTGTTCAGCTATTTCGTCGAGCCGAACGGCTTCGTGGTGGAATACACGACCGAGGTCCAGCAGGTCGACGAGGCGACCTACGAGGCCCACGACGCCGAATACTGGCGCGAATTCCCGATGCGGCCGTGCCGCTGGGGGATGGGCGGCCATCCCTCGAACCGCCTGCGGGCGGCGATGGGCGGCGACATCACGGTCGCCAATCCGGAGGACGGCAAGCGCTGCGAAGAGATCATGGCGCAGAAGCTCGGGCGCTGAGAAATCGTCCTCACTGATCTCGCTCAACGAAGACGGTGCCCGACGCCATCCTTCGAGAGGCACTGCAAGTCGGCAACTGCCGACTTGCAGATGCTCCTCAGAGCCTGATCGGAAAAGAAGTTGAGTGATTTCAGCCCTTTGTGATTCCGTCGGATTTGCGAGATTCGATGGAGGTCACAATGTCTTGGACTGAAATCACCCGGGAGCAATATCGGCGCGATGGGCTGCGCT
>WNGB01008258.1_pt1 | contig 14844 bp, 10 predicted proteins | sample 5400681 | NCBI WGS metagenome assembly WNGB01 (sample SAMN13153367, study PRJNA577476) | soil metagenome | isolation source: 115 cm soil or saprolite under grassland replicate 2 | place: USA:California | collected 2016-06-15
GGCGCGGCGGACGGTCAGCCGCCCGACGGCGCGGGGGGCAGATCGCAGCCCTTCCACGGTCAGCACGTCGTCGCCCGCGACCGAAGCCAGGACGTCCGATTCCTCGGCCAGCAGCGCCGCCGAACGGGCCAGCGCCTCGCGCACGGCGGGGTTGAAGTGCCGCTCGAGATACGGGATCAGCTCGTGCCGCACGCGATTGCGCGCGATCGAGACGTCGGCGTTGCTCGGGTCTTCGCGCCAGGCGAGCGAGCGGGCGGCCAGATGATCGAGGACGTCGCGGCGCGACCGGGCCAGCATCGGCCGCAGCAGGTCGCCCGCACGCGGCCGCATGGCGGAAAGGCCGAGGCCCCCGGCCCCGCGCAGGAGGCGCAGCAGCACCGTTTCCGCCTGGTCGTCACGTGTGTGCGCGAGCGCGATCCAGGTCGCGCCCTCCTCGTCCTTGACCCGGCGCAGGAAGGCGTGGCGCTCGCCGCGGGCGGCTTCCTCCAGGCCTCCGCCCTCCGCGCGCCGTCGGGCGGCGACATCCTTGCGCTCGGTCCGGAACGGAACACCGAGGGCGGCGCAAAGATCGCGGCAGAACGCGGCATCGTCGGCGGAGTCCGGCCGCAAAGCGTGATCGAGATGGGCCGCCACCACCGTGAAGCCGCGGTGTCGGGCCAGGGCGGTCATGACGTCGAGAAGGGCCACGGAATCGGCGCCGCCGGAGAGGCCGACCACCACGCGCTGCCCGGCGGACGGATGCCCGAGGCTCCGCAGGGCCTGGGCGACGCCGGACTGGAGAGCGGTACGCCTCACGGCGAAGTCTTCCTCCTCCGGGTAGGGAAATGGTGGCGGTGCAGGGACTTGAACCCCGGACGCCGCGGATATGAGCCGCGTGCTCTAACCAACTGAGCTACACCGCCACGGACTACGGCTCGGCGATAACTCTACCCGGAACAGTGTACTACGATCGCTGCGCCGCTCATAAGTTGTTAAGGAGAGTGCGGTGTATACTTCGCGGCCGTGGAGTGCTTCTCCTGCAACGCAAGTGAGCTGGACAAGCTTCTCCAGAAGTGCCCGATCTGCTTCCGGTGGACCTGCGAGAGCTGCTCGACTCACGCCTTCGGCCGCCACTTCTGCTCCAAGCGGTGCTCGAACGAGTTCTTTTACGGTGACGACGACGAGTAGTACCGGTGGACGTCGTCGTCGTCACCTTTTGAGCTGGGGGGTGCTGCGCCGCACCCCCCAAACCCCCCGCGCGCTCCGGCGGAGTGAATCCGCCTCCGCGCGCCGTCCGTGGCTTGTGGCTGTGGTCTCAGCTTGCCCATGACCTTCCCGACCCAACGACCCCGGCGGCTACGGAGCACGGAGCGGCTGCGCGGCATGGTGCGCGAGACGCGCCTCACGCCGGAGCGCCTGGTCTATCCGCTGTTCGTCGCCCCCGGCGAAGGCGTCCGCAAGGAGATCTCCTCGCTCCCCGGCTGCTTCCACCTCTCCGCCGATCAGGCCGCGCGCGAGGCGCACGAGGTGGAGAGCCTCGGGATCGGGGGAGTCATCCTGTTCGGCCTGCCTGCGGCCAAGGATGCGCAGGGCAGCCAGGGATACGCCGAGGACGGCGTCGTCCAGAAGGCGGTGCGGGCCATCCGCGCCGAGTGCCGTGACCTCATCGTGATGACCGACGTCTGCCTGTGCGAGTACACCTCGCACGGGCATTGCGGGCTGGTCGAAGGCGGTGAGGTGCAGAACGACCCCACCCTCGGCCTCCTGGCCCGGATGGCGGTCTCGCACGCGCGCGCGGGGGCACACGTGGTTGCGCCCTCCGACATGATGGACGGCCGCGTGGGTGCCATTCGAACGGCCCTCGACGCGGACGGCTTCAGCGGCACTGCCATCCTGTCCTACGCCGCGAAATACGCCTCCGCCTACTACGGGCCGTTCCGCGAAGCGGCCGACTCCGCGCCGCAGTTCGGCGACCGTCGCGGCTATCAGATGGATCCGGCCAATGCCCGGGAAGCGCTGCGCGAGGTCCGGCTGGACCTCGAAGAAGGCGCGGACATGGTGATGGTCAAGCCCGCCCTGGCCTACCTCGACATCATCCGCGCCGTGCGCGAACTCGTCGACGTGCCCGTGGCTGCCTACAACGTCTCCGGGGAGTACGCGATGGTGAAGGCGGCGGCGGCGCGCGGCTGGATCGACGAGGAACGGGTGGCGAAGGAGACCCTCGTCTCCATTGCCCGCGCGGGGGCGGACATCATCCTCACCTATCACGCGAAGGACTTCGCGCGGTGGACGAAGTAGGTCGCTCCGGGTCGATGAGCTTCCACGCCTCGAGGACGTGCTCGCGCGCTTCGTACTCCGCCCAGAATCGGGCGCGGCCGCGCGGCGCGAACACCGCCAGCCAGTCTTCGCCGCGCCGCGTCAAGCTCAGCGACATCTCGTAGTAGAAGCCGCCGGGACCCCACTCGTCGGCGGCCTCGAGGGCGAGCGGCGCGAGCCAGAGGAGGACGACCACGGCCGCCACCAGGATCAGCCGTCCGTTCCGCTTCTCGAGAGCGTGGCCGGCGGCCGCCGCCGCGATCGCGAAGGCGAAGCAGAGCAGGAACCCCAGACGATAGACGTCCACGAGGCCGATGCCGAACAGGGGCAGGCACACCAGACCCGGCCAGGCGACGGACAGGGTGGCCGCTGACCAGGGATGGCGGGAAGGGTTCCGGGCCAGGCGCCAGGCGAGGAAGACCAGGAGCGCCACCGCCACGACGACGCCGAGACGGACGGGAGCCACGGGGGCGACCCGGTTCCACCAGCGTTCGTAGCCGAGCGGGGCAAAGACCTGGGTATAGATGTCGGCGATGCCGCGCGCGATCCCGATCCCCGGTTCGCGCGCCCTTCGCGGCTCGGGGAAGAGCTTCGCCAGCGCCTTGTCCGGGAAGAGGTACACCCACCAGACCAGATACGAGAGGGCCAGCGCCCAGAGCGAGACCAGCGCCCGCAGCCGCTCCTTTCGCTGCTCGCCGGGCAGCGCCAACCAGACGGCGAGCGTGGCGACCGCGGGGAGCGAGATGGCGATCTCCTTGCTGCCCAGGGCCAGCAGCGCCGGCACGAGCGGCGGCCACGTGCGGGCCCCGAGCGGCGACAGCAGCAGGGCCAGGCTGGACAGGTAGAAGACGGAAACGATCAGGTCGGTGCGCTGGCTCGCCCAGGCCACCGCCGAGGCCGCCATGGGATGGGCCGTCCAGGCGAGCGCGCCGAGGAGCGCGGCGCGGCGCGAGAGGCCAAGCCTCTCCAGCAGGAGCAGGGCGACCGCGCCCACGAGCGCCTGCAGCACCAGGTTCGTCACGTGGTAGCCCGCCACCCGATCGCCCCAGATCCACGCGTCCGTCGCGTGGGACAGGGTCGAGAGGGGCCGATAGTACGTGTTCGATGCGCCGGCGGGATCCTCGGGTCCCACGAAGGAAGAAGCGACGTCCGCGAACGTCCATTCGCGTGCCCACAGGAAGTCGTCGGAGACGAGCCCGTGACGGGCGGTCGGCAGGAAGAGGAGCGAGCCGGCCAGGGCCAGCGTCGTGAACGCGAGCGGCCGGCCGGGCGTGCGCCAGAGGGCGGCCACGGCGAGGAGCGCGACCAGCGCGGTCTGCGCGCGCTGGCGAGGCGCCGCCTTGAATTCCAGCAGCGCCACGGGGTCATGGAGCGCCTGAATGACCAGCACCGCGCAGGCGAGCGAGGCCAGCGCGAACGCGAGCGCGATGCCCACGGGCAGGCGGCGCGCCAGCAGCAGGAGGACGGCCAGGCCGACGCCGAGGGGCAGGACCTGCAGCAGGCGGTCCGACGCGCGGGCCTCGCGTTCGAGCACGACGCGCTGGAGCAGCAGGGGCAGCCCGTGGGTCGAATTCGCGCGCAGCCACACGTCGACGTCGTGCTCACCGGAGACCAGGGTCAGACGGATCCGCTGTGGCGACTCTCCCAGACCGACCTGGACGACCGGCGCCGCTTCGGGCGACCGGGCCACGGCCAACGCGACGGGCGGCGCAGGGGCGGACAGCATCAGATCGAGCGTGGCCTCCCGACCGGAGAGCCCGTGGAGGTGGACCAGGGCCAGGCGCGAAACGGCGAGAGCGTCGGCGGTGCCTCCGGCACGCCGGCAGCCCAGGCAGACCTCACGCCATTCGGCGTCGCGGTCGATCACGACCTTCGGGTCGAGCGCCATCAGGGCGGCCGCGACACCCGCCAGCATGACGACGAGCGACGCCAGGAGCAGGCCGACGCCGCGAGAGAGGCTCACCGCTGTGCGCGCGCGATCGCGAAGATGTGGCCCCTCTTCATCAATCAGGGATCATAGCGAGCGGTCTCGCGACTCTATCATGCGCCCCGACCTCCGATTTTCCGCTAAAGTAGCCGGGCGATGACGCAGTCCGAAGAACTGTTCGCGCGCGCGCAGCGCCTCATCCCCGGCGGCGTCAACTCGCCCGTGCGCGCGTTCAAGGCGGTCGGGGGCACGCCGCTGTTCATCCGCAAGGCGGAAGGCGCGCGGATGTGGGACGCCGACGGCAAGGGCTACATCGACTACATGGGCTCCTGGGGGCCGCTCATCCTCGGTCACGCCCATCCGTCCGTGATCGAGGCCATCACCCAGGCCGCGGCCCGCGGCACCTCGTACGGCGCGCCCTGCGCGGCGGAGGTGGAGCTGGCCGACCGCGTGGTGCGCCTGGTGCCGAGCATCCAGAAGGTCCGCTTCGTCTCCTCGGGCACGGAAGCGACGATGAGCGCCCTGCGCCTTGCGCGCGGATTCACCGGGCGCCGCAAGATCCTCAAGTTCGAGGGCTGCTACCACGGCCACGCGGACGCGCTGCTGGTGGCGGCAGGATCGGGCGTGGCCACCCTCGGCATCCCGGGCTCGCCGGGGGTCCCGGAAGGCACGGTCGCCGACACCGTGGTCGCGCCCTTCAACGACCTCGGCGCGGTCGAGAAGGTCGTCGACGCGCATGGGCCGGACCTCGCCGCCATCATCGTCGAGCCCGTGGCCGGGAACATGGGTGTGGTGGCGCCGCGCGACGGCTACCTGCAGGGACTGCGGGACCTGGCCTCGCGCGCGGGCGCGCTCCTCGTCTTCGACGAGGTCATGACGGGATTCCGCCTGTCCAGCGGCGGCGCCCAGGTGCTCTACGGCATCAAGCCCGACCTCACCTGCCTGGGCAAGATCATCGGCGGCGGCCTGCCCGTGGGCGCATACGGCGGCCGCGCGGACATCATGGAGCACATCGCGCCCACCGGCCCCGTCTACCAGGCGGGCACGCTGTCCGGCAACCCGCTGGCCATGGCCGCCGGCTGCGTCACCCTCGACCTGCTGCAGCGTGCCGGCACCTACAAGCGCCTGGAGATGCTGTCCGCGCGGCTGCACGCGGGTCTGCTCGGGGCGCGGGACGAGGCGGACGTCAAGGTCACGATCAACCGCGTGGGCTCGATGATCACGCTGTTCTTCACCCCCGGGCCCGTGCACGACTACGCCAGCGCGAAGACCTCCGACACCGCGCTCTTCGCGCGCTTCTTCCACGAGCTGCTCGAGCGCGGCATCTACTTCCCGCCCGCCCAGTACGAGGCCGCGTTCGTGTCCCTCGCCCACACCGAGGGCGACATCGACACCACCGTGCGCGCGGCGGGCGAGATCTTCCGGGAGCTCAGGGCCTGACCGTCGGCGCCGGCGGCGGCGCCTCCGGTGTCGGGCTCGCGACGGGGCGTCCGGCCGCTTCCCAGGCCGCCACTTCCCGCCGCAGGGCGCGCTTGCGGTCCTTGACGCGCTTGGTCTCGGCCACGGGATCGTCGGTGTGATAGTTGGCGAGCAGTACGACGGGCTCGACCTCCAGGCCGCCGAGGATCTGCCCCAGCGTCATGGCCGCGGCGGGTACGCAGGGATAGACCCCGACCTCGCGGATACCCGGCACCGCTTCCAGCGACCGGCGCTGCTCGGTGCCGACGAGGAGCAGGAACGGCCGGCGCGACGAGGCCGGGTTCCACACGTCGCAGCGCTCCTGGGCGGTCAGCCGCGCGTGGAACAGGAGGTCGCGTGCGACGCGCGCGCGGTCACCGCAGGCGGCGAGCTCGACCTCGGGGCGCCACGCGCGCTCGCGCTGCACGTCGGTGACGACTGCCGCGTTGGGCTGGGCCGCGCGGAAGGCGGGCAGGAAAGCCCCGGCGAGGACGGCGAGGGTGGCCGCGGTGCCGCCCGCGAACACGGCGGCCAGCCGGGGCGGTGAGGGCCGCGCGGCCGCGAGGGCGGCCGCCAGCGCGATCGCGGACCCGAGCGCGATGAGCGCGACCTGGAACGGCCAGCCCGGCAGCCAGTCCGTCGGGATGCGCGCCTGCAGGGCGGCGGGGACGAGCGCGATCGGCGCGAACGCCACCAGCGCCGCCCGCGCCCAGGCGCGGTCGATGCGGTCCCACGAAGCGGCGAGATGGCTGCCGATCACGAGCGACGCCGCCGGGAGCAGGGGCAGCAGGTAGTAGTCGATCTTGCCGCGCGAGAGGCTCAGGGGCACGGCCATGAGCGCCATCCAGAGGAACAGGAACGCGGCGCGCCGCGCGCCGCGCCACGCGGCCAGCGGGAAGAGCAGCGACCAGGGCAGGCCGGCCGCGAAGTAGGTCCAGACGTAGTACAGGGGCGAGCGATCGGCGTCGTAGGTCTCGCCGGCGAAGCGCTCGAGGTTCTCGCGGAGGAAGAAGTATTCGAGGGGACCGGAGCCCAGGCGCCAGGCGACGGCGGCGAACCAGCCGAGTCCGAGGATGGCAAACGCGACGGCGGTGGCGCCGATCCCGCGTGCGTCCAGCCTCAGGCAAAGACCTCGGTGGCCGTGGAGGACCAGCAGCCCCAGGCCCAGACCGGCGAGCACGAGCGCGACCGGGCCCTTGGTCAGGAAGCCCAGACCGAGGGTCGCTCCCAGGGCGGCCATGCGGAAGGCGGTCGGTCCCCGCTCGTCGGTCGCGGAGGCGCCGATGGCCACGGCCAGCGTGCACCAGAGCGTGAGCAGCATGTCCGACATGGCGACGCGTCCGAAGCTCAGGACGAGGAGCGTCGTGCCCAGCGCGAGCGCGCCGTAGACGGCGGCGCGCCGGTCCAGGAGCAGGCGGCCCAGCCAGGCGGTGGCCACGATCGAGCCCAGGGCCGCCGCCGCGGAGACGAGCCGTCCCACCCCGAGCGAGAAGCCGAGGACGCGGAAGGCGGCCGCCATCAGCCAGTAGGTGAGCGCGGGCTTGTCGAAGAACGGCTCACCCTGGTAGCGGGGCACCAACCAGTCGCCCCTCTCCACCATCGCGCGCGCCCCGTCCATGAAGTAGATCTCGGCCCTTTCCAGCGGCGCCGCGCCCAGCGCGGGCAGCAGGACGGCGGCGGTGAGGACGAGGACGAGCGCGATCTGCGCGGCCCAGGGCAGGCGGGCGGCGCGGGACGCGAAGGGTGCGCTCAGGAGGCGACGGGGGCGGGTACGGGCACCTCCCCGCGCTTGAGGTGGAGCTGGCCGCAGGCGGCGAGGATGTCCTGCCCGCGCGGGCGGCGCACGGAGACGGTGATCCGAGCCTCCGACAGGATGCGGCAGAACTCGTCGATCGCCTCCGGCGAGGGCGGCGCGAACGGGATCTCCGGCGCGGGGTTCAGGGGGATCAGGTTCACCTTGCCGTGCGCGCCGGCCAGGAGCCGGACGAGTGCACGCGCGTGCGTGGGCTGGTCGTTGACCCCGCCGAGCAGCACGTACTCATAGGTGACGGCGCCGCCGTGAGGGATGGGATAGCGCTGCGCGGCCGCGATCACGTCCTGGATGTCGTAGCGCTCCTCGATGGGCATCAGCTCGCGCCGCAGCTCCTTCGTCGGCGCGTGGAGGCTGATGGCGAGGTTCGGCCGCACCGGCTCCTGCATCAGCTTCTCGAGGGCGGGCAGGATGCCGACCGTGGACAGGGTGAGCTTCCTGGGCGCCACCGCGAAGCCGTCCGGATCCATGAGCGCACGCAGGGCGATCACCGTGCTTTCGTAGTTGAGCAGCGGCTCCCCCATCCCCATCACGACCACGTTCCAGGCCTTGGTCTTCATCTCAGGGGGGGCACTTCGCGCGTGGTAGGGTGGGCGCTCGCGCTGCGGCCACCGGCGAGCTGGTTGGCTGCGACCCCCCCTGAAACCCCCCTCGCTCGTCGCCGCGCCACGCGCGCCGCCGAGCTCTCGATGGACCTCGTGCATGACCGTCGCCACCTGGCCGAGGATCTCCCAGGGCTTGAGGTTCCGCCTGTATCCGCTGATGCCGGTCAGGCAGAACACGCACTTGAGCGGGCAGCCGGCCTGGGTCGAGATGCAGATCGTGCGCCGCCGGTCCTCCGGGATGTAGACGCTCTCGATCGTCGCCCCGTCGTCCAGGCGGAAGAGGTACTTGATCGTGCCGTCCCGGCTGTGTCCGCGTTCCACCACTTCGGGCCAGCGCAGGTCGTGGGTCGCGGCCAGCGCCTCGCGGACGCCCTTGGTGAGGTCGGTCATCTCCGCCATGGTGCGGGCGCGCCGCCGGTAGAGCCACCGATAGATCTGCTCGACGCGATAGGCGGGCTCGCCCAGTCCGGCCACGACCTGGCTCAGCGCGGCGCGGTCGAGGCCAAAGAGGTTCGGCTTGCCGGACGGACTCTCCACGGACTGATTCTAGCGCGCCGGGCCGATCGCGCCGCCCGGTCCTCGTCCCCGTCTCCGTCCCCGTTCCCGTCTCCGTCTGTCTGGCGATCCAGGCGCCGATATAATCTCGCGGCCATGACGCTCGAGATTCGCGTCGACGGTCCCGGCGTGCTCCCCGAGTACGCGACCGAAGGCGCCGCCGGCGCCGACCTCCGTGCCGCGGAGAGCCTCACGCTGCCCGCGGGGGGACGGGCGGCGGTCGCGACCGGCCTCTTCGTGGAGATCCCCGCGGGATACGTCGGCCTGGTGTGGCCACGGAGCGGGCTGGCCGTGCGCCACGGCATCGACACCCTGGCCGGAGTGATCGACAGCGACTACCGCGGTGAGGTGAAGGTCGTCCTCGTCAACCACGGCCCGGAGCCGCTGGCCATCGCTCCGGGCGATCGCATCGCGCAGCTCCTGGTCCAGCCCGTGGCCCGCGTCCGCTTCACGCGCGCGGCCCTCGCGCCCAGCGGGCGCGGCGCGGCCGGGTTCGGGTCCACCGGGGCCTGATCGGGCAAAGGCGGGGGCTCAGGACACCCGCGGCGGCTCCGAGCGGTTCGTGCCCGCGGTGCTGTTGAGGTGGAGCTGCGTGTTGATGCGGCCGAGCAGGATGCGGGCGACACGCAGGTCGTGGCCGGCGTCGATGATGAGCAGGGTCAGGTCGCCGCCCGCCCAGAGCAGCCCGGCCATGACGAGCAGCCGCGTGCCTTCGCCGATGAGCGTCACCAGGGCGGCCGTGCCGTCGATGACCAGCCCCGTCACCACCTCGCCCAGCAGCATCACGATGATCAGGCCGGCCAGGACCTTGAAGAGGCGGGCGATGTACCGCAGCGTGATGTAGGGCTCCAGGTCGGCCGCGCGCACGCCTTCGGGGCTCTCGCCGCCTTGGCGGTGCTCGGCCTCCGGAGGCGCGCCGCAGGCGGGGCAGACCTTGGTCCAGTCCGGGCGGGGACTTCCGCAGTCGGGGCAAAGCGATTCCGTCACAGATCCTCCTTGTTGTTCATCCCGCGCCTTCGCCGTTCCAGCGCGCGCGGTATCCGCGGGTGTCGATGTGGGTGAAGGGCCCGTGGCCGCAGCAGGCCTTGTAGATGCCGATCCCGCCCACCAGGGCCGGATATTCCCGCTCCACCTTCTCCGCCGCGTCGGCGAAGATCTTGGCGTCCCGGGTGTCGACGTGGCCGTCGCCGTTGAGGTCGTCGGGCTGGCCATCGCGGTCGTTGTCGACGTAGACGTCGGAGGCGTCGCCGTACATGTGGCGGCTCAGGTTCGCGCGCCCGCCCGTGTTGCCGCCGCCCTTGTTGTAGCGCGGGGTGCGGAAGCCGCTCATCACGAACACGTGGTCGACGTGGTGTCCTTCCTTCTCCAGCTCCGCGATCGTCAGCTCCAGCTTGTCCAGCAGCTTCGGCTCCAGGAGCAGGTACTTGGGCCAAACGTCGTACTGGTCCTTGGTCAGGAAGTCGCCGAGCTGGAAATGCTCGGACACCGGCGTCGGTCGGTTCTCGCGCGTCACCTCGATGAAGCCGCTGGGGTTGGAGTAGGAGGCCGTGCGCGGCTTGCCTCCGTTCTCGTAGGGCCAGCTCCCGAGATAATAGAGCCCGATGCGATCGTTCTTCTTCTGCGCGAACGGGACCATGGTGATGACGCGCAGGTCGTCGACGGGCTTGCTGATCTTGCCGAGCTGGACGGCGAGCTTGTAGATCCCGGGAGCAGCGGGAGCGGCGAGCTTCGAGCTGGCGAGCTCCTGGCCCGAGGGGCCCTCGAAGGTCGCCGAGAGCGTGGGGTCGGCTTCGTCGGCCAGGTCGGCATTGGGGGCGCGGATGACCGCCTTGAGCTTCCCGCTCTGCCCGCGCAAGTCCTGGACGAGGGCGTTCATGGCCGCGTCGCTCAGGTAGGCGGTGGAGGCGGCGCGCGGGTCGGTCAAGGAAGCGCCGATCGTGCGCGCGATCGAAGCGACCGGAGGGGGCGAATCGGGTTTGGCGAGTCGGGCGGGCTGGGCGCGTTGGCCGGGTGCCGCGGGCTGGCTCCGCTCCCGGTAGGCGGCGACCACGGACACCGCCCAGGCGGAGAGGATGGCTCCGAACACGAGCCCCGCCGCCATGTCGAAAGCCAGGCGTTGACGCGGGTTGCGCAGGGCTCCCCATCGCCTGCGGCGGCGCTCCGGCCATAGCGGCGATGGCGGTCGCGTACGGGCGGTCACATCTCCAGTCTTGGGTACGGTACGCAGGGGGTCAAGCGCCCCCGCGCGGAACCCCGGGCGGGCCGGTCTCAGTCCGTGACCGAGGAAACCGTGGTCTCGAAGGTCACGGGAAGAACCGTTCCGATGGGCAGGGTGTGGCTGGCCGCCACGACCGGAGCCGCGCCCACGAGGAGCGCAAGGGCCACGAAGGGAATGACGGTCTGCATGGGTCCTCTATAGCACGGCCGGACGGGGCAGGAAGTGGCGTCGAAGCGTCCAGGGCTTGGAAGGCGCCGCGGGCGGCGAGTAGAATAGAAGGTTCGCCGCGCGGGTGCGGCGTCTCAGGGCCCCGAAGACCGATGGAACTCGATCGCATCATCATCACTGGCGCGCGCCAGCACAACCTCAAGAACGTCACCGTCGAGATCCCCAAGAAGAAGTTGGTGATCCTGACGGGAGTGTCGGGCTCCGGGAAGTCGTCCCTGGCCTTCGACACGCTCTACGCGGAAGGGCAACGCCGCTACATCGAGAGCCTCAACGCGTACGCCCGCCAGTTCCTCGGGCAGATGGACAAGCCGCTCTACGATTCCATCCGCGGCCTGGCCCCGACCATCTCCATCGAGCAGAAGGCGGCCAGCGGCAACCCGCGCTCGACGGTGGGGACGATCACCGAGATCCACGACTACCTGCGCGTCCTCTGGGCGCGCGTGGGCCGGCTGACCTGCCACAACTGCGGCCGGTCCGTCTCGCAGCAGTCGTCCCAGCAGATCGTGCACGAGATCGCGGACCTGCGGCCGGGGACGAAGTTCCTCCTCCTCGCGCCCCTCGTGAAGGAGCGCAAGGGCGAGCACCGCGACGTGCTCGAGCAGGCCAAGAAGGCGGGATTCACGCGCGCGCGCGTGGACGGCGTGGTCGTGCCCCTGGAAGACGCGGACCAGATCCGCCTGGACAAGAAGAAGAAGCACTCGATCGACGTCGTCGTGGACCGGCTGGTGGCCAAGGAAGGGATGGCCCAGCGGCTGCACGACTCGGTGGAGACGGCGCTGCGCTACGGGGGCGGCATCGTGATCGTGGCCCCCGAAGGCCAGGTCGAGAAGGTGATGTCGCAGCACCGGGCCTGCCACGACTGCGGGATCTCCTTCCCCGAGCCCTCGCCGCAGCTGTTCTCGTTCAACTCGCCGCAGGGGATGTGCCCCGAGTGCTCCGGCCTGGGCACGCGCATGGAGATGGACCCGGACCTCGCCGTTCCCAACCCCGAGCTCTCCGTCAACGAGGGTGCGGTCAAGCCCCTGGGCGCGGTCGGCGAGGGCACGAGCTGGGGCACGGACATCGTGCGCGCGGTCGCGCGCGAGCGCGGCATCGACCTCAACAAGCCGTGGCGCGCGATGCCGGCCGCCCATCGCAAGGTCATCCTCTACGGCACGGGCAGCGAGCGCGTGAAGGTGCCCATGCGCGGGTCGTGGGGCTCGGGCTCTTTCCGCATGCGCTACGAGGGCGCGCTGACCGCCATGATGCGCCGCATGCGCGAGACGCAGTCGGAGGACATGCGCCAGTACTACCAGCGCTTCCTCTCCAACCGTCCGTGCTCGGTCTGCGGCGGCAAGCGCGTGCGGCCGGAGGCCCTGGGTGTGCGCGTCGGCGGCTTGAACATCGCGGAGGCCACCGCCGTCTCCGTGGAGGCGGCGTACCGCTTCTTCGACGAGCTGGCCCTGCAGGGGGCGGAGGCCACCATCGCCACCGAGCTCCTCAAGGAGATCCGCTCGCGCCTCCGCTTCCTGCGCGACGTGGGCCTCGGCTACCTCACCCTGGACCGTCCGGCCCCGTCGCTCTCGGGCGGCGAAGGCCAGCGCATCCGCCTGGCCAGCCAGATCGGATCCGAGCTGACGGGCGTGATCTACGTGCTCGACGAGCCCTCGATCGGGCTGCATCAGCGCGACAACCGCAAGCTCCTGACCGCGCTCCATCACCTGCGCGACATCGGCAACACGGTGGTGGTGGTCGAGCACGACCGCGAAGCCATGGAGGAGTCGGACTGGATCATCGACTTCGGGCCGGGCGCGGGACGGCACGGGGGCGAGGTCGTGGCCGTGGGCACGCCCGCCCAGGTCATGGCCAACCCCGCGAGCCTGACCGGGCGCTACCTGAAGGGGGAGCTGGAGATTCCGCTCCCCGCGGAGCGGCGGCGGGGGGACGGCCGGAAGATCACCGTGATCGGCGCCCGCGAGAACAACCTCAAGGACGTCACCGTCGACTTCCCGCTCGGACAGTTCGTCTGCGTGACGGGAGTGAGCGGCGCGGGCAAGAGCACGCTCGTGAACCAGATCCTGTACCCGGCAGTGGCGCGCGCGCTCCACGGGAGCGAGCGGCCGGTGGGCGCGCACCAGAAGGTCACGGGCCTGGCCGAGATCGACAAGGTCATCGACATCGACCAGAGCCCGATCGGCCGCACGCCGCGCTCGAACCCCGCGACCTACACCAAGCTCTTCGACCTCATCCGCGACTTCTTCGCGCTCCTGCCCGAGGCGCGCATGCACGGCTACACGCCCGGCCGCTTCTCCTTCAACGTGAAGGGCGGGCGCTGCGAGGCCTGCGAAGGCGACGGCGTCCGGCGCGTGGAGATGCACTTCCTGGCCGACGTCTACGTGCCCTGCGAGGTCTGCCACGGCAAGCGCTTCAACGAGGCCACGCTGCAGGTGAAGTACAACGGGCTCTCCATCGCGGACGTGCTCGACCTGACCGTCGACGAGGCCCTGCAGCTCTTCAAGCACCATCCCAACGTGTTCCGCGCCCTGACCACGCTGGCCGACGTGGGCCTGGGCTACATCGCGCTCGGCCAGTCATCCCCCACCCTGTCCGGCGGCGAGGCCCAGCGCGTGAAGCTCTCCCGCGAGCTGTCGAAGCGCTCGACGGGACGGACGCTCTACATCCTCGACGAGCCGACGACGGGCCTGCACTTCGAGGACATCCGCAAGCTCCTGGGCGTGCTGGACCGCCTCGTGCAGGGCGGCAACACCGTCGTCGTCATCGAGCACAACCTGGACGTCATCAAGACCGCGGACCACATCATCGACGTCGGCCCCGACGGCGGGGACGCGGGCGGACGAGTGATCGCCACCGGCACGCCGGAAGAGGTGGCGGCGGTGACGGAGTCCTACACCGGCCGGTTCCTGGCCCCTCTCCTCCCCAAGGTGGCGGGGCGACGGCTGGCCCGCAGCGGCTGACACGTTTTCTCGTCTTTCCACGCGTCATCCGATAGGCGAGCGCGCCCTTCCCGCGCCTCGCCCCGCGGCCGGGAGGAGGTCTCGCCATGAAGCATGCGGTCCTGGGTCTGGTCCTGCTCTTCGTGGCGGATTCCCTGCTCGCGGCGGACGACAAGGGGCCCAGGAAGCCCGACCGGCCGTTCGCGCTGGCCGTCATGGCCTCCGCGCGGCCCCGGGCCACGGCCGAGGCCGCGGCCAAGGACCAGAAGGAGGTCGAGGACTCCATCGCCGACATCAAGGGCTACGTGCAGGGCAAGTACAAGGACTGGTTCACGTTGGTCGAGGATCCGGCCCAGGCCGAGATCATCCTGGAGATCGACAAGCGCGGCCTGGAGTCGGGCCACGGGGCCGTCCTCGAGGGCCACGTCCGCGTCTTCCATCTCGACTCCGTCCACATCCTGGGGCAGGGTGCCCTGAACCCGAACAGCCTCGACTTCCGGCACTGGCGGCAGGCGGCGTCGGACATGGCCGGGCGCCTGCGCACGTTTTGCCAGGCGACCTACGAGACGATCTCGACCGCGCGGAAGGGCGGCGTGCGCCCGCTGGCCGTCATCGCCAACGACCGCGGCGTGGACCAGATGCGCGCGAAGAACATCGACGCCGCCATCGCATCCTTCGAGGAGGCCAGCCGGATCGCGCCGACCTACGCGCTCCCGAGCTTCAACCGTGGCCTTGCCCATTCGTCGCGGGACGAGTGGCCGGCGGCGATCCAGGCGTTCGACGCCGCCCTCCGCATCGATTCCTCCTATCCAAAG
>WNGB01008260.1_pt1 | contig 14843 bp, 11 predicted proteins | sample 5400681 | NCBI WGS metagenome assembly WNGB01 (sample SAMN13153367, study PRJNA577476) | soil metagenome | isolation source: 115 cm soil or saprolite under grassland replicate 2 | place: USA:California | collected 2016-06-15
GAGCTGCCCACATTCCTCGCCCAGGTGGTGCTGCAGCCGCTGTTCCTGCTGTTCGTGTTCGGCAGGGTGCTGACCGACCTCGGCTTCGCCCGTCCCGGCTACACCGAGGTCCTGTTCCCCGGCATCGTCGCCATGACCGCGGTGCTCACCGCCCTGCAGAGCACCGCCTTCCCGCTGGTGATCGACTTCAGCTTCACCAAGGAGATCGAGGACCGCCTGCTGGCGCCCATGCCGGTCGGGATGGTGGGGGTCGAGAAGATCGTGTTCGCCGCCATGCGCGCCGTGCTGGCCGCCGTGGTGATGTTCCCGGTCGGCATCCTGGTGCTCGGCTCGATCCCCTGGCGGGCGAGCGGCGTGCCGTTGCTGGTCACGATCCTGGTGCTCGGCTCCCTGGTCGGCGCGGCGCTGGGCCTGATCCTCGGCACGGCCGTGCCGGTGAACCGGATCAACGTCATGTTCGCCTTGATCCTCACCCCCCTGCTGTTCACCGGGGCGAGCCAGTACCCGTGGACGTCGCTGGACCAGCTTCGCTGGTTCCAGGTGGTGACCGCCTTCAACCCCCTGACCTATGTCAGCGAGGGGATGCGGGCGGCCCTCGAGCCGGCGGTGCCGCACATCCAGCCCTGGATCTCAGTTCTGGTCCTGGCCGGCGCCCTGGTGGCGTTCACGACGGTGGGCATCCGCCTCTTCCTGCGCCGCGCGATCGACTGAGCGCAGTCAGGTATGGGACCGTCGTCTACGGCGTGGCGCTGCGGGCGAGGGCGTGCTCGACGAGGGCGACGAGCGTGTCGAGGCTGGAACGCGGGTCGCGCGCGTCCATCAACAGCAGCGGGCAGGCGGGCGGGATCGCCAATGCGTCCCGCACGGTGGCCTCAGGGAACGCGGGGGTGCCGGGGAACTGGTTGACGGCGACCGCGAACGGCAGCCGGCGGTCCTCGAAGTAGTCGATCGCGGCGAAGCTGTCGTCGACCCGCCGCAGGTCCACCAGCACCACGGCGCCGACCGCGCCACGGGCGAGCTCGTCCCACATGAACCAGAAGCGATGCTGGCCGGGCGTCCCGAACAGGTAGAGGATGAGCTGGTGGTCGACCGTGATCCGGCCGAAGTCCATCGCGACCGTGGTGGTGGTCTTTCCCGGCACGGCGGCCGCGTCGTCGACGCCGACCGACAGGGCGGTCATCTCCTGCTCGGTGCTCAGCGGCGGGATCTCCGACAGCGACCCGACGAAGGTGGTCTTGCCGACCCCGAACCCGCCGGCCACCAGGATCTTGAGCGGGATGAGCTCGCGTTTCGCGGCCGGCCCTCTCCGGCCTGCCGGCCGGCCGATGGGTCGGCCGGCCCTAGCGGGCGCGTAGTCCATCCAACAGCCTCCCAAGGATCGCGTGGCCGGGACCACCGTCGGCGTCGCTGGGCCGGGGCAGGTGGACCTCGAGGTAGCCGGCGTTGGCGAGGTCGCTGACCAGCACCCGCGCCACCCCGACCGGCACCTGCAGCGCCGCCCCGATCTCCACCACCGAGGTCGGCCGCACCGACAGGTTGACGATCGTGCGCCACTCCATCTGGAGCGCCGGCTCGTTCTGGGTGGCCAGCTCGGTGGCCGTGACCAGCGCTTCGAGCGGCAGCTCCTCGCCGGCGGAGCGGGTCCGACCATGGGTGAACGCGTACGCCGGCACCACCCGGCCGCCCTCCTGCCAGCCGTAGCGGCCGTCAACGGTCACGGCTGCGTCCAGCCAGATCCCACGCGGGGCGCCGGCGTCAGCACATGCCCCACCCGCGCCGCGAGCAACGTCATCTCGTAGCCCACCATGCCCATGTCGCAGTTCCGATCGGCGACCACCGCCAGCGTCGAGCCGTGGCTGATGGAGGTCACGAACAGGTAGCCGCCGGCCATCTCGATGATCGTCTGGGTCACCGGCGCGGTGTCGAGCAGCTGCGCCGTGCCCCTGGCGAGGCTGACCAGCCCGGAGGTGGCGGCCGCCAGCCGGTCGCCGAGCCGGGCGTCGACCCGTTCCGACGCCGCCAGCCGCAGGCCATCGCCGGAGACCACCAGGGCGTGCACCACTCCGGGCGTGCCGCGCACGAAGTCGGCCAGCAACCAGTCCAGTTGCCCGTCGACCCCGCCAGGGATGCTCACGGCCGCTGGCCGGCGCCCGCCGACGGGTCACGATCGCCGGGATCGCCGTTGCCGTGGCCCTCCACCAGATCCCTCGCCGCCTGCCGGCTGGCCTGGTACCGGGAGAGCGCGTCCCTTGCCCGGGCGGCGTCGGATGGAGGAGCGGCCGGCGGCGGCGCGGCCGCCGACGGCGACGTCTGGCGCAGCTCCGGGGCCAGGTGTGCCTGCGGCACCCGGCGGGTGAGCCGAGGCTCGGCCGCCGCTGCGGCGCCGTCCGCGCCGAGCGGCAGCGCCGCAGCCGGTCCCGACGCCTCCGCCGCCGCGGCGGGCGCCGCGTACCCCTCTGCCGCCTCGGCGTCCGCCGGGAGGGCCGCCGCCCACCATCCCGCCCAGTCCGCGTCGTCGTCGCCGTCCGGCATGGCGCGGCGCCTCGACGGGCCGTCAGCGGTCGACCTGGAACCGTTCCCGCCACCAGGCGGCGGCGGGGGCCGCCGCGGTGGGGCGGCCCTTGGGATGGTGGCGGTCTGCGCGGCGGTCGCGGTGCGCACCGCCGCGGTCGCGTGCGCGCCGACGGCCACCGGCTCCGGCGAGCCTTCGGCGAACAGGCCGGGCGGCAGCACCACGACCGCCGTGACGCCGCAGCCCGGCGTCGGCGTGAGTGAGACGTGGACGTCGTGGCGTTGCGCGAGCCGCGCGACGACGTGCAGCCCGAGCCGCTGCGAGACCGAGAGGTCGACGTCCCGTGGATGGGTGAGCAGGTCGTTGGCGGCGGCCAGATCCTCCGGCCGCATGCCGACCCCCCAGTCCTCGACGGTCAGCACGTAGGCCCCTGGCGTCTGGAGGTAGGGCCGGGTGCGGATGGTGACGTTGGCCTCCGGCGGGGAGAACCGCACCGCGTTCTCGGTCAGCTCGGCCAGCACGTGGGTCAGGTCGGTCACCGCGCGACCGAGCACCGACAGCCCCTCGTCGACGGCGAAGATGACCCGGTCCAGGTCCTCGGTCTCCGCGATCGCCGCGCGCACCACGTCGAGCAGGGGGACCGGCTCGCTCCAGACGCGTGGCGGGTCCTCCCCCGACAGCACCAGCAGGCTCTCCGCGTTGCGCCGGATCCGGGTGGCCAGGTGGTCGAGGCGGAACAGCTCCGCCAGCGCGTCCGGGTCCCGCTCGTGCTCCTCGAGCTGGCCGATGATGTCGAGCTGGCGGTACAGCATGCTCTGGTTGCGCCTGGCGAGGTTCACCAGCAGCTCCGAGGTGAACCGTCGGCGGCTGAGCTCCGCGTCGGCCAGCTGCCGGTTCAGGGCCAGCGTCTTCTGCTGCTCGTCCTCGGTGGTGCGCCAGAAGACCACCACACCGATGCAGGCCGCCAGCACGGCGAGGCCGTGGATGACCGACCAGGTCCAGGGGCTGGTCTGCCCGGCGGGATGGTTGAACATCAGGTTGGTCTGCCAGACCGAACCGATGCCGTGGCTGAGCACGGTGAACACGATGTCCCAGAGGAACGGCACCCAGTCCTGGTAGAGCGCGATGAAGCCGATGACGATGAAGAAGTGGAAATGGGCCTCGATCGAACCCTTCGACAGGCCCACCAGGGCCGAGGAGCAGTAGACCAGCCCGGCGGTGACGAAGAACGAGGCAAACCGCCGGTGCGGCACCAGCGCGCCGAGCAGCAGGCAGATCGTGGGGGTGAGCAGCACCCAGGCGACGTACACCACCCGATTGCCGAGCCACAGCCCGAACAGGAACAGCGCGGGCAGGTGCAGGAACAGCACCCACATCAGGAACGTGTGCCGCCGCCTCCACGTGGCCTGGTCGAGCGTGTTGCCCCGCGGCAGGTAGCGAAGCAGCCGGTTCACCGCCGGCACCGCGGTTCGCTGGAGGGTGCGCAACCACGACATGGACGAAATGGCGCAGTGGGCATAAGGGGACTTCCTATGCAGAGACTGGACAGACGTGCGGGAGATACTGAGATGCGCACGATCGGGCACGCAAATTGATCTACAGGCGTAGCGTTTCCCGCGAACCGCCCGACCTGCCCTTCCACGGCGTGCTGGCGGCCGGCACCCATAGACTTGACGCACGGCCGTCGTCCCAAGGAGGCCTGGCAGATGACGACCGCCGTGGCCGGCCTGACCGCGGCCGAGGTCGCCGAGCGGGTGGCGCATGGTCAGGTCAACGACGTCCCAGAGGCGCCGACCCGGACGCTCGCCGAGATCGTGCGGGCCAACGTCCTGACCCGCTTCAACCTGCTGCTCGGCTCCCTGCTGGTGGTGATCCTTGTGGTCGGGCCGCTGCAGGACGCCCTGTTCGGGCTGGTGCTGATCGCCAACACGGCGGTCGGGATCGTGCAGGAGGTGCGGGCCAAGCGGACCCTCGAGCGCCTCGCGGTGGTCAACGCCCCGGTCGCCCGGGTGGTGCGCGACGGCGGCACGCGGGAGCTGGCCGTGGCCGAGGTCGTCCTCGACGACGTGCTCCGGGCCGGCCCAGGCGAGCAACTGGTGGTCGACGGCGAGGTGCTGGAGGCAGCCGGCGCCGAGGTCGACGAGTCGCTGCTGACCGGCGAGTCGGAGCCGGTCGGCAAGCGACCCGGCGAGGAGGTGATGTCCGGCAGCTTCGTGGTCGCCGGCACGCTGTCCTACCGGGCGACCCGGGTCGGCCGGCAGGCGTATGCGGCGCGGCTGGCGGAGGAGGCGCGGCGCTTCACCCTTGCCCGCTCAGAGCTCCGCGCGGGGGTGGACCGCATCATCGGCGTCGTCACCTGGCTGCTGATCCCCACCGCGGCGCTGCTGCTGGCCAGCCAGCTCCGCTCCCAGGGCGTGCGCGGCGCCCTTCGGGGAGCGGTCGCCGGCACCGTGAACATGGTCCCTGAAGGGCTGGTGCTGCTGGTCAGCGTCGCCTTCGCGGTGGCGGTGGTGCGCCTGGGCCGGCGCCAGGTGCTGGTGCAGGAGCTCCCAGCGGTGGAGACCCTCGCACGGGTCGACGTGCTCTGCTTCGACAAGACCGGGACGATCACCGCCGGCGACCTCGCCGTCAGCGAGCTGTTCCGGCTGCCTGGCGCCGACGGCGAGGTGGAGCGGGCCCTCGGCGCGCTCGCCGCCGCCGACCCCGCCCCCAACGCCACCCTGCGGGCGATCGCCGCCGCCTGGCCACCCGCCGGCTGGGCCGCCACCACCACGGTCCCGTTCTCCTCGGCGCGCAAATGGAGCGCGGCCAGCTTCGACGGGCACGGCAGCTGGCTGCTCGGCGCCCCGGAGGTGCTGCTCGCCGGCGCCGGCGGCGGTCAGGCCGGCACGGTGCTGCGCCAGGCCGAGGCGTACGCCGTCCAGGGCAAGCGGGTGGTGCTGCTCGCCACCTCCTCCGCGCCCGCCACCGCCGACCGGCCGCCGCCCCGCCCCGCCCCTGCGGCCCTGGTGGTGCTGGCCGAGCGGGTCCGCGACGACGCCCACGACACGATCGCCTGGTTCGGCCGCCAGGGTGTCCACGCCAAGGTCGTCTCCGGCGATCATCCGCGCACCGTGGCCGCGGTCGCCGCCGGGGTCGGCGTCCCCGGTGCCGAGGAGCCGGTCGACGCCCGCACGCTGCCCGCCGACGACCCCGCCGCCCTCGCGGAGATCCTGGAGCGACGGTCGGTGTTCGGTCGGGTCGTCCCCCACCAGAAGCAGGCCATGATCGACGCCATGCGGCGGCGCGCGCATGTGGTGGCGATGACCGGCGACGGCGTCAACGACGTGCTCGCCCTCAAGGACGCCGACCTCGGCATCGCGATGGGCTCCGGCAGCGCCGCCGCCCGCGCCGTCGCCAAGCTGGTGCTGCTGGATGGCCGCTTCGCCGCCCTGCCCGCGGTGGTGGCGGAGGGACGGCAGGTGCTGGCCAACATCGAGCGGGTCGCCAAGCTGTTCCTCACCAAGACCGTCTACGCCCTGCTGCTGTCGGTCGCGGTCGGGCTGACCACGCTGCCGTTCCCGTTCCTGCCCCGCCACCTGACCCTGGTCGGCAGCCTCACCATCGGCATCCCGGCGTTCTTCCTGGCCCTCGAGCCCAACGAGGCGCGGTCGGAGCCCGGCTTCGTCCGCCGGGTCCTCAGGGTCGCCGTCCCGGCGGGGGTCGCCGCCGCGGCCGCCACCTTCGGCGCCTACCTGGTGGCCCACGACGTGCAGGGCGTCACCCTGGAGCAGGCACGCACGGTCGCGACCCTGACGCTGGCCGGTGTCGGCCTGGTGGTGCTCGCGCTTGTCGCCCGGCCGCTGAACCCGCTGCGCACCGCCGTGGTCGCGGCGATGACCGGCGGGTTCGCCATGGTCCTGGCCGTGCCGTGGCTGCGGGAGTTCTTCGCGCTGACCACGCCTCCCCTGCTGCCCATGGTCACCGCCGCCGCCATCGTCGCCGTCACCGGCGTCGCCCTTGCCGCGGCGCTCCGGTGGACCCAGGACGACACCGGGTGACCCTCGGCCATGGAGGCTCCGTGCAGCGCATCGTGGTCGTCACCGGCGCCAACCGCGGCATCGGCCGGGAGGTCGCCCGCCAGCTCGCGGTCCGCGGCGACCTGGTGGTGCTGGGCGCCCGCGACCCGGCCAAGGGCGAGACCGCGGCCGCCGAGCTCGCCCGCGCGGGCGTCGAGGTGCTCCCCCGCCACCTCGACGTCACCGACCCCGCCACCCTCCAGCGGCTCGCCGAGGAGCTCGCCGGTCGCCACGGCCGCCTGGACGTGCTGGTCAACAACGCCGCGGTGCTCTAGGGGGTCCCGCGCGGAAGCTACTACAGCAGCTCCGTCGTTCATCCCTTCACTTGCGGGCCAACGGTCCGTCACGCTGTAGTAGCTTCCGCGCGGGACCCCCTACGACACCTGGCAGCGGGCCGCCAGCGCCGACCTCCAGGTGGTCAGGGAGGCGTTGGAGACCAACCTGTTCGGCGCCTGGCAGGCGGTGCAGGCGTTGCTGCCGCTGCTGCGTGCCAGCGGGCACGGTCGCGTGGTCAACGTGTCCAGCGAAAGCGGCTCGCTGGCCGGCATGGGCGGCGGCACCCCCGCCTACAGCGTCTCCAAGGCCGCCCTCAACGCGCTGACCCGGATGCTGGCCGCCGAGCTGCGCCGCGACCGGATCCTGGTCAACTCGGTCTGCCCCGGCTGGGTCGCCACCGACATGGGCGGGCCGGGCGGCCGTCCCGTCGCCGACGGCGCCGCCAGCGTGCTGTGGGCGGTCGACCTGCCCGACCGCGGCCCGACCGGCGGCTTCTTCCGGGACGGCCGCCCGGTGCCCTGGTGAGGCCCGATGGGGAGGGGCGCCGGGAGGCGGCCCGGCGCCCCTCCCGGCGCCTCACCCGGTGACGGTGAAGTCCGCCGACAGGTTCTCGACCTGGACCTGGTAGGCGCCCGGCTGGACCTCCCGGCGTCCGGCGCCGTCGATGTCGCCCACGGTCACCGCCAGCTGGGCGACGGCGAACGGGACGCGCACCACCTTCGACTGTCCCGCCTCCAGGTCGACCCTGGCGAAGCCCACCAGCCGCTTGGGCGGCATCACGATGCTGCCGCGGCTGACCGGCTGGTGCACGTAGACCGGCACGACCTGGGTGCCTGCGCGGCTCCCGGTGTTGGCCACCGTGAAGGTGGCGGTCGCCGTGCCACGCCGCGAGACGCTGCCGGTGACCGACAGCCCGCTGGTCTTGAAGGTGGTGTAGGAAAGGCCGAAGCCGAACGGGTAGCGCGGGTTGTAGCCGGATCCCTGGCCGAAGTTGGTGCCTGGCAGCTGGTCGAGGAACTTGGGCTGGTCGCCCAGCAGCGACGGCGCGCCAGGGTTGAACTGCGACGTCGGCGGGTTCTGGGTGGACTCCGAGGGCCAGCTCACGGGCAGCTTGGCGCTGGGGTTGACCTTGCCGAAGAGGATGTCGGCCACCGCCGAGCCCCCCTCGGTGCCTGGCAGGTAGGCCATCAGCAGGCCGTTGGCGTCGGCGGCGGGGCCGAGCGCGACCGGCCTCCCGGCGATGACCACCACGATCACCGGCTTGCCGGTCTCCCTGAGCGCGTCGATCAGCGCCTGCTGGTCGGCCGGGATCGTCGGGGACGGGTTGTCGCCGAGGCCCTCGGCGTAGGGCTTCTCGCCCACGACGGCGACCACGGCGTCGGCCGAGCCCGCCTCGTCAACGGCCTTCTGCTGGTCCGGCGCCCAGACGACGTCGGTGGACGGGACCGCCGCCTTGATGCCGTCGAGCACGGTCGTGGCGGTCGGGATCTGGTCGGGCGGCCCGATGCAGCAGTTGCGGTGGTCGTCGGACGGCAGCGGCTGATAGGCGCCCTGCCAGCTGACGCTCCAGCCGCCGAGCTGGTTGGCGATCGCGGCCTGGCAGGCCGGGTCCTTGCTCGGCTCCGCGGCCTCGCACCCGGCGCTCGGGCCGGTCACCACGATCTTGCCGAGGTCGGTCCCGAGCGGCAGGGTGCCGTCCTGGTTCCGCAGCAGCGTGATCGACTCGCCGGCTGCCTTGCGGGCCAGGTCCCGGTTGGCCTTGACCGCCGCGTCGGCCTTGCTCGGGTCGACGAGGGGGTGGTCGAAGAGCCCAAGCTGGAACTTCAGCGTCAGGATCCGGCGGACCGACTCGTCGATCCGGCGCTCGGAGACCAGCCCCTGCCGCACGGCCGCGAGCAGGGCGCTGTTCCAGCCGGCCGAGTCGGACGGCGTCATGCTCACGTCGATGCCGGCGTTGACGGCCTGGGCGACCGCGCCGGTCAGGTCGGCGGCGACGTGGTAGGCGCTGGCCAGCGCCGGCACGTCGCCGTAGTCGCTGATCACCACGCCCTTGAAGCCGAGGCGGTGGCGCAGCTCCTCGGTGAGCAGGAAGCGGGACGCGTGCGCGGGGATGCCGTTGACGGAGCCGGAGTTCACCATGACGGTGGCCACGCCGGCGTCGATCCCGCCCGCGTACGAGGGCAGGAAGATGTCCTGCAGGTAGCGGATCGGCAGCTGCGCCTCGACCCGGTCGTGCCCGTTGATCGACTGCGAGTAGCCGGCGAAGTGCTTCACGGTGGCCGCCACCTTGGGCGAGTCGAACCCGCCGCCCTGCATGCCGCGGACGTTGGCGCCGCCGATCGCCGCGGCCAGCGCGGGCTGCTCGGCCCAGGTCTCGTAGTAGCGTCCCCAACGGTTGTCCCTCGCCAGGTCCTGGACCGGCGCGAAGTTCCAGTTCCCGCCGGTGGCCAGCAGCTGCTCGCGGGTGGCGCGGCCGGCGGCCTCCGACAGCGCCGTGTCCCAGGTGGCCCCCATCCCGATCGACTGGGGGAACAGCGTGGCCTCGAACGGGTGGCCGAAGCCGTGGACCGCATCGACCCCGAAGATGATCGGGATGTGCAGCCTCGAGTGCTCGATGGCGTAGCGCTGGATGGTGTTGTACTGCTCCGCCCAGCCCCTGCCGGTGTTGTCCCTGGGGTTGTCGGTGCCGCCCGCCAGGATCGACCCGGTGCGGTCGGTGATCAGCACCTTCTCCAGGCAGACCGGCTGCAGCGGGTCGTTGTTGCCGCCGTTGCAGTCGCCGTTGGCCGGCGGGCTCGCCGCCTTCAGCTTCCCGATGACGATCTGGTCCATCTGGCCGACCTTCTCCTCCAGCGTCATCCGCTTGAGGAGGTCGCGGACGCGGGCGTCGACCGGCGCCTTGGCGTCGCGGTAGACGGGCCCACGCTGGGCGATCGCGGCGACGCCGGAGCCGGCCATGCCGACGACCAGGGCGAGCGCGGCGCCGGCGGCCAGCACGGCCACCGCGCGGCGACGCCCACGATTGCGGAGAGAAGAGGTGGATGGCAACGGGAGTCGCATACGGCACCCTCCGTTCGTCCGGCGCCGCCTTGCCGGACATGTCCTGAACGCACCTATGTGGGACGGAAGTCAACGCCGGCCGGATGGCGCCGTCAAGGAAGGCAAGCTCAGGGCTGGCTGGCCGCAGGCGCGTCGCACGGCGGCGGCCAGGGCGCCCCGCTCGAACCGGGGCAGGACCGCCGCCAGGTGCCCGTCCGGGCGGACCAGGTGGACGCTGCCGGGACCGGCGCGCAGGGCGCCGGCCAGGCCGCCGGTCGGGTCCAGGTCCGGCAGCGCGTAGGCCGCGACCGGCGCGGCGGTGGCCCCCCTGGCCGCCGCGGCCGCGGCCTCGACGGCTGCCGGCGAGCCGGACAGCACCACGAACCCGTCGCCGAACAGCCGCCGGACCCTGGTGACGTCCGGCCGGCCCTCGACCGTGACGGGCCCGTCGGGGCAGAGCACCCCCGGCAGGGGTGGCCTGGCAACGCCCGGTTCGGTGGGGAAGCCCGCCAAGCTGCCTGCGGGGGTGGTCAGGGGCGAGTCGAGGTACCAGTAGGGCTCGGCGAGCTTGCCGGAGTCGATGCGCCGGCGCGCCTCCGGGTCGCTGACGGCACGGTCCAGCGTGGCCCGGCGCCACGCCCACTGCGCCTCGGTCTGCGGCACCAGGAACTCCATGGTGGCGTTGGTCACCTGGAGGTTCACCAGCGCGGCGGCGCGGCGTTCGGCGTCGTAGCTGGCCAGCAGCGCCTCGGTCGCCGCCCCGTCCGCCCAGCCGCGCCGGACGAACCCCAGCTTCCAGGCCAGGTTCTCCGCGTCCTGGATGCCGGAGTTCATCCCGCGGGCGCCGAACGGCGCGAACACGTGGGCGGCATCGCCGGCCAGCAGGACCCGCCCGACCCGGAAGGCGGTGGCGCAGCGCTGGTGGAAGCGGTACACCGACAGCCACACGATCTCGTAGGGGGCGTCGCCGACGATCCGGCGGATGCGCTGCTCGAGTGCCCCGCTGGCGCGCTCGGCCTCCAGGTCGTAGTCGCCCGGGACCTGCCAGTCGATCCGCCACACGTGGTCCGGCTGCTCGTGGACCAGGACCTGCCGTCCCGGGTTCCAGTCGGGGTCGAAATAGAAGCGCCGCTCGGCCGGGAACGGCAGCTCGGCGCGGATGTCGGCGATCAGGAACTGGTCGGTGAAGCTGCGGCCGGGGAACTCCACGCCCAGCAGCCTGCGCACCGTGCTGCGCGACCCGTCGGCGGCCACCAGGTGGCTGCCGCGCAGGCTGCCGCGCCCGCCGCCTGGCGTGCGGGTCTGGACGGTCACGCCGGCGGCGTCCTGGGTCACGCCGGTCACCTGGTGGCCGAAGCGCAGCTCGACCAGCGGCTGGCGGGCGACCCGGCCGAACAGGTGCCGCTCCGTGCTGCACTGGGAGAGGTTGATCCAGGGCGGCAGGGCGCTGCGGCCGGCGTCGGGGAAGCTGATCTCGAACAGCTCGTGGTCGCGGTAGTAGGTCCGCCCGCGGGTCCAGACCACGCCCTCGGCGAGCATCGCCGCGGCCGCGCCGACACGGTCGAGGACGTCCAGCACGTCACGCTGCACGCAGATCGCCTTGGAACCGACCCCCTCCCTGGCCGGGTTCGCCTCCAGCACGACGGTGGGCACGCCCCAGCGGGCCAGCAGCAGGGCCGCGGCGGCGCCGACCGGGCCCGCGCCGGCGACCAGCACCGGGGCGTCCGTCACGCTGGCCTCCTACCGTTGGAGCTGGTCCCAGACCTCGCGGTCGCGCTCGGCGGTCCAGATCCGCGGCCGCTCGATGCCGTCCAGCTCGTCCCACAGCCGGGAGACGTTGAACGGCAGGGTGTGCTCGAAGATCGGCCAGCTGCCGTAGCGGGGGGCGAGCGCCGCGTGGGTGGCGTCGAACGCCTCCTTGAGCGTCCCGCCGCGGCGGTGGACGGCGCCCACCTGCTCGCGCATGACCTGCAGGAAGTGCCGTGTCTGGGTGATCGCCGCGTCGACCGCCTCCCGCCCGCGGGCGACCGCACCACGGCCGCCGACCAGCGCCTCGGCGCCGAGGGCGGCCACCCGGTCAAGCGTGCCCGCCGACCAGTCGCCGTGGAAGGCGTCGCCGGTGTACAGGGCGGCCTGGGTCTCGACCAGGTCGCCGGCGAACAGCACCCTGGTCCGCGGCAGGAACGCCACGATGTCGCCCTCGGTGTGGCCCCTGCCGCAGAACTGCAGCAGCAGCTGGCCGCGGTCGCCGCCCAGGTCGATCTCCAGGCGGTCGCTGAAGGTGAGCGTCGGCCAGGTCAGCCCGGGGATCGACGCCGGGTCCTTGAACAGCCGCGGCATCCGCCCCAGCTCGCTCTCCCAGTCCTGCTTGCCGCGCTCGGCGACCAGCGCCCTGGTGTTCTCGTGGGCGACGATCGCGTCGGCGTCGAACGCGCTGGCCCCCAGCACGCGGACCGCGTGGTAGTGGGACAGCACCAGGTAGCGGACGGGCTTGTCGGTGTGCTCCCTGAGCCGTCCCAGCCACTCCCGCGCGGCGACCGGGGTCGCCCGCGCCTCGAAGCAGACCAGGAAGTCCTCGCCTTCCACCGCGCCGACGTTCGGGTCGCCCTCGGCGGTCAGCGCGTAGACGCCGTCGGCGAGGACCTCGAGGGTCTCCTGCTTCTCCGCCAGGTCCGCCGACGAGGCGAACGGCTTGCTGGACATCGGTCACCCCCGGTGGCGTCGACGCTTGTCCGCGGTCCTCACCACAATAGGCCCCGGGAGGCCACCTGAGATCGTCGCGAAGGGAGCGAACGTCGATCACCGACCGGGACCCTTGCGAGCTGCCGGCGCGGGTGCTGGCGCGCAGGCTGCAACGGCGGCAGCTGACCGCCGCCGAGGCCCTCGCGGCCCACCTGGAGCGGATCGAGAAGCGCAACGCGACGCTCAACGCGGTCGTCTCGCTCGACGCCGACCGGGCGCGCGCCTCGGCGGAGGCCGCCGACGCCGCCCTCCGGCGCGGCGAGCTCCTCGGCCCGCTGCACGGCGTCCCGATGACGCTCAAGGACGGCCACGACGTCGCCGGCCTGCGGACCACCGTGGGCACCGCCCTGTTCGACCGGGTCGCCGACGAGGACGGCACGGTGGCGGCGCGGCTGCGCGCGGCCGGCGCGGTGATCGTCGGCCACAGCAACGTGCCGCCCTTCCTGGCCGACTACCAGTGCGCCAACCCGATCTTCGGTCGCACCAGCAACCCCTGGGACACCGGGCGTACCCCGGGCGGCTCCAGCGGCGGTGCGGCCGCCGCGCTGGCCGCCGGCATGACGCCGCTGGAGGTCGGCTCGGACCTGGCCGGCTCGGTCCGGCTGCCGGCGGCCTTCTGCGGGGTCTACGGCCTGAAGACGACCGAGCACCGCATCCCGCTGACCGGGTTCGTCCGTCCCCCGGCCGGGGTCCCGCGGTCGGTCCGCATCATGGCCAGCCTCGGTCCGATGGCGCGCGACCTCGGCGACCTGCGGCTCGCCCTGGGCGTGGTCGCCGGCCCGGACGGGCTGGACGGCGACGTGCCGCCGGTGCCGCTCGGTTCGCCACGGCGGGTCCAGCTGCGGGACCTGCGGCTGGCGGTCGCGCCGGCCTTGCCGGGCGCCACGGTCGCCGGCGCCGTCCGGCAGCAGGTCGAGCGGGTGGCGGCGGAGGCCGCCGACGCCGGCGCGAGGGTCGAGGAGCGCCTGCCCGAGCTCGACTGGACGGCCTTCCACCAGCTGTTCGGCGGGCTGCTCGAGGTGATCACCGGCGTGGTCGACCCGCAGGCCAGCCTGGGCGACGAGCAGCGCAGCCTGCTCTGGTACCTGGACGCCCTGGAACGGCGCGACCGGTTCGTGGCCGTCTGGGAGCGGTTCCTCGAGGGTCTCGACGCGCTCCTGCTGCCCGCGACGATGACCAGCGCCTTCACCCACCGCGAGAGCGGCGCTCCGATCGAGGTCGACGGGGAGCGCGTGGACTACGGGGCGCAGGGGCTGCCGCTGGTGTTCGGCAACCTGACGGGCCTGCCGGGGCTGGCCGTCCCCGCCGGTCCGGACGGCGACGGCCTGCCGGTCGGGGTGCAGCTCGTCGGGCCCCGCTGGTCCGAGATGCGCCTGCTGGGGATCGCCGGGGAGCTGGAACGGGCCGGGATCCTGCCGGGGTTCCAGGCGCCACCCGACCCCTGAACGCCCACGCTCCGCCGCCAGGACGGGTCAGGCCGGACGCCGCCCCACCGCGGCGAACATCGGGGCGAACACGGTCGGCCTGGTCGGCTCGGCGTCGAGGCGTTCGAAGGCGCCGGCCCAGCGAGCCACGTCCTGGTCGGTCGCCAGCCCGGCGGCGACCATCGCCTCGCGGGCCGCCCAGGGCGGCGGGCGGATTCCCGGCGGCATCGGCCGGATCAGGTAGCTGCCGCGGAAGTCCACCAGCTCCAGCCCGGCGCGTTCCAGGCGCTCGCCCAGCCGCAGACCAGCGAGGAGGTCGTTGCCCCTGGCGGCGTGGAAGGCGATGTAGCGCTGGTGCAGGTCGTCGAGGTCGGCGTCCTCCGGCACCGTCCGGATCGCGGTGCCGTCGACGTCGACCAGGTACAGGCAGCCGCCGGGGCGGAGCAGGCCCGCCAGGTGCGCGACGATCGCGTCCTCGGCGCCGCCGTTGTGCGCCAGCACGTGGCGCAGCATCACCACGTCGCGCGACGCCGCCGCCAGCCCCGTCCGGTCCGCCCGGCCCTCGCGGACGGTGACGTTGGCCAGGCCGGCGGCGGCGACCAGGGCAGTGGCGGCGGCCACCGCGGCGGGATCCGCGTCGATCGCGGTGACCGCTCCGTCCGGTCCGATGGCGTCGGACAGCGCCGGCAACAGCGCACCCGGCCCGCAGCCGACGTCGGCGACCTGGGCTCCCGGCGCGATGCCAGCCCGCTGCCAGAGGTCCGCCTCGGCCTCCCTGGCCTGCTCGGCCAT
>WNGB01012706.1_pt1 | contig 14840 bp, 15 predicted proteins | sample 5400681 | NCBI WGS metagenome assembly WNGB01 (sample SAMN13153367, study PRJNA577476) | soil metagenome | isolation source: 115 cm soil or saprolite under grassland replicate 2 | place: USA:California | collected 2016-06-15
GTCGCTTCAAGATCCCGTCGTACACGAAGTCGGCCGGTACGCCCTTCGGGAGGTGCCAGCCCAGGACGTCGGCCGGCGTCGCTGTCTGCGCGAGCAACCGCCGGGCCTCGCGTCGGTGCGCCGCCATATCGCCACGCAGATCGAGCATCTGCACCGCCCGTGAGATGCCGAACCGCTCCAGCGTGCGCCGGCCCTCGGCGGCTCGATGCGGTCCGAGCACGCCGATCTCACGACCGCCGGCGGACCCGACCGCCGCCCGGAAAAGCGCATAGCGGATCCAGTAATTCGGGTTGTCCCACATGCCGTCGACCAGCACGGCACCTTTGAATCGGGGCTCGGCGCCCGCCATGAAGTCGGCGAGGATCGATTCGCCGCGCTGACGCGACCGCGACTGGCCGTAGGCTCGGTAGAGCGTCTCCGGAGACAGCAACTTGGCGATCGCCACGCCCCGCCGGACGAGCCCCTTTCCCTTGCCGAGGGGGCTCCGGACATCCCGTCGTGATGCGCTCGGGCTCACCAGTCGATCCGATCGAATCCCGGGTTTTTGGGATCGCTCTTCTGCGCGCCGAAGATGTGCACCGTCTGGAGACCGCCGAGCGTGTTCACCTTGTCGAAAGCGGAGTAGAAGACGATCGCCAGCGATAGCTTCCTCAGCATCTGCCTGATGTCGTTCCCCGAGACCCGATTGCCCGGCCAGTCTTCGCCCCGCGGAAAATACGTCGCGCCGAACGCGAACCGGCCCGAGGGCTTCAGGACCCGCGCGACCTCCGAGAGGCACTGGAAGGTGTCCCGGGCATACGCCAGCGTGTTCGACATCACGACAGCGTCGAACGTGTCGTCCGGGAACGTCATCGCCTCCATGTTCATGACGCGGATCTTCGGATTCGTCGAATAGAGGTCGATGGCGTGGATGTTCTTCCACCGGTATCCGTACAGCCAGGCGATGAGGAGCTCGTGGGCGTTCCGGGGCCCCACGATCAGCAGCGTCTCTACGCTCGGGTCGCGCGGCGGCAGCGAGAGGACCTGATAGTAGATCTCCGCCCGGCGTGTCGTGGTGATGACCTTCCGCTCGGTCACCCCCGCGTTGTAGTCGACAACCTTCGCGTAGAAGGCGTCCCGCGGCGTGGTGTCGCAGATCCTCGCCAGCGCCGGGAGGTCGCGGAGCTGCACCAGGCAGGAGACGAGGTCGAAGATCCTCGGCTCCAGGAGAAGGCGCCGCAGGAGCCCCGGGCACGGGCTGGCCTCCGCCGGGTGACGCAGGGCCGTGAAAAGAGAGCGCAGTGCCTTCATGGCTTCAGAAATCCGCGGCCGGGTCCTTGGGATAGGAGGCGACCTTGGCGATACCGACCTTCCGGTATCGCTCGAAGGGTGTCGCGGTCACCGACGGGTAGAGGTGGAAGACGCAGACGTAGCGGACCCGGCCCGCCTCCGGATATCCGCCCTTGTGCAGAATGTTGTTCCGGAAGGGCACGAGCAGCCCGGCCTTCCCCCGGGGTTGCTCGACACGGTCCCGGTACGACCTCGAGATCTCGTCGAGGTAGAGCCCGCACTTGACATCTCTCTCGTTCTCCCCTGTCGCCGCCGCCGACCGGAGCCGTCGCTGGACTTCTCCGGAGCGGAGCTCCTTCTGATAGATCTCGAGCGAGGCATCCCAGGGCAAGCACTCCATTGCCCCGTCCTCCTTGCTCACGTCGCCCAGGTAGAACATGACGTTGATACACGTTCCCGGTCCCCCGTCGGTGTGCCAGAGCTGGGAACCGGTCGGGCCATTCGCGGTCCTCTTCGACTTGTAGAGGACACCGAAGAAGATCTTGAAATGTGCGCGATACACCGCCGTCAGGAACGACCCGAGCGCGCCCCGAAAGAGACGCTCGATCTCGGGAAAGGTCGTGTAGATCTCGTCTCGATAACGCCCTTCGGCGTTCCAGATTCCGACGCCCCGCGCTTCCTCCGAGCGGATCTTCCCCAAGATCGCCTCGGCGAGCGTCTGGTTCTCGGGGGTCCAGAGCGACGTGAATCCCTTGCCGTCGAATTGGTGCGCCCGCTCAGCGATCTCCGGCGCAATCGTCCTCGCGTCACGAAATTCGGCCTGGCAGGCCTCGAGATAATCCGAATAGCGAGGTGCCGCATGGCGGCCCAGACGGGAGCGATGCTTCCTGACGGCCTGAAGCTCGAGGCGCGATGAGACGGCGCGCTTGAGTCGCGCCAGGGCCGTCATCAATTCTTCTCCGCCAGCTGCGCAATCGCGTGCGGGTAAGCCTTCTCCCACTCGTCCCTCAGCATGCCGAATCGCAACACGTCCGTCGGGCGCCCTTCGATCACTTCGGCCTCCCTCCCCACATCCTCGAGTCGCATTCGCCAATGGCGGAACACCTTAACCATCGCCGAATTCAGCACCGACGTCCCCCCGGTCACCCTTCTCATACCTTCCACCCGAAACAGGTAGTCCATGGCCAGGCCCCACGCCTGCCGTCCGAAGCCCCTGGCGCGGGCCTCGGCGTGGCCGACCAAGACGCCGATATCGGCCGTCCTCACGACGGGGTCCACGTACGCCGTCATCGTCCCGACGTGCAGCCGATCCGCCCGCCGATAGATCGCCCAAAACTTGTTCGGAGAATTCTCGAAACTGCGGAGATAGGCGATCGAGCTGTCGCGGGTATGGTGCTCGAAGCGCTGCCGCGAATATCGCATCAGGCTCTTGTCGTTTAGCCAGCTCAGATACGTGTCGGTGATCAGCTCGGGGCCGAAGGGACCGAGCTCGACCAGGGATCCCGTGATCATGAGTCCGGCCCGAGCAGGCCGAGCATGACGTGGTCGACGGACTCGCCGTTGCACTGGTATTGCTTCTTTCTCAATCCTTCGTGAACGAAGCCGGCCTTCTCGAACGCCCTGATCGCGGCGCGGTTGGTGCTGTAGCAGCCGGCCGTCACCTTGCGAAGGTGGAGCTCGTCGAAGGCGTAGCGAGTGATGAGCCGGATGACCTCCGTCGCGATGCCACGCCCCCAGTACGCCGGCTCACCGATCAGCAGGCCGATGTCCGCGAACCGATGATTCCAGTCGATCGGCCCGAGCTTCACGTTGCCGATGTGGGTCTCGGTGTCCCGGGCGACGACGGCGAGAAAGGCGTGGTCCGGATCGCCCTGGAACCGTGCGACGTAGGCTTCCAGGCTCGCCTCGGTGGTGCGATGGAACCGACTCTCGAGAAACTGGTTCACCAGTGGATCGTTCATCCATCGACCGTAACCTCCGCGCACGTCGCCAAGACGGACCGCCCGCAGATACACGAGGGCGCCCTCGAGACGTGTCGGCGCTGAGGCGGGCCGGCTCACCGGCCGCTCCGCGAGCCGGTACGCCGGTCGGTATCCTGCCCGGCCTCGTCGGGGACGTGGGCGCGGATCCAGTCCGCGATCGGCGAGCCTCGATCCGAAGGGATCATGTCGACGAACCGGCGTTCCCGCTCGAGCAGGGCCCGCCGTGCCGCTGGCTCCGCGATGAGACCCGACACGATGCGCTCTCCCTCGGCGGGGTCGGTGAGCGTCGGCGCCAGGCCCCGGCGGCCGACATAGGGTGGCTCGTCACCCGCGATCGTCTGGATCGAGAGTCCCCGCGGCTGCTCGAGACGCGAGAGTCGAGAAAGAAACGCGCCGGGATCTTCGGAGGGATGGAACTTGACCCCGAGGCTCACCGTGAGGCCGGCACCCGCCGCGGAGACCGCCGCGGCATAGAGCACACTGAACGCGTCGAACTCGTCGAATCCGAACGGCGCGTTGACGCCGCGCGCCACGTCAGCCGCAATCGACTCGCTCACGAACAGCACGCACACGTCCCCGTCTCGCTCGGGTGGGGCGATTTCGCGGAGCACATCCTCCCGGCGCTCGAGCAGACGCGCCAGCCACGGATGTCCCGTCGTGATCACTCGGCTCGCCTCGAAGCCCAGCGCGACCAGCTCCGGAACCTGGCCGGCATCCACGGCCCCGACGTAGTCGGGCTTCTCGAGGGCAAATCGCTGAGGCAGATTTACCCACGCGTCGTTGACGGCCAGCGACGGGCAGTGACGGCGCCGAGCGCTCAGCCACAGGAAGGCCTCGAACGGAGCGTAGTGGCTCGTTCCGGTGATGAGCACGTCGGCGGGCTGATCGGACCAGGCTCGGTCGATCGCCTCGGCATGGAGCCCGTCGGTGAACTCCCGTGGCTCGATGCCGCCGCGCCGAAAGACCGGCGACGCCTGCGGAAGTGACCACGCGTCGAACGTGAACGGCGCGTCGCCCTGACGTCGTGACAGGGCGCCCATCAAGACGTTGGCTCCTCCGGGATCACGCGCGGCGAATCGCACGTGCGCCATCGTCGGCCACCTTCGCCAGCTCGTCGCGGTTCGCCCAGACCTTCTCGAAGGCGAGACAGATCTCGTCGACCCAGGGCGTGCGGAGCGCCTCGTAGAGATACGCGTGAAAGAGCACCTCTCGCTCGTACAGGCGCTCCGCGACCGGGCAGAGCCCCGGCGAATACCGGCGCCCGTTCTTTCCAGGCCACTCGGCCCGGTACAGGGGCTGCAGGTAGAGCGGGCGGCAGTAGCCTTCGAAGCACTCCACGCCTTCGGCGGCCAGCGCCGTGACGACCTGCCGTCGCGTGACCCCGGCGGCGGTCTCGTCCAGGCGCAGCATATAGGTGTAGTACACGTGGGTCCGGTCCGATCTCACCACCGGCACGATGAGGCCCGAGAGCCGCTGGAGTCGTCTGGCGTAGACGGCGGCGATCTCTTGCCGGGGCCGTGTGAGCCTCGACACCTTTCTCAGCTGCTCTCGGGCGATCGCGGCCTCGAGCTCCCCCAGGCGGAAATTGAAGCCGAGGATCTGCTCGGCCCTGTCTGTCAGGCCCATCTCCTCGACCACGGCTTCTCCGTGATTGCGGATGAGTCGAAGGCGCATCGCCAGATCGGGGTCGCGCGTGCAGCAGAGGCCGCCCTCGCCGGTCTGAATGGTCTTATGGCAGTTCAGGCTGAAGACTCCGATGTCGCCCAGCGTCCCGGCCCAGCGGCCCCGAAACTGCGCCCCGACCGCCTGAGCGGCGTCTTCGATGACCCGCACACCCCTGGAGCGAGCGAGATCCATGATCGACTCGAAATCGGCCGGCTGGCCCGCCAGATCCACCACGATGATGGCCCGGGTCCGCGCGCTCAGGCACCGCTCGATGCTCGAGGGATCCAGGTTGAAGGTCTCGGGATCGACGTCGGCGAACACCGGCGTTCCGCCGAAGACCCGCACGCAGCTCGCCGAGGAGCTCATCGTGAACGGCGAGACGATCACCTCGTCGCCAGGGCCGATGCCACAGGCCCCGACCGCTGCGATCAGCCCGCTCGTCGCGCTGTTGACCGAGACCGAGTGCGGCACGTCGAATGCCGCCGACCATTCAGTCTCGAGGGCCTGGACTTGTGGACCACCGAAGAACCGATCGCCCCACGAGCCGTAGAACTCGCTGAGACGCCCGGCTTCGATGACCTTGCACACCGCCTCGACCTCTTCGGGCCCGATCGAGTTGTAGGCGGGCATCGCCCTCGTGACGGCTCGCGGCCCGCCCAGCAGCGCCAGGACTCCTGTGTCCATCACACCGCTCCGATGTCCTCGAGAATGCGCGTGACCAGCACCGCCCGGTCGAGAAGGTCGCTGGCCGCCGAGTGGCCGGCCGCCGCTCGAAGCGTCTCATCGACCGCATACAGGATGGATTCGTGGGACGGCGCTCCTCCCCGCCACCCGGGGTCCGGCACGAGAGTCTCGAACCCCTCGTAGTCCGGATCGGCCTGCGATCGAAAGACCTCGACGCGGCGCTCGGAGTCGATGACCCGCACGCGGCGCGTCTCGAACAGCAGATCGAGCTCGACCGGCGAATAGCGACTCCCTTCGGTCGACGAGACGACGACGCGGGCGTCACCGACGAGCAGCTCGAACACCGGGGCCACGGAGCCGCCGCCGAGGCGCTTGACGACGGACGGAGGCCCGAACATGGCCATCACCCGCTCGAGCAGGTGCGACGCGTTGGCGACCGCGCTCCCGTAATAGCGGACCGCGCCTCCGCAGAAGCGCCCGAAGCCGCCGCCCGCGCATTCGCGCGCCAGGTCGCGATAAAAGGGGTCGAACGCGCGGAAGTAGTTGACGAGCGCCGGCCGGCCGGCCTCGCGGACCAGCTCGCGAATCTGCTCCGCCTCGGCGGCCTTGGCGGCGATGGGCTTCTCGACCAGCACCGCGCGCACGCTCCCGGCCGCGAAAACGGTTTCGAGGACGGCAGCCCGGCCGTCCGGAGGCGTACACACGCTCACGACCTGGGGCTCCGTGCGCGCGAGAACCGCGCCCAGGTCGTCACCGCTGTCCTCGATCCCCCACCGCCGCGCAAACCGGTCCGCCCGCGCTCGGTCGACGTCGCAGCATCCGACGAGGGCGGCCCCGCGCTCGCGATAGGCGGCCGCGTGGGTCACGACCCGGCCGCCCCGGTCGTTGAACCCGCCCGCGATGCGTCCACAGCCGACGATCACGACGCGCGTCTCACCGGGCATCGAGGGACAGCACCTCCTGGACCGCCGCGCCTCCCGAGTCCGGGAACTCGAAGGCGTCCGGTCGCGTGGTGTTGCGCCCGGCGAGGTCCGGGCGCCCGTCCAGGAACCGGACGATGTCGAAGGCGTCGAAGGCCGCGCGGCGCGGGTAGAGCGCTTCGTAGACCTCGGTCACGACCTCGAAATCGTCGGGATAGTCGACGCACAGTCGGTACCGTGGACGATCCAGGGCCGGCGGGGCGCAGAGGTTGAGCAGGCGGTACCGCTGGGGATTTCGGTAGAAGAAGGACGTCACGTTCGCCCGGTCGTAGGGATCGACGGCCAGGGCGAACACCTCCGAGAGGGCGGCGCGCGAGTAGACCTGGACGTCGAAGCCGATCGGAAACGAGAGCCGATCGAGGACGTTCGCGACGTAGTCGAAGCCGCCTTTCAGATAGCGGCGGACGGCGGCGTCGGTGATGGCGGGATCGACCAGCGGACAGTCACCGGTGATCTCCACGATCACGTCGGCCTTCAACTCGGTCGCGGCCTCGAGCACGCGCTCCAGCACATCGTCGAGCGAGCCGCGGTACCACGCCACGCCCTCCGCCCGCGCCAGCGCTTCCAGGGCGTCGTCGGACGCGTCCCGGCTCGTGGCGACACAAAGCGCGTCGAGCATCCGGCACTGTTTGAGCCGCTCCAGGAGTCGAGCCAGCATGGCTTTCTGGAGGATCGGCCTGAGGTTCTTGCCGGGCAGGCGCGTCGATCCCATACGGCTCTCGACCAGCGCGGCCACGCGCGTCACCGGTGCGTCCTCACCGGATGGTCAGGCCGCGCGCACATGGAGTCCCGCTCCCTGCATGTAGGAACGCGCCTTGATCGGGCTCTGATCGGTGAAGTGAAAAATGCTCGAGGCCGCCACCGCCGAGGCGTGACCGATGGTCACCGCTTCGACGAGATGCTGCAGCGTGCCGGCGCCGCCGTTGGCGATGACAGGCACGGCCACGGCGTCGGCCACGGCGCCGACCAGCTCTAGGTCGTAGCCCGCCATGGTGCCCTCGCGGTCGATGGACGTGATCAAGATCTCGCCCGCGCCGGCCGCCGCCACCTGGCGAGCCCACTGCACCGCCTCGAGGGGCGTCGCCTGCCGACCACTGTGAGTCCACACTTCGTGACGGCCGCCGGCGCGACGCTTGGCGTCGATCGAGACGACGACGTTCGCGCTGCCGAACGTCCGCGCGGCTTCTTCCACCAGCGCTGGGCGCTCCACCGCCGCGGTGTTGACGGCCACCTTGTCCGCGCCCATCTGCAGGAGCCGTCGCATGTCATCGAGGGTCCTCACGCCGCCACCGACCGTGAGCGGCATGAAGCACTGCTCGGCGACACCCTGAACGACGTCGAACAGGATGCGTCGATTCTCTTCGGTGGCAGCGATGTCCAGAAAGACCAGCTCGTCCACCCGCTGCGCGTCATAGACTTTCGCCGCCGTGATCGGGTTGCCCGTGTCCCGCAGACCCGAAAAGTTCCGGCCCTTCATGCAGCGACCGCTCTTCAGGAGAAGAATGGGCACCAGCCGGACCGTGGCGCCGCCCGCTCGCGGCCGTGCTAGGGCTGCCACTGGAGGAAATTCTCCAGGAGACGCAGCCCGTCGTCCTGGCTCTTCTCCGGGTGAAACTGCGTGGCGAAGATGTTGCCGTGCTGGACCGCAGCGGTGAACCGGCCGCCGTACTCGGCCGACGCCGCGACGAGGTCCGGCGTGTCGCAGACCATGTGGTAGCTGTGGACGAAGTAGAAGCTCGGCGTCTTCCGCACACCCGCGAACAACGGACTCGCCCGGTCGAGCGACACTTCGTTCCATCCGATGTGGGGAACCTTCGGCCCGTCCTTCTCGAACGCGAACGCCTTCACGGTCGCGGGCAGCCAGCCGAGGCCCTCGTGCACGCCGAACTCGTGACTGGTGCGGGCCAGAAGTTGCATCCCCAGGCAGATGCCGAGGAACGGCTTCCCTTTTCCGAGGACCTGGTCGGCCAGCGGCTCGAGCAGGCCGCGCGCCGCGAGATTCGTCATGCCGTGCTCGAACGCGCCGACTCCGGGCAGCACGATCCGCTCGGCCTCCTCCAGATCGCTGGCCGCGCTCGACACGCGCACCGACGCGCCGACCAGTTCCAGGGCCTTCACGACCGAGCGGACATTGCAGATCCCGTAATCGACCACCACGACCATCGATCGCTACCCGCGATCCCACAGCTTCTGATCCCACAGCTCCTCGCCCCGCGGCATGCTCTCGGGCTTCGGCTCGTGAGGGCTGACCACATGGCCGCGCGCGATGTCGAGAAATTCCGTCTCGCTGAGGCCGACGTACTCCAGGAACACATCGAGGCTGGCCGGGCGCCGGCCGTCAGCCTGCTCCGTCAGCCGCAGGGCCTCCCCCCGCGCCAGCCGCTTGTTCCGCACGTCGATGCTCGTCAGGTGCGCCGTACGCCCGTAGCCGCGCTTCAGGAATTTGAGGTAATCACGCACGCCCTGCATGGCGCACTCGATCTTTTCGTAGTCGTACTCCCGCGGCACGCCCTCGACCGCGTCGCCCTGCCAACCCAGCTCGCGCTTGATGCGGTCGACCTGCGCCCGGACGTCCCAGGGGATGTAGCTGCCCAGACAGATCGAACGGTATCGAATCGCCCGCAGCTCCTTGAGCGGCGGATACCGAAACGGCTCGAGATCGTCCAGGGTGACCCCATCGATCATGCCGACCATGTCCTCGGCCGTGATCCCGAGGTTCACGAAGCGGTTGAAGCGGCGCTCGTCGACCTCCTCGGGCTCCTCGTAGCTGTAGTAGCTCGTGTATTCCGCGCTGGGCTCGCCCCAGATGATGAGCGGCACCTTGTAGCGGACCGCGGTCTGCATGGGATACGCGAAGACGCCCGTGTGGCAGTGCCAGCAGAAGTCACCCTTTCGCTTGAGCGACTCCAGCATGAGCTTCCGGACCACCTGCCAGCTCGGCCGGAAGCTGAGGAAATCCACCCCGAGGCTCTTGATGGTTCGCTCCCGATTGCGCTGAGTCGTGGGGCGGTAGAAGCCATGGTCGAAGCTCACCACCAGGGGCTTGACCTTGTACTCGGAGACGAGGTACTGCAGCGTGAACGTGCTGTCCTTGCCCCCGCTGAACGGCACGATGCAGTCGTAGAGCGCCTTGCCTCGATACTTCGCGATCAGTCGGTCGAGCTCGACCTTCTTGGCCGGCCAGTCGATCTTTTCCTGCTTGTAGTCGTGCTGGAGACAGACGTTGCACACGCCCTCGTGGTCGAACACGATCGTCTCGTGGGTCTCCGGAGTGATGCATCGAGTGCACTGCTTCATACTCGAGTCCTCACTGTCGGCGCCTCTTCGTTGCGCCCGTCACGGTTGCCGGAACACCGGCTTGACGGGCTCACCCTCGAGCCGCTGGACCACGTCACCGGCCTTGACGGCCTCGGCCAGGACGGCGAACGCCGCCCGATACACACGCAGCGTCTGCTCGACATCCGCATCACTGTGGCGAAAGCAGAGGTTCTGGCCTCCCGAAAACAGCACGCCCCGCCTCAGACATTCCTGCTGGAACAAGCTCTTGAGCACCAGCGCGCTGTTCGCGCCGTCGTCCCTGAACGTCAGGACCGTGCGCGGCGCCAGCCCGACACATTCTGCGTGACGCCCAAGACCGAATTCCTGGGCCAGGACGTTGAAGCCGTCCTTCAGCTTTTGTCCCTGCGCCCAGAGGTGGCTGATGACGTTGTTTTTGCGCATCTCGTTGATCGTCGCGACGGTCGCGGCCAGCGCGACGGTGTCGCCGCCGTAGGTGAATGAAAAGAATACCTCGTCGAAGAGCTCCATGAGGGCCCGGGGGCCCACCACGGCCGAGATCGGATACCCGTTCGCCATGGCCTTGCCGAAGCACGCGAGGTCGGGCGTGACGCCGAAATATTCCTGAGCGCCGCCCAGCGCGAAGCGGAACCCGCTCAGCACTTCGTCGAAGATCAGCAGGGCGCCTTCGGCCCGCGCCAGCGCCTGAACCGCCTGCAGGAATCCAGGGCGGGGCTCCAGCACCCCGACCGGTTCCATGATGACCGCCGCGACACGGCCGCGATGCCTCGCGAAGATTCGCGCGAGGCTCTCGATGTCGTTGTACTCGAACGGAACCGTCAGCTCCCGCACGGCGTGCGGCACTCCCCTGCTGCGCGTGGTGGTCCCGATGTACCAGTCTTGCCATCCGTGGTAGCCGCAGCACGCGATCACGTCCCGCTCCGTGTAGGCCCGGGCCAGCCTGACGGCGCCCGAGGTCGCGTCGGAGCCGTTCTTGCCGAAGCGCACCATCTCCGCGCACGGGATGAGGTCCACGAGGACCTCGGCGACTTCGACTTCCAGCGGATGCGCGAGCGAGAAGCTCGTGCCCTCCGCGATCTGGCGGGTGACGGCGTCGGTCACGGCCGGCTCGTTGTGCCCCAGGATGATCGCGCCCAGGGCCATCGGATAGTCGATGTACTCGTTGCCGTCCACGTCCCACACGTGGCTGCCCGCGCCGCGGGCGAGAAAGACGGGCGCCGCCCCTTGAACGAACTGGGTCGGCCCTTTGCTGAACGTCTGGGTACCCGACGGAATGAGTCGTTCCGCGCGAGCCTTGAGCTCGTGCGAGCGCTCGAGCCGCCGCGGTCGCGCCGGAAGCTGGGGCTCCTTCGCCAGTGTCATGTAATAGCCCTCGTTGCGGACGATTCCCCGGTTGGTTTCGAGCAGGGACGTCTCGTTCTCGACGAGCGCCAGGACTTCGGCCATGCCGAACGGCCGGTGGCCCTTCGCCCCCAGTCGGGCGTAGATCGCGCGGACGAATTCCAGATCGGCGGGATGATCGACCGTCCAGCGCAGGTCCCGCGCCGAGAGGTCCACCTCGTTCTCGACGTTGTGGATCCGGAAGCGGCCGGAGGTCCGGAGATAGGGAGTCACGTGCTCACGCTCAGCGGGAAGGCGCGCCTCGCGCCATGCCTGCGCCAGCGCGTCGAACGAGAACGCCTCCACGTCCAGTCCGTCCGGGTACGTGCAGCGCAGCGTGTTGGTGACGTACTGGTAGTCCTTCTGGCGGAACGTCCCGACGACCCTGTCCACCACGCGCGGATCCACGAGCGGGCAGTCGCCGGTGACCCGCGCCACCGCCCCGGCCTCGTAGCGCATGGCGGCCCGATAGAACCGGTCCAGGACGTCCTCGGCGCTGCCGCGGAAGCATTCGACGCCGTGCTCGGCACAGTAGTCGGCGAGCATGTCGTCGGCGAGTCGGTCCGAGGTCGCTACGACCACGAGGTCCACCGACGCGGCCTGGCCAAGCCGATCGACGACGTGCCGGATCATGGGGCGTCCCTGGATCTCGGCCATCACCTTGCCCGGGAATCTGGTCGATTCCATCCGAGCCTGAACGATGGCGACGATGCGAGCCTTCATCGTCCGGGCTTTCCTTCAAGTTCGACGACCCGACCGGTCGCGGCCGATTCCTTCGCCGCGAGCGCCACCTCGAGGACCCGACGGCCCTCCAACACGTCCTGGGCGGGCTTCTCCTCGCCGGCCAGACACCGTACGAAGTGACGCATCTCGTCCACGTACATCGAGTTGGGCTCCCACCCTGGGGGATCGCGGAATACGTCCCGCTGTCGGGTGGCGCCTGAATACAGGCGCACCTCGCCCGCGCCGTAGTCCCAACGAATGGTCCCCTCGTCGCCGATGATCTGGCACGTCCGGCTGTATTCACGCTGGACGTAGTCGAGATGCACCTCGCCGATCGCCCCTTCCGCGAAGCGCAGGAGGATCGCCGCCGTGTCCTCGGTCTCGATGTCGAGCCCGCTCTCCTTGCCGGAGAAGCAGGCGACGGTCCGGACGTCACCGAGCATCCATCGGATGTAGTCCAGCTCGTGGATGGCATCCAGGATCACGCCGCCGCCGAGGCGCGTCAGCGCGCTGTAGGTCCCGCGATAGTCCTCCCAGGGATGCCAGTCCGGGAGGTAGTGGCCCACCTCCACACGCGCGCTCACGACGCGCCCGACGGCCTTTTCCTCCAGCAGGCGCTTCACCGTCATCAGCCCAGGGTGGAAGCGCATGTTGCAGCCGACCAGGGTGACGAGGCCGCGTCGGGTCACGATATCGAGAAGCTCGTCGAGTCCGTCGAGCCGGTCGGCGACGGGCTTCTCGATGAACAGATGGCAGCCACGCTCCGCCGCCTGTCGCGCCACGCGGATGTGGGTGCTCGTGGGGGTGGCGATCACCGCGACGTTCGGGCGGCGCTTCCATCCGTCCTCGAGGGTCGCCGTCGCCTCGACGTCGAACCGGCTGCTCGCCTCGCGACGCCGGTCCTCGCGCGGATCGCAGGCCAGGATCTCGCCGGCATTCAGCAGCTTAAGATTGCCCAGGTGGCGCTTGCCGATCGAGCCGCACCCGATGACGAGGAACCGCAACGTCGGCCGAGACCCGCTAGCGGTCATGGTTTCGCACCGCGGCCATGACGATGACGTCGTGGAACCGGCCGCGTTTGTACACGTGGCGGCGCAGGAGACCCTCGCGCACGAATCCGACCCGCTCGTACAGCCGGACGGCCGCTTCGTTGTCGGCCAGCACGTGCAGGTAGACGCGGACCAGCCCGAGCGTCCGGAAGGCATAGTCGAGCAGGAGTCGGCTGGCCTCGGAGGCGAGCCCCTTGCCGCGGGCACCCGTCTCGCCGAGCAGGACACCGTACTCCGCGCGCCGGTGCGTCCGGTCGACGTGGCTGAGGCCGATCGTCCCCACGCTTCGGCCGCTTGTGCGCTCGACGATCATGAACTCGTGCCGGTCACCGCGCGCCTCGACGTCGGCCAGCCAACGCAGGTGCTCGTCGACGGTCGGTGGCCGCTCGCTGAACAGCTGCGCCTGGACGTCCGGGTCGCTGCGCAGGCGGACGACGTCGGCTGCATCCTCGGGTCCCATCCGTCTGAGCTGCACGCGCTCGCCCTCGATCACCTGAGGTCTTCCAGCCTGATCAGCGCCTCGGCGCCGATCGCGCGCGCGGCCGTGCGGCCGATGACGCGCTCGAGGGCCTCCGGGGGCAGGCCGAAGCCGAGCTTGCCGCAGCGGAGGACCGCGACGCTCTCGCGGGTCAGCAGCTCGCCCGGCTTGATGTCTCGCACGGCGAAGATGCTCCGCCGGGCGAAGGCGCGGAGCTCTTCCTCCTCGGGGAGCGTCTCCTTCCGACCGTGGCCGAGCGCCTGCTCGGCTTCGCGCACGCGCTGGACGAGCGTCCGGAGCTCGTGCGGCTCGACGGCGAACTCGTGGTCGGGGCCGGGGAGGCGGTTCGACAGCGTGAAGTGCTTCTCGATCAGGCAGGCGCCGAGGGCGACCGCGACGAGGGGCGCAACAACGGGATCACGGGAGTGATCCGAAAGCCCCGTCGGTAATCCCGTCGCCTCCCGCAGAGAAACGAGCGCGCGCGCGTTGACGGCGTCGAGTGGCGTCGGATACTTGGCCGTGCACTGGAGCAGCACGATTTGATCGTTGCCCTCCGCCCGAATGATCTCCACGGAGTGCAGGACCTCGTCGAGGATCGCCGCGCCGGTGGACACGATCATCGGCTTGCCCTTGCGCGCGATGTGTCGCAGCAGCGGCGCGTGCGTCATCTCGTACGACGCCACCTTGAACGCCGGCACCCAGGGGTCGAGCAGGTCGGCGGACTCCTCGTCGAACGGCGAGGACAGGAACGCGAGCCCGCGTCGACGGCAGTGGCCGGCGAGCTTCGGCACCCAGTCGTCGGGCGTCTCCATGTCGTGGATGATGTCGTAGATGGAGCGGGGCGTGTTCAGGTAGTCGCTCGCCCCCGCGGACTTCGGATAGAGCTTCGCGGCCTTGAACTGCTGGAACTTCACCGCGTCGGCGCGCGCCTCGGCCGCCGCGTCGATCAGCCGGAGCGCCTGCTCGAAGCTGCCGTTGTGGTTGCTGCCGGCTTCCGCGACGATGTAGGCGGGCTCGCCGGCGCCGACCCATCGCTCGCCGATCCTCACCTTCGTCATCCGGCGGCCCCGAGGTCGGCGACCGCGCGCGCCACGCGGCCGGCGCCGCGGCCGTCGACGAGCGCCCGGCCCTGACGGCTCATCCGGGCGCGGCGCATCGGATCGTCGGCCAGCCCTGCGAGCGCGGGGACGATCTTCGCCTCGAGGTCAGCGTCGCCCGCGTCGCCGACCCAGGCGAGCGTCCCCGCCGCCGCGAGCGCGGTCAGATTCAGCGTCTGGTTCTCGGCGAGACGGATCGCGAGCGCCGGCGTGCCGGTCGCCGCGAGCTCGTACGC
>WNGB01036481.1_pt1 | contig 14840 bp, 13 predicted proteins | sample 5400681 | NCBI WGS metagenome assembly WNGB01 (sample SAMN13153367, study PRJNA577476) | soil metagenome | isolation source: 115 cm soil or saprolite under grassland replicate 2 | place: USA:California | collected 2016-06-15
CGGGCATGGCGCCGTGATCGTAGATCGTCAGCATCGGGGCGGCGACGCGGCTGCCCAGCTTGCCCAGGAACGGCGTGCTCGACGAGTAGAAGGCTCCCGATCGGCAGGCGGGGACGACCAGGTTGTTCAAGAGATCGGTCACCGGTTGCCGGCCGAAGATCACGGTGTAGTCGCCCGTCGTCACGCGCTCGCCGTCCATGGCGGCGACGGCATTGGCCGCGGCCTCGCTCCCCGCCTCGTCGGTGAAGTGATCGAGGCGCGTGCAGGTCGCCCAGCCCGATCCCTTGGCGTCGCGCGCTTCGACCATGGCAGTGACGAAGCTCGTCATGAGCGTGGACTCGTCGGTCTGCGCCTCGGGCATGCGGGTCGAGGCGATGGCCATCCGCTCCTGCAGGATCGTCACGTCGCCGCCCAGGATCAGGCCGAGCCGCTTGAGCTCGGCCTCGCGTCCCGCCAGCTCCGCCAGCCGCGACGAGGCCATGAAGGTGCGAAGCCCGCCGGTCACGACCTGCCAGCCCGCCTCCACGAGCCGCTCGTCGCCGATCGCGAGGAGCGCCGGGTCATGGTAGTCCACGAGCGTCCGGGGCTCGCCCGTCGGATGGGGCAGCGACCTGAACTCGGGGTCGTGGACGGCGGCGCGACGCGCCTTGTCGAGGGCGCGCCGCGCCCCCTCCACGCTCAGGTCGCTGGGCTCCGAGCCGAAGCCGATCCGGGCCCCATCGGGCGAATCGAAGACCGCCTGGATGCCCAGGCCGTGCATCTCCGTGGACTTGGGCTCCTCGACGCCGTTGCACGGGATGTGCGACGTGTAGTTGAGACGCGTGAGCAGGGAGCGATTGGAGGCCGCGAAGACCTCGCCTTCGCGGATCCCGGGCTGACCCGACAGGAACCGCAGCGCTTCCTCGACCGCCCGCTTGAGCTCCGGCGTGGAGACCGCGCGCGTCACGCTACTGCCCGCCGGTGAGGATGGCGCGGCTCCGCATCGTGGGGCCGCCATTGCCGAGCCTCTTGGTCTGCATGGGCTGCCCCTTGCCGCAATTGGGGATCGGGTAGAGGTGAAAGTCGGCGCCCACCGCGTCCACCTTCATCAGGTAGTCCCGCGAGTCGGCCATGATGCCGCCGTCGCGGTACAGGCGCCCGAGGCGCCCGTCGCGGATCTCGTAGACCTTGCGCGCGGAGATGCGGAAGTTCTCCCGGCTCTCGGCGATGGACGGGATCCGGTGCCCCACGAGGTAGTAGCCGTGGTCGACCTCGCCGATGATGTCGAGCGGATCGCGGTCGCCGGCGCCGAACACCGTGCTCGACATGCGGATGAGCGGCACCAGGGGCGCGCCCGTCGCCTTGAAGTGGCCGTTGGGCGGGCCGCCGAAGATCGCGGCGGTCTGGCGGCTGTTCATGAAGCCTGTGAAGATGCCGCGATCGATGTGGACCACGCGCCGGGCGGGGGTGCCCTCGTGATCGTACCGGTAGTGGCCGTAACCGGGCAGCGACGGGTCGGAGTAGGCCGTCACCAGCGGGGAGGCGACCCGCTTGCCCACCTGGTGGTCACCCAGGTGGCGCAGCAGCCAGGAGCGCCCCGCATAGGCCGTTTCCATCTTGAGCGCGCGGTCGAGTTCCACCGGATGGCCGATGATCTCGTGGGAGACGAGCGTGTTGTAGTGCGGATCGGTCACGACGGTGACCTCGCGGTCCAGGGTGGGCAGGGGCGGGGCGCTGGCCAGCTCCACCCCGTCGCGCGCCAGCGCCAGGGCGAACGACGCGAACGGCGGGAACGCGATGGGCGGCTCGTCCACGCCGCCGGTGAGGATCTCCCAGCCGCGCTGGTGGCCCAGCACGTCGTACAGCTCCTGGCTGGTCCCATCGCCCGCCACCACGACGTAGCACAGGCCCTGGGTGAGGGCGAAGGACTGGTCGATGAGGGCGCCCTCGGAGGAGGCGAACAGCTCACGATTCAGCTGGGTCACCGCCGAGATGTAGTTGTACCGGACCTGCCCGGGGGCCGCCGCCACCCGGCGCGAGACGTCCGTCGCGAAGCGCACCATCTCGTCGAGGCTGATCCCGCGGGGGTCGACCTCGAAGGTCGCGGGGACCACCTCCTGGCTCACCGCGATCGGGCAGAGGCGCGTGTCGGCGAGGGCCTCGCCGAGGCTCCCGAACTTGCCCTTGGCGTCGGCCTTGAGCTCCGCGTTGGCCATGGCGCGACGATAGGCCGAGAGCAAGCCCTCGTTCAGCAGCTCGGCCAGGTGGCCGAGATCGGCCGCGCCCAGCCCACGCCCGAAATGGCCCGGGGCGACCATCCGGTCGCCGGCGAGGACCCGGATGCCGAACGCGAAGGCGTAATCGTCGCCGGACGACCTGGCCGCCCCGTTCTCCGCCGACGCGAACTTGCCCTCGCTCACCTCGACCCGGACGTCCGCGTGCGCGAGATGCGCCAGCGCGCGCGCCCGGGAGGTCACCAGCTCCTGCACGAGCGGCGTGATGCGCTCGATCAGCTCGGTCTCGATTCCGTGAGGCACGCGCTCTCCGCCTCAGAGCCCGGTGAACGGCTCGACCCAGACGCTCTCGCCGGCCGCCACGTCGCCGCGCTCCTCCTCGATGAGGATGAAGCAGTTGGCGCAGGTCATGGAGGTGAGGATGCCGGAGCCCTGGGGGCCCGTGGTCTTGACCTCCCATCGCTCGCCGCCGTAGGTGAGGATTCCGCGCTTGAACTCCCGGCGCCCGACCTTCTTGCGCATGGGCTCCAGGGCGACGGCGTGGAAGCGCGGGCCGAACAGCTCACGGCGGCCCGCGAGCTTCCAGAGCGCCGGCCGGACGAAGAGGTGGAAGGTGAGCATGCAGGCCACCGGGTTGCCGGGGAGGCCGAAGAAGTGGGCGGATCCGATGCGCCCCACCGCGATCGGGCGTCCCGGCTGCATGGCCACCTGCCAGAAGTCGATGCCGCCCGCCTCCTGGAGCACGGCCTTGACGAGATCGTAGTCGCCGACGGAGACCCCGCCCGAGGTGAGCACGATGTCGGCGCTCCCGGCCGCCGCGAGGAGGCGCGCGTGCAGCTCGTCGAAGAGATCGGGGACGATACCGTGGTCGGTGACCCCGGCCCCCGCCGCCTCGGCGAGGCCGCGCAAGGCGAAGCGGTTGGAGTCGTAGATCTGACCCGGCTTGCGTCCGCCACCGGGCTCGGCGACCTCGTCGCCGGTGGAGAGGATGGCCACGCGCGGCGGCTGCCTCACCAGGAGCTGGGCGAGGCCGAGCGAGGCGGCGACGCCCAGCTCCTGGGGTCGCAGCACGGTGCCGGCCGGCAAGACCACGGCCCCCGCCTTCACGTCCTCGCCCCGCTCGCGCACGTTGGCGCCGCGGGCGATCGGCGGGATGACGACACGGCCGCTCTCGCGCGTCACGATCTCCTGGGGGTAGACGGTGTCGGCGCCGGCCGGCATCGGCGCGCCCGTCATGATGCGGAGCGCCTGGCCCGGTTCCAGCAGATCCGGGAAGACCGCACCCGCCGCGAGCTCCGCCACGACGTCGAGCTCGCGGGTGCCACCGGCAGGAATGTCCCGGGAGCCGACCGCGTACCCGTCGACCGCCGAGTTGTCGGTCGGCGGCACATCCATGGAAGAGCGGACGTCTTCGGCGGTCACGCGGCCGAGGCAGCGGCCGACCGGGATGAGCTCGGGTGGCGCCACGGTGATGACCTGGGCCAGGATCCGGGCCTGGCCGTCGCTCACCGAGATCATGGCGGCATTATACTGGAGTTGTGCCGACAAGCGCGCGCGCCACGATGTCCGGGCCGGGACGTATGCACCTCGAGCCGATACACGATGGGCTCGCCACACTCGCTCCCCGCCCGTGACGCTGCCGCTGCCGCTGCGCAACCGGCTCGCCGAATTGATCCTCGAGTCCCTGCACGACCCCGACGCCCGCCGAGGGCTCGAAGCCGTGGCGGCCGTGTGCTCCGACCCCAGGGCGTTGACGCGCGTGGCCGATCTCCCGGAGCGCGCTCCGCGCGACCTCTTCGAGGAGCGGGATGGAGGCCTCCAGGTCAAGAGCGGCTGGCGGGAACACGCAGCCGAGTTCCGCGAGCGCTCGCGGCGCGCGTGGCGGGCGATCGCCGACCGGCCGCTGGATCCGCCGGAGGCGCCGCTGGGCGCGACGCTGGCCGCCGCCGCGCGGCTCTTCGACGCCGGCCTCTACTACGAGGTGCACGAGCTACTGGAGCCGTACTGGATGCGGGCCGAGGGCGGCGACCGCGAGGCGCTCCAGGGTCTGATCCAGATCGCCGTGGGCTTTCAGCATCTCGCCAACGGCAACGCGGCGGGCGCCCGGGGACTCCTCGCCGACGGCTGCGCGAAGACGCTGGGCCGACAGCTCCACGGGCTGGATCTGGACCCGTTCGCGCGCGCGGCGCGCGGGTGTCTCCACCAGGTCGTGTCTCGCGGTGCGGCCGCCATCCAGGAATTCGACTGGACGGCGGTGCCCCGCTTCCCCAACACCCACACCTTCAAGGAGTGACCATGGAACTCGGCCTCAGGGACAAGACGGCGCTCGTCACGGGTGGGAGCAAGGGCATCGGCCGGGCGGTGGCCGGCGCGCTCGCCGCCGAAGGCGCGCGGGTGATGATCTGCGCGCGCGACGGCGAGGCGCTCACGCGGGCAGCGGAGGAGATCGAGGCGGCGACAGGCCGCCCCGTGCTGACCACGACGGCCGACCTGAGCGAGCTCTCGTCGGTGGCGCGCGTGGAATGGCTCCACGGCTGGAGCCTCAAGCTCCTGGGCTACATCCGGATGGCGCGCGAGATCCTGCCGCACATGCAGCGGCAGGGGGGCGGTCGCATCATCAACGTGGTCGGGGCTGCCGCGCGCAACCCGTCGATGACCTACATGATGGGCGGCACCGCCAACGCCGCGCTGATCAACTTCACCAAGGCGCTGGCTGATCTCGGCGCCCGGTCCAACGTGCTCGTGACGGCGGTGTCTCCCGGTCCCGTCAAGACCGAGCGCTGGGACAATCTCGCGCGCCAGCAGGCGCTGGCGGTCGGCCGGGACGTCGAGACCTACGTGAAGGAGCAGAACGCAGGGATGCCGCTCGGCAGGATCGCGTTGCCCGAAGAGGTGGCGGATCTGGTTTGCTTCCTCGCCTCCGAACGCGCGGCGTTTCTCACGGGCATCACCATCACCGTCGACGGCGGCTCCACCCGCGGCGTGTATCTCTGAGCGGATTCGCTCGCCGTCACTCGTGTTCGTGGACACCGGGCGTATCGAGGGCGGGGCTAATTGGCCGCGTTCATCGAAGGCCATTCTTGCCCTAATGGGCATATCGGGACGCTCGGTGCGCGCGAGCGACGGCCGGACCTTTGTTGCGAGGGTGTGACGCATAACCTCGTGAAACAAAGAACATTCCGCCTCGAAGATTCACTTGACAGCCGCGAGGCGGCTCAGTAGGGTAGTGCAACACTGGGGGCTGCCCCCCACCAGTCCCGCTTGGCGAATGCGTCTCTCGGGTTGTGGAGCAGCACCCCACACGCCGCCGGTGAGCCGGGGAGAGTGAGCACTCGGTCCTGATCGCGGCAGGAGGTTCGTGATGCCTGCAAAGCTGTTTGTCGGTAATCTCTCCTTCCAGGCCACGGAGGAGGATCTGCGAGAGCTGTTCGCCCAAGCGGGGACCGTGGAGTCGGTCCGTATCGTGACCGACCAGTTCACCGGGCGGCCGCGGGGCTTCGGCTTCGTGGAGATGTCCACCAAGGAGGAGGCCGCCAAGGCCGTCGAGATGCTCAACGGGCGACTGTTCCGCGACCGGAATCTGGTCGTGGACGAGGCACGACCTCAGCCCCAGCGCGGCTCCGGTGGTCCCCGTGGCGGCGGGCCCGGTGGTTCCCGCGGCGGTGGCGGGGGCGGCGGCGGCTGGCGACGGTAGAGGACTGAGGCCCCGGGGCTTGGCCTCGGGGCCATTTTTCGGCGAGTCACCGCTCGTCATGTGAGGAGCATATGAGTACGCCGGGGGTACCCGCGCCGGGCTTCGTGCATCGCATCGGGGAGATCGTCGATCGCAGACGCGGCGTGGAATTTCAAGCGCTGAACACCCGGAGCCTCATGAATCGCTTGACAGGGACCGCCATGCCGTTCGGCTGGACGGTGAACCCGTTCCGCGGCTGCGAGTTCGGATGTCGGTACTGCTATGCGCGGCCCACTCATGAGTATCTCGGCCACTGTGATCCCGACGAGTTCGAAGACCGCATCTATGTGAAACGGGCGGGGTCGGCTCAACTGGCGGCCGACCTCAAGCGGGCGCGCGACAGCGGTCAGGAGGTGGCGATCGGCGCCGCCACGGATCCCTACCAGCCGGCCGAGACGAGATTCCAGATCACGCGCGCCGTCCTGGAGGCCATGGCCCGGGTGCCGGGACTTCGCGTCGGCATCACCACCAAGTCGGCGGCCATCACCCGGGACCTGGACCTCCTCCTGGAGATCGCCCGCGAGTCGGACCTTCACGTCAACTTCTCGTTGATCTCGCTGGATGCCGACCTCTTGCGCCTCATCGAGCCGCGAGCACCGCGTCCGGACCTGCGGCTCCGGGCGATGCGGCTGCTGTCCGAGGCCGGCGTGCCGACGCGCCTGTTCATCATGCCGGTGCTCCCGCTCATCACCGACGGCGAGGCCGGGCTTCGCCCCCTGCTCGTCGCCGGTCGGGCGGCGGGCGCCCGGGAGGCGATCTGCCAGGCGCTGTTCCTCCGGAGCCCCATGACGTGGAGCTTCTTCCTCCGCTTCATCGACAGCGAGTTTCCGTGGGCGACCGCTCGCTACCGGGAACTCTATCCCCGCCCGGGCTCGGCGCCGCGGGACTATCGGGAGGCGGTCGAGCGGCGGGTGGAGGCACTCGCGCGCGGGGCGGGCTTTCAGGCGCGGAGCCGCGAAGAGCGGGTCAGGGACGAGGGACCGCCACGCTCGCGCCAGCTGTCGCTCGTGTGGTGAAGCTCGGAAGAGGGAGAGCAGTCTACTCGGGGAAGAGCTCGCCCTGCACCGGCGCCGCCTCGTCCTCGGTAACCGGGACGAGGCCCTCCTGCTCGATGAGCGGCCGGAACTTGTCGTACAACTCCCTGAGCTTGCCGAGGTAGTAGGCGGTGTTCTCGTCCGGGGCCTGGGGGTCCCAGCTCGTCGCCAGCTTCGCCGCCTCGTTGACCGTGACCCGGAGCCAGTCCCCCGCCACGTAGTAGGAGACCTGATCGCCCGGCTGATACGGCCGGGAGGACCCGAGCGCCAGCTCGTAGGCCGCGGAGGCGTTGCGTCTTCCCGCCTTGAGCTTTTCCTGGTAGGCGGGGAGCGAGTCCTGGAGCGTCTCCGTCTTCATGAACTGCTTGACCGACACGCGGTGGGCCTGGAAATCCTCCTCCCATCGCTTCACGAGGACGGGGATCTCGTCGCGACGGCCGGTCAGCAAGAGCTGGAACATCTCCTCCATCCACTGCCGCTGAAACAGCTCGATGCCGCGCGAGCGGAGTCCCGAGCCCTTGATGAGGAGCTTGCCCAGCGCGTCGAGGAGGACGTAGTTCTTCATCTTGTAGCTGAACATGGCGGGATAGCGTCCATCGAGCTCGAGCTGGATGGCTTCGGGCAGGACCGCCACGAGATCGGCCACCAGCCGCTCTTCGTCGGCGCCGGGAACGGGAGGGACGAAATAGAGGCCATCGGTGTCCACCTCGATCACCGTGGCGCCCATCGCCTCGAGGCGCGCGACCAGAGCCGTGACCAGCCGGCGGCCCTCGGAGGTGACGCGGTTCGCCGCGTCGAAGTCGTTCCAGTGTCCTTGCGAGAACGCGAGATAGCCGTAGAAGGAGTTGATCAAGATCTTGAAGGTCTGCTGGAGTCCGCCGAGCAGCGCGCGCTGGGCCTCATCGGAGGCCTCGCGGGCGAGCGCCTTGGCGGAAAGACGGAACGCCTTGAGGTCGCCGAGCAGGGAGGCGCTGACCCCCAGCCGGTCGGTGGCCGGGAAAACACGCTGGCTCAGCATGATCGAGGGATAGAGTGAGGCCACGTCCACGTGGAGCACGTCCCGGGCCACGCCGCGCTGGAACACCGCCGTGTAACCGCCGGCTACGGCGTGGCCCGCCTGGGGGGCGGGAATGGCCTGACGGCGGTAGAGGTATTCCCGCAGGAGCAGCGCATCGACCTTGGTGGCGTTGCCGCGGAGCACCGTCATCTGATAGTCGAAGGGCAGCGCCTGGGCCTGCACGAAGTAGGGCGGGGAGAGGAGGGCCGAGAGGGCGAGCGTCTCGGTCACGTCGTCGCGCGCATAGGCCAAGAGCCGCGCCGGATCGTCGCGGAAGATGCGCGGGATGTCCTCGGGCGGCAGATAGGTGCGCGCGGGCGCGGCCACGCCGAAGTGCCGCGCCACGTCCTTGAGGCCGTAGGAGGGCAGATCCCGCGCGGCCACGTCGTAGAACTGGGCGAGGATCCACGTGTCCACGATGTGGCGCCCGGCGACGGCATAGCGCCGGTAGCTGATGGTGCGGTCGGCCACCTGCATGCGGGACGGGTAACCGCGCAGGGCAGACCCGTCCCGCCCCCAGCGCAGCTCCACCCGGCAGCGTCGGGCGCGCGCCTCCAGGTACTCGAGATCGAAGCGGAAGACGTTGTGACCCTCGAGCACGTCGGGGTCCCGCTCGCGGATGATGCGCGAGCACTCGGCGAGCAGCTCGGCCTCGGACAGCTCGGCCCCGGAGAGCACGGTCACCAGACCGGTGGAGTCGGCGAGGGCGATGGCGATGATCCGGTCGGATTCCCGCGCCGCGTTGGGGAACTCGAAGCCGGGCGCTGTCGTGACCTCGATGTCGAGCGCCATGCGGTGCAGCTGGTCGAACCTCATGCCGAGAAAGGAGGTCTTTCCCGTCCGGAGGAGGAACTGGTGAGTCTTGTCGGCGAAGAAGCGGTACGGAGCGTCGGGGGCGCCCACGCCGCGGCCGGAGACGCGCTGGCAGTGGTCGCGCGCGCGGAGCGCCTGGGTCCAGGACGGACAGTCGGCGATCCAGCGGTACACGCCATCGCCGTCGAGCGGCGTGAACTCGACGTCGTCCTTGAAGCCTCCGAGGAGCGCCCGGTCGGCGAGCAGGAGAAAGGGACGGAAGGCTTCCTCGGAGACGGCCACGCCGCCGTCCCGCCGCGCATAGATCCGCACCGCGTGGTCGGCCGGCTCGAACGCCAGGAGTCCGCCGCTCGCGTCGTGGCCGAAGAGCAGCGGGTTGTCGTAGAAGGGCAGGGGGAGCGACGTCAATTGAGCATGCCGAGCAGACGGTGGAGCTCGCGGCGGGCCGGTGTGAAGCGGGGCTCGAGGGCGAGCGCGCCCTCGAGCTCGCGGATGGCCTCCCGGACCTTGTGATGCTTGACGTGGATGCGAGCCAGGTTGAAATACGGGTAGTGGCGAGGCTCGTAGCGGCGGGCCGTCTTGGCGCGCTCGAGCCAGTCGATGGCCTCCTGATCGCGGCCCAGCTCGATCAGGTACGCGCCGATGTCGTTGTAGGGGTTGCCGAAGTCGGGATCGAGCGAGATGGCCACCTTGCATTCCGCGATCGCGTCCGCGTGACGCCCGAGATAGCTCAGGGCCCAGCCCAGGAAGGTGTGCGCCTCCGCGGTCGGGTGAATGGCGATGGAGGAGCGGTAGTGAGCCACCGCCTCATCCAGCCGTCCACCCATCTGGGCCTCGTACCCGAGCTGGAAGTGCTGCTGCGCCTCGTCCGGCACGTCGGTCGCCATCCCCCCGGCTCTCGCGCCTCAGCCGGCGCTCAGCCGACTCAACTCGGCCCAGTACCCGGGATCGAACTGACCCACTACGACGACGCTTCCTCGATGGCCTTTCGATAGGTCGCGAAGTCGACCAGCCCGGTCAACCGGCGGCCGCCCTCCACGATGATGGTCGGGATGGCGCGCACGCGATCCCGGCTGACCGCCTCCGCGTAATCGGCCAGCACGGCGTCGCGGGCACCGTCGCCCTCGAAATCGCCGAGGAAGCGGTTCATGTCGGCGCCCGACTCGCGGACCACGCCCACCAGTTCCTCGGCCCGGGCGATGTTGACGCTGCGGGTGAACAGGGCCTCGTAGAGAAGCAGGTGCAGCGTCTCGAAGGCCTCGGGTCCCTGCCGCGCCACGCACTTGGCGGCGCGGAGCGCCGGCAGTGACCAGTGAGGGTAATCCTCCCGCGGCCACGGCGTGAACGTGATCCCGTCGCTCGCCGCCATCGCTCCACACCGCCGCCAGCCATCCTCCCGGTGCGTGCCCTTGAAGGTGGCGGTCGGGTCCGGCTCCGGGCGGAGTGGGAAGGCCTTCCACTGGATGCTCAGTCGGTCACCCATTTCCTCCTGGAGCCGCCGGAGGCGCACGGCCGCCGGATAGCACCAGGGTCAGACGTACTCCACCACCTGGATCATCATGCAGGTCCTCCTGAGGGCATTCTACCTCCGCTGCGCGCGAGTTGCCGCCGCCGGCCACTTCTGCGGTATGCTGGCGGGCAATGCGAGGGCTGGTGGCGATGGCCGCGCTGGTGACGGGGCTCGCCGGCTGCGCGGCCGGCCTCACGACGCTCCCCGTGAAGTTCGCCAATGTGACGCCCGGCGCGCCGCAGGAGATCAGTGCCACCCTGGTGCGTCCGGCCGGGGCAGGACCGTTCTCCGCCGTCGTCCAGCTCCACGGCTGCGGGGGACTCGAGGCGCAGTCCTACCGCTGGGCGCGCTGGCTCGCCGAGCATGGGTACGTGGCCCTCGTCGTGGACAGCTTCGGTCCGCGCGGCGCGAAACGAGACTGCCGGTCCGCCGGGCCCGACGATCCGCCGATCACCGCGCGCTTCGACGACGCCTTCGGGGCCCTTCGCTACCTGCAGTCGCTGCCCTCCGTGCGCGCCGACCGCATCGCGGCCATCGGCTGGTCGCAGGGGGGCGTCTACGCGATCGCGGTGATCAACGGGCCGAGCCTCGAGCGCGCGAAGAAGCGCGGCGTGGACCTGCCGCCCGTCGGGTTCGCCGCCGGGATCGGGGTCTACCCCGGCGGCTGTTTCTCGCTGGTCAACGAGCGCGTGATCCGCCCGCTCCTGGTGCTGATCGGGGGTGCCGACGACTGGACGCCGGCGGCCGAGTGCGACGAGATGGTGACCGCCATGAGGTCGCGCGGGGCGGACGCTTCGATCGTCGTCTATCCCGGCGCCTACCACTACTTCGACGTCGAGGGGCAGCCGCTGGAGGTGCTCACCGAGGTGGAGAACGACGCCAAGCCGGACGGGCACGGAGCCACCGTGGCGTATCAGCCCGCGGCCGCGGCCGACGCGTGGCGCCAGGTGGAGGCGTTCCTCGCCCGTCATCTGCGCCAATAGCGACGGATGATGCGAAAACCCCGCGGGCGGGAGGCGCGGGAGGCCGGCGGCATTGCGCCGCCGAGCCCGCGCGTGGTAGCGTGATCTCCCGGTTACCTCCTGAGAGACGTCCATGGACGCGTCGGTCGAGCTGGTCAAGCATGTGCTGCCCTCGGTGGTCCACATCCACACCGAGGTGCCGTCGGCCCATCCGTCGACGCGGATCCTGGGCGATGAGCGGATGGGCACGGGGACGGTGGTCTCGCGTGACGGTCTGATCCTGACCGTCAACTACGTCGTGATGGGAGGGAAGACCATCGAGGTCACGTTCGAGCGCGGGCGATCGCAGCGAGCCGAGATCATCGCCCAGGACTTCGACGTCGGCCTCGCCCTGCTCAAGGTGAAGCGCCAGGGCCTGCCCGTTCCGCCCATGATCCCCTCGGAAGGGGTCGCGCGCGGGACCCCCGTATTCGCCCTGGCCTCGCTCGGCGCGCGCGAGCGCCGGGTCGCCGGCGGCACCGTGACCTACCTCGGGGAGTTCGAAGCGTACTGGGAGTACCTTCTCGAGCGGGGCATCGTGGCGAGCGCCGCCAATCCGGGCTTCGGGGGCGGGCCGCTCTTCACGCTCCTCGGGCAGATGGTGGGTGTGGTCTACCTCAACCTGAGCGAGATCGCGCGCAACTCGCTCGCGATCCCGACGGAGTGTTACGAGACGAACCGCGCGGAGCTGCTCCGCTACGGGCGGGTGGTGAGCCGGCCCCAGCGCGCCTGGCTGGGCGTCTTCGCCCACCCCCTCGAGGAAGGGGTCGTGATCGCGGGGGTCGTGCCGAACGGTCCGGGCGCGCGTTCGGGCGTCCAGGAGGGTGACGTGATCGTGGCGCTCGACTCGCGGGAGGTGGCGACGCGGAAGGATCTCTACCTGAGCCTGTGGCGGCACGGGCCGGGCGAGAGAATCGCCCTGGAAGTGCTCCGGGACAACGAGCTGCGCGTGGTGCACGTGACCGGCGGAAACCGGGCCGAATTCTACAAGCAGATCTGACGGCATGGACCTCGGGCTCAAGGGGAAGGTGGCGCTCGTGATGGCGGCGAGCAGGGGCATGGGCAAGGCCTGCGCCATGGGACTGGCGACCGAGGGGGCCCGCGTGGTCATGTGCGCGCGCGGGGAGGCCGCGCTCCACGAGGCGGCGGCCGAGGTGAAGATGCGGACGGGCGCCGATGCGCTCGCCATCCGCGCCGACGCCGCGCGCGCGGAGGACATCCGGCGCGTCGTCGCGCGGACGGCCGAGACCTTCGGCGGCGTGGACATCCTGATTGCCAGCGCGGGAGGGCCGCCGCCGGGCCCCTTCGCCGAGCTCACCGACGAGCAGTGGCAGGCGGCCTTCGCGCAGGTGCATCTCTCGGTGGTGCGCCTGATCCGCGAGGTCCTGCCGCACATGAAGAAGGCCGGGTGGGGGCGCATCCTGACGATCCAGTCGAGCTCGGTGAAGCAGCCGGTCGAGGGACTCATGCTCTCCAACGGCATCCGGCCCGCGGTGGCGGGGCTGCTCAAGACCCTGGCCGGCGATCTCGCCAGGGACGGCATCACCGTCAACCTGGTCCTGCCGGGCCGCATCATGACCGACCGGGTCATCGAGCATCAGACCGAGCGCGCCCGGCACGCCGGCCGGACGCTGGACGAGCAGCTGGCCGCCTCCGCGGCGGAGATCCCCGTCGGCCGTTTCGGCACGCCGGAGGAATTCGCCAGCGTGGTGGTCTTCCTCGCCTCGGAGCGCGCGTCGTACGTGACGGGCTCGGTGGTCCAGGTGGATGGCGGCCTGATCCGGAGCGTGGTGTAGGCGGCGCGCGGCCCCCCTCGAGGAGGGCGGGGTTGATTCGCGCGCTTCGGACCGCCGTCGCGGGCTTTCGGGCTCACCGGGGCCTGTTCCTCGCCTCCGGGCTCGCCTTCAACATGCTGGTCTGCATCATTCCCATCCTCTTCTTCCTGGTCTCGCTGGTCGGCTTCGTGCTGAGCCGGCCGGCGGCGGTGGAGGTGGTGGTGAACCAGCTCGCGCAGTTCGTCCCCGTCTACAAGGACGAGTTGCACGGCGTGCTGGCGGAGATCGTCCGGCGCCGGAACCTGTCCGGCCTCCTGGGCACGGCGGTGCTGCTGCTCTTCGCCAGCCAGCTCTTCACGTCGCTCCGGCTGGTGCTGAACGAGGTGTTCGGCTTCACCCGGGGCCCCGGCCTCGTCCACGAGATGGTGAAAGATCTCCTGCTGCTCTTCGTGATGGGTGTGCTGTTCCTCGCCAGCACCGTCATGATCGACCTGTTCGACTGGCTGAAGATCCTGTTGATGGTGCCGGTCGGGATGCCGCCCGAGTGGATACGATCGTCGTTCGTCGCACTCGCGGTGGGGTTCAACACGGCGCTCTTCTTCGTCGCGTACCGCTACTTCCCCCATCGCAAGGTGCCGGTCGGCCCCGCGCTGGCGGGGGCGCTCCTCGCCAGCGTGCTCTGGGAAGCGGCGAAGCAGCTCTTCCGCTGGTACATCCTGACGCTCGGGGTGTACGACAAGGTCTACGGGCCGCTCGGCGCCCTCGTCGCCCTCAACATGTTCGCCTATTACTCGGGCGTCGTCTTCGTCCTCGGCGCGGAGTTCGCCGCCGCCCTCCGCGCGGGAGGGCGCGCGCGCGGCTAGGAAACTCGGCGGCGAGGCGTCGCGCAGGCGCGCGGCGTATGGTAGCGTTATGCGGCCATGACTTTCTCCGTGAGGACCCGCCGGTGGCCACCCGCGGCGGCGATGACCGTCAGCGCTCCCATGTCGGCCTCGAGGGAGGAGTAACCATGATGCTCAGGGACAAGGTGGCGGTGGTCACCGGCGCCGCCCGCGGGATCGGGCGAGGGATCGCGCTCTTGATGGCGCAGCACGGCGCGTTCGTCGTGGTCAACGACTACGGCGGCGGGGCCGACGGTTCGGGGGCCGCCCGGACGCCCGCCGACGACGTCGTCAAGGAGATCAAGGCCGCCGGCGGGCAGGCGGTGGCCAACTACGACTCCGTCTCCACCATGGCCGGGGGGCAGTCCATCATCCAGACGGCGCTCGACCACTTCGGGCGGGTGGACATCGTGGTCAACAACGCGGGCATCCTGCGGGACCGGATGATCTTCAACATGACCGAAGAAGAGTGGGACGCCGTCATCAACACGCATCTCAAGGGCTGCTTCACGGTGACGCGGGCGGCCGCCCCTCACATGAGAGAGCGCAGGTGGGGCCGCCTCATCAACATGACCTCCACGTCGGGGCTCGTCGGCAATGTCGGGCAAGCCAACTACGCCGCCGCCAAGCTCGGGATCGTGGGCTTCACCCGGGTGGTCGCCCTCGACATGGCGCGGTACAACGTGACCGCCAATTGCATCTCGCCGTTCGCGTGGACGCGCATGATCGGGACCATCCCGACCGAGACGGAGGCCCAGAAGGCGCGCGTCGAGAAGATCCAGAAGATGGGACCCGAGCACATCGCGCCCATGGCCGTGTTCCT
>WNGB01040034.1_pt1 | contig 14838 bp, 9 predicted proteins | sample 5400681 | NCBI WGS metagenome assembly WNGB01 (sample SAMN13153367, study PRJNA577476) | soil metagenome | isolation source: 115 cm soil or saprolite under grassland replicate 2 | place: USA:California | collected 2016-06-15
TGGAACTTCAAGCCGACGACGGGCGTCGACCTGCCGGACGGCGAGTTCGGCGGCGGGCTCCCCCAGCGGACCGCCCTCTCGCTCCTGCTCGACGTGTCGCTCCTTGGGCCGGACCAGAGCGTCAAGGACGCTGCGGACAAGCTGTTCAAGATGATGGAGTCCGGTTCGGGCGGCGGCGGCGGCAGCGCGCCGCCGAAGGTCACGTTTCGTTGGGGATCGGTGAACCTGCCGAAGGCGGTGCCGGTGTCCCTGACGATCCAGTACATCCACTTCCATCCGAACGGTGACCCGATCCGGGCCACGGTCGACCTCGAGCTCGCGCAAGCCGAGAAGGCCCAGCAGGGACAGAACCCCACGACGCGCGCCATCGCCGGACTGCGCGTCCATCGTGTGGTCGACGGCGACTCGCTGCCGTCGATCGCGTACGACGCCTATGGTGACGCGACCTGCTGGCGCGCGATCGCCGAGGCCAACGGCGTCGACGACCCTCTTAACCTGGAACGCGGCGCCGAGTTGACGATTCCGAGGCACGCGTTTTGAACACGGACCAGGCAGCCAGCTACGACATCCTCGTCGACGGCGTCGACCTGGCGCCAGAAGAAAAGGACCGGGTCAAGGAGATCTGCGTCATCAACTACCTGCGGCTCCCGGACGTGTGCACCGTGCAGATCACGTATCCGCGCGGCACGGGCGTCGACACGCAGCCGTTCGAGATCGGCAAGCAGATCGAGATTCGCCTTGGTGCAGCCGAGGAGCTAAATCCCCAGACGCTCTTCAAGGGCCACGTGGGGTCGCTCGAGCCCGAGTTCGGATCCGGCGGCTGCAGCGTCCTCGTGCGCGCCTACGACCGCGCCCACATACTGCACCGCTCGCGTCAGGCACGGACGTTCCAGAACCAGACCTCCAGCGACATCGTCGAGAAGATCGTCGAGGAGGTCGGCCTGACGCCGAAGTGCGATCCCAGCGGCGAGCCCCACGATTTCGTCCAGCAGGACAACGAGACCAACTGGGAGCTGATCTGGCGCCTGGCCGAGCGCATCGGCTTCGAGTGCGTCGTCGAGGACACGACCGTCTACTTCCGCAAGCCGACGGCCGAGGGCGCCGTCGAGCTCGAGTGGCCGGACTCGTTGTACTCGTTTCGCCCTCGCGTGACCGCGGTCCAGCAGGTTCATGAGGTGACCCTGCGCGCGCACGACCCGAAGACCAAGACGACGATCGAGGCCGGCGCCTCGAGCCCGCGCCAGATCGCGCATATCGGCGTCGACCGTCAGCAGGTCGCGGACGCGTTCGAGTCCAAACCGCTGCACGTCGCCACGGAGCCCGTCAAGAGCAAGGCCGAGGGCGACGCGCTCGCCCAGGCGCTGCTCGACAAGCTCGCCAACGGCTACATCGCGGCCGAAGGGGTCGCGCGCGGCAATCCAAGGATCAGGGCGGGCGTGAAAGTGACGGTCAGCGGCGTGGGCTCGAAGTTCAGCGGCACGTACCGCGTCGCAATGTCGATGCATGTCCTGCGCGGCTCCTACGTGACGCGCTTCGCGAACTCCCCGTCGCACACGATCCTCGGCGCGGTAGGCGCGGACGGCAGGATGTCGCCGAGCTTCGGCTCGCAGCTCGTGCTCGGCGTGGTGACGAACAACGACGACCCCGAGTCGATGGGACGCGTGCGGGTCAAGTTTCCGGCGTTCGGCGACGAGGTGGAGAGTGCGTGGGCGCGGATCGCGACGCCGAGCGCCGGGAACGAGCGCGGGCTCCTGATGCTCCCCGTCGTGGGCGAGGAGGTGCTGGTCGGCTTCGAGCACGGGGACACGACGCGGCCCTACGTGCTCGGGTCGCTCTTCAACGGCAAGGACATGCCCGGCGACGACCTGCTCCAGGACGAGTCCGGCTCGTTCGCTCTCAAGAGCGATGCGAAGATCTACACCCAGTCCAAGCAGGACTACACGCTCAAGAGCGACGGGAAGCTCGTGCTCGAGGTCGGAGACAACGTCGAGGAGACGTACAAGAGCGACTGGACGAACAAGACCAGCGGCACTGCGTCATTGAAAGCGACGCGACCCTTCGAGATCGAGGGCCAGAACGTCACGATCAAGGGGACGGCCCAGGTCACGATCGAGGCCAACTCGACGCTCGAGCTCAAGTGCGGGGCGGCATCCATCCAACTCAACGCCTCCGGCGTGCGAATCAGCGGACCGATGATCAACCTTGGTTAGGGCGCTCTAGATGACGGAGCTCCTCGGCTCAGGCCTCGCCTTTCCGCTCCAGGTCGACCAGCGGGGCGCCGTCGCCCTGGCACAGGGCGAGGAGGACATCGCGCAGGCGATCGAGCTGATCCTCAGCACGGCGCCGGGCGAGCGGCCCACCCGGCCGGAGTTCGGTTGCGAGGTGCACGACCTCGTCTTCGACACGGTCGACGCCGCGATGGTGGGGAAGGTGGACGCGGCGATTCGCGACGCGCTCGCACGGTGGGAGCCGCGCATCGAGGTTACCGAGATCGACTTCGACCTCTCCGGCGTCGACGACGGCCGGCTCGACATCACGATCGGATTCGTCGTCCGCGCGACCAGCTCCGCGCGCAACCTCGTGTACCCGTTTTACGTGATCCCCGCGGAGGAGAGCGAATGACGCTCCCGGAGATCGTTCTCGACGACCGCCGGTTCCAGGACCTCGTGAACGAGGCCCGGCTCCGCATCCACCAGTCGTGCCCGGAATGGACCGAGCACAACGTCTCCGACCCCGGCATCACGCTGATCGAGCTGTTCGCGTGGATGACCGAGATGCTCATCTACCGCGTCAACCGTGTGCCGGACAAGCTCCACGTCGCGCTCCTCGAGCTCCTGGGCATCGGGCTCGAACCGTCGACGGCCGCGGCGACCGAGATCCAGTTCCGGCTCGCCGCGCCGGCGACCGAGCCGGTGATCATTCCCGGCGGCGACACGGAGGTCGGAACCCGGCGCACGGCGAGCGAGGACGCGATCGTCTTTCAGACGAACGACGACTTCGAGATCCGGCCGGTGCGCGCGAAGGCGTACGCGATCGAAAAGCAAGGGAACGTGAAGCAGGTCGGGGTCGCTTCGGGTGCGGCGAAGCCCAAGGGCGAGGACCAGCGCCCGTTCGGGACGCCGCCGCAGGTCGGCGACGCTCTCTACCTCGGCTTCGAGGAGCCCCTCGGGCGGCTGCTGCTCCAGCTCGAGGTCGACTGCTCGCAGGCCCGCGGCGCCGGCGTCGATCCGGAGGATCCGCCGCTGAGCTGGGAGGTGTCGTCCGCGGACGCGCCGACGGGTTGGGAAGAGGCCGAGGTGCTCGCGGATCGAACCGGCGGCTTCAACTACGGGAGCGGCACCGTGGAGCTGCAGCTGCCGCCGCGTCACACGATCACGAGCCTTGGCGGTGAACGCGCGTACTGGCTGCGCTGCCGTGTCGATGCCGCGACGCGCTCGGGCGGCAAGGCAACCGGATACCAAAACCCGCCCGAGATCTACTCGCTGACGGCTGTGCCCATCGGCGCGTCGATTCCGGCCTCGCACGCGGCGAGACGGACGGACGAGATCGTCGGCGAGAGCGACGGCACGCCGGGACAGACCTTCCGGCTCAGGCACACGCCGGTTCTCGCGCCGATCGAGGGCGAGACGCTCGAGGTGAGGAACGAGACCGACTCGGAGTGGGAACGCTGGGAGCTCGTCGACTCGTTCGTGGACAGCGGCATGGACGACCGCCACTATGTGCTCGACCTGCCGCACGGTGAGATCCAGCTCGGGCCTGCGGTCCGGGCTGCCGAGGGCGGCTGGCGCCAGTACGGCGCCGTTCCGCCCAAGGGCGCGCTCCTTCGCTTCTCGCGCTACCGCTACGGCGGCGGCCGTGGCGGAAACGTCGCCGCGGGCGCGCTGACGATGCTCAAGAGCGCGATCCCGGGGGTCGCCTCGGTCACGAATCCGGCCCCTGCTCTCGGCGGCGTCGACGTGGAGACACTCGACAGTGCGCGCCGACGCGCCGCGATGGAGTTGCACACGCGCAACCGCGCCGTAACCGGGGAGGACTTCGAGTTCCTGGCCGGTGAGGCCTCGCAGCGAGTGGCACGGGCGTACTGCGTGGCTCCGGTGGACGGGGGGCCTACGAGGGTCCACATCCTGCCGCGCGTCGAGCCGCCGGACCGCAAGCTCGAGGCACGCGAGCTGATGCCTGACGAGTCCCTGCTCGAGGAGGTCGCGGCCTACCTCGAGCCGCGCCGGCTGATCGGAACGACGGTCCAGCTCGTCCCCGCCCGCATTCGCGGTGTCAGCGTCGTCGTCAACGTCGTCGCCTCGCCGCAAAGCGACCTGGAACGGGTCGAGCAGGACGTCGCCTATGCGCTGTACACGTACCTGAACCCCCTCGTCGGCGGCTCGCAGGAGGGGCTTGGCGATGGCTGGCAGTTCGGCCGCGCGCTCAACCAGGGTGAGCTCTACGGCGTCGTGCACGCGGTGTCCGGAGTCGAGTTCGTGAAGATCCTCCGCGTCTACGAGGCCGACATCGAGACGGGCAAGCAAACCGCGAAGCAGGCAGGGACGCAAATCGCTCTCGAGCCCGACGAGCTGCTCGCCTCCACGACACACGTCGTCAAGGCAGAGCGAAGGACGTACTGAGCGTGGCTGAAGACGGAGCCAACGGCGGCGACTCCCGCGCCTCGTCGCAGTACTTCGCACTCGCTCGCCACGAGCGTCGGCTCTTCAGCACGCGGAGCCTTCGGCTCCCCGAGACCGCGGACGGTGACGGCGCGGGCCCGCCGCGTCATCGACCGCATCCGCCTCCGGTTGCGACGCTGCGGGGGCTCTACCGCGACCGGCCTTGCGCCGCAGGACTTGCTCGAGGTCATCGCGGGTTGGCTCGGCGTCGAGCTGGACGAGTCATGGCCGGAGGAGCGGCGGCGCGAGCTCGTCCGTCGAGCGGGGCCGCTGTCGCGCCTGCGAGGGACTCGCGCGGGCCTCGAGCTCGCGCTGTCGGTCGCGTTTCCGGACCTGCCGCTCCGGATCGAGGATCAGGGCCGGGTTGCGTTCGCGGCGGATCCCTCCCAGCTGGAAGCCGTCGATGCACCCAGCTTCGTCGTCTACTGCGACAGGCCGCTCGAGGAGGACCTGCTCGCGAATGTCGCGCGCGTGATCGAGAGGCTGAAGCCGGTCCATGTCCGCTACCGGTTGCGCGTGAAGGCGCCGGCGACGACGCGGGGCTAGCGATGCGCGTTTGCCCCAACTGCAGCCGCGAGAATCCGGAGGACCGCGACTTCTGCGAGGAGTGCAACACCTACCTGCGCTGGGAGCCCACGGTTCTGACCCCGTCGGTCCCCGCCCGGCCGGCCGGCGCACCGCCCTCGACGTCCGAGCCCCCGTCGGTTCCGGGCCGGCCTGCCGGTCACGTCGCGCAGCGACTTCCCGTGATCAAGGAGGGCCAGACCCTTCCGACGCCGGCGGTGCACACCAAACCGCTCGAGGCCGCGGCCGAGCTCGTTCAGATCACGCTGCGCCTGCCGGACGACGAGGGCGCAGGCAGCGCCTTCGCCGTGACGGAAGTCGATCCGGGTGGGAGCGCGGTCGTTCGGGCGCTCGTCCGCAACCAGAGCGGCGTCGTCGACAACTACGAGCTGAGCATCGAAGGCATGCCCGCCGAGTGGTGGACGATCGCGCCGTCGACCGTCTACCTCGTCCCGTTCGGCGCTCCGGGAGGCCAGTACGAGCAAGAGGTCGAGATCCGTCTCCACCCGCCGCGCAGCCCCGAAGCCGAGGCTCGTGCGTGGACGGTGCAGGTCGTGGCGGAGTCGAAGGCGCACGGCACTCGGGCCGGCACCGCGACGATCACCGCGACGATCGCGCCGTACCAGGAGTTCGAGACGGAGCTGCGGCCCGAATACGCACGCGGCCGGCGGCGCGGCAACTTCGCCGTCGCCGTTCGCAACCGCGCAAACGCGCCGAGCGAGTTCACGTTCGCCGCGGTCGACTCGGGCAACGCCTGCCGGTTCGTCTTCGCCGAGCCGGTCGTGACCGCCGCTCCTGGGAAGCGCGCCGGAACGACGTTTCGCGCAAAGCCGAGGAAGCAGATCTGGGTCGGCAAGCCGGTCGACCGGCGGTTTCAGGTCACAACCACGGCGCCGGGATCGGACGGGTCCGTCGTCTCGCGGCCGGCGGTGTTCCGCCAGAAGCCCTGGGTCGCGAAGTGGGTGCCGCTCGTCCTGCCGCTCGTCGTGGCCGCGGTTGCCGCCGTCATCCTCTTGCTTCCGCACGACACGGAGGTGCCGAACGTCAGGGGCCGGACGGTTTTCGCTGCGAAGAAGCTCCTCGAGTCGCAGGGACTCGCATTGGGCGAGGTGACGGCGTCGGACCGGAAGACCCAGAACCGCAAGCTCGTGGGGAAGATCCGGGACCAGTCCAAGCATCCCGGTACCAAGGTGAAGAAGGGAACAGCGATCGCGGTCCAGGTGTGGTCCGGATCGGGCACGGTGAAAGTCCCCGACCTGAAGGCGATGTCCCTGAACGAGGCGAAGGTCGCGCTCGAGCGGGCAAAGCTCGTCGTGGGCAAGGAAACGCCGGAGCCGTCCGACCCGGACAAGGCGGAGATCGTCAGCCAGAGCCCACCGGCGCAGACACTGGTCAAGGAAGGAACTCCGATCGACCTCTTCTTCCCCGCGATCGCGGAGGGCACGAGCACGGGCGCGGGCACGGGGACGAGCACCGGCGAGGCCGGAACGAGCACACCGGTGAAGGGGGCGAAAGGCTCCCTGAAGGTCCCCGCCCTGGCGGGTCTGCTCGGGGCGGCGGCACAATCGAAGCTCTCGGCAGTCGGCCTCGACGTCCAGCCCTCCGGCGCGATCAGCACGAGCAAGCCGGGCACGATCGTCGACCAGAGCCCCGCCTCCGGTACTCCCGTCCAGCCCGGAACGCCGATCCAGGTCTTCGTCTCGGTCGGCTTCCCCAAGCTCGCCTTTGACGACGGCCTCGACATGAAGGTGATGAACGGCGCCGACGGCAAGCACGTCCGCGCGCTGGCGAAGACGTCCGACGCGGAAGACGAGCCGAGCTGGCAGCCCGGGGGGACGCTGCTCGCCTACCGCCGCGGCTCGGCGACGGATCCGCATGCCGGCAGCATCGGGATCCTCGACACTAAGAATCCCGTGACGAGCTCACGGAAGCTCACGGAGGGCCCGAACGACCGCCGACCGGTCTTCGCGCCGAACGGCAAAGTTCTCGCGTTCATCCGCGGCGCGGCCGGCGGTACCGGTACCAACCAGTTGTGCTTCCTCGCGCTCAAGCGGTCAGCGAGGGTCTCCTGCGCGTCCGCTCCGAACGTGGACGTCGACCGCCCGACATGGTCGGCGGACGGAACCGCGATTCTCACCGTGGTGACGGATCCGGTCGACAAGAGCCAGAGCGAGCTGTTCCTCTTCACCACGACGAAGCCTTTCTCGGCGAAGGGCGCCGCCTGGTCGCCGCAGCAGATCCTGACGGATTCGATGCACGGCAAGCGCGCGGGCGAGCTCGTGCTCTTCGCCGCCTTCTCTCCCGACGGCAAGCAGGTTGCGCTCGCCGCGAACTGGGGCTCGCGCGATCCGACGGTCTTCTCGGTCTTTCTCGCACCGTGGACGCCCACCGGCCTCGGCAAGGCCAAGCCCGTGAACCCGACCATGCGAGCGTGCGACGTCGCGTGGCGCTCGGACTCGAAAGAGCTCGCGGTGACGCAGATGGACGACTGCGGCGGCAGGACGGGCGACATCGTGCGCTTCGACCCGGCGAATCCGTCCTCGCAGACGACCCTTCTGCCGAACGCGGGCTCCAACCCCGCGTGGCAGCCGATCGACCTGGCGACGCACTGAGATGCTCTGCCGGACGTGCCGGCGGTTGCTCGTCTCGGGCGCGAACACGTGCTCGGTGTGCGGCACGCCTCTGTACGAGGCGCTCTACCCGGTCGAGCTCGTGTTTGCCGATGGGACGCGCGTCGCGGTCAGCGGCTCGCTCTCGATCGGCCGCGCCGCGGGCAACGACATCCGCATCGACGACCGGACGATCTCTCGCCGTCACGCGCGGGTCTGGTACGACGCGGGCGGTGCGCACGTCGAGGACGCGGGCTCGAGTCACGGGACGTTCGTCGACGGGGAAAAGCTGGAAGGCCCGGCGAAGCTCGAAGACCGCTCGACGCTCCAACTGGGCGACGTTCAGCTGCGTGCGGAACGTCGTCGTCTCGAGGAGGACGCTGGGCGGACGATCGTCGTCCGCGCCGGGGCGAGTGTCGTCGTTCCGAGGGTCGGCGGGGGTGACGTCGACGCCTCGGGAACGTCGTTCGGCTTCCGCCCGCGCGTTCGGCGGGACTGGGCGCTGAAGCGACTGCCGGCGAGCGAGGGAGATCGGCGCTGGGTGCTGAAGGATCTCAAGGAGGGCGGCTTCCTGCGGATGGCGGACGACGAGGCCGCGCTCTTCCAGCTCCTCGACGGACGTCGCGGCCTCCCGGACCTCGTCGCGGAGGCGGAACGGCGCTTCGGCGGCGGCGGGACGGGCCGTCTCGCCGGTCTGCTCGCAGGTCTCGCCGAGCACGGCCTGCTCGAGGGCGCGGCAGGCGGCGCCGGAGAGGTCGCCGCCCCCACCGGCCGGCTCGGCTCGATCCTGCGTCCCCGCGTGCGCGTCGTCGAGGGAGCGGGGCGTTTCTTCGAGCGCATGTACGGGGCCGGCGGCTACCTGCTCTTCACGCGGATCGCGGTCTTGATCGTCGGCGCCGTCACCCTCGTCGGCGCCGCCGGCTTCGCCTACCTCGTCCTCGGCCGCTACGGCACGCCGTTCGTTGTCGCGAAGAAGGTGGGGCTCGGCGGTCTCGTCTTCCTGTTCGGGCGCTTCGTCGTCGTCGCCCTTCACGAGCTCGCACACGGCCTCCTTCTGACCGCGTACGGGCGCCGCGTCGACAAGGCGGGCATCAAGCTGCTGCTCATCTTCCCGTATGTCTTCGTCGACACGTCGGACGCCTGGTTCGAGCCGCGGCAGCGGCGCGTTGCCGTCAGCGCCGCAGGCCCGGCGAGCGACCTCGCGGTCGGCGGCGTCTTTTCGCTCGCTGCCGCTTTCGTCGGCGGGGGAACAGTGCGCGACATCTTCTTTCAGCTCGCCTTCGCCGCGTACGTCGGCGCGCTCTTCAACCTCAATCCGCTGCTCGACCGCGACGGGTACAACATGCTCGTGGACGGACTGGCCCAGTCGGGCCTCCGGACCAAGTCACGCATCTGGATCGCAGCGAAGCTGTCCGGGCGGCCGGTGGAACGAGCCGACCGGGCCGTCGCAGTCTACGCGGTCGTCGCCTTCGTTTGGTCTTTCGTTGCAGTCGGGTTTGGCATTGTGCTCTCGTTGCGCTATTACCATCAGCTGGAGCTGCTCGTACCGCGGGAGGCCATCTGGTCGGTGTTCGGGATCTTCTACGCGCTGATGTTCCTGCCGGTCGTGCTCTCCGTGGCGCGGCCGCTGCTGCACCGGCGGCGACGCGCGCACGACGCGGAGGAAGCGGCCGATGTCGCAGGCTGACGAGAATGACCGCGTCGCGGCCCTGCTCGAGCGGCTGCTGACGGACGTCTCGTTCCGGCGAACCTTCCGTCGTGACCCGGTCGCAGTCTGCCGCGAGTGGGAGCTTGCCGGCCTCGCGGATGAACTTCACGCGACCGCCGGGAGCGGGTTCCAGACGCTCGAGCTCCGCGAATCGAAGTCGAGCCTCGCGGGCGTGATGCTCGCCGCCGCCGCGGAGGGCGTCGGCGCCGTCGAGCTTCTCCGCTACCTGCACGGACAGCACTCGCTGCCACCCAACGTTGCCGGGCCGGTGCACCAGGCGCTGACGAGCCCGAAGCTGCGCGCGGTCACTTCCGACGTAACTCACACGCCGGAACCGGCCGGTCTTTCGGAGCCGCCCGCGGGTGGCCAGGCTGCATCCGCTCCGGAGCAGGCGGCAGGCGAGCCCGACGACGGGACGGCGGCCGTCCACAGTCCCGCTCCCGTGCACCCAGCTGTCGAGGGTCTTCTCCGCCACCCGCACGTTCAGCTCTCCGAGGGCGCGCACGAGGATCTCGTCGCGGGCGCTGCCGATCCGCGCGTCGTCTCGGTGCTCTCGACGGTGTCGGCGCATCATGAGATCGGACCACCACTCGATCCGCCCGGCCGAGATTGGTTCGCCGTGGCCGATCGACGGTCAGGGGTACGTGAGCGGCGCGGATCACGAGGACCACATCCACGTCGGCTTTGCCGCGCGGGTCGAGCAGGCCGCCGAGGTGCCCGCCTCTCCCCGAGCCGGCAGCGGCGTACTCGCCGCCGTGAAGGCACCCGAGCCGACGGGGCCGCGAAGCACGCTTCCGGTCACCGCCGCGGTCGAGCCGGAGCACCACGTGGTTCCGGGCGCGTCGGCCGAGGCCGCATCGGTCCTGCCGGACGTCAGCGATGCCTATCCCGGAGACGGGGCGCCGCCCGAGCAGATCGCCGCCTGGATGGCGCGCCAGGCGCATAAGGCCGGACTCCCCGGAGAGCTGCCGGTGATGGCGTCGCTCGTCGAGTCGGGCTTGCACAACGTGCAGGGCGGCGATCGCGACTCAGTCGGCTTCTTCCAGATGCGAACCGGCATCTGGGACGAAGGGCCTTACCGGGGCTTCCAGGAGCGGCCGGAGTTACAGCTGAAGTGGTTCATCGACCATGCGCTCGCTGTGAAGCAGGAGCGTTTGGCGCACGGCGACCGGGCGTTCCTGCACGACTCGTCGCAGTGGGGTAACTGGATCGCCGACGTCGAGCGTCCAGCCGAGGAGTATCGGGGGCGCTACCAGCTGCGCCTCGATGAGGCGCAGGGGCTCCTTCACGACAGCGGCCCGGCCACGCCGCCCGCCGCGGCTCATTATGTTCGGCCCGCACTCTCGCCGAGCGCGCCCGTAGCGCCGTCGGCAATCGCGCCCCCGATCGCGATCGCCCCGCAACGTGCCGGCGGGGCGCTTGCCGACGCGGTCTCCGCCACCGCCCCGGTTCCATCCGGAGCCGGTCTCGCGACGATGACCATCGACGGTATGAAGGCGACGGGCTCGCCGGCCGCGCTGACGGCGCTCCAGACCGTGTTCAGCTTCAAGGGCACGCCGTACCACTGGGGCGGAAACACGCCTCAGACCGGTTTCGACTGCTCGGGCCTGACGCAGTGGGCCTACAAGCAGGCCGGGATCGATATTTCTCGAGTCACGTACACGCAGGTGAACGACGGCTTGGCGGTCCAGCCGGGCATCGCGCATCTCCAGGCCGGCGACCTCCTGTTCTTCCGCGACTCCTCCGGCGACAACCACCACATGGGGATGTACATCGGGAACGGGATGATGATCCACGCTCCGCATACCGGCGACGTCGTCAAGGTCTCGAGCCTGAACGAGCCGTACTACAAGGAGCAGTTCTTCGCGGCCAGGCGGATCGCTCCGCCCGATCCGAAGGCCGGCCCCGCTCTTCCGGGGGCACCCGCGGTCCCGCAGGCTGTCGCGCCGGCAGCGGCTGCTGCGGCGGACGAGGCGGCCTCCGCGCCCGTGCCGCCGGCTCGGGTCGCCCCCGGCAGCAGCGTCCTGAAGGCGGTGGCGCGTCCCAGCTCGGCAGGCCCGCGCAACACGGTCAAGTTCTTGCAGGCGATCGACCCGAGTCAGCAGGTTGCGCGTGGAAATGCGCCGCCCCCGCCGGAGAGCGTCCAGGACGCTCCCGCTCCCGCTTCCGCATCGCCGGTCGAGGCTGCGGCCGTGCTGCCGCATGCCTCCGATGCGTATCCCGGCGATACCGCGACCAAGGAGGAGATCGCGGCGTGGATGGCGTCGCAGGCCCAAAAGGTGGGCCTGCCGAGAGAGCTGCCGGTGATGGCGTCGCTCGTGGAGTCGGGCCTGACGAATGTCCAGGGAGGCGACCGCGACTCGATCGGCTTCTTCCAGATGCGGACCGGAATCTGGGACCAGGGGGACTACGCGGGGTTCCAGCAGCGCCCTGAGCTGCAGCTGAAATGGTTCATCGATCATGCCCTCGCCGTGAAGGAACAGCGGCTCGCCGCCGGGGAGCACGGCTTCGAAGACGATCCTTCGAAGTGGGGCGAGTGGATCGCGGACATCGAGCGACCGGCCGAGGAGTACCGAGGCCGCTACCAGCTGCGCCTCGACGAGGCGCAGCAGCTGCTGACTCCGAAGACGCCGTAGGACCGCGACTCCGGGGTCGTCGGCTCAGATGAGTCCGGCCCTGACGGCTTCCGCGACCGCGTGCGAGCGCGAGCGCGCATTCAGCTTCGTCACTGCGTCATGGATGACGTTCTTGATCGTCCGCTCGCTGTAGCACAGCTGGCGCGCGACCTCGCGGGTCGGATGTCCATCCGCGACGAGGCGAAGCACTTGCTTCTCGCGCGCCGTGAGCCACGACAGCGATAGGCCACGCGGCTCGAGTACCTCGCGCGACACGCGTGACAGGTTCTGCAACATGGCGCCGAGTAGCTCGGGGGGCATGACACCTGCGCCCGCTGCGGCCGCGCGCACAGCGGCTGCGAGTGCCTCGGTGCTCAGCGTTTCCTTGCAGAGGAAGCCGACCGCACCCGCTTGCACAGCCGCCAGCACCTCCTGCTCGTCTCGCGTCCCCGAGCAGACGATGATCTGCGCGCCCGTGCGCTCGCGCACGTCACGGATGAACTGGTATCCGCCTTCGAGGTCCGGGTCGACGACCACAACATCTGCCTCGGCGAGCGCGCGGCTCGTCCATGACTCGTCGACGGCTCGCGCCTCTCCGACCGCGTCCACGTATTCGATGGCCGCCAGCGACGCCGCGAGTCCGCGCCGGTAGATGACGTGCGCGTCGAGAATGAAGATCTTCAACCGAGCCCCCCGGTAAGGTGCCCGTCGCGGCTGTGAGACGGCACGTCGAAAATCCCACGTTTCCGTAAGGTTGTCAAGCGCCGCTCGCCTTGCGAAGTCGACGACCACGCGCGATACTCGGCGCGTCGGATGCCCCCGATCGTCACCAGCAACGCCACGATTATCTGCGCCCACGGCGGACATGTCGCGCTGATCCCACGCCAGACGCAGGTGATGATTCAGGGCGGCGCTGTCCTCTGCGAGCCCGACCTCGTCGGCGCGCTCGTGGTCGGCTGCGCCCAACCGCCGACCCCAAGCACGAAACCGTGTACGACAGTTGTCTCCACGTTGCCAGGATCGACATCACTGAAGGTCATGGCAGGCGGCCGGCCCGCCTACGTCGCAACCCTTGCGGGACTCACGGACGGTGTGCCCCCGGGCGCGATCATGGTGGTCGATCCGGGCCAGATGGCCGTGCAGGCGTAGACGGACTTTCTTCGCCGCCGAAATTCCCCTAAACTCGGATTAGCTGGCAAACGCCGGCGGGGTCGTTGCACGAGGAGCCGCAGATGGCACAGCAAGTCGTTCGGACGGTCGGCCGCTTCGAGATCCTGCGCGAGATCGGACGCGGCGGCATGGCCGCCGTCTACCTGGCGCGGCAGGTCGACCTCGACCGTCACGTTGCGCTGAAGGAGCTCGGCGCATTCCACGCTGCCGATCCCGCATTCGCGGAGCGCTTCCTGCGTGAGTCACGCGTCGCCGGCTCGTTGAGCCACCCGAACATCGTCACCGTGCACGAGTACTTCGAGCACGAGCGCACGCCGTTCATCGCGATGGAGTACATGCCGCGCGGCTCGCTGCGTCCGGTAATAGGCGAGTTGAATCTTGCGCAGATCGCGGGAGTCATGGAGGGACTCCTCGCCGGGCTCACCCACGCCGCGGCACACGGGATCGTTCACCGGGACCTGAAGCCGGAGAACCTCATGATCACCGCCGAAGGCCGGATCAAGATTGCGGACTTCGGGATCGCCAAGGCCTACAACCAGGCAGCGACGGGTCGCTTCCTGACTGCGACCGGCACGACGGTCGGCACGCCCGCGTACATGGCTCCAGAGCAGGCGATGGCCAAAGACATTGGTCCCTGGACCGACCTCTACTCCGTGGGCGTCATCGCCTACGAGCTCCTGATCGGCAAGGTCCCCTTCCACGACACAACCACTCCCATGGCGATCCTGCTCCGTCACGTCAACGATCCGGTGCCTCGCCCGAGAAAGGCCAAGCCGGACCTCGACGTTCACCTCGCGGACTGGATCGAGTCGCTTCTCGAGAAGTCGCCGTCCGATCGGCCGGCCAGCGCCGAGGCAGCATGGGAGGCGCTCGAGGAAACCGTGATCGAGATCGTCGGCCCCCGCTGGCGCCGAGACGCGCGCCTGCATGCGCCAACGGCGGTGGTGGAGACGCCCGAGCCGCTGACGCCGGCGCCGTTCCACGAGCAGTCGGCCGAGCACCCCCAGCTCGGCGAGCCGGGCTTCATAACGTTCGGGCGGCCGGCGCACCCACGCGCGAGCGAGACGCGGATACCGCCGCCAATCCCGGAGCCGCTGCCGGTCGAGAGCGTGGAGAACATCGTTCCGCCGGTCGAGCCGGAAGTCGTCCCGCGGCCCGTCGACGAAGCCGCACCGATCGCGCCGCCGTTCGAGGAGGTCTCGTCGATCGCGGCAGAAGCTTCGGCGCCCGCCAAGGCCGAGGCGGCGGAGGCGGCCGTCGCCGAACCGAAGGCGCCGCCGCTCGACGTCGACTCCGCGCCGCTCGTGCCGAGCGCCCACGAGTATCACACGTACCAGCCGGAGCGCGTCGCGCCGCCGCCGCCCGGGCCTGTTGCCGAGCCGCCTGCCGTGGCCCCCCCGCCGGTCGGGCCGCCGCCGGTCGAGCCGCCGCCCGCCAGGGCGAAGGAGAATGCCTCCCTCGGAGCGGCAACCGCGGCGCCTGCGAGCGTCGCCGCGCCCGAGCCTCACGCCGAG
>WNGB01008269.1_pt1 | contig 14833 bp, 11 predicted proteins | sample 5400681 | NCBI WGS metagenome assembly WNGB01 (sample SAMN13153367, study PRJNA577476) | soil metagenome | isolation source: 115 cm soil or saprolite under grassland replicate 2 | place: USA:California | collected 2016-06-15
TCGCGGAAATTGAAGCCTTTCTTTCCCATCTGGCCGTCGACGGCCAGGTCGCTGCGGCAACCCAAAACCAGGCCCGCAGCGCGATTCTGTTCCTCTACCGCGCGGTGCTCGCCATGCCGATCGACGGCCCGCGCGATGTTGTCCAGGCGAAAACGCCCCAACGGCTGCCGACCGTGCTCACCAAAGCAGAGGTTCAGGCGGTACTCCGCGAGCTATCCGAGCCGTATCGGCTGATGGCGCAGCTGCTGTATGGCAGCGGCCTGCGGTTGATGGAATGCGTGCGGTTGCGCGTCAAAGACCTCGACTTCAGCCGCCATGAGCTGACCGTGCGCGACGGCAAAGGGATGCACGACCGCATGACGATGCTGCCCGAAAGCTTAACCACGTCATTCCAAACACAGCTGCAGATCGCCAAGCGTTGGCACGACTCCGATCTGGATCGCGGTTATGGCGCGGTGTATCTCCCCTTCGCCCTGGAACGCAAGTATCCCAATGCCAGCCGCGAGTGGGGCTGGCAGTATGTTTTTCCGGCCAATCGTCTTAGCACCGATCCGCGCGCCAGTACCCTGCGGCGACACCATCTTGATGAGAGCGGCTTGCAGAAAGCGGTCAAGGCGGCGGTGCGCACGGGCGGGATCGCCAAGCCAGCCAGCTGCCATACTTTCCGCCATAGCTTTGCCACGCATCTGCTGGAGTATGGCTACGATATCCGCACGGTGCAGGAGCTGCTCGGACATGCGGATGTGCGCACAACGATGATCTACACGCATGTGCTCAATCGCGGCGGGCGCGGCGTGCGCAGCCCGCTGGATCTGGAGTAACGGCAGCAACGGGTAGTTGGCGCAGATGGTTGCTCCGCAACGAAGCTCATGAGCGCTGCGCGATCGCCCGCTCCTGACCTGGCGAATTGTCTCCGTCCCGATCGGGTGCATCAGCCGCGTCGGCGCGCTGTCGATCCGTCGATATGTGCGGATCTGTCCAGTGAAGCCACCCAGGGTACACACCATCGCGGCGGTACGTGATCGTGCCGAAGATGATCGGGCTTTTGTCGACTGTTGACCAGATGAGTGTAAGCGGCAAAGCCCAGGTCATCGGTTCGCACGTGGCGTGGTGGGTCGTCGTCTGTGAGATCGCCGTCGTTTCGAGCAACGCCACAATCTCCAAGGCAACCTCGATCAGTGGGCCTCTCGGCCCGCCGTGTGACCGTTTTCGTGATCGGCTGGCCGCCGAGCGTGACCACTGCAGCTCCCTTCCAAGGATTACGTGAAATAATCGACCAAGCTACCAGAGGCCACGCGACAAGAACCATTCTATCAAACATCCCGTGGAAAAGAGATGCGCGTGCGAGTAAGGGCAGCCTGGCCCAAACGCTCAATCAGTTCGGCCAGAGCTCGATAGCGCAGGCAGATGGGCAATGGCGCAGCTAAGGAATCTGTGATATACTCGGAATGCCTAAACGGTGTTTCCTAAACCGCATGTCTGAGGACATGCTGCACTACGATAGAGGTTCGGGCCTTCGACACACGTCACAGGAATGAGCAGATCTGCGCATAGAAGCCGTTACACGATCACTTCATGTAGCCAAATGTGTAGCCAATGGTAGAGCCACGTGTGGACGCTGAGCGAAATTCTCGGAAATGCAAACCGCATCAGAAAGACGAAAAAGACCTATATGGATATTGGCAGACGGCAGCGCGGATAATGTGTAAACAGCAGGTCGTCGGTTCGATCCCGACCACCGGCTCCACAATTTAAGGCAGCCGAAAGCGGTAGAGCCGGTGCTCTATCGCTTTCTGTTTGTCCCACCCCTGCCACATATGTGTGATAAACAAGCGAGGTGCGTGTTGGCAAAGATCAGCTTCAACGGCCAGGAATACGACAGCCCCGAGGCGATGCCGCCGGAGGTGCGGCAGCTCTACCAGATGATGACCAGCATGCTGGCCGACAGAAATCAGGATGGCATGCCGGATATCTTCGCGAGTGGCGCCGGTGGTGTCACACCGACGCTGTTCCAAACGACTCAGTTCGTCGTCGACGGTAAAGCCTACAGCAGCCTGGACGAACTGCCGACCGAGGCGCGCCAGAAGTATGAGCAGGCGATCGGCCGGTTTGATGCCAATCGCAACGGAATCCCTGATCTGCTGGAGCATTGCCCGTTCGACGCTGTCGCGCAGCCGGCCGCCGCTTCATCGGAGACACAGCCCTACCAAGAGCCGAAGGTCACGGTGATCGGCGACCCGCAGCCTGCCAATCGCACTACGATCCTGCTGGCCGCCCGCGCGGTAGTGGTGCTGCTGGTGGTGATCGTGGCGTTGTATCTGATGTGGATGTAAATCACATCAACAACCTGGGATGGACGGCATTGTTGGAGGCAATTGTGCTGAGCGACGGCGGACTGCGGCACCAGCAGATCGTCCAGTTGCTGCTCGACCACGACGCCGATATGACTATCGCCGACAAAGATGGCGTGACGCCGCTATAGCATGCCCGCCGGCGTGGCTTTGCCGAGATCGCGCGCATACTCGCACAGATCGAGGCGCGCTGAGCCGAAAAGGAACACCAATTGCAGTCATCCTCATATAACGACGATGCAGAACGGCTGCTGAGCGAGGGCATCGGCGCCTTGAAGGCTGGTGACAACGCCCGCGCACGGGAGCTGCTTGGGCAGGCCATCCGGCGCAACCCGCGCGACGAGCGAGCATGGCTGTGGCTGTCGGGCGCGGTGAACACCGATGCCGAGCGGCGGCAGTGCCTCGAGCGCGTGCTGACACTCAACCCGTACAATGCTGCCGCGCGTAGCGGCCTGGCCATGCTGGCTGCGGCAGCCGCGGATGCGCCCGGTGCACCAGCGAATCCGGTAGTAGGGGCATCGGCCACCCCACCAGCGGCGTCACCAACCGCACGCGTGATCGCCGCGACACCCGTGGCGGCGCCACCACCATTGACACCCCTGGCCGACATCCGGGCGCCGGCTGCGGTCGATCCCCTGGCAAGCCTGCGGCCGGCCAGCGAGCGCCGGCGGGTGAATCCGCGCCTGGCGGCAGCCATAGCGCTGACGTGCGTGATGGTAGCGATTGGAGCAATTGTGGTCGCGCGTGGCTTTGGCGGGTCGTCTTCCGCCAACCAGCCCGCCACGGCGGCAGCGATTGCGGTGGCGGCGACGGCGACGCCGACCGCGACGACACTGCCAACACCCACGCGCACGACCCAAGCAGCCACTGCGACGCCAACGGCCGCGCCGAGCGCCACTGCGGCGCCGACAAGCACGCCAAGCGCGGCCGACAAGCTGGTTCTACAGGGGCTGGCTAAAGCCCAGCGCAAAGATTACCAGGGCGCGATCGTCCTCTACAATCAGGCGCTCAAGCGCGACCCACAGAACACCGAGGCCTACTTTCAGCGCGGCCAGGCGCGCGATGGCTTGGGCGATCCGCAAAGCGCGATCAAGAATTACACCCTGGTATTGCAAATCAACCCCGAACACGGCGCTGCCTATAGCGCGCGCGGCGATGCACGGCTAAAGCTGAAAGATGCGCCAGGCGCGCTTGAGGACTACCAGCATGCCGCCGAGATCTATGCGCGCGCCGGCGATACCGAGCGATCCAAAGAGATCGCGGCGAAGATCAAGGCGATCCAATAAGGAAATCGCATGACACCATTCAGGTCGCCTACGTTCCGGCGGCTTTGGTATTCAAGCGTGTCCTCGGCTGCGGCGCAGGGCATGGAGCGCACCGCGACAGCCTGGCTGGCGCTGGAGGCCGGCGGCGGAGCGTTCGCGATCGGGCTGATCTTCGCGACGCGCATGCTGCCATCGCTGCTATTCGGCCTGGCGGCTGGCACGATCGCCGATCGCGCCGACCGGCCGCGCCAGCTGCTGGCGGTCGCCGGGGCAGCGGCGCTGCTGATGGTGGCCATGAGCTGCCTGATTGGGGCGGGCGGGATTCAGATCTGGCAGGTGGTCGCGTTCTCGTTCGCGGCAGGCTGTATCCAGGTGTTCGACACGCCGGCGCGGCAGGCGCTGGTGCTGGATACGGTTCCCAGAGCTGCGGCGCTGCGCGCGCTGGCGCTGATCGCCTTGGCCGCGCGCTTCTCGGGCGCGCTTGGCGCGCTCGCTGCCGGGCTGCTCATCCCGCTGGGCGGCGTGGCACGCTGCTACCTGCTCATCGCCGCCGCCTATGGCCTTACAGCGGCGCTGGTGGCGGCGCTACGCGTGCCACAAGAACATCGCACACTCGTGGCTCCGCTGCCGTTTCGCCAGGCGCTCCGCGATGCCGCCCGGTTGGTGATCGACGTACCGGCGGTGCGGACGCTGATCCTGGCCGGCCTGGCGTGCGAGGTGTTCGCCTTCTCACACATGAGCGCGCTGCCGCTCTTCGCGCAGCATGTGCTCGCGACTGGCCCGGCAGGTCTCGGCACGCTGAACGCCGCCCTATCGGTTGGCGGGGCGGTCGCGGTGGCGCTGCTGTCGCTGCTGCCAGAGCAGGGTCGACGACAGCCGCTGCTCAGCACGATCTTTCTGGTCTACGGCCTGTCGATCCTCGTATTAGCGGCGACACGCGGTCTAGCGGTGGCGGCAGCGGTGCTGGTCGTCATGGGCTTCTGCGCGGGGGCGTTCGATCTGCTCCAGCAAACGCTGATCCAGATGGCGGTGCCGAACGAGCAGCGCGGGCGAGCAGTTGGGCTATGGGTGCTCAGCCTCGGCTCCGCACCGGTCGGCCACCTGGAGATGGGCATGCTGATCGCGGCGCTGGGCGTACCGATCGCGCTGCTGATCAATGGCGCGCTAACCGTAGCCGCCGCGGCCACGCTGCTGGTGCGCGCACCGAGCTATCGCTGGATGCGGCCACAGCCGCCTTTTTTGGACGGAAGACCGACCCTTGGCCCAAAGGGCGCCCCCGGCTCAAGGCAAGCGATGGAAGACGAATGACAAGATGACGAGATGACCAGATGACAGGTAGAGACGCAAAATATTGCGTCTCTACCTGTCATCTGGTCATCTTGTCACGGCCCATGTTCAGGCGTAGCGGATGCCGGCCACGCGCTCGCGCGGCGCCAGCAGCGCGGTAATGCGGTTGCGGAACATGAAGATGTCGAATGGCTTATCGATCACCGAGATGCCGATGCTACTGATTATCTCAAGTTCGACGCGCGTTGGAGAGTCACCACAGACAAACAACACCGGAATATGCGCGGTCGCGGGGTCGCAGCGCAGCGCCTCGGCCCACGCGTAGCCGGCAGTGTTCGACAGCGACCAGTCGAAGATCACTAGATCCGGTTCGCCAAGTGGCAGCGCCGCCTGGGCCGCTTGCCAATCGTGAAATGCGCGCACCATGTAGCCGTCGGCGCGCAGCATGTACTCAAAAAGCCTGCACAGATCAAGACTTTCCTCAATCACTAGGATGGTCGCGTCCATGGCTGTTCCCCCCACACGTGCCGATATCGTTCAAAAGGAAAACGACGAAGAGGCGGGTGGGGTTACGCGAAGATTGAAAACCCGCCGGTGAAAAATGGCGCACAGTACGACGTATTGCGTATTGGGCATGTGACTGCCTTGTTTCGATCTCAGACACCTACATTGGCGCACGCCCAAGCTCGGCCTGCTCAATCGGCGCCGATTGCCTTGCGAGAGGCCGATGCGGAACCGCCAGGTCTTCCTGCGCGGCGACTCGGCCCCGCGCGCTCCCCACCTCCCAAAGGATACCCGGCGCAGCGCGCCCGCAAACCATTCGCCCTGGCAGGCGATCTGTTTTGTCAGCTGTCCGCGCTGCCGGTATAATAAGCTGTTTTCATTCATCACTACAGTATGTACGCAGTTGTGGGGTTTGGGAAGCCGACTGCGTAAGTTCTGTCATCGTTACGATGGGTCGGTTCAATGCAAGTGTACCAACAAGAAGATGACCTGATCGAGCGCTGGCAGTGGAACGATCCGGCGCTGCGAAATCTAAGCGATGTCGTGCTGGGCTTGCTGCGTGGTCAGCGCGGGCGCGCGCTGGATCTGGGCTGCGGCAGCGGGCGCATGGCCGCCGAACTGGCCGCCGCCGGATTCGATGTCGATGGGATCGATGTCGAGCAGCGCGCGGTGGCGATCGGCCAGCGGATCATGGCCCGGCGCGGCCTGGCGGTGCGCCTGTACGCAGGCGATGTCTACGACCCGCTACAGCCGGTGGCGGCCGGCGGCTATGATCTGGTGATCTGCACCGAGGTGCTAGAACACGTCGGCCGGTGGCGCGAGCTGCTGGCGCGCGCCGGCGAGCTGCTGCGCCCTGGCGGCAGCTTGATTGTGAGCGTCCCGCGTGACCCACGCCAGTTCTCGGTGCTGGACAGCTACGCCGGCCACCTGCGCCGCTTTCGCGACCAAGAGCTGCTGGCCGAGCTACGATCCGGTTACGAGCAGATCACCGTGTGCCGGCTGGGATTCCCCTCAATGCGCACAATCGTATGGGCCTACACCAGCGCATTGAAGCTGACCGATCGCTCGCACGCCAGCCAGTCCCAGTCGCTCTGGCGCGAGCCAGGCCCGGCCAAGCGGATGGCGGTGGCGGCATTCTATCTGCTGCTGAAGTTCGATAATCTGTTCTCACGCCTGCCGCTCGGCGCAACGCTGGTGGTTCGGGCGAAGAAATGTGACGGGTGACAAGGTGACAAGGTGACGGGGAAGTAGATTGGCTCACCCCATCACCTTGTCATCTTGTCATCTTGTCATCTTGTCAGGATACATGAGGATTCGATGAAAATACTGGTAACTCTCACCTTTTACCACCCACACTGGACTGGGCTGACCGCGTATGCCAAGCGCATTGCCGAGGGTCTGGTGGCGCGCGGGCACACGGTCACGGTGTTGACATCCCAGCACAGCGCCGAGCTAGCGCGCGAGGAGCTGATCAACGGCGTGCGGGTGGTGCGCCTGCCGTATGCCGCGCAGGTGAGCCGCGGGGTGCTGATGCCCAGCTTTCCAGCCACCGTGGCGCGGCTGATCGCCGAGCACGATATCGTGCAGATGCACACGCCGATGCTCGAAACCATGCTAGTTACCGGGCTGGCGCGCGCGCTGGGCAAGCCATCGCTGATCACCCACCAGGGCGATCTGGTCATGCCCGCCGGCCTGTTCAACAGCATCGTCCAGAAGTCGGTGGTGAGCTCCATGACCGCCGGGCTGCACTTGGCCAGCCGCGTTGTTGTCCATAGCGCCGACTACGGCCGCCACTCAGCCTTTTTGGCGCCGATCAGCCATAAGCTCGACGCGATCTATCCGCCTGTGGATTTGCCTGCGCCGCAGCCTGAAGCTGTAGCTGCCTGGCGGAGCGAGCTAGGGCTGGATGGTAAAAAGCTGATCGGCTTCGCCGGCCGTTTCGTCGAAGAGAAGGGCTTCGATTTTCTACTGCGAGCCGTGCCGCTGGTACGGCAGCGCATCCCCGAGGCGCATTTCCTGTTCGCCGGCGAGACGCAGGTGGTCTACGAGCCGTTCTTCGAGCGCTGGCGGCACCTGATCGAGCAGCAGGACGCGATCGGCGCGCTTGGGCTGATCCGCGACTCGCAGAAGCTGGCAAATTTCTACGCGCTGTGCGACCTGTTCGCGCTGCCCTCGCGCACCGATTGCTTCCCCAGCGTGCAGATCGAGGCGCTGCTCAGCGGCACGTCGCTTGTCGCCGCCGATATACCCGGCGCGCGCGAGGTGGTGCAGGTCACCGGCATGGGCCGGCTGGTCGAGCCGCGCAACCCGGCCGCGCTGGCCAATGGGATAGTCGAGCTACTGCGCGACCCGGCGCAGTACCAGCCGGCGCCCGAGCGCGTGCGTGCGATCTTTAACCCTCAGCGATCGCTCGACGAGTACGAGGCGTTGATGGAGCGACTGGTAAGCGCACGACGAAGGACGAAGGACGAAAGACGAAAGGCGGATATCGCGCGGCAGCAGGCTCGCAACGCGTTGCAGGCGGTTGGCGCTGGCCCATTACTGGCGGCGCCGGCGGTCAACGGCGCGGCACCGGCGCCGGCCAACCTTTCGGCGCATGACCGCGCCAAGCTGGAGCTGCTGCTGAAGAATGAGGCCGACATGGCCTTTCGCCGCCGCGCCATGACCCTGCTCGATCATCTCGATCTGCACGATGGCGAGACCGTGCTAGACTGCGGCTGCGGCATGGGCGTGTACATGATGATGATGAATCGCCTGCGCAATGTCAAGATCATCGGCGTGGATGGCGATGTGGGCCGGCTGGAGTGGGCCGAGCGCGAGGGTGTGGCCGCGCAGCTAGCGCGGGTGGACATTCACAAGCTGCCATTCGCCACCGGCAGCTTCGACAAGGTGCTGATGAGCGAGGTGCTGGAGCATCTGGCCGACGACCGCGTGGCGATACAAGAGGTTTACCGCGTGCTGAAGCCGGGCGGCGTGCTGGCGCTCAGCGTGCCGCACGCCAACTACCCGCTGCTCTGGGACCCGATCAATAAGACACTGGAGGCGCTGGGGATCGCGCCGTTCCGCAACGCCGGCCCGATCACCGGGCTGTGGAGCAATCACTGGCGGCTGTATCGCCCCGGCGAGCTGCGCGACGTGATCGGCACAGCCGGCTTCACGATCGACAAGCTGGAGGAGCAGACCCACTACGCCTTCCCATTTATTCACTTCATCGTCTACAGCATCGGCAAGCCACTGATCGAGCATAACCTGCTGCCCAGGCGCCTGCGCGACTCGGCCGATCGCTTCCGTGGCGAGCGCAACAGCGGCAGCCTGCTCAACCCGGTCAACGCGGGCGTCAAGCTGTTTCGCAGCTTCGACAGGCGCAACGACCACCTGAGCGGCCATGAGCAGACATTTGTGAATATCGTCGTCAAGGCGCACAAGCCAGGGTAGACGAAGGACGAACGACGAAGGACGGGGGTCGCGCCGATCATTCGTCCTCCGTCCTTCGTCGTTCGTCGCTACAGGATGAGCAGCACCTTGCCCTTGGTCTGGCGATCCTCCAGGTAGCGGTGCGCGTCGGCGGCCTGGGCGAGCGGGAAGGTTCGGTCGACCCGCACATCCAGCTCGCCGTTCGCGATCCAGCCGAACAGATCGTCGCTGCGCGACAGTAGCTCATCGCGGGTGGCGACATAGTGGGCGAGCGTCGGCCGCGTTAGGAATAGCGAGCCTTTGGCGTTGAGCACTTGCGGGTCGAGCGGCGGAACCGGCCCGCTGGATTGGCCGTACAGCACTAGGTAGCCGCGCGGGCGCAGGCAGTTCAAGCTCTGATCAAAGGTGGTTTTGCCGACTGAGTCGTAGACCACATCCACGCCCTTGCCATCGGTCAGCCGCTTGGTCGCAGCCTCGAAATCCTCGCGCGTGTAGGCGATCACCTCATCGGCCCCGCCGGAACGCGCCAGCGCGATCTTCTCATCGGTCGAGGCAGTGCCGATCACTCGCGCGCCGCAGCGCTTGGCGATCTGCACCAGCAGCCGGCCGACACCGCCCGCCGCCGCGTGAATTAATACGGTGTTACCCGGCTTGATCGGGTAGGTGCTGAACGCCAGGTAGTGCGCCGTCAGCCCCTGAAGCATCGCCGCCGCCGCCTGCTCGAAGCCGACCCCGGCCGGCACCGGCACCAGCCGCGCTGCCGGCACCAGCGCATACTCGGCGTAGGCGCCCTGCACGCTGGCGTAGACAACCCGATCGCCGAGCTGCACCTCGCTCACACCCGCGCCAACCGCATCGACCACGCCGGCGCCCTCCTGGCCGAGCGTGAACGGCAGCTGGCCGGGGTAGAGCCCCTTACGATGGTAGGTATCGATGAAGTTCACACCGGCCGCCGCGAGCTTGACGCGCGCCTGCGCAGGGCCAGGCTCCGGCAGGGGCAGCTCGTCCTCGCTCAAAACCTCGGGGCCGCCAAAGCCATGGATACGAATGGCTTTCATTTTTCCTCCTCTGGATCGCCCTGGAACATCCGCGAACGACGCAAATATAGGACTTACGCAAACCACGGATTTTGGATCCCTTGTATATCATTTTTTCGCCCCGGCGGGGCGAAAAAATGATATACAAAAGACGTAAAGTACCATTATTTGATACCCCTATTGTAGCACGTCCCAGCGGGCAAAAAGAACGGGGCGGGCGCCTTGCAGCGCTCGCCCCATTTTATCCGCCAGTCGGTTGAGCCTATGCGCGACGGCGCGGCCGCAGCGTCAGCAGCGCGCCGGCCAGCAGCAGGCCTAACGCCGCCAGCAGCAGGCCGACCGGCGCATCCTCGCCGCCGGTGGTCGGCAGCTTGGCCGGCCCGGCGGCGGCTGCGGCCGTGACGGCGATCTGCTTCATCACGATATTGCCGTCCACGATCACCGGCGCGTCGGGGCCAGGGAACTCGTAGGTGCCGATCGCCCCGGCGTCGATATGCAGCATCGGCCAGAGCTTGCCGCCAGCTGGCACATCCTCGCTCAGCTTGATCACCACATTGTTGCTCTCACCCTTCTTGACGGCGGTGTGGCCGATCACCTTCCCTGGCTTGCCGCCCTCGTCCAGGTGCGCCACAATCCAGCCATCCTGCGAAGCATAGATCTCCGCCACCGTGATGCTGCCGTTCACGATCGCCTGATCATCGACATCGACAGCATCCTTCTCGGCTGCCGCCGGCGCGGCCGCTGCTGGGGCCGTGACAGCGATCTGCTTCATCACGATGTTGCCATCCACGATCACCGGCGCATCGGGGCCAGGGAACTCGTAGGTGCCGATCGCCCCGGCGTCGATATGCAGCATCGGCCAGAGCTTGCCGCCAGCTGGCACATCCTCGCTCAGCTTGATCTTGACGTCCTTATTCTCACCCGTCTTGACAGCGGTGTGGCCGATCACCTTCCCTGGCTTGCCGCCCTCGTCCAGGTGCGCCACAATCCAGCCATCCTGGCCGGCGGTCACATTCTCCACTGTGATCGAGCTATCGACGATCGCCTGGTCGGCGGCATCGACGCTTCCGGATGGCGCCGCAGCCGCGGCAGGCGCGGCAGGCGCGGCAGCCGCCGCGGCCACCACGATCGAGGCAGCCATGCCGGTGCCGCCCTTCGCGCCGTGATACTTGCAGTAGTAGGCGAATGTGCCGGCCTCATCGAAGGTCTCCGAGAATGTTGCGCCCTTGTCCAGATTGCCGGCGTCGAAGCCGCCGGCCTCGTCGGCCGTGACGGTGTGCGGGCTGGGCCCTTCGTTTGTCCATGTGATCGTATCGCCTACATTGATCGTGATCGTCTTGGGATCGAAGGCGAAATCCTTGATGGTGATGTTCTTGGTCTCGGCCGCGCGCGGTGCGGCGCCGGCAAGCGGCGCCAGCGTGAACAGCGCAAGCAGCGCAATCACCACCAGGCCCCCGACTGATCGTAGTCCTCGCAACATGAGTAACCCTCCTTATCAACTCCAACATCCATCCACATTGGAAAGCGCCACATCGCCGCCTACAGCCGGCGATGGAGGGCGCTATGAGAATATTCTAAGTGTGTCATGATGAATCTATATCTACCACATAATACGACAGAGTGGTACATTATCTTCCTTTTGTGCTTCTTTTTCGCTCTGTGAGCAAAAAGAAGCACAGCTTAAAAAAGGAAGACTCAGTCTTCGGGCCTCAGTAGGCCCAGCAGCTCCTGGCGATCGGCCAAACTCGCCGTGGTGACGCCCGAGAGCGTACTGCTCATCACGCGCGGGCCGCCAGGCGCAACGCTGCCGCCGGTAGGCTCGATCGTGACAAACATTTCGCTGTAGCCCTCGATCGGCTCGTCCGAGCGAACAAACGTCCAGGCTTGGCCGTTGTGTACCTCAAAAGTGCCGCCGCTGGCCAGCTCGGTGCCACGCACCATCCAAACCTGGTAAACCTGATCGGGCTGCAGATCCGGCAGATCCTGCACCACCAGGCATGCGACCTGAGCTTGCGGCGAAACCCAAAAATGGCCATGCGCCGGGTATTGGCCGGCCGCGGGCGCAGAGTCGGCGGCAACCGCGTACTTGGCCAGCGCCGTGTCATCCAGCAGCACGATCATCGTCTGCCAGTTCTGGCGACTCAGGGCCACGAGGGCAGTCTGGCGATCAAGCTCGCGCCGGAGCGAGATGTTCCAGCCAAGCAGTGCCAGCGCCAGCACGGCGAAGGCCAGCGCGGCCCAGAACGATCGCCGACCGCCCGGCCTGAGCGCCGCTGCGGTGGGCGTAGCGAACTGTGCGGGCCGTGGCGCGGGCGCCGACATCGACTCAGCAGCCTCCCGCTTGACGGCAGCGATCACCTGCTCGCGCAGGGCGGGCTGAGGCATGGCTTCCGGCGCGCTGAATGGCAGTATGCCGGCGACCAGCCGATACTCACGTAAATCGTGCTGGCAACGCGGGCACACCGCTAGATGCGCCTGCGCCGCCGCCACTTCCTCGGCATCGCCAAGCGCGTAGGCGGCCAGCCAGGGCTGTATATCATCGCATAGGTTAGATTGTTCGGCTGGCATGAATGTCTCGTCTTTATTGGAACAAAGGCACTTTATGTATGTTCTTTTTTCACCCCGCCGGGTGAAAAAAGAACATACAAACAGCAAAATCCGTGCTGCGCGAAAGTCCTAAACTATAAAGTCTAATGAATCTACGCGCAGAAACGCAAAATGAATCTATTCTTCGTTGAACAGCTGCCGCAACGACTCGCGCAGCTTGTCCATACCTAGGCGCAGCCGGGTGTGAACCGTGCCAAGCGGCAAGCTCAGCCGCTCGGCGATCTCGCGCCGGGTCAGGCCATTCCAGAACACCAGCTCGATCACATCTCGCTGCGCGACCGGCAGCATCTGAAGTGCCTGCTGGATCTCTCCTCGCAGCAGCGCCTCTTCAAACCTGGGATCGATCGCCGCCTGAGGCTGGAGTATATCATCAGAGATCTCGCGGCGAGTATCCTTACCGCGCCGGCTGCGTAGCTCATCGATCGCACGATTGTGGGTGATCGAGAGCATCCACGAGGCCAGGCTGCCCTGGTTGGGCTGGTAACGATCGAGGCTGCGCCAGCAGCGCAGGAAGACATCCTGCGTGATCTCCTCGGCCGCGCCGCGATCTTGAACGACCCGCAATGCCACACTGAAGATCAGCCGCCCGTAGCGATCGTAGAGCGCGGCGATGCCGGCAGCCGGCTGCTCGCGCAGCAGCGCCACCAGCTCAACATCGCTCGCCGTCGCTGCGGCTGTCTCATCCACTGCCACGGTTCTTTCGTCAAAAAAGCTTAGGCGATTGCCAATATACACCGAACGCTGATCGCGCCAATATTGTAGCATGGAACGGCGACCGAGTGACGAGACCTGTAGAGACGCAATTTTTTGCGTCTCTACAGGTCTCGTCACTCGTCACTCCTGCTTGACGCCCACAACCATCAGCATCGAGCGCCAGGCCGGCACGGCGCTGGTCAGCAGCCAGAGCGCGCCCTTGGCCGCCACGCGCAGCGGGTGGCGCAGCAGCCGGCCCGGCTCGACGCCGACCTGCTCCCAGGCATCCGAGCAGCGTGCCAGCGTCACCCGGAGGCCGCTCTGATCGACCAGCCAGCGCAGCTCGCGCAGGGTATACAGGCGGCTATGGTTGTAGTAGCGCTGCGGCCCAGCCAGGCGCATCGCGCGCTGGAAATCGTCGAACGGCTCAAATGGCCGGCTCAGCAAAATATCGGCCAGTGTGCGCAGCCGGCTTTTGATATAGAACTGGTTCGGCGTCGTCAACACCAGCCGGCCGCCCGGCCGCAGCACGCGCGCCATCTCGCGCAGCGCCGCCAGCGGCGCGGCGACCAGGTGCTCGATCACCTCGGAGAAGACCACCGCATCGAACGACTCGTCGTCGTAGGGCAGCGGCTGCTCATCGATGTTGCAGAAACGCACCTCGACTCCCAGCCGGCGCCACAGCTCGGCGCGCTGATCGGGGAACAGATCCACACCGGCCACCTCATAGCCGGCGCGGCGCAAGATCTCGGTGAACTGGCCGGGCGTGGTGCCCACCTCCAGCACGCGCGCCGGTGCGGGCGGCAGCGCCTCCAGCAGCGCGCGAAAGCGGTGACGGTGCAGGCGAAAATAGGCCGGCTTGCCGTCGGGCGGAATCGTGCGCCCGTAGGATTCAACAATGTTACGTGCGGTCATAGATGCCTATTAGTTTTCAATTGTCAGGTGTCAGTCGGCGGGTGTGGGAGAAATGGCTGACTCCGCAATAGTACCATATGTTTTGCTTTTGGCTCTCGCCCATTCAGAAAGCCTTCGCCTATTCAAACAGCTCTTGCCTGTCCCCTTCGTCACGCCCTTCGACCCTTCGACACGCTCAGGGCAGGCCGGCTCAGGGGAGCCTCAGGACGTGGCTTCGCCACCCTTCGACGCCGCTCAGGGGAGCAGCTCAGGATGTTCGGCAGCACGGATATCCCAAACCTGGCAGCAGGCGCTCACGCGCGCCGACGATGACGCCAGTGATCGCCGCGACCTCCACACGCATCTGCCCGAACTGCTCGATCAGGTGATCGCCGCCTGCCTGGCCGAGCCATTCGACCCTGTTTCCGCCCAGGCGATCGGCGCGGCGCTGGCCGAGCTCTGCGTATCACGGCCGGAAGCGCTCGGCGCAACTCAAACGGTGCTGGCCCAGGAGCTGATCGCCGGCGTGCCGGAGGCTGGGCGCGCCGTGCTTCAGCCACGTGTCGCGGCGCTGCTGGGCGCGCTGGCAACCGGTTTCGCGCGCCAGATGCGCGCGTGGCCGCCGCCACCTCCGATCACCGTCACATTCAGGCCGCATGTCGATACCACCGACTATCGCGTGCTGATCGAGCACATTCCGGCGATCACCTACATCGCCGCCTTTGACGAAACAAGCTCTACGATCTACACCAGCCCGCAGATCGCAGCTATACTGGGCTTT
>WNGB01021313.1_pt1 | contig 14833 bp, 10 predicted proteins | sample 5400681 | NCBI WGS metagenome assembly WNGB01 (sample SAMN13153367, study PRJNA577476) | soil metagenome | isolation source: 115 cm soil or saprolite under grassland replicate 2 | place: USA:California | collected 2016-06-15
TCTTCGGACCTGATCACGGTCAAGGCGGGGCCCAATTCGGTCGTCGGCCGCTCCGTCGTCTTTCACGAGAAGGAGGACGACTTGAAGACCCAGCCCACCGGCAACGCCGGCGGGCGCCTGGGCTGCGGCGTCATCAAGTGACTTTGCGGCCGTTGGCCGCAAAGTCGTCCTGAGGAGCGTAGCGACGAAGGATCTCTTCCCTGTCATCCTGAGCGAAGCGAAGGATCTGCCCTGGTCACGATCAACTGATTCGACCGGAGCAGATTCTTCGTCGCTTCGCTCCTCAGAATGACAGGAAGGAGGTATGCGGCCCAGCAGACGTCTATGAGCGACTCTTCCTTCGATCTGTCTCCTGAGGAGATCCGGCGGCTGGGCTACATGGCCGCGGACGCGGTGGCGGACCACCGCGCCGGCCTGATCTCCCGCCCCGTCTTCGGGAAGGTCGGCGACGGTGCCGCGCTCTTCGACGAGCCGCCTCCCGAGGAGGGCCAGCCGATCGAGAAGACGCTCGCCTTCGCGCGCGAGCACATCCTCCCCTTTCCGATGGGCAACTCGCACCCGCGATTCTTCGGCTTCATCAACGCCACCGCGGACCCCGTGGGCATCGCGGCCGACTACATGGCCGCCGCCATGAATCCCAATTGCTGGGGAGGCGATCACGCCGCGATCCACGTGGAGCACCGCGTGATGCGCTGGCTGGCGGAGTTTCTGGGCTATCCGGACACGGCCGAGGGGATTCTCGTCTCGGGGGGCTCGATGGCGAACTTCACGGCGCTCGCGGCGGCGCGCCGAGCCATGACCCCCGGCGTGCGGGAAGAGGGACTCGCCGGAGAAGGGCGGCCGCGATTGACGGTCTATGCCTCGGACCAGGTCCATCACTGCGTGGACAAGGCTGTGGATCTGCTCGGGATCGGGACGCGGCAGCTTCGGAAGATCGAGACGGACGAGCGCTTCCGCATGCGGATGGACTTGCTCGCGCCAGCGGTCGAGGCGGACCGCCGGCAGGGCTTCACGCCGGCGATCGTCGTCGGCAACGCCGGCACGGTCAACACGGGAGCGATCGATCCGCTGGAAGAGATCGGCGACCTCTGCCGCCGCGAATCCCTCTGGTTTCACGTGGATGGAGCGTACGGAGCGATGGCAAGGCTCTCGGTCAGGCTCGCGCCGCTTTTCGCTGGAATGGAGCGGGCCGATTCCATCGCCGCGGATCCTCACAAGTGGCTGTATGTCCCATACGAAGCGGGGGCGGCGCTGGTCAAGGAACCGGGGCGGCTCTCAGCCGCCTTCCGCAAATTCCCGGAGTATCTCGCCTCGGACCCCGAATCTCCCTTTCCCGGCCCCGCCTGGTTCGCGGAGCGGGGCGTCGAGCTGTCGCGCAGCTTCAAGGCCCTGAAAGTCTGGATGGGATTGAAGACGCACGGCCGCCGCGGCTATGCCCGTGCGATCGAGAACGACGTGGACCTCGCGCGTTTCCTGGCCGAAGAGGTGGACCGCCGGCCCGACTTCGAGAGGCTCGCGCCGACGGTCCTCTCGATTACGAACTTTCGCTACCGGCCGAGAGACCGCTCTCTATCCGACGGGGATCTCGACCGGATCAACCGGCGGATCGCCAATCGTCTGCTCGGCGGCGGCTCCTTCTTCCTCGCGCCAACGATCTTGAAGGGCCGCGCTGCCCTGCGCGTCTGCATCGTGAACTTCCGCACGCGCGAAGAAGACCTGGTGGCGCTCTTGGACGAGGCGGCGAGGATCGGGAGCGAGTTGACGCTGTCATCCTGAGGAGCGGAGCGACGAAGGATCTGCCCTCGTTGGTTGAGCAGATCCTTCGCTTCGCTCAGGATGACAAGAATCTCCGGACTCGGCGGGCTAGCTACACGGGCTGGGTGCAGGCCTTGCAGCGCGTGGCGGCGGCGGGGATGAGATCCTTGCACTGCGGGCACTCCTTGGTTTCCGGCGCCTTCTCGTCGGGCTTGGGAAGAAAGACGCGCATGATCATGTAGACCACGAAGGCGATAATCACGAAATCCACGATCGACCCGAGGAGATGACCGTACGTGATGGCCGATTCGAAGGGCTTCCCCGTCTTGGGATCGAGCCCCGATCCCAGCACGATGCGGGCGTTGCGCCAGTCGCCGCCGGGCAGCATCCGGCCGATGAGCGGATTGATCAGGTCCTCCACGATCGAGCTGACGACCTTCCCGATCGCCGCGCCGATAATGACGGCCACCGCGAGAGCGAGCGCGTTCTGTTTCAGCAGGAAGGCCTTGAAATCCTTCAACACGATGACGCTCCCCTCTTTTCTTGCGCAGACGGGATCCCGGCTCAGCTCGGTCTCGTCTGCTCCGCCCGCCAGGCCTCGAGAGTGCGCTCGATCTGCCGGGAGTGCTTCTCCAGGTGCTCCGCGTAAATCCTCAGCCAGTCCTCGGCGGTGTAACGGCCCGATTCGGTGTGGGTGCCCTCGGCGGCCCACGCCTCTTCCGGCAGTTGCCGCAGGAGATTGACGGTGTGGGCCCGCATCACGTCCACAGCCGCGAGCGCCAGCTCGATCTTCGCGGAGTGGTAATCGAAGACCCTGGCCCACCGGTCCTGGTCGTACCCGTGGATGACCGGCTTCTCCTCCGCGACGAGATACCGGATGCGCGCCGCGGCGTTCATCTCGGCGTCGGCGCAGTGACAGACGACCTCGTACACGGACCACTTGCCCGCATCCGGGCGCCACTTCCAGGCTTCGCGCGGCACTTTCGCGAAGGCATCGCGAAGGCGCGTGGAGCCTTCCTCGTAGCGCTTGATAAGGGCCTCGCGCTCTTCCGCCGTGTAGCGCATCGAGCCTCCCCGAATTGGCGCGTGAGTGTATCGCGAAGTGCGGGTTACCTCTCACCCGGCGAGGTCGGCCGGAAGCCAAAAAAACCTCCGGGCTCTGCCAAAAGCCCGGAGGCCCCGGCGCCGAAGGAAGGATGGTGGGATGGCGCCGGGCAAATCGCTGTTGCTTCCAGTCTCTGAAACGCCTTGCGCTTCAGATCGGGCCGGTCGCGTCGCGCAGCTCGAAGGTATGAAGTCCGCTCGAAAGGCCCGCGTATCGGGCCAACCCCAGGCCGGTTTGTGGAGGATGGCATCGGCAGGTTGCACCTCACAGCCTCCTCTTCGGCGCTATCGTCGTTGGCGCCGCGGGAGGCCGGCAATGAGGGACTCCCCTCAATTTCCCGCGAAGAGAGTCCTCACCCGGCGTCGCGCTCGCCGCCCGGGGACTGCCCGCGGGGATCGGTGAAATCCAGAAGGCGGGCGCGGCAGGCCCGCGCCAGAGCCTGGAAGGTCGAGGGCGCGAAATAGCATTTCCCGTCCTTCAGGGCGCGGATCGACGGCAGCAGTTCCGAGGGCGCCTCGTCCTTCAGGAGATAACCCGACACTCCCGCGCGCACCGATCCAACGATGTACTCGTCCTCGTCGTGCATCGTCAGGACGAGAATCCGGGTCTGTGGCAGGGCCTCCCGGATCCGGCGGGTCGCTTCCAGGCCCGAGAGCCTCGGCATCGAGAGATCCATCACGACGACGTCGGGTCTGGTCTCCAACGCCTTTCGCGTCGCTTCGGCCCCGTCGCCCGCCTCGCCGACGACTTCGACCTCCTCGCTGTCGCGCAGGATCCGGACAATTCTTTCACGCACGATCGTGTGGTCGTCGGCAACGAGCACCCGGACAGGATCCCTTGTGTTCATCCGCTGGCAGATTAGAGAGCGATCGAAGAAGAGACAATGAGGGCCTTCCCTCATTCTTGTCCGCACGAAACGGACTCCGGCCGAGAGCCGGAGAAGAGAGGGTCGGCGACTGGTAGAAAGCCTTCGATCGCAGCGTGGAGTTCCTGGGAGGCTCCAAGAAAGTGTCGAGAGAGACGGGCGGCGGGTCGCGGGTCCGTAACTGAGATCTCTCTTACCGAAGGCGCTTGAGAGCCTTGCGGGCGAGCTTCTTCAACTTTTCGATCTTCACGGCCACGGGCTCGGGGCCGCCTACGCTCAAGCGAAAGTAGGCGTCACCCTTCAGCACGGAGAGTCCCCCGCCCAGAGAGGAGCCGTCCCAGTAGGCTTCGTCGCCCACACCAGTGACGAGGTGCGGCCTCGCAGCGGCCTCTTTCTCTTTCTCGCGTCCGACTTTCTCCTCAGATCCCGGATCGTCCTCTTTTTCCTTCCCCTTCTCCAGCGCTCGGGCGAACATCTGCTTCCAGTGCGCGCGCGGAGTCTCGGCTTCGCCCGGGCGCCGCTGGGTGAGTTCGAGGCTGATCGACTTGGAAAACGTGGCGAGGCTGTAGAAGCACTGGGAGACGGCGAAGTGGTCGCGTTGGGGCTCGCTTGCCTTCGTCGACGAGACCCTGTCGCCCTGGACTTCTTCGATCTCGCGCGGCGTCAGGAGCGAGCAGGGATCGAACTTGTCGGCCGCTATGACCGCGGCGGCCGCCGCGGAGAGCAGGACGAACGCGGGCAGGCAGAGTCCCTTCACACTTCCTCCGGTCGAGAATCCCCGGGGAGGGCGCGCGGCCCTTCCCGGTTTTCTCCTGAGTCTAGTTTCCGCCGAAGCGGATGTCTCCGTCGAGAAGCGTCCCGTCCGCCTGATGGATGAGGACTCCTTTGACGTTGTAGACCTGGATCCGGAAGCGGTCCGAGCCGGCGCCCGGAGTGGCGTTGTCCTCGGCGTGGACCGCGAAACGGCAGGGCGTCTTCTTCGTCCCGAGCGTGCACGGGCCGGAGAAGTCCGCGGCGTTGGCGGCCATCTGCAGGACTTCCACAGTCCCCGTCAGATCGACTCCCGAAGAGTCGCTCGCGTAGCCGATCTCGCCTCCGGTGTGCCCCTGCTGCGACTGGGCCAGGAAAGAAAATCCGTTCTTTCCGCCGGCCCCGTCGGAGACGGAGCCGTTGCCTTCCGCCTGACTGTTGGGGGGCGGCGACGTCGCCTGGACGGTTATGCTGACCCGGGCCGTAGCCGTTCCGCCGCGTCCGTCGGAAACCGTGTAATGGAAGGCGTCCGACCCGATGAAGCCCGAGTAGGGCGCGTACGTCACTGTGCCGTTTCCGTTGGTGACGGCCATGCCGTTGGATGGTTGCGTGACGCTCGTGGCCGCCAGAGTGTCGCCGTCGGCGTCGGAGTCGTTGGCCACGACGTTGACCGTGACCGGCCGGCCCGCCACCGTCGTCGCCGTGTCGTCCATGGCCTTGGGCACGTGATTGGCGCCCTCGACGACGTTGACGGTGACGCGCGCCGAGGCCGAGCCGCCGCGGCCGTCGGTGATCGAGTAGGTGAAGCTGTCCGTTCCGAGGAAGTTCCTGTTGGGTGTATAGGTCACCTTCGTCGCGGTCGCCGAGACCGTTGGAGGCGACCGAAACCGACGTGATCGTCAGAGGATCGCCGTCGGGGTCGGAGTCGTTGGCCAGAACGGCGATCGTAACCGACTTGTTCTTCGTCGTCGAGGCCGTGTCGTCCGCGGCCACCGGCGGATGGTTGGGCGGCGTCGAGACCGTGACGGTGACTCTCGCGCTCGCCGTCCCGCCCTTGCCGTCGCTGCCCGTGTAGGAGAAGGTGTCCGTCCCGGTGAAGCCCGAGCTCGATGTGTAGTTGACCGTGTTGTTCGGGGCCGAGCCATTGATGACGGCCGTGCCGTGCGCGGGCCTCGTGACGGCGGTGACGGTCATTGGGTCGCCGTCGGGATCGAAGTCGTTGGCGAGGACGGCGATCGTGACGGGTTTGGCCGTCGTCGTGTTGGCCGTGTCGTTCTTGACGATCGGCGGATGGTCGCACGTCGAGACGACCAACGTGTTGGTCACCTCGATATCGTCCACTCCCCAGCCAATTCCCTGGATGCCGCCCTCCAGGATCTGGAATGTGCCGCCGAGCCGGAAGCGGATCAGGGCCGTGGGAACCTGCGTCGCGCCGAAGAGCGCCTGGATCGCGGCGCCGAGGTTGACCGAGACCGGCTTCATCGCGTCGAGCCGCCCGACGACGAGATCGCCGTCGCTCGAGCCGACCCACGCACGCCGTCCCGCGATCGGACTCTGCGCCCCGGAATCGACCGTGCCGTTGTAGCCGCCTGTGGTGAGGTAGGGACCCAGGTCCTTCCAGGTCGTCCCGCCGTCGCCGGAGATTTCGAGCACACCGCCGCTCTCGTAGGTGGCGGTCTGGAGCACGGAGAGCCCCGGGAACCTCGCGAAGTCGAAGTTGTGCCAGAAGTTCATGACGCTCGAGGAGGAGATTCCGAGAGAAGGCAGCATCAGCGTGTCGTCCTTCTGCGTCAGAGTCGGAACTCCCGGCTGGTCGTCGAGAGCGACCCAGGCGTGCGACGAGCTGTGCGCCATCGGATCCGTCGTGACGGACCAACCTCCGACGCTTCGCGTGCTCGAGGTCGCATAGACCGCCGTCTGCGGGTCGAGGGTATCGAAGAACCTCGCCCCGGGCGTCAGTGGACAGAACTGTGTCACGGCGACGCCGACGTTCGCGCTCGCCGAAAGCCCCTGGCCATTCTGGATCGTATAGGTGAAGGTGTCCGGGCCTCGGTCGAAGGTGTTGAAGTTGTTGTTGGGCGTGTAGGTGATCGTGCCGCCGGCATTGAGGGCGGCCGTTCCGTTGGCTGGCTGCGTGACGCCGGTAATCGTCAGCGGAGGGCTGCGGCCATCCTGATCGTTGGCGAGGACGGCGATCGTCACCGGGGTGTTCTCCGGCGTCGTTGCCGAGTCATCCAGCGCCAGCGGAGCGCAGACCGACGGCGGCGGAACGGCATCTCCGGACGCGAAGAGGCGCCGGCCGGATGTCTGGCGCGCGATCGAGGCGACCGAAGCGCGGGTGATGGAAGCCCCCTGCACGCAGGTCCCGACGCAGCCATCGGCGTAACCCACGAGGACCCTGCCGACCTTGTCCACAGTCGAGTCCATGAAGTCGAGGAGGTTGCGGCACGGGTTGCTCCCGCCTTGCATCCAGATGCAGCCGCGCTGGACGGGGTCGTTGGGTGTCGCGTCCGCGGTCGTCCACGTCAAACCGCCGTCATACGTGTGTGAGGAATAGAGGTGCCAGACACCGTCGAAGCCCGCGGACTGGAAGTTGCCGGCCGCGGGCGTGCCAAGGAACGAAAACGCGGCGCGGCCGGAGTCGCCGGCCGTGACCACGGGGAAGGCGGTGTTCTGGATTCCGAATGGCGTGCCGACGTCCCCGACGTCCGTCCAGTTCAATCCCCTGTCGCGGGAGATGGCCACCTTGGCGCGACCGTCTCCGTTCTGATAGCCGAAATACACCGTCCCGTCGGCGGCGATCCCGACGGAGGGGTCGTTCGCGCCGGGGATCGAGAAGGGAACCCGCCGGATGCTCCAGGTCAACCCGTTGTCCTCGGACACGGCGACGCCCTGGTTGGCGGTGTTGTCTCCGAAGCAGCTCTTGTTGGGGACATAGACCGTTCCGTCCGCGGGAGAGACCTTGACGTGGCCGTGGAGCCCTCCGCACTCACTCGTGTAGATCGGCACTCCAGGCCCGTAGGTCAGCCCGCCGTCATCGCTTCGCGCGCAGAACGCGGTCACGCCCTCCTGGGAGCAGTAGTAGACCGCGTTGGGATAGACGGGACCGGCCGGATCGCGGGTCAGCGGGGCGTGGTAGGGCCCGCCGCCGACGGACTGGTGGTCGTACCCCCCCGGCGTTCCGCAGCCCTCGCTCGGGATCCACGTCTCGCCGTCGTCGTCGCTGTAGGAAGACAGACTGCACCCATCGCCGGGCGCCGAAACGACGGCGGCCGAAGTGATCAACTGCGAGACGACCGTGCGGCCGGTTACGGAATCGGTGAAGAGGATCGGGTCGAAGCTCGTCGCGGAGGTGGGCGCGCTCTTGTCCGCCCAGCTTGCCACAGCCGGGACGTAGCAGTCGTTGAACGCGACGCGCAGAGTCTGCGTGATGGCCTCGATGAAGACGTTGCCGGTCTTCCAGCTCACACCAATCGAGGGCTCCCCTGCCGATGTCCCCAGCGGCGCGGGGGCATGATAGTTGGCGAAGGAGATCGGCTCGCTTCCCTGTCTGGCCGGGACGACCACGTCCTTCCTCAATGTCGCGCTCGCCGTGTAGCTGTTCCCGTCCGTTCCGGGCAGCGGCGAGTACGGGGAAGCCACGATCGTGTAGATGCCGCCAGCCGGGTTGACGAGGAAGGCGACTTCGAGCTGCCCCGGTCCGTTGCCGGAACCGCCGGCGGAGCCGTGGCTGGGATCGTAGAGCTCCAGGTCCCAGTCCCCTTGCGGCGCCAGGTGCACCTCGACCAGGTAGGGGCCGTAAGCCGCGGAGGGTGGCACGATCGTGAGTTTGAAGTTGTCACAGGTGGCCTCGTTGTCGCTTCCGCAGGGGCCCGCCGTGGGCACCAGCAGCGGCCCCGACCAGGTCACCGTCGGGTTCGACTCCGAGAGAGTTCCCGTTGCGGGCGTCGCCGCGCGCAAGGGCGCGACGGCCAGGAAGAGGACCGCCGCGATTCCCGCGGCGACCAGAGGTTTCGGCAGTGAGCGGCGCGTTTTCATCTTCACTCCTTCGGTCGAAAGAGACCGATCGGCCGCGACGATAGGCCGCAAAGGAGCGCTCCTCCAATAGGGGATGTCCCTCATTCTGGAGGGTGGGAGAACCTCACTCCCACCCTGTCGTCCCGAGGTCGCCGACGCGCCAAAGCCGCTATGGCGACGGCGCGAGCGCAGCGACGAGGGATCTGCTTCGAGAATTCGAAAGTCGCGAGAGCAGATCCTTCGCCTCCTCCTTCGCTGAAGCTTCTGAGGACGGGCCGCTCAGGGCCTGCCCTGAGCTGGCAGGCATCCATCGGAGCAACCGAGGCAGATCCTTCGCTTCCTCTTTCGCTGAAGCTTCGGAGGACGGGTCGCTCAGAGCTTGCCCTGAGCTGGAGGGCCTCGCTTGAACAGACAGAGCAGATCCTTCGCTTCGCTCAGGATGACAGGGAGGAGAGCGAAGGGATGACAGGGACGGTGGAGCGAAGGGATGACAGCTTGGACTTTGTCCGCGAACTTACGACTCGGGATACGAGACTCGGGTCACCACCTGGTCCCGTCCAGAGAAAGGACGGTTTTGCGGCCTACGACCTCGGCGCTGTGACGGGTGCCGGCGGGCAGATAGAGACGGTCGCCCGGTTTCAGGTCGTAAGCCACGCCGCGGACGGTGATTCGCAGGGTCCCTTCGAGCACGGCGTCGCATTTCTCCTGCGAGTGCTCATGCTCGGAAAAGACAGTGCCCTCGCGATAGGCGTAGACGGCGACTTCATAGCCTTCGCTCTCGAGAACATTCATCATCCGTTTCTCGGTCGGTGGACCGTCGGACTCTTCCCAACGTTCGAGGCGGACCTCGGCCATGCCGCCTCAAGAGTAGCAGGGAGGAAGGGAAGACGCGTGAGCCCCCTCACCCCTATCCTCTCCCGCCGGGAGAGGGGAAGCCCTCCCCTCTCCGCCCGCGCGCGGGGGAGAGGGTCAGGGTGAGGGGGGCGACTCTCTACTTGCTCGTGTTCGAGCCGAGGACATAGTCGAACGCCTCCGTCGCGTCGACATCGGAATAGAGGTCATCGACGCTGTTGGATCGGCCCAACGTGAACGCCGTCACGCTGTAGAGAGTGTTGCCGTCGATCGGGACGCCGAAGCCCGTGTTAAAGCCGGCGTCGATCGTGATGACGTTGCCTTCGATCTTCCCGGCCGCGGGCTTCTCCCCGCGATACTGGAGGATCTTGCAGTTTGTCGGGGTCGTGGTCTGGCAGCTCGCGGTGCCCGCGAAGAAGGTCGGAGCCTGCCCGCCGACGCTCTCCATGTACACGTAGAAGATCCGGTAGATGTCCTCCGGGCCGCCCGGCCGCGGCGAGAGCGCCTGGAAGCGCGTCAGCCAGACCGAGGAGGTCTTGCCCGCGGGCGGCGAGAGCTGCGCCAGGCTCTGGACGGTCATCTTGATGCGCAGCGTGGTCGGATCGGGATTGCTCACGCGCAGACCCGTCAGGTCGAGGTGCGCGAGGTTCGCGCCGGCACCGCCCGGCCCATAGTGCGGCCAGTTCGCGTCGCTCGTGGAGTCCGTGACGGGATTGACGGCCGCCGCCCTGCCGGACACGTTGGACCCGAAGACGCCCGTTCCGGAAACCTGTCTCGTGAAGTGAAGGCCGGCGCCGTCGAACTCGTTGGTCGTGTCGTTGAAGACGATGCGCAGGCCGCCATCCTTGCCGACGTCAAAGCCGAAGAAGTCGGCCATCTGGCGGTCGGCCGTCGGGTCCGTGGCGCACGTGGTCCCGGCGTTGCAGATGGCGCCGTAGTGCATCGGATGGGAGGTGAATCGGGTCTGGGCGACCTTCGGGCGCGCCGTATCGGCCTTCGTGATAAGCGCCGCGTAGCCGAACCACTGGTACTTCGTCGCCTCGCCCAGATTCGAAAGAGAGCTCGGCATGTTGTCCGAGCCGCCCGGGACCGCCCTGTCCGTGGCGTACCAGGCGAGCGCCACCGTGCCGGTCGCGCCCCCCTGCGCCCAATCGAACTCGTTCGTGACGGCCCCGCCGCTGTTGACCCGGACCGGCGCGGACCAGCTCTTCCCCTCGTCGGTCGAGAACGCGTAGTAGAGGGCGAAGTTGGTCGCGTCGATCCAGGCCATATAGACGTGTCCGCCGGCGTCGGTCGCGAGCGCCGGGAAGAGGTTCAGCACGTCTCCCCCGCCGGGAGTCTTCGGGCCGTTGTAGTTCGTATAAGCGACCCCCATCCGCTGCGCCGGCCCGACATGGCCGACCGTGACGCGAACGTGGTCTCCCTCGTTGCACGCGTAATAGAGGTTCCGCTTGACCTTGTCGAAGCGAAGCTGCGCGCAGATGGCGTCGGCCGCCAGAGGCTGGAGCGGACCCGGCATCGTGGCGGAGTTCTGGAAGAAGAGGCCACCCGTCGGGTCGTTGGGACCCTGCGAGCCGGGTGAAGAGTAGATGAACGTCCCCACGGCGGTCGTGTGGAACGCGAGGAAGACCGTGTTGTCGAAGGCGCCGGACGTGGCGCCGTTGTCCATGGCGAACCACTGCCGGTCCACGACGGTCTGCTGGACGGCGGCCGGATTTTTGCGCCACGTGTTGCCGTTGTCATTCGAGACCGAGGCGCCGATCTCCGTCAGCGGCCCCTCGAGGTCGATGAAGTAGACGTTGCCCTGATCGTCCATGGTGACGTCGGTGTCGCCGCCGCCGGGCGGTTCGTCCGGGCGCGAGCCGATCGTCGAGACGAGGTGGAACTTCCTGCCGTCGGTCGTCGAACGATGGATGAACGACATGTTGGTGCTGAAGCCCCAGGGCCCCGACTCCCAGATGTTCCCGTCGGAGTCGATCTTCGCCAGCGGCTCACCCTCGGTCCGCTGCGGGTCCACAACCGCCGCCGGAGTGAACCGCGCGCTCCAGGCCTGGAAGCTCGGAATCGGGAAGACCATCGGCGGGTTGGTGGTCGAGCCGGGCGGGATAATTGTGAGCGGGGGAAGCGGCAGCTCGGACACGGTGACGATGCCGGCGTAATCCGAGGGCGTCAGGACCGCCTCTCCGTTGAAGGGGCAGACGACCGCGCTGTACTTGCCGGTTTCGAGCTCGGCGCCGGTGGCATAGTGGATTGCCTCCGGGCTCGTGGCGGTGTCCTGCTGAGCAATGAGGAGGCCGTTGTGGTACAGCTTCAGGACGATGTCGTTGGCCGGGATCGTCGAGGCCACGACGTCGATCGTCCTGGTCCCCGCGCCGATCGTGAAGTCGAACGCCGGCCCGCAGCTGGGGGCGGTGTACTGACCCTCGAAACTGTAAGCGTTGTTATCGGCGAAGAGCTCTCCGGTGGTCGCCAGCGCAAGCGCGAACGACGCGGACGCGATCAAGGCGAGGCCGGTGAGCCGGCAGGAACTTCTCTTCATGATTCTCCTCCTCAAGGACCCGTGGCACTCCCAGGGTCAGCTCCACCGTAGCGGACGCGCGAGGACCCGCGCCATGAGGGACGTCCCTCATTTTCGAATCGGCGGTCCCGATTCTTAGCTAACTCAGCAGCTTGTGGCGGGCGGCATATCGGACGAGTTCCGCCGTCGAGTGGAGGCCGAGCTTTTCCATCAGACGCGTTCGATGGTTGTCCACCGTCTTGGGGCTGATGAACAGGGTTTCACCGATCTCCGGATTGGTCTTTCCTTCGACAACGAGCTGGAAGACTTCCCGCTCCCGGTCGGTCAGGCGCTCGTAGGGGTCCGCCGGCTCGGTCGGGCTGTCCCGCGTGAACGCATCGGCGAGCGCCTTGGCCGCGTGAGGGCCGAAAAAAGTCTTGCCGGCCTTGAGCGCGCGGATCCCGGCGAGCAGCTCCGAGGCCGCGCCGTCTTTCAGAAGATAGCCGGAGGCACCGGCGCGAACCATCTTTAGGATGTACTCCTCGTCATCGTGCATGGTCAGAACGAGCAGACGTGTGGCAGGAAGCGCTTCGTGGATGCGGCGCGCCGCCTCGATCCCGGAAAGCCTGGGCATGCTGACGTCCAGGACCGCGACGTCCGGCTTCGTCTTCAGAGCCCTCTCGACCGCCTCATTTCCATCGGAGGCCTCCGCGACGACCTCGACCTCCTCGCTCGCTTTCAGGATTCCGACGAGGCCCTGCCGCACGATCGTGTGATCATCGGCCACGAGCACGCGGACCTTCGTCACGGGCGGGCCTTCCCGCGCTCGAGCGGAATCTCCGCCTCGAGAAGAGTCCCACTCGAAGAAGACTGCAGGCGGAACCGGCCGCTGAAGGACTGGACGCGGTCACGCATCGCGCGGACGCCGAAGCCGCGCTCTTCATCCCTGGCCGCCAGGACGGCGTCCGCGTCGAAGCCCGTGCCGTGGTCTTCCACAGCCAGGAGAATACGCCCGGGCCGGTGCTCCACCCTGACCCGTGCGGACGCCACGTTCGCGTGTCGGACGACGTTGGTCAGTGCCTCCTGGACGATGCGAAAAACGAGCGTCTCGGCGTCGGGATCGGGACCCGCCTCGCTCCCGTGGATCTCGAGTTCGATCGCGACACCCGTGCGCTTCTCCACGGTGCGCGCGAGCCAGCGCAGAGTCGGCTCGAGACCGAGATCGTCGAGCATCTGGGGACGCAGCAGCCTCGCCATCTCCCGCACTTCGACGAGGCAAGCGTCCGCCAGCTCTCGCACCGCGGCGATGCGGGGGACCAGGGTGGGCTCGACCTTCTGCGCCTCCTGCTCGAGCAGCTCGAGCTGGATCTTCAACGCAGTCAACGACTGTCCGATCCCGTCGTGGAGATCGCGGGAAATGCGCCCCCGTTCCTCTTCCTGCACGCGCAGAACGCCCCGGGAGATCCGATGAAATCGCCGCTCCGTCTCCGTGAGCCGCTCGAGAAGCCGCGAGTTCTCGGCGCTGATGCGCGCGACCTCGCGGGAAATATCCGTCAGAGCGATCACGTCTTTCACCAGGGGGAGATTGTCGAAGGAGGCACGCATGTCCGGAGGAACATTCTCCCGCACCTTCGCGATCTCCCGCGCGCTCCGGACAAATTCTTCCGCTGCGGCCGCGCCGTTGCGTAAGCCTTCGAGGGCAGTGCCCTCGAGCGCGTAGAGCCGATAGAGACCGGCGTTCCAGCCCGCGCGCTACTCCGCCCGCGCCAGAGCTTCGGCGGCTTCGAGCGTCAGGGCGGCATGGCCGAGCGACTCGGCCTCGTGGAGAACCGCGGAGAGCGACGCGACACCCTCTCCCGACGTCCGCGCGAGAGCCGCCGCGCTGCCCAGACGGGCGCGCAGGAGGGAAACGCGGCTGCCACTCTCGGCAATCAGCGACAAGGCCCGATCGAACGCGCGGCGGGCGCCGGCGGGGTCGCCGCGAGCCAGGCTCCAGTGGCCGCGCAAGACTTCGAGGTCCCCTTTCTGCTCGCGATTGCCGGTCTCACCGACCCATTTCTCCGCTTGCGCGAGAAGTGCATTCGCTTCCTCTCCCCGGCCCAGTTCGAGCAGGACACCGGCCTTCTTCAGAGTGAACTCGATGGAGATCGCGGGAAACTGCATTTCCCGAGCGATCGCGAGAGCCTCGTCGAAGGACGAAAGGGCCGCCGAGAAGCGCCCGCGCAGGGCATGAAGGATCCCGAGGTTTCCCAGAGAGATGGAGACCGCGTCTTTCTGCCCGGTCGCACGGCTCTTCTCGAGGGCGTCCACGACGGTGCGAACGGCTTCATCCCATTTTCCCTGTGCCGTCTGCAGGAACCCCATATTCAGAACGGAGAGAACGACGCCGTTCTTCTCGCCGATCCTGCGCCGCGACTCCAGCGCTTGCTGCCAGTAGACGAGGGCGTTGTCGTATTCTCCCTGGAGGTAATAGATGTAGCCCACGTTGTCGTAGCTCTGGGCCAGGAGTCTTTCGTCCCCGAGCCCGCGTCGCAACTTGAGCGCGCTCTGGTACGCCTCGAGGGCGCGTCCATAGGCGCCGCGCGATTCCTCGAGCACCCCGGAAGAGTTCCAGACGTCGGCAACGCCCGCGCGATCACCGATCTTCTCGTAGAGGAGTCTCGCCGCCCGCAGGTCGCCTTCGGCGTCCCGGAGTCTTCCCATGGTCTGATGGATCAGCGCCCGTCGCTGCGAGATCGCCGCCAGTCCCTTCTCGTCTCCGAGCGCGTTGTGGATTTTCCACGCGGCGTTGTAGTTCTCCAGGGCCTTCGGATAGTCGTTCAACCTCTGATAGGCCCGCGCAATACTCGCCAAGACGTCCGCCTTCCCCTTCTCGTTTCCAAGCTGGGTCTGCAGAGCCAGAGCCCGGACGAGGTAGTCCTTGATCGCGCGCGAGCTGTCGCCCATCAGGATCGTGTTCTTGCCGAGGAGGAACCAGGCGCTCGGATCGTTG
>WNGB01022007.1_pt1 | contig 14829 bp, 11 predicted proteins | sample 5400681 | NCBI WGS metagenome assembly WNGB01 (sample SAMN13153367, study PRJNA577476) | soil metagenome | isolation source: 115 cm soil or saprolite under grassland replicate 2 | place: USA:California | collected 2016-06-15
CGCATCCTGTGAAGTCATGAGGACTGGGCCATTCTAGGTGTCGCCCAGCGCCAGCAGCAGCGCGTGCTCGCCGATCTGCTGGTACATCCGCTCCATCGCGATGGTGTAGCCGGCCTGGTCCCACACGAAGGGCGCCGGACCGAGACGCTTCACGGCCAGCGCGTGCGTTTCGGGCAGGGCGAAGTGGAGCGCGACCTCCTCACTGTGCTCGGGGATGCTCCAGTACCTGAGCAGGTCAGGCTCCCAGGGCGCGCTGTCTTCGCCGACCACGACGTCCTCCGCTGCGGCGGGGCCGCTTCGCAGCGCCCGCAAGGCTGCGACGATCTCCTCCTGGGTGCGCCCGCGCAGCAGGAACATCAGAAAGGGATCGTCGTCGAAGCGCTCGCCGAGCAAGTAGTGCACGGCCGCAATGTGCTTGCACGGGTTGGCCCAATCGGGACACGAACAGCGTGTCGCCATATCGCCCGATTCACGCGGAAACAGACTCGTGCCCACGGACGCGAAGACGTCTTCGATGTCTTCGGGCATCTCGCCACTCAACAGCCGGGCCGCATACAGCGCCTGGCTCGACATCGCCTCGATCACGCGCTGCCACTCCTGGTCCGTCAGCTGACGGAAACGGATGGTGACCTTGTATGGCTCGGGGCGACTGCCCTGGACCACCGCCTCCGCGCCCTCGCGTCCGACATCCATCGAGACGACTTGACCTGCCCGCGCGTAGGTGCGCCCGCGCGACAAGCGCGCCGGATTGACCAGCTGCTCCAGCGCTGCGATCCAGCGCGACGCCCACCACGACCTGCCGAACGCGCCACGTCGCGTGTGCGCCTTGATGCCGTGCGATGGCAGACGCGGACCGTGTCGCTCCCACCATGCTTCGCGTTCGGCCATCAGTCCTCCGCGACTGCCTCGTCCCGACGCAGTCGGAACAGGCTGCGCAGGTCGTCCGTGCTCATCTCGGTTATCCACGCCTCGCTGGTGCCGACGATCGACTCGGCCAGCTGCACTTTGCGCTCGATGAGCTCGTCGAGCGTTTCTTCGAAGGTGCCCGCGCACACGTATTTGTGCACTTGCACGTTGCGCGTCTGGCCAATGCGGAACGCCCGATCGGTCGCTTGATTCTCGACCGCGGGGTTCCACCAGCGGTCGAAGTGAAAGACATGATTGGCGCGCGTCAGATTGAGGCCGGTGCCGCCGGCCTTCAGCGATAGCACGAACACCGGTGGCCCATTCGCGTCAGTCTGAAACTCGGTGACGAGCCGGTCGCGCTCGCTCATCGGCGTGCCCCCGTGCAGGAAGATGACGTCGCGATCCAGTGCGTTGCGCAAGTAGTCGACCAGCAAGCGGCCCATCTCGGCGTATTGGGTAAAGACCAGCGCGCGCTCGTCGCTGGCAACGACCTCCTCGAGCATTTCGCCAAGGCGCGCCAGCTTGCCCGACCGACCACCCAGACTGCTGCCGTCATGCATGAGCAGCGCGGGGTGATTGCACACCTGCTTGAGCCGGGTAAGCAGCGCCAGGACCTGCCCGCGGCGTTGAATGCCGTCGGATTCAGCAATCCGGCGCATGGCGTCCTGGAGCACGGCCTCGTACAGCGTCGCCTGCTCGCGGGTGAGGGAGCAGTACACCTTCATCTCCTGCTTGTCGGGCAGGTCGGCGATGACGTTTCTGTCGGTCTTGACACGGCGCAGGATGAACGGCGCCGTGAGTGCTTTGAGCCGTGCCGTGGCGTCGGCGTCCGAGGCGCGTTCGATGGGCGTCGCGAATTCGCGCCGGAACTCTTCGGCCGAGCCGAGATAGCCCGGATTGACGACCTGGAAGATGCTCCACAGATCGGCCAGGCGATTCTCCACTGGCGTGCCGGTCAACGCGACGCGCCAACGAGCGGAGATCGCGCGCGCGGCCTGCGCCGCTCGAGTGGACGCGTTCTTCACGTTTTGGGCCTCGTCGAGCACCAGCCCATCCCAGCGCACCCGCGTCAGACTCGCTTCGTCCCGATGCAGCAGTGAATACGTGCTCAGCACGACATCATGCTGTAGCGCGGCAACGCCCAGCTCGTCCCGAGTCGCCCGCCCCGCGCCATGGTGCACCAGCACCTTGAGCTCCGGCGCAAACCGCGCCAGCTCGTGTCGCCAGTTACCGACCACCGACGTCGGACAGATAACAAGCGTCGGCCGCGACGGCTCGCGTAGCAGCAGAGCGATGACCTGGGGGGTTTTCCCCAGCCCCATATCGTCGGCGAGCAGGGCGCCGAGACCGTAGCGCTGGAGCGTGGCGAGCCAGCTGACGCCACGTTTCTGGTACGTGCGCAGGGCGCCGACGAACCCGGCGGGTTCGTCGGCGATTTCGGTGGGCGTGCCGCTCTGGACGTCTTGCAGCAGCGCATCGATCCAGCCCGTGGCGTCGACCGAGGCGACTTGCACGCCGTCGAGCGTGGTCGGCGCGAGCGCCGTCGACAGCGCCTCGGCCAGCTGCATCTGTCCGCCTTGATGCTTCTGGATGAACGCTAGCGCGCGCTCGATCTGGTCCGGTCGGACGTCGACCCAGCGGCCGCGCAACTGGACCAGCGGCTCTTTGAGCTGGGCCAGCATCTCGAATTCTTCGCGCGAGAGCGGCTGGTCGCCCAGGGCGAGTTGCCAGTCGTAGCCGACGAGGCTGTTGAACGTGAGCAGCGACGGCCCATCGGTCCGGTTCGGGTCGGGCTCGCGCGGACCGCGCAGACGCAAGCGCACATTCAGCCGCGTATCCAATCCGGGCAGCAACACGCCGAAGCCGGACGCCTTGAGCAGCAGTGCCTTATCGCGCACCAGGTCGGCTGCTTCGCGCGTGGACAGGGCACACGACTCTGGCCGCGCCGTGCGCAGGCTTGTCTCGATTGGCCCGAACACCCGCGATGCGCGCCCCAGCGCCGCCAGCACGCGTTCCTGTGGCTGATCGAACCGTCGTGTCAGAAAGCGCGCGGTCTGCCCGCGATGCCGCCACACTTCGCCGACCGGCACGAGCAAGCTCGGATCGTCCGTAGCCTGTAGCAGGTATTCGAGCCGCCACGGCCGCTCCTGGTCGCGCGGCTCTTCGGCATTGGGCGGGTCGAGCCGAAAACACAGCCGGAAGGCGTCTTCGGTGGCCGTGTCAGCCGTCAGATCGGTCCACGCACCGACCTGGCGGCGGAGACCGCGCGCGGCATCGTCGGGCAGGTGGACGATCGGATCGCGACGGCCGAGCGCGGCGAGCCAGGCGCCGACGGCGGCCGGCACATGGGCCGGTTTGCCCGGCTCGGGGTGAGCATCACGCGCAACGCCGTCGATTGCAGCGGCGAGATAGTCGGCCAATGCATCGTGCGCCGACGAGCAGGGTGTCGACGCACCCCACGTCAACGCGACCGAGGCCGCCGGCATGGCCCGCTCGATCGCGTGGAGATTGGCCCGATCGGCCGGATCGTCCATGACCGGCGACCAGCGGCTGACCAGGTCATCGTCGCGCGCCTGCAGGCGCGGCAGGAATCGCTGGCGGGCGAGCAGTGACAGCGCGAAGCGAGCGGCGACGATCCACGCCCGCAGGTCGTCGCCCAGTAGCCCGGGGTTGGCCGCGGAGGCGGCGGCGATGCGCGGCAACAGACTGACGCTGGCGACTTCGTCGAGAATGACTGCCGAAACCGCCCATGGCGCGAGTCGCGCAGTCGCTTCGGGATGGATCGGCTCGCTCGACCGATACGGCGCCGAATCGGATGAGGGCAAGCAGGCGATGACTTCGCGCACCTGGGTCTGCGTCGCCCAGCGCGTCAAGCCCATCGTCGACAGCGCGTGCCGAACGCCGTCGTCTGTCAGCGCGAACGGATGGGGCGTGGGCGGCGGTGGCGGCGGCGTCGCGCGCCCGAACCCCGGACGGCCATCGGCCGCGGATCTGCGGCGCGTCGTGCGCGGCCGCAAGCGAACGTTCGGCGACTGCTCACCCCAGATGGCGAAGCCGGCGGGCACGCCATCGCTGGCCAACACCCACCCACCATGCAGGACTGCCGCCCAAGCACGCGCGCGCGCCACGGTACTAGGTATGCCATGCGATGGCACGGCGTGTGCCCTTTAACGGCGCTCGGAGGGGACAACTCATTTAAAGGGAGGGAAAGAAAATGGAAGAAGATCGAACGGAGATCATTCAAACTCCACCCCGGCGCACGACGGAAGTCGTCGAGACCACGCCGCACGTGACGGAGGTGCGCTCCGCTCCACGGGCAGCCTCGACCGCCGAGCGCATGGAATCGGTGGCGTACGACCCGTACGAGGGGCGCCGCCTCATGGCACTTCGCCTGCAGCAGCTCGTCTACTGGGTCTTCGGGCTGATCGAGGGCCTGATTGCGATTCGTTTCGTGCTCAAGGCGCTCGGCGCCAATCCGTCAGCTGGTTTTGCCGAGTTCATCTACGGCATCACCAACATCCTGGTCGCGCCGTTTGTCGGATTGTTCGGCAGCCCGCAGGCGCAGGGCAGCGTGCTGGAGCTGAATTCGATCGTGGCGCTGATCGTGTACGGCTTGCTGGCCTGGCTGCTCGCCCGGCTGGTCTGGATCATGGCTGGCGACACGCGCTCGGCGGTGACCACGCGGTCGACGTCAATCGACTCGCGCAGCTGAGAATAACGTCGCAAGAACCAGTGACCAGGGGGCCGTCCCTCGACGGTCCCCTGTTGCGTTTGCCTCTGTAAACAACGCCAAGTTTGTGGAGACATCACGCCGATGGTGGTCATTGCCGCGCGCCAGCCAGGGCTGCGCCCTGAAACGATTCGCACTCGCCTCGCTCGATTCATGCCCACCCGCGCAGCTTCGGGCTGGTCCGTGAATTGGTCGGCGCAGGTCGAGCATGCCGAGGACATCGCCGACGAGCACGAGCTGCAGATTGCCGAACATCTCGGCTGTTACGGCTCGGCTGTTGGCCACGCGCTGGCCCTGTCGGAGCTGACGGTCAAGCAGCTGCGGCTGAGCGCCGACTGCGGCAGCGGCGACGGCGGCGCTGAAACGATCACGATCGAGGTGCGCGCCCAGATTGAATGCCCGGATGTCGATCAGCCCGTGTTCGACGCAATCGTGCGCCGCGCCGAGCCGAGTTGCCCAGTGCTCAAGGGCCTGGCATCGGAAGTGACGCTGCGGCTGATCGCGGTGCTCGATCAGGCGGGCGACGGGTTCGCCAAACGTGAGCCCACGGCTCCAACTCCGCCACGGCCGAGTACAGCCGTTCAGGCGAAGCCGGCCAGCGACACGTCGAAGGCACTGACAGCGCCCACGCCGGTCCTCGGGGACGCCAAACCCGCCCAGACGACTGCCCAGACGAGCAGCACGCCCGCGCGGCGCACCGATCATGCGCCGATCCGCGGCCGGCTGCACGCGCCAAAGTGGCTGACGGGTCGCATGGCGGTGCTGTTGACCGTCGCCTTCGGCGTGTGCGCGACGTTGCCGGCGGTGTGGTCGAGCGCCGCCTAGCGTTCGAACGACTGCACGAGGCCGCCCACGACGTCGTCGGTGACTCTCACGCTAGCGGCCTGCATCGCCAGGATACAGCCAACCCACCAGGTCGGCTACTGCTGCTTGCCGCGTGGCCCGCATCAGCGACTCGGCCAGGGAACTAGGCGGACCGCGGCCATCAGGCCGAACAAGCAGCCGGCGCTCCGACCGGCCGCGTGAGGCGTGGCGCTATTGTGTTGATGGGTATGGACAGGCAGAACGAAGCAGCGGCTCGAGCGCGACCGACGGTCGTCGTGGTGGGTGGCGGCTTCGGCGGGCTGTATGCCGCGCGGGCGCTGGCCAAGCACCACGTGCGCGTCATCCTCGTCGACAGACTCAACTACCACTTGTTTCAGCCGCTGCTGTACCAGGTCGCCACCGCGGCGCTGTCGCCCGGCGACATCGCCGAGCCGCTGCGCGCGATCCTGCGCCGCTTCCCGAACGTGCACGTCCTGCTGGGCGACGTCGAGTCCATCGATCCGACACAGCGCCAGGTCAGGTTGCGAGACGGCGCCGAGCTTCGCTACGACTACCTGGTCCTGGCGACCGGCGCCCGGCACTCGTATTTCAACCACCCCGAGTGGGAGTCGCTGGCGCCAGGTTTGAAGTCGCTCGCAGACGCGCTGGAGATGCGCCGCCGCATCTTCCTCGCCTTTGAGCTCGCCGAGCGTGAGAGGGACGAGGCGCGCCGGCGCGCGCTGCTGACGTTCGTGGTCATCGGCGGCGGACCGACCGGCGTCGAGCTCGCCGGGGCCATCGCCGAGATCGCGCGCCACACCGTCAGCAGGGACTTCCGGTCATTCGATCCACGTGAGGCGCGCGTGATCCTGCTCGAGGGCGGCGACCGCGTGCTCGGCGCGTACACACCAGACCTGTCACAGCGTGCGCAACAGGCACTCGAGAAGCTCGGTGTCGAAGTGCGCACTGGAGCCATCGCGACCAATATCACGGCCACCTCGGTTGCAGTAGGCGACGAAGTTATTCCGACGCACACCACACTCTGGGCAGCCGGCGTCGCCGCCTCACCCCTCGGACGCCTGCTAGGCGTGGACATCGATCGCAGCGGTCGCGTCCCAGTACAGCCCGACCTCACGGTCGCGGGCCATCCCGAGGTTTACGTCGTAGGCGACCTGGCCGCGTTCAAGACCGGTGACCGCGAGTACCTGCCGGGCATCGCGCCGGTCGCGATCCAGGCAGGCAGCCACGCGGCCAAGAACATCGTGCACGACCTGAAGCGCGAGCCGCGCGAGCCATTCCGGTACTTCGATCGTGGCACCATGGCGACGATCGGTCGCGCCGCGGCGGTTGCGGACCTGCGCGGGCTGCACCTGTCGGGCTTCCTTGCCTGGATGGCCTGGCTGGTGGTGCACATCTTTTTCTTGATCGGCTTCGAGAACCGGCTGCTGGTGCTCACGCTGATAGCCAAGGACCGCGCAAGACCCATCCCATACCGCGGCCGGGGCGCGTTTTTCAGCGCACAATGCCCTGGAAGCTGTTCATCGTGGGCGTGCTGCTCGGCTCGCTCGCGTTCCAAAACTTCATTGCGAATGCCGACCAGCAGGACGCGCTGCCAGTCGCATTCATGACTCAATTCGACGGCTCGGCGTTCGCAGGCACTGACTGCGGCCCGGCCTCGGTGGCCATGGCCATCAACTACGCAACCGGAGAGCACCTCAAGCCGCTCGAAGTGCGCCAGGCGATCGCGAAACTGCCTGGCGCAGGTTACGCCAGCAATCCGAACTCGGGTACAGCCATCGGCGACCTGGCGCGGATCGCGCGCGCACACAAGGTCGAGGTCTTTGCAGGCGACGGCCCGAGCTCGACGGGCTGGGGTCCCGAGCGGATCCGCAAACACCTGGCCGAGGGCCACCCGGTGATCGTCCTGGTCAGGCTGGCGTTCCTGCCCGGCTACGCGCCGACAAGCACGTTTGACCACTACATTCTGCTGACCGGCGCCTCAGGCAAGGGGTACACATATAACGACCCGGGCCTGAGCGTTGGCGCCAAGCGCACCATCTCGGAGCAGCAGCTGCAGACCGCCCAGCGAAACAGCAGCGTGCCTGGCCAGGGCGCCGCCTTCGGCGGTCCCAAGTCCGCGGCACCTTCGACGCCGCCCGCCCAAACATTCATCGTGACGATCGCTAAAGGCGACACGCTCAGCGAGCTCGCCGCCAGGTACAGCGTGCCTATAAAAGACATCCTGGCCTTGAATCGGACCGTGGTGAACGTGGATCGCATCCAGGCTGGCCAGGCGCTGACCCTGCCCGGCAAGCCACCTGCAACAGAAACGGCTACGGCGACGACGACGGCAGTTCCGACCAGGACGGCTGTGCCCACGCCGTCGCCAGCCGGTAGCTAGAGCTGGACCGTGCCGCGTATGCGCAGCCAGCGATAGTCGTAGCCGTCCAGGTCGATCAGCGCCTGCGGCCTGGGCATCGGCTCGGTCAGGTCGCGCCCGAACAGCTGCTGCAACTCCTCGACACCCTTCGGCCACTTGACCGCCACCGACTTCATGGCCCGCGAGAAGTTGTGCACGGCTGCGACGCTGTGCCCACGCCAGCAGCTGACGTGGGCCATGACCGCGGGGTCGTCGGTCTCCAGGAAGCACGTGTCGCCCCAGCCGAACTCCGGACACTCCTTACGCGTTCGAATGGCGCGTTCGGTCCAATTCAGGAACGAATCGAAGTCGAGCCGCTGCCGCGCGACGTTCACCCGTTCGAAGCGGTACTCGCCGTCCGCGATCGCTGGTCGCGGCAGCTTGGCGCTGGGCGCGCTGGTGAAACCACCGTGCGGCGGTTCGCCCGTCCACTGCATCGGCGTGCGAATGGCTTCACGCTCTGGCAAGCGCAGATCTTCGCCCATGCCGATCTCCTCGCCATAGCGAATAACCGGCGTGCCGGGCAGCGTGAACATCAGGCTGTTCAGCAGCTCCATCCGCCGCCGATCGCCCTGCAGCATCGGCGCCAAGCGACGCCGAATGCCTCGGTCGTACAGTTGCATGTTCTTGTCTGGACCGAAGGCAGCAAAGCACCGTGCGCGCTGCTCGTCGGTGAGGCGCCCGAGGTCGATCTCATCGTTATTGCGCAGGAAATTGGCCCACTGCGCGGTCTGGGGCATCGGCGGAAGCTCCTTATAGGCCTCAACGAGGGGTGCCGCGTCTTCACAGGCCATCGCCAGGAACAGATGCTGATTGGCCCAGAAGTTGAACATCAGGTTCATGCGGTCGCCGTCGCCGACGAAGTTCAGCGTTTCCTTGGGCGCAACGTTCGCTTCGGCGAGCGTCATCGCGTCGCCGCGCCGCCACGACAAGAACCGGCGGAAGTCCGTCAGGTAGCCGTACTGTTCGGGACCGAGCGGTTTTTCACCCGCTTTGTCCTCGATCAGAAATGGCACCGCATCGATGCGAAACCCGGTCACGCCAAGCTGCAGCCAGAAACCCATGACGCGCTCGATCTCCTCGCGTACGGCCAGGTTGCCGATGTTCAGGTCTGGCTGGAAGTCGTAGAAGCGATGGAAGTAGTACGCTCTGGCGGTGGCGTCGTAGGTCCAGTTTGTTTTCTGGACGCCGGGAAACACCAGGCCGGTGGTGCTGTTCTTGGGCTTCTTTTCAGACCACACATACCAGTCGCGATACGCCGACTTTGGATCGGCGCACGCGGCTTTGAACCACGGGTGCTCATTTGACGTGTGGTTGACGACGAGGTCGATGATGACGCGGATGCCGAGCTCGTCGGCCTGGCGCATGAAGTCGACAAAGTCGCCGAGCGTGCCGTAACTGGGATGGACGTTGTAGTAGTCCTGGACGTCGTAGCCGTCGTCGCGCCGGGGCGACGGATAGAACGGCAACAGCCACACACAGGTGATGCCGATGCCGGCGAGGTAGGGCAGGTGGTCGCACAGACCACGGAAGTCGCCGAGGCCGTCGCCATTGCCATCGGCGAACGTCGAGACGTCGAGGCAATAGAGAACGGCGTTTTTGTACCAGAGGTCGATCACGGTGGCCTGAACCGCAGGTAGCGGGCCAGGCCACGCCAACGGGCCTCAAAACGCAGCGTAGCTCGCCAGTGGCCTGGCGGCGAAATCAGCAATACGACACACGGCCCGCCAAGATATGGACAAAACGTCTAACGTCGTCCGTCTACCGTCTGGCCTCGACTCATGTGGAACATTGCATGCAACCGGCGACGCTGAACAACCGTCAAAAGACGCACTGTCGACGGTCGACTGAAGACGGTAGTCGGTAGACCTAGCGCGCGTCTTGACGAGGGGGTGTATATTGGCGCGTGGCTGGAAGCTAAAGCTTTTGAGATCCGCCTGCGCAGGGATGCACGGACTACTTCGGACAGTGCGCCGACGCGACCGGTTCGATTAGCGATTTCATTCCACCACTTCTTTCTCGGGAGTCGGCGTGCAGTACGCAGACAAGACGCTCACCTGCCGCGATTGCAATGCCACATTCGTGTTCACCAGTGGTGAACAGGAGTTCTACGCAACCCGCGGTTTTGACAATCCGCCCAGCCGATGCCCTACCTGTCGCGCAGCGCGTAAGGCTGAACGGTCGAATACGTTTGGACCGACCACCTATGCCAGCGGTGCTGGTGGTAGCGGTGGTGGCTATAGTGCCGCGCCACGCCGCGAGTTGTTCCTTACGACATGCGCGAGCTGCAATGGCGAAGCGCGCGTGCCCTTCCAACCGCGTGGCGACAAGCCCGTGTACTGCTCCGATTGCTTCGAGACTCAGCGCGGCGCAAGTCGGTCGGCGCGGACTACCTATCGCTAGGATCGCCCGGCCCCTGCGCTAGTATTCGGTCGTGCCAAAGAACGACGCGATCGAGATGGATGGGACCGTCGTCGACGCGCTGCCGAATACGCAATTCAAGGTCAAGCTCGATAACGGCCACGAACTGCTGGCCTATACGGGAGGCAAGATGCGCAAGTTCCGCATCCGCATCTTGCTCGGCGACCGCGTGCGCGTCGAGATGAGCCCGTACGACTTGACGCGCGGCCGTATCAGCTATCGCTACCGCTAGTTCTCTGCTCACGCCTACGCCCACGGCCCGGACTTCCGTCTCTAAAGAGGAGCAGAACCCCGATTGGAGACCGCTGCTCACTTGGCCAACCTTGACAATGCCGTTGTCAGAGTTCTATACTGCGTCCAGATAGATCACTTGCTGGGAGGCAGTGCGCGTGGCGGCGACGAAGGCGAAACGCGACTACTACACCGTCCTCGGCGTGAGCCGAACGGCAACCGAAAAAGACATCAAGACCGCCTATCGCAAGCTCGCTCGCAAGCATCATCCGGACGTCAATCCGGGCGACTCGAGCTCGGAAGAGCAGTTCAAAGAGATCGGCGAGGCCTACTCGGTACTTTCTGATCCCGAAAAGCGCAAGAGGTACGACCGCTGGGGCCACGACTTCGAGAAGATCGAAGCCGCCGGCGGTTACGCAGGTCGGGGCGGCTCAGGCCCAGGTGGCTTCACCTGGACGACCACCGGGCCGGGCTCCGCACCAGGTAACTTCAACTTCGAGTCGGACGATCTCGGGGGCCTGTTCGAGCAACTCTTTGGCCGCGCCGCTACCGGCCGCACGCGCGTCCGCAGTGCGCCCCGCCGCGGCAACGACATCGAGCACCCGGTCGAGATCAGCCTCGAGGAAGCCTTCAACGGCACCAACGTTACCTTCCAGGTGCGCGACGTCCAGACCGGTGAGTCGCGCACAGTCGAGGTCAAGATTCCGGCCGGCGCGACCGAGGGACTGCGCGTTCGCGTGGCGGGTAAAGGCGAGCCGGGTCTCGCTGGCGCACCAGCCGGCGACCTGTACCTGATCGTCTCGATCAAGCCCCACCCGGCGTTCGAACGTGACGCCGACGACCTGCGCGTCAAAGTGGCTACGCCGCTGTACACGGCGGTGCTGGGCGGCGAGGTGATGGTGCCGACGCCGCGCGGCACGCGGCTGGCACTCAAGGTGCCGCCGGAAACAGGCAATGGTCAGCGCATCCGGCTGACCGGCCAGGGCATGCCGCACCTGAACGGCACCGGTCGAGGCGACCTGTACGCAGAAATCAACGTGCAGCTGCCGAAGGGCCTGTCCGAGCGCGAACGTGAGCTGTTCGCCGAGCTCGCCCGGGCGCGCGCCGCCACAGCGGCGAGCGCCTGACGCACGAGGCCACGGACATGCCCAGGCAACAACCGCGCACCGAACCGGACTTCCTGTCGGAAGAGCAGCTCCTCCCCCCGAACGCCGCGTTCGTGATCAGCGTCGCCGCACGCCTGGTGGGCGTGCACGAGCAGACCTTGCGCTACTACGAACGCGCGGGGCTCGTCGAGCCAGCCCGCTCGAAGGGCAGAATCCGGCTCTACTCACTGCACGACCTGGAGCGCGTGCGGCAGATACGGCGCCTCACCGACGAGATGGGCGTCAACCTGGCCGGGGTCGAGGTCATCATGCGCCTGACCGACCACATTCGCGCGCTCGAAGAGCGCATCGGGGAACTCGAGCGCGACATACGTCGCCTCGAGTCACGTCACTAATGCAACAGGGGAACACCATATGGACTTGAACAAACTGACTGACAAAGCGCAGGAAGCCATTGCCGCCGCGCAGCGATTGGCCGAGAGCCGCCGCAACACCCAGCTCGAGCCCGAGCATCTCTTGCTCGCGCTGGTGCGCCAAGAGTCAGGCGTCGTGCCGGCCGTCATCGGGAAAGTGGGCGTCTCGCCCGCGCGCGTGGCGCAACGGCTGGAAACAACCATCGGCGGCTTCGCACAGTCGCAAACGCCGCAACAGGTGTACGTTTCGGCCCGCTTCCGCCAGGTGTTCGAAGCCGCCCAGCAGGAGGCGGAACGGCTCAAGGACGATTTCGTCAGCACCGAGCACTTCCTGCTGGCAATGGCCGACATCGTCGGCATCGATCGCGAGCGTTTGCTGGCCGCACTTCAGGAAGTCCGCGGCGGCCAGCGCGTGACGTCACAGAACCCGGAGGCCACGTACCAGTCACTGGAGAAATACGGGCGCGACCTGACCAAGGCTGCGCGCACCGGCAAGCTCGACCCGGTCATCGGCCGTGACGAGGAAATACGACGCACCATCCAGGTCCTATCTCGGCGCACCAAGAACAACCCGGTGCTTATCGGCGAGCCCGGCGTCGGCAAGACTGCCATCGTCGAGGGCCTGGCGCAGCGGATCGGCCGCGGCGACGTACCTGAAGGACTGAAGGACAAGCGCATCGTCGCGCTCGATCTGGGCGCGCTGGTCGCCGGCGCCAAGTACCGCGGCGAGTTCGAGGAACGCCTCAAGGCCGTCTTGAAGGAAGTCACCGACTCGGCCGGCGAGATCATCCTGTTCATCGACGAGCTCCACACGGTCGTCGGCGCCGGCGCTGCTGAAGGCGCCATGGACGCTTCGAACATGCTCAAGCCGATGCTCGCTCGCGGCGAGTTGCACTGTATCGGCGCGACCACGCTTGACGAGTACCGCAAACACATCGAAAAGGACGCCGCGCTCGAACGCCGTTTTCAGCCGGTCTTCGTCGGCGAGCCGAGTGTCGAGGACACCATTTCCATCCTGCGCGGGCTGCGCGAGCGCTACGAGCAGCACCATAAGGTGCGCATCAAGGACGCCGCGCTGGTCGCGGCAGCGCTGCTCTCGCATCGCTACATCGCCGATCGGTTCTTGCCTGACAAGGCGATCGACCTGGTCGACGAAGCCGCCGCACGGCTGCGCATGGAGGCGACTAGCGCGCCCGCCGAGCTCGACGAAGTCCGGCGGCGGATCATGCAGCTCGAGATCGAGCGCGAAGGCTTGCGCAAGGAGAAGGATCCTGCGTCGAAGGAGCGCCTCGAGCGCATCGAGCACGAGCTGGCCAGTCTGAAGGAACAGGCTGCCGGCCTCGAGGCGCAGTGGCAGGCCGAGCTCGAGCAGCTTAACAGCGTTAGCCGCATCCAGGAACAGATCGACCGCACACGGCTGGAATTCGAGCAGGCCCAACGTCGGCAGGATTGGGAGGCCGCCTCTCGACTGCAGTACGAAGTCCAGGCACTGGAGCAGCAGCTGGCGCAGGCGGAAACGACGCAGCGCGAGCGCAGCCAGGACGGCCGAGCGCTGGTCAAAGAGGAAGTCGACGAGCACGACATCGCCCAGGTGGTCAGCAAGTGGACGGGCGTGCCGGTCAGCAAACTGATCGAAGGTGAGCTCGAAAAGCTGCTGCACATGGAGGAGCGACTGCGCGACAGGGTCGTCGGCCAGGAAGAAGCGCTCGCCGCGGTCGCCAACACCGTGCGTGCGGCACGCGCTGGGCTGCAGGATCCGAATCGACCGCTCGGCTCGTTCCTGTTCCTGGGTCCGACAGGCGTCGGCAAGACTGAGACAGCCCGCGCGCTGGCCGAGTTCCTGTTCGACGACGAGCAGGCGATCGTGCGCATCGACATGAGCGAGTACCAGGAGAAGCACACGGTCTCGCGCCTGATCGGCGCGCCGCCAGGCTACGTCGGCTACGACGAGGCCGGGCAGTTGACTGAGGCAGTGCGGCGTCGGCCGTATTCGGTGGTGCTGTTCGACGAAGTCGAAAAGGCGCATCCCGAGGTGCTGAACGTGCTGCTGCAGCTGCTCGACGACGGTCGACTGACCGACGCCCAGGGACGCACGGTGGATTTCCGCAACACGATCGTCATCATGACCTCGAACCTGGGCAGCCAGTGGATCGTCGAACGTGGCTTGAGTGCCGACGAGATCGGCGAACGCGTCATGGACGCGGTGCGGACACATTTCCGCCCCGAACTGATCAACCGCATCGACGAGATCGTCATCTTCAAATCGCTCGGCCTGGAGCAGATCCAGCGTATCGTCGAGATCCAGCTGCGCGGGCTGCGCGATCGGCTGGCTGAGCGCAAGATCCGCCTCGAGCTCACGCCGGCCGCGACGCAAGAGCTGGCTCGGGCAGGATTTGACCCCGTGTACGGTGCGCGGCCGCTCAAGCGGACCATCCAGAAGGAGCTCGTCCAGCCCCTGGCGGTGAAGCTGCTCCAGAACGAGTTCCGGGATGGAGATACGATCCTGCTCGACGCGAGTGCCGATGGCCGTCTCGAGTTCAAGGCCGCGCAGCGCGCGGCCGCCGCGTAAATGTCAGCGCCTCTGTGGTGACCGCCGGGCTGGTCGCGGCCAACCTGGCGGTCTTCGCGCTGGAGCTGAGCATGGGCAGCGACCTCGAGCCGTTCGTGCGCCGCTGGGGCCTCGTCTCAGCCGACCTGGGCGAGGGCCCCGCTGCGTGGATCACCGTGCTGACCAGCACGTTTGTCCACGCGGGCTGGCTACATCTGTTGTCCAACTTGCTCTACCTGGCCGTATTCGGC
>WNGB01008274.1_pt1 | contig 14828 bp, 15 predicted proteins | sample 5400681 | NCBI WGS metagenome assembly WNGB01 (sample SAMN13153367, study PRJNA577476) | soil metagenome | isolation source: 115 cm soil or saprolite under grassland replicate 2 | place: USA:California | collected 2016-06-15
CGGCCTCCGGACATCACGCCGCCGAATCACCCGAGTGCCGAACGGCACTCTCTCTTGGTTATCGGGGGCTCCGCCCCCGCGCCCACCGGAGCAAGTTCGGAATGGGGCCCCACCCCCGCGGCGCCTCCGGCGCCGAACACGATGGCATTCGCAAACATGGCCGAATCTCTGGTGGACAGCACGGAGTGAGCCGGGCGTGATCGTGGCAGCGCGCGAGCGGATGATGCTAGGCTGCGTCCGCACATGGAGGACTTCGGCGAACGGGAGCGACTACTCCAGCGCTTTGGAAAGCGGTTTACGTCGGGCCAGGTCATCTTCCGCGAAGGGGATTTCGGCACCGAGGCCTTCCTGCTGCAGGAAGGGCGCGTTCGTCTGATCAAGCGTGTGCGTGCCGTCGAGCGTAGCTTGATGGTTCTGCGACCGGGCGATCTGTTCGGCGAATCGGCCTTGTTGGTCGGTGCGGCGCGGTCGTCCACCGCGATTGCTCTTTCCGACGGCGCGGCGCTTGCTCTCGATCACGCTACGTTCCAGAGCCTCCTGGAGAACAACCGTTCGGTAGCCTCGCGAATCGTGCAGCAACTGGTGCGACGGCTTCGCGACGCCGAAGACCAGATCGAAATCATGATGCTGCGCGACAATCAATCGAAGATTGTAAATGCGTTGCTCAAGCTCGCGCAGCAGACGCAGCCCGAGGGAAAGGGGGCGGCGCTCTTGCAGATCTCTCCGATGGAGCTCTCGACCCGGGTCGGTCTCGACGTGGAGACCGTCAAGCGTGGCGTACAGAAGCTTCGTGAAGGCCAATACCTGCGGGTGGTCGAAGAAAAGGTCGAGATACCCGACGTCGATTCGCTGCGGCGCCTTTTTGCGTTGCTCGGGTTGAAGGACGAGATCCATGGAAGCGAGGTTCCGCTTCAACAGGCGTCCAAGGAGCGGCGGGGCAACGCGCGTTGAAGTGCGTTCGAAACGCGCCGCAGGCCCCCCGCGCGGAGTAACACGAACCGCCTGTCGCGACGGACTGCTCATCCGACGTGGTGCGGCTGAGTCCCACCTGAACGCCCCGTGCCTCGCACCTGAACGGACTCGGATGTTCACGGTTGACTCGCGTCTTTCCACAGGCTATTCCCCGAATCCCGCGATTTCGTAGGGACCCCGCGCAGTTCGGCGGTGGTGTGCTGTCGATTTTGGTTTCTTGTTCGCCCGCCCCACGGGCCCGCCGAAGTAGCCTCGCCACGAGGAGTCAGGACCGGTCGAAAGTACGACGAATGGCGCGATCCGAGCGCAGACAGTTCCGTAGCACCCACACCGTCCGCTCGAACGAGCGCCGACGCGGTGTCGCGGGACACCTGCACGCGGCGTCACTCGGTAGACTGCGTCGCTGGTCGATAGCCGGTGGTCTTTTGCTCTGCATGTCGGCGTGCACGCGAACCGGCCGCGGAGCGAACGCCGCCGATGTCGAGCGCCAGTCCGAAGCCGAGTACGACTTGGCGCGCGAATTTTTTGGCCGGCGCGATCCTCGCACCGCTCTCGCACATGCGCAAAAGGCCGTCGAGCTGAACGATCAGAACGCCGACGCCCATCACTACGTGGCTCTCATCTATCTCTCGTTCTGCGAAACTTCGCCGGCCGAATGTCGCTTGCCGGACGCGGAGCGCGCATGCCGGCGTGCCATCGAGGTGCGGCCGGATTTTCGCGAAGCAGAGAACACGCTCGGCGTGATTCTGATTCACGAAAGGAAGTTCACCGAAGCGGTGGCGGTACTGCAGCCGCTCGCCGGCGACATCCTCTATCAAACGCCTTGGAACGCCTGGGGCAACCTCGGCTGGGCGTATCTCGAACAGGGTCGACCGGACGAAGCGATCCAGGCGCTCCGGCGAAGCGTCGCCGCCGAGCCGAGATTTTGCGTCGGCAATTATCGGTTGGGGCTCGCCCTCGAAAAAAAAGGCGAGCTCGTGGCCGCGCGAGAAGCCTTGTCACGGGCAGTCGATCGTCCTGAATGCCGGGGTCTGCAAGATGCTTTCGAAGCCCGCGCTCGTGTGAACTCGAAGTCGAAGAACTGCGACCTCGCCAAGGGGGACTGGGAGAGGTGCAAGGAGATATCGGCAGAATCGCCCGCCGGCCAGCGTTGTTTGGCCAGCTTGAAGTCGTCGCCATGCTAAAGAGGTGCGCGCCCCGCGCGTCGTTTTCGAAGAGGTGACATGGAATCGATCGGCCAATACCTGAGGCGGCACCGCCAAGAGCGCTCGATGAGCGTGGAGGAAGTCTCCCGCGCGACGCGCATTCCGGTGGGGAACCTCGAGCGGCTCGAGAACGACCACTTCGACGATCTGCCCGGCGAGGTGTTCGTACGCGGCTTTCTCAAGGCTTATGCGCGAGCCGTCTCGATTTCCGTGGATGACGTGCTGGCGCGCTACACATCGAGCCGCCGCGTCGCGTTGGTCACGCCGCTGCCGATGACGTCTCCCATTCAAAAAACGCAAGGGCGAAGATTCGGCGTGGCGATCGCCTTCGTCGTTCTGCTCATTCTTTTCACGCTGGCGCTCTCCATCGTGTTGAAGCCCCGCGGTCGCGACGTCCCCTCCGAGCTTTCGTCGCTCGACGCCGCCCCTTCGATCGAGCAAATCCACGGCTAGAGGCAGGCGCAGTGCCGCGCGCGCGCTCGTATCGCGCGCGTTCGTCGTACGGGTCGTCCCTTACGGCGAGGCAGATATCGTGGCCACCTTGTTCACCGAGCAGCTCGGCAAGCTGAGTGCTCTTGCGCGCAGCGCGCGCAAGAGCTCGCGCCGTTTCGCGGCGGCGCTCGAACCGATGCACACCGTTCGCGTCACGCTCGACGAGCGACCCGGCGCCGAGCTCTTCGGCTTGCGGGAAGCCGTTGTCGTGCGACCCCGCGCGCATCTGATTGGCGATCTCGATCGCATGAACGCTGCTGGCCAGGCGCTGCGCTGGGTGCGTGCGGGCTCACCGGTTCGCACGCCGGAGACCGAGGTGTGGGGCGAGCTCGAATCGCTTCTCGACCGTCTCGACGATCCGAGCGACGCCCTCGCGCCGAAAACGCATCTCGCCGCGAGCGGGCTGCGCCTGCTCAGGCACTTCGGTTACGGACTCGGGCTCGATGCGTGCGTCCGATGCGGGAGGACTTGCGAACCGGGGCGGTCCGCTTACATCGATGCGGGCGCCGGCGGGCTCGTCTGTCAGACATGCGGAGGGGGGCATAGTCCACTGCATCACTTGGTCGACGCGGCCACCCGGTCGCGCTTGTCGGCTGCAGCAGCTGGTCGCGACGCCGCTCTTCGTCCCGAAGACACGGCGATAGCTCAGGCCTTGGTAGACGAGGCGCTCGCAGCCCATGCCGGCGTGGAGAGCTGAAGTGTGCCAGCGCTGCGCTATGATACGCGAGCATGCAGCCCGATCCTCGTACCCACCCGACGCGCGTGAAAGCCCCGCGCAATGCCCGCACACTCGAAATTGCGTGGGCCGATGGCCATCAAGGCATTTATCCTCACGAGACCTTGCGTGGCTACTGCCCGTGCGCCGGCTGCCAGGGCCATTCGGGCACCATCCGGTTCATCCCGGGAGGCGAGCTCGAGGCGCGTTTCCGGCCGGGCGGAGACCTCGAGCTTCGCCATATCGAGCAGGTCGGCAATTATGCCCTGCGCTTCGATTGGGGCGATGGTCACGCCACCGGCATCTATACCTTTCGTTTCCTTCGGTCCCTCTGCCAGTGCGACGAATGCAAAACCGCGGGAAGCGGCGAACCTCCGGAGATTCCGCGACTCTGATCGGCGGAAAACGAGACACGGCCGAGCGAGCACGCTAAAGCGTGGGCGTGACTTTGGCCGCGCCGAACCCTAGCGAGCTTTCCGGCGAGAACGAGCGGCGCGCGCTGGCGGGCAGGGCGGGGATCGTTGGCGCGGGTACGCTCGTTTCGCGGCTGCTCGGGCTCGTACGGGATCAGACGCTGGCGGCGCTCTTCTCGCGCGCGGAGACCGATGCTTTCTGGGTCGCGTTCACGCTTCCCAATGCGCTTCGATCGCTGCTCGGCGAGGGGGCGGCGGCCAGCGCCGTCGTTCCGGTGCTGGCCAAAGTCAAAGCGGAGGAGGGTGACCAGGCGGCACGCCGATTCTTTTCCGGCATGCGCGGCGTTTCGCTCGTGGTGCTCGTGGCCGTGACGCTGCTCGGCGTGGCCGGCGCTCCGTGGCTCGTCGAGCTCTTCGCCGGCGGACTGCATGCGCGGCCGGGCGCCTTCGAACGAACGGTGCTCCTCACGCGCTGGGTGTTTCCTTACATCTTGTTCATGGGTACGGCCGCGCTCGGCATGGCGGCGCTCAACACGTACGGTCGATTCGTTGCTGCGGCTTTCGCGCCGGGGCTGCTCAACGTTGCGTTCGTGCTCGCGGCGCTGCTCCTGCCGGCGTGGCTCGCGCGCAACTCCTACGACCCGATCCTCGCGCTGGCCCTAGGCGCGCTCGTCGGGGGTGCGCTTCAAGTGATCGCCCAATGGCCTTCGCTCCGTCGCATCGGTTTCGCGTCGGCACCGCGCTTCGCGTTCGACGACCCGCGCGTCGGCGAAGCTCTTCGTCGCATGGTTCCGATGATGGCCGGTATCGGCATCTACGCCATCGATCTCGTGTTGTCCCGGAGATTTCTTTCGGAGCTCCCGGAAGGCTCGCAGAGTTACTTTTCGTGGGCGATGCGCCTGTGCGACTTTCCGCAGGGAATCTTCGTGCTCGCGATACAAGCGGCGACGCTCCCCTCTCTTTCCAAGCTGGTCGCTGCGCGGCAGCTCGACGAGGTCGCCAAGACCTACGCCTACGGCATGCGTCTGTCCCTTTTCGTCGCAATCCCCGCCACGGCCCTCTTCGTGGGAGTTGCCCGCCCGTTGGTGGTGACGCTCTTCGAGCGAGGAGCTTTCGACGCCATCTCGTCGAGCGAGACCTCTCGCGCGCTCATCGCGCAGGGGCTCGGCATATGGACGGTAGCGGCCGTACGCCAGCTGCTGCCGGTCTTCTACGCACTCGGCGATACGCGAACGCCCGTCGTGATCTCCGCGGTCGATCTAGCGGCCTTCATCGGCACCGCGGTGTGGCTACGGGGACCTCTCGGCCACGTGGGGGTTAGTGTCGCGGTCACCGTCTCGAGCGGCGTTCAGATGGCGCTCCTCTGGTATTTCTTGGGGCTGCGTATCCCATCGCTGCGCCTCCGAGAAATCGCAAGCTCGGCGGCGCGCACCGGCGTCGCCTCGGCGCTGGCGGTAGGAGCAGCGCATCTCGCCGTTGGGGCAATGTCAATCAGCACCTCGAGCGGACCGCTCCACCGCGCGTGGCCCGGCCTTGCCGCGGCGTTTGCCTTCATGGTCGTCTTCGCCGCGGCCGCCGCCCTGCTGAAAAGCGCCGAGCTCGAGGCCATTTTGCTGCCCATTCGACGGCGGGTCGGGCGATGAATTCGCAGTGGACGATCGTTGAGGCCGGGTTCGTGGCCGGTGCAGCAGCCCTCGATCAGCTGCCCCCACCGGCGCTGGCCGAGGTGGCCTTCGCCGGACGCTCGAACGTCGGCAAGTCCAGTCTGCTCAGTGCGCTCCTCGGTCGCAAGAGCCTCGTTCGTATCGGATCGACACCGGGGACCACCCGCCAGCTCAACTTGTTTCAGGCGCGGGCGGCCGATGGACTCGAGCTGCTTTTGGTCGACCTGCCCGGCTACGGCTTCGCGAAGCGTGCCAAGCACGAAAAATCTCGCTGGGGTCCTCTTATCGAAGGCTATCTCTCCAGTCGGGTGACGCTGCGGGCGCTGGTTTTGCTGGTCGACGCGCGCAGAGGCGTCGAGCCCGAGGAACGCGAGCTCGTCGATTATCTCCGGACGGCCGGCGCAAAGACCGCGCGTGGCCCGGTCTCGATCATCGTCGTCGCGACCAAAATCGACAAACTCGCGGGCGCCAAGCGTAAGCCCGCGATCGAGCGAATCGGTCGCGACCTCGGCTTTCGTGCGTACGGATTCGCTTCGCCGTCGGGAGAGGGGCGCGAAGAACTCTGGCGCGTGCTGCGTCAAGCCGTACTGGCTTGCACCACGGACACTTGAACATCGCCTTCTTGGCGCTCCTGCCGTGCGCGTGGTCTACTTAGGGGATGGGGTTTTCGGGGTGCCGGTCGACATTTGTCGCGAGCTTGGTCGTGGGCTTGACGCTCGCAGCCTCCGGCGCCGCACAAACCGCAGAACCGCCGGCTGCTCCGCCGCAGTTCGCCATTCCCGGCTCCGCCGAGTCGGCCTCGACGGCTCAGAAGGAGCGTCAAACGAGTCCGAAAAAAACGAAGCACCGGACCCGCGGTGCTCGGAGCGCCGACAGCAAGCCACGCCCCGACGCCGCGGTCGCGACCTTTCCCGGTTTTCGGCTGTTGTCCGAGGGGCGAACGCGCGTGTACGTCGAGCTGAGCAAGCCGGTCAGCGTCGAAGAACACCGAGCCGCGGGGACGTTGACGTACACGCTGCGCGGCGCGCAGGTTCTCGTGCGAAACAACAAAAATGCGCTCATCACTACGCATTTCTCGACGCCGGTTGCCCGAGCGCGGCTGGTGCCCGCCGGTTCCGATCTCAATCTCGTCATCGAGCTACGCAAGTCGGTCAGTGCCACCCACCAGGTGGTTGCGGGCGACAACGGAAGCGCGCGGCTCGAGATCGATTTTCCCGCCGGCGATTACCCGCTCGCGCCGGGGCTCTTCGAGCCGCCCCCCGGGGCCGTGTATCGGTCGGGACAGGAGCTGCGTGAGAACGGCGCCGAGCGCGAGATCATCACCAATACGTACGTTCCTCCGCCGCCTAGCCGCGCTCCCGCTCCAGCCCCGAGCCCTTCGCCGCCCGCCAGCGACAAACCGAGCATGGGCCCGAACCCGTAGACTCGGACGACGACGACGACGCAGGCGGGCCGGAGGCCGCGCCGAGTAACTCAATCGACGGGCCGGAGGCCGCGCCGAGTAAGAAGCCTTCTCTCTGCGCTTCCTACGCCTCGAATGCCCAAGCTATGCGAATCTCGCGTTCGTGAACCGCGCTCTTGCGACGCTGGCGGTGGCACTCTCGGCTTGGCTCTGGGCCCAAGCTGGGCGCGCTCAATCGGACAAACCCGAGCTCGGGTTCTCGGCTGACGAAGTCGAAGGTGACGCTCGCATGCGCGAGCTGGTCCTACGCGGCAACGTGGTCGTCACGTATGAGCGTTTTCGCCTGACCAGTCCGGAGCTCTCGCTGCGCCGGACCGCGCGCGGAATCGAGGTGACCGGCCCGGGCGAAGTCGTTTTTTGTCCGTGCCCCGACCCGCCAGTATCGGTGGCCTTCCAAGGGGGCGTCGTTGGCCCGCCCGCGGATCTCTTGCTTCGTCAGCCGCAACTGCGCGTCGGCGGCGTTGGGATCTTCGGTCTGCCTTGGTTCTGGCTTCGGGCACCGTCCCGCCCGGGTGTTCTGCCTCCCAACGTAGCGTGGCGAGGCGGAGATGGACTTCTCATGGGCGACGGGGTCCACATTCCCTGGAAAGACGGGACCGATTTCGACGAGCTCGACGTGACCGCATCGGGCTACCTCCAGGGCGGCGTCGAGCTTACGGCTCGGCTTCGCACGCCGCGCTCCACCAATCGGCTACGCTGGGATCATCTGCGATCGGACCTGCTCGCGATGGACGCGCATGGCGCGTATCCGCAAACGGAGACGGGGACCATCGCGTGGGACATCGATGCCGTGCGCGGGCCGCGCGCGCGACCCGGTACCCTGAGCCTCGACGAAGCTGCCCGTGCCTACGATCGCGCCGCGGCCGAAACGATCATCCGACCGTCGAATGCGGTGCTCGTCGGCGCGGGCATTCGTGGCGTAGGGGCGCGAGGCGGCATGGGCCCGAGCGAAAGACCAACGTGGGGTCCGCGCGCGAGTGTGGGGCTTGGCGGCGCGGTCGGATCGGTGGGCGCATGGGACGCGTTATCCACGGTCACCGTGCTCGATGATTCGGATCTGGGACCGACCAACCTCGGGCGGTCGGAAGCGGGATTCGAGCTGTCGGCCCGTCCGTCGATTTTCGTCGCGCGACTCGGGATTCGCGAAACGGTGACAGTAGCGGATGCGGCAACGACATCCGCGCTCGACGCCGTCGGAGTGGCACGCCTCGAGGTCGGCACCCCGTTCGCGCGCGCGTATCCAGACGACGACGCTCCTGTCGTGCACGTCGTAGAACCTCGCCTGCGCGGCGGCATCATGGCCGCGCGAACGACCGGCGCGTATTGGAGTGCGACGGGGCGTCCCGTCGCGCTGATGACCGGCGAGGTGGCGATGGCCTCGGCAGGGTTGCGCACCGCATGGGGCCGCCTGCTCGGACATGCGGGCGCTTCACTCGAAGCCGACATGGGAGGCGTAGCCGCCGTCGATGGGGGGAGGTTGGTCGAACCTGCGCCCGTCGCCCGCGCGCGAGCGGCCTGGTCAGCGCGTTACCTCGGCGCGGGTGGCGAGCTCGGAGCTCGTCTCGGCACCGCTCGCGGGCAGGTGCTGGTCGGCAGCGCCCGTCTCGGCGAGCAAGATGGTTGGCATTTCGTCGCGAAGACGGCCGGCCGCAGCGGGATCGAACCGTTGGTGGCTCGTGCGCTCGCCGCTCCGAGCGCACAAGAACCGTCCGGAGGATGGCTCTCCGACGAGGGATGGACGGTCGGCGCAGAACTCGCGGGCAAGTTCGCACGAAGTGTAGGCGCAAGGGTGTCGGCCGAAGAAGACCTCACGTCGCGCACCCTCTTGCAAGTCCGCGGATCGCTCGGCTACGCACATCCGTGCCGCTGTCTATCGGTCGACGCATTCGCTGGTAAGCGGCTCGGCCGGGACGGGATCGACGTGTGGATCGCGATCGATCTTGCCCCAAGGTAGGGCGGATTACGCTATGCTTCTCGAGTCGTGTCCGCCTCCGACCGCCCGCGTGCAAGGCCTTCGGATCGGTCGGGGGAACCAGTGGCGGGCAGTGCTTCCCGCGGCTCGGAGCCCCCGCCGTCCCAGCCCGCCTCAGCGACCCTGCTCGTCGCCGACGACGATCGACTGACCCGCGAGCTTCTGACCAATATCTTGCGATCGCATGGCTACCAGGTCGAAACGTGCGACGACGGTCAGGAAGCGGTGGAAAGAGTGTCGCGCGGCGGTATCTCGCTCGCCCTTTTGGACATCATGATGCCGCGCCTCTCGGGGCTCGAAGCGTGTCGGCTGCTGAAAGGAATGACCAACGATACGTTCTTGCCCGTCGTTCTGGTCACCGTCAAAACCGACAGCGCGAGCCGTGTCGAAGGACTCAAGATCGGCGCCGACGACTACGTGTGCAAGCCCTTCGAAGAAAAGGAGCTCGTCGCCAGGATCGAGGCGATGCTGCGCATCAAGCGCCTGCACGACCATGTCGCAGCGGCCCGTTTGAAGCTCGAGCGCATGAGCGTACACGACGAGCTCACCGGCCTTTACAACTACCGCTACCTACACACCAGGCTCACCGAAGAATTCAAACGCGCCGAGCGTTACCACGATCCGTTGGCGTGCGCGTTCATCGACATCGACCAGCTGAAAGCTCTCAATGACGTCGGGACCCGCCAACTGGGCGACCACATCATCAAGGGCGTCGCCGAAGTAACGCGTAAGTGCGTTCGCGACGTGGACGTCGTGGCACGTTACGGAGGAGAGGAGTTCCTCGTCGTTCTGCCGAGTACCCATTTCGGCGGGGCCGTCACCGTCGCCGAGCGAATCTGGCGCGACATCACCGACAGGCGATTCTCGATAGACGGCGCCAAATATCACAACGTCACCGTCTCGATCGGCGTCGGTCTCTATCCCTCGCGCGATGTGCGCACCAAAGACGCCTTGGTCCGCGCGGCCGACGGCGCCCTCCAGCAAGCCAAGCGAGACGGTGGAAACCGGATTTGCGTCTTTCAACAGCAGGGATACATCTATACGCCGATGATAGGCGCGTCCGCGCCGAGCCCCTCCCGCCCCCCATGGTCGGGGGCCTCGGGCGGCAATGCAGGGGGGGGAGGTCGATGACGACGACGTATCGTCCAGCACGCACGCCGACGCTCCGGCCGAAAAACACGCCCGTACCCGATCCTCCGGGACACATCAAGGAGCGGACGACGCGCGTTCTTCTCGTCGATGACGAGCCGAGCGTTCGTCGCAGCCTCGCGCGCGTTCTCATGAGCGTCGGCTTCGACGTGATGACGGCGGAGGATGGTCAGGCGGCGCTCGCCTTGCTGGAGGCGGGCACGGTCGACGTCATGCTGGTCGACATGTTGATGCCGCGCATGGGCGGAATGGACCTTTTGAATCGCGTCAAGGCTCAACATCCCGAGGTCGAAGTGATCATGATGACGGCGTTCGCGAACGTAGACGACGCCGTCGCAGCCGTGAAGAACGGCGCGTACGACTTTCTGACCAAGCCGTTCCCGTCCAACGACGTCGTCGCGATGACGATCTCCAAGGCTGCCGAGCGCAAGCAGCTTCTCGACCGCATGGACGTGCTCGAGCAAAGGCTCGAGCAGCAGGAGAACTTCGGCGAGCTCATCGGAAGCACTGCCGGCATGCGCGAGGTCTACCGGCTCGCGCTCGGCGTCGCTCCTACGTCGGCGACGGTGCTCGTTCTGGGCGAGAGCGGTACGGGCAAGGAGCTCATCGCTCGGGCCATCCACCAGCACTCCAACCGTGCCGACCGCCCCTTTTTAGCCGTCAACTGCTCTGCGATCCCCGTGGATCTCGTGGAGAGCGAGCTGTTCGGACACACCCGGGGGGCCTTCACCGGTGCGGTCAATGCCCGGATGGGATTGTTCGAAGCCGCCGACAAGGGAACCGTGTTTCTCGACGAAGTTGGCGACCTGCCACTGCAGTCCCAGGTGAAGCTCTTGCGCGTTCTGCAGGAGGGCGAAATCAAACGGGTCGGCTCGAACGATACCGTCACCGTGGATGCGCGCGTGATCGCGGCCACCAATGCCGATCTCAAGAGCAAGATCGCCGACGGTAAGTTCCGCGAGGATCTCTATTACCGCCTGCACGTCATCGTCATCCGCGTTCCGCCCTTGCGGCGCCGGCGTGACGACATTCCTCTGCTCGCCTATCATTTCTTGCGTAAATACGCGCGACGCATGAACCGCGACGTGTCCCGTATCGGCGTCGAAGCCATGCGCCTCCTGCGAGAGCAGAAGTGGCCCGGCAACGTTCGCGAGCTCGAGCACGCGATCGAGCACGCGGTCGTGATGGCCAAGGGGGACACGCTCGTTCCTGGTGATTTGCCGTCGTACCGCGATCAACAGGCGCCCCCCTTTGCCGACGACGCGGGCGGCGAACGCCCGGACGCGGACGCCGCGATGATGGGGCTCGGGCCGTTGACCGATTTGCCCTACGCGCAAGCCAAGAAACAGGCGCTCGATTTTTTCGAGCAGGCCTACCTCGAAGCCGTTCTGCGGCGCACCGGCGGCAACGTCTCGGAAGCGGCCCGGCAAGCAGGTCTGGACCGCTCGAACTTCCGGCGTGTCCTTAAAAAAGCCGAGCTTCGCCGCAAGCCCACCCGCGCCTGATACGTCCTGTCCAAGAGGGCGGAAGCTTGCAGGCGCCGGACGGTGCTATTCTCCCGCCCGCGATGAAGTCCGGGATCCGAGCTCTCGTTGCGGTCTTCCTTGGTGCGGTCGTGGTGCAGCGAATGTCGGTCGCGGCCGCCGAGGCTGGGCCCGTCGCTGGGGTTTCCGCGGCCGTGGCGGCCCCCCGGGGTGTTTCGCTTCGGCGTTGCCTCGAGCTGGCCGAACGCAATCACCCCAACATCTGGGCTGCCCGCGCCCGGCTGAAGTCCATGCGAGGGCAGCTGGATGAAGCACACTTCGCGCCGTTCAGTGAATTCGTCGTCAGCGGTGGGTTCGGGATTGCCCCCACCGTGCGCGGCAATAACGTCTATAGCCCGAACACCGAGGTCTCCCTATCGAGCTCCATGGGCGTCGCATGGCGGATCGGTATCGAGGGGGTCATTCCCCTGTGGACTTTCGGCAAGCTGACCAATCTCTGGGATGCCGCCGAAGCCCAAATCAAAGTCGGCGAAGCGGATATCAACAAGCAGAGAAACCAAGTGAAAATGGACGTGCGCAAGGCCTACTTCGGGTTGCAACTGGCACGTGATTCGCTGGCTTTGCTGTCCGAGGCGACGGAGAAGCTCGACAAGGCCGTCGAGCACCTCGATCGCGAGGTGAAGGCAGGAAATGCCGACGAAATCGACGCGCTGAAGCTGCGAACGTTTCGCTACGAGCTCGACGGCCGCAAAGCGGAAGCGAGGCGCTACGAAGCCATCGCTCTTTCGTCGCTCAAATTCCTGACCGGCGAGGGAAGCGGCTTCGACATTCCTGCCGATCCGTTGCGCACCACCAAGAGGCAGCTCGGACCGGTGGCGCAGTACCTGCAAGCGGCCCGCGTCAATCGCCCGGAGGTCAACATGGTGCGCGCGGGCCTCATCGCCCGCGAGGCGCAGGTCGCGCTGGCGCGCTCGAAGTACTTTCCGGACGTGGGCCTCGGGGTATCGGCGAATTGGGCCAAGGCGCCCCTGGTCGCCGACCAGCTCAATCCTTTCATCAGGGACGACGCGAACTATTTGCGCTACGGAGCGGCGCTCGTCTTCCGGTGGCAGCTCGACCTGCTTCCCGACGCTGCGCGTTTGACCCAAGCGCAAGCTCAGGTCGAGGAGCTGCGTCAAACGGAGCGCTATGCGCTGGGGGGTATCGGCGTCGAGGTCGAAACCGCGTACGCCCAGGTGCAAGATGCCCAAGCCCGCGAGCAAGCCTACGGCGCCGCGCAGAAAACGGCCCGGCAGTGGGTCATCGCCATCCAGCAGGGCATCGAAGTCGGCACCAAGGAGGACGCCGACCTCGTGGACGCTGCCAAACAGTGGGCTCAGCAGCGCTTCAACCATTTGACGTCGATAATGGACCTGAACCTCGCCTGGTCCAATCTCGCGCTGGCCACCGCGTGGGACGACATCGCCCCGGCAGGCTGATTGACCTAGCTTACGAAGCTGCGCGTGTTGGTCTCGTGCTCTTCCAACAATTTTTCGATGCTGGCCAGCCCGTTTTCCTCGGCTTCTTGCACCATGTGCAAAATCACGGCGGCCGACCCTTTCAGCGCCTCGTAGTACCGCTGGCGCTCGGTGGAATGGATGATCGCCGGTTCGTACCCCGCGCGCATCAAGAGCATGTTCATGAGCAGCCGCGCGACTTTGCCGCTGTCGTGCGCAAACGGAAAGACGCGCAACAAATCGTAGTGGGCGCGCGCCGCGATCCGCAGCGCATTGCGACCGCGCTTGGTTTCGGGATCGTTGATCCAGTCCACGACCTGACGGACCTTGTACGCAATCTTGTCGGGCGCCGCGTACTCGTGAAAGTAAAGGCGGTGCTGAGGAATGTCCTTGCGATACTTGAGCGTCTTCAGATCGCCTTCTTCGGGGTGGAGGATGAGATAGATGCGTTTGACGACGTCGAGGGTGACCGGCAACCGCTTTTTGGTGGCAAAGTCGCGCACGAACTCGATGGCCTGCTTGTGGCGACGGATCTCCTCGCAGACCGGCTGCAGGCTCGAGTCCTGCACGACTGTCGCGCTCGAATCGACGGCGGTCTTCAGTTCCTGGAAACTGTAGACCACCCCCTCGAGCGCGCTGTCGTGGTAGATCCACGACATATCGAAGCTCTCCAGGTAGCGCGTTTTGAACGCCTCGTCCTGCTTGGCCAATCTTGCTTGCACCAGCGAAATGCGTTCTTCGAGCGAAGCCGGCGGGGGGGGTGGCGGAACGGGGGGAGGGGGAGGGATCGTGTACTTGGCCGGATTGGGGCCGGTGAACGAGGGGACCCCGATGAACTTGTACTGTTTCAAGGGGGGCGGGCTAGGACGCATCGTCGATCGGCGACCCTCTTTGCGGCCCTTTGCGGCCTTGCGTTCCGGCTTCGTCGTCGCGACGGGCGCACCACCGGCCGCTTGGGCTCCTGACGACGCCGATGTACCCGCTTTGGGGCCGGCAGGCGCTTTCGCCTCCGGCGACCCCTTGCCAACCGTCGTCGTGGCCCCTTTGGAGGCCCCCTTATTCTGGGCCACGCTCTGCTTGCTGACCGCGCTCCTGGGGCTGCGCTCCGGCTTGGCGCTCTTTTTCGCCAAACCCCTCACCACGCTCTTCGACTGCGCTTTGCCCTGCTTCGAGGCCTTGTTCTTGGTTTTCGTGGAGCGGGGCTGAGTTGCGGAGCGCTTTTTCTTCTTCTCGGCGCGGGCGTGTCGGGCCGGCATGGGTTGGATTAACTCTCTCTCGGTAGTGTCTCGTAAGAATTAGCGAAAACACGAGCTCGCCGCACGCGTGTCGGGCAGTCAAAGCGCCGGCGCATGCTAGCGACGTACCGTCACATACGTCAAGGCGGAAAACACATTCGGCGGCCCATCTCACGGTACGCGCCGTCTCCTCAGGCAGTTGAATGAGTCGGTGCGCCCTTCGACGCGCCTCGAGGGTATACGTGGGGGCCGATGCTCGTCGAGCTTCGCGTCCGAAATTTCGTACTTATCGAGCAGCTCGATCTGCGGCTGGAGAGCGGCTTCAACGTGCTCACCGGCGAGACCGGCGCCGGTAAATCCATTGTGATCGGGGCTTTGGGTTTGGTCCTCGGCGGTAGAGCCGCCCCCGACCTCGTGCGGCCCGGTGCGGACGAGGCCGAGGTCGAGGCCCTGTTCGACGTTTCCGCTGCGCCCCGCGCGCGCGACCGGCTGGCCGAAGCGGGCCTCGACACCGGCGAGGAGGTCGTCTTGCGGCGCGTTGTGCAGGCCGGCGGCCGATCGCGAGCGTA
>WNGB01008277.1_pt1 | contig 14827 bp, 15 predicted proteins | sample 5400681 | NCBI WGS metagenome assembly WNGB01 (sample SAMN13153367, study PRJNA577476) | soil metagenome | isolation source: 115 cm soil or saprolite under grassland replicate 2 | place: USA:California | collected 2016-06-15
TGACCGCGTGGCTGACGGTGCTCACCGGGACCTGGGTCGTCTATCCCTGGTACCGGGCGACGGGCCCCGACAGCGCAAGATCGCAGTTGCTGGCCGATGAGGCCACCAAGGGCTGGCACGAGTTCGGCATGGAGTGGAAGGAGCACGTCGCCTGGATCAGCCCGATCCTGGCCACCGTGGTCGCGTTCATCGTGCTGTACTACGGCACCAACCTGATCCGCCACGAGCGGGTGCGGCGGACGGCGATCACCCTGTTTGTGCTCGCGTTCGTGTTCGCGGGCGTCGCGGGAGCGCTGGGTGCGTTCATCACCAAGGTCGCCCCGGTCAAGTAGGAGACGAGGGTCATGGCACGCGCGGCTGAGCGGCGTTCCACCGAGGAGCGCATGGACCACATCGAGTTCGAGGACAAGCCCGAGGGCCCGATCGCGGCGGCGATCATCGCGGGCGGCATCGGCGCGACCGCCCTGGGCTTGTTTACGACGCTGGCCGAGGTAAGCGCGGGTGCGAAGAACTGGTTGCAATGGAGCGACGCGGTGGGGCCGCTGTCGGGCAAGGTCCTGATGGCGGTGCTGGTGTGGCTGGTGGCCTGGGCGGTGCTGCACCTGGCGCTCAGGAACAGGCCCTACGAGACCCGCCGGGCGCTGGTCATCTCCCTGGTCCTGATCGGCCTGGGCGTGCTCGGGACGTTCCCGCTGTTCTTCCAGGCGTTCGGCGGGTAGCCGCCCGCCACGCCCCCAGGCATCGAGCCAATCGCATAGGCGAGGCCCATCGGTCGGCGAGGCGCGTGGTTGGAGCAAGGCAGAGGACCGGTCTGGCCTGCTCCGGCGAATGTGGATGCAGCGTCCGGGGACGTTGTATCGGGCGGGAATGTCGCGCTGCACTTGGTCGGAGCCCCCCGCCTGCCACGTCTGTCCAGGCCCTTGCAGGTGGCGGCAACGCCGATGCGCTGGTCTCGTATGCTCGGCATCTATGACCGGGTGCCACGGCCAGGTTGAGGAGCCGATGCCGACCGTCGACGACCAGCCGCGGGCCTCCCTGGCCGAGCTGGCCGGCCTGTTCCTCAAGCTCGGCACGATCGGGTTCGGCGGCCCCGCCGCCCACATCGCCATGCAGCGTGACGAGGTCGTCGGTCGGCGCGGCTGGCTCACTGAGCAGGAGTTCCTCGACCTGTTGGGGGCGACCAACTTCATCCCCGGGCCCAACTCCACTGAGATGGCCATGCACATCGGCTATCGCCGCGGCGGCTGGCGTGGGCTGCTGGTCGCGGGGGTCTGCTTCATCACCCCCGCCGCGCTGATCGTGCTCGCCCTGGCCTGGCTGTATGTGCGCTACGGCCAGACCCCGACCGCCAGCTCGGTCCTGTACGGCATCAAACCGGTCGTGGTCGCCATCATCGTGGTCGCCATCTACCAGCTCGCCCGGACCGCGATCAAAGGACCCCTGTTCGTGATCGTTGGGCTGGCGGTGTTCGCCCTCGCCCTGGCCGGCGTCAACGAGCTCGCGCTCCTGGCGGCGGGCGCGCTGCTGGTGGCGGTGGTCGCCAACCGGGCCCGCCTGCGCCGCCCGCGCCGGACCCTGGCCGTGCTGCCGTTGGCGCTAAGCGGCGTCCCCGCGCTGCTCGCCCAGGCCGGCGCGGCGGGCCAGGTCGAGCTGCCCCGGCTGTTCTTGGTGTTCCTGAAGTTCGGCAGCGTGGTGTTCGGCAGCGGCTACGTCCTGCTCGCCTTCCTCCACGGCGACCTGGTCGACCGCCTACACTGGCTGACCGACCAGCAACTCGCCGACGCGATCGCGGTCGGCCAGATCACCGGCCCGTGTTCACCACCGCCACCTTCATCGGCTACCTGCTGGCTGGCCTGCCCGGTGCCGCGCTGGCCACCATCGGCAACTTCGGGCCCTCGTTCGTGCTGGTCGCCGCAGTCAACCCGCTGGTCGCCCGGCTGCGCCGCTCGACCTGGGCGGGGTCGCTGCTGGATGGGGTCAACATCGCCGCGGTCGGGCTGATGGCCGCGGTCACCCTCGCGCTGGGCCGGGCCGCCCTCATCGACCCCCTCACCGTCACCCTCGCGGTCGGCGCCCTGATGATGTCGCTGCGATGGAAGCTCAACTCGGCCTGGCTGATCACCGCCGGCGCCGCCGTCGGCGTGCTCCATCTGCTGGCGTGATCCTCGAGCCTCCGGGGATTGGTGCGATGGACGAAAGGCGGATTCCCGTCAGCGCATCCGGGGACCGACAATTCGTTTGGTGCTCGCCTGCTTGGGCCGCTGTCAATCCCACTGTCAGTCCACCAGCCGTCACCAGACGCAAACCTGATGAACTGGCTGGACTATGCTGGTTCACCGTGTCGAGCCTGGCGCTCCACCGGCATATCCGAACTCATCAGCAGCGATCGGGTATCATGTTTGTTGGTGCTGCTGATGAGTCAGTGGGGTTTCGCAGTTTTGCTTGTAATGCTGGCTGAATCAGCCGAGTTGCTCATGCGCTTGTAGCGGGCGAGCATCGGCGGCTCTCCCAAGCCAAGGAGCCACCGCCGATGCTCCCGTTGAGCCTACCTGCTTCGGTCACCTGCCTGCTGGGCCGCTTCCGCGGCTGCTTCACCACCCCAACCTTCACCACCTTCTGCGGGCTGGCCTGCGGGTTTTGGGCCCAGCCGGGACTGCACACCGTCACCGGCATCCTCTGTGGCGCGCGCCTTGAGCAGGTCTGGCATCATGCCCGCGCGCACCGCTTCTTCTCGCAAGCCCGCTGGTCGGCCGACCAGCTCGGCCTTTGCCTGCTGGAGCTGATCCTGGCCGTGCTGGCCGGCACCGACGCGCCGGTGCGGCTGGTGTGTGACGACACCCTCATGCGCCGGGCCGGCCGCAAGATCTTCGGGGCGCAATGGCACCACGACCCGTTGGCCCCAGGCCGGCACCGCATCGCCTGGGCCAACAACTGGGTGGTGCTGGGCGTGCTGGTCGACCTGCCCTTCTGCGCCCGGCCGGTGTGCCTGCCGATCCTGGCCAGGCTGTGGCGGCCAGGACACACCCCGGGGCGGCTGGACCTGGCCGTCGAGCTGGTCAAGCTGGTCTGCGGCCACCTCGGCCCGCGCCGCGTCGACCTGGTCTGTGACGGCGCCTACGCCGGCAAGCAGCTGCGGGAGCTGCCCCGGCAGGTGACCGTCACCTTGCGGCTGCGCGCCGACGCCCGCCTGCACCGGCTGCCACCACCACGCCGCCCCGCCACCCGCGGCCGACCCCGCACCAAAGGCGACCGGCTGCCCGAGCTGACCACCATCGCCGGCATGGTGACCACCCCGTTGGCGCTGCACCAGGTGACCCGCTACGGCCACGGCGGCATCGCCGCCATCGCCGGCTTTGCCTGCCTGTGGCCCGCCGTGTTCGGCACCCGCCCGTGCAGGTGGTGCTGGTACGCGCACCTGACGCGCCCGACGGGTTCGACCTGGCGCTGGTCTCCACCGACCTTGCCGCCACCCCGCCCCAGCTCGTCGAGCGCTACGCCGCCAGGTGGCAAGTCGAGGTCTGCTTCCGCCAGGTGCGCCAGGACGCCGGGGTCGGCCAGGCCCGCAACCGGGTCCGCCGCGCGGTGGAGCGCACCGTGCCGTTCGGGCTGGTCTGCTACAGCCTGGCGATCGTCTGGTACGCCCAGCACGGCCACCACCCCGCCGACCTGGCCGCCCGCCGCGCGCTGGCGCCCTGGTACCAGTCCAAAGCCGCCCCCTCGGTGGCCGACATGCTCGCCAAGCTCCGCCGGGTCCTCATCGCCGCGCAGTATCGCCAGGGTCAGGTCCCTGAGCTGACCCCACCGGAAATCCTGCAGGTGCAGGCAGCCTGGGCCGCCGCTGGAGCCTGGAGAGCGAAACTCGCGAGAGTCATTGATGTGCATGTAACGTTCATCAGCAGGACGGCTGAATATGGGCTTCTAGCTAGAGATTAGGTATTCGCCCCCCTAGCTCAGTCGGTAGAGCGCATCCATGGTAAGGAAAAACCGGGGCCTATTCTCCTCGTGTGGTGACCAGTAGGAATAGCAATTTGTGCAGGTAAATGTCATCGTAGCATGTGGATCAAGTAGCAGTGAATAGCAGCAACTGGCACCGGCTGGCGAGCGACCCTCATGAGTTTCGAGGCGAGAACCGGCCAAACTAGCCGGCTCATCTCTGGGGTTCGCAGAGCGCAGCTGCCGAAGGCTCCAGTCACTTCCGTGACCCGGCCTGATGCGGCTGCGGTAGGTACCGCCTACTCCCATTGTCCGGCGTGCCGGGTCACTCCAGTCGCCGAAACAACGATCACGACATCGTGCGCTCGCTATGCCCACCGTTGTCGATAGCGGCGTACAAAATCTGGGTCAGAGCACAGGCAACCCGGTGTGGGCCGGCGGGGTGAAGAGTGAGGAGAAGAGGGCGCTCGGAGCACGTCGTATCGTCCCTCGATCGTCGCTGGCCGATATCGGTGGAGTAGGTCGCTGCTGGCCGCGATGAGCTGGACGGCGAGCATGATGCCGGCCAGGGTTGACTGGTGGGCGAGCGGCACGATGACGGCGGTGTCGGCTGTCGTGATGGCGAGGAGTGCGCCGCCGCACACGCCTTCCCGGTACAGGGTCTCGATGCTGGCGTTAGACCATGCAGCGATGTCCGCGTCGGCGAGGGAGCGGGCGGCGGCAAGGTCTTGGAGGAGCGGCACTTCGGCCCACCGGGATGCCTTCGGTGGCAGATCTGGTCGGTTAGCGACGAGGGCAGGAGGCAGAGGTTGACCCACAAGGAGCTGAGGGCTGAGCAAGTAGAGCAGGACACGCAGAGGGTGCTGGCCGAGGGCGGCGCCGATCTGCTCATGGCGATGGGGGCGAGGTCGGTTGGGCCAGTAGAGGCATGCGAGGCAGGGCAGCTTCCCGAAGCGTTCGTGCCGGGACCAGCCGAGGTCGGCAGGCTGGGTGTAGGCGTTGTAGATCCGTTCGGGCAACGCAGCCTGGACGGCAATGCGGTCCTCGGGGGTGTCGAGGGCGGTGAGGACCACGCGCGCGTCAGTGCTGCTGGCCTTGGTGCCCCAGCGTCCGGTGACCGGCTCGACCTCAAGCAAGGTGTCACTTGCTGCGCGCTGGATCAGGGCGGTCTTGGCCTGGCCAACGTCGGCGTCGTAGGCGAGGACATACCGTTGCAAGTTGGACAGCTCGAGCGGTTCCTGGTCGACGGGAACGAGCGTGCCCTGGACGGCGCTCGCGAGCAGCGTCATCGTGGCGGCCTGGCCGATGGCGCCCGCCCCGGCCAGATGCACGCGCCCGACAGGCAATCCCAGTTCCGGTATCGGCGCCTCATCGGACCAGGCCGTTTCGGTCAGCACGTTCCAGCTGCTGGCGACCGGCCCGATGCGGCCCCGGTCGCCAAGGTGGGGCGCGAATACGATCCGGAACAGCTCGCCGATGCCAACAGCGGCCGCGGCGAGCGCGGCAGGGGGGCTCGCTGGCCCGAGCCGGTCGGGCTGACGCCCATCGACGGCCACGTTCCACCCGGCGGCCGATACGCCCACACCCGAGCCGTCAGAGACCTGGGCGCCCCAGACGAGCTGGACGGCGTTCGCCGCGGGTGCATCGAGCAGGTCGCAGTCCGGGTTGACCGACAGCACCAGGGTGGCCGCCCGCTCGGTGAGGCTGCTCGGCCCGAGCAGGGTCAGGCGCGGGTAGAGACGAGCCGCGAGGTTGGCGGCGAGGAGGAATCCTTCGGCCTGCTCAGGGCGGTCCGTCACCGCAGGGACCGCCTGGAGGGCGACGGCGACGTCGTGTAGCTGCTGCTCCAGGGCGGCGCGGTCGATGGTGCCGAGGACTGGGAGGGTGGCGTCGGCGATCCGGTTGAAGAAGCGGGGCAGGCTCACGATTCGAGCATGACCGTCGTTTCGGGGTCGATGGGACTCCATCGGCCGGGTCCGGTCAGGCGGTACCAGGCCCAGCGGCGCATGCCGGTGCGGCCGCCGCAGGCGAAGTCGGGGACGACCAGGCTGAGGGCGCCGAGAAGGGTGACCAGCGGGTAGTGGTCGTCGGTGGTGGAGTGGTACGCGTCGGTGGGGTGGGTGTGCACCTGACCGGCGAGGATTTCTCCGCGCCGATAGCACGCGAGGTTGACCTCGGCGAGCGCCGTGCCGGGGACGACGACGAGCAGGCCATCGGAGCCGGCCAGGGGGTGCTGCTCGGGGCGGGTCGCGGTCGTAATACTGAGTTCGGTCCCGTCATTCTCCAGGACGCCGCTCCAGAGAACGAACGCCTCATCGCCGTCCCAGCCGGCGTCGGCGAGCGTCTGGAGAGTGCTGTCGAGGATCGCTCTGGGGATGACGAAGCGGCCGACGTCCAGGAGTCCTCGGGGGCCGGTCATGGAACCGGGGCTCCTGGCCCACCCTCGGCTGCTCCTGGCTGGGCAGCCAGCGCTGGCCCGGGGACTACACTCCGTGCGGCTTCCTGGCGCAGGGCGTCGAGGTTATGCCCGATCACCACGACGGGCTGAAGGCTAATGGCCAGTCCCAAGTGCCGGCCCATGGCCTGCCAGACCCGCTCGCAGATCGTGGCGAGCCGCCCTGCGCCCTGGGCCCGGTGGCCGACAAGCCACAGGTCGCCGCTGTGCTGCGGGTGGCTGTGGTACTCCAGCACGCCGGGCAGGCACAGGAACGGCAGGCCGGTGTCGGGGTGGGGACCTGGCATGAGGTTCTGTAGCTCACCCGAGCCCGACAACTGGGCCGGCTGGACCGGGGGGGCAGCCGGCTCCCGAGTCCAGACGTCGAGGAAGCGCAGCGACGGCGGTTCCAGGTCGTAGTCGGTGTAGTCCAGGCGGATGCACGCCGTCACCACCGGCAGGACCGTACCAGTGGGAAGGGGGACGGGGGCGACAAACGCGACCTCGACCACGAGATCGTCGCGGCGGAGCAGCAGCCAGCCTCGGCGTCGGTACAGGTCGGCCTGGCCGTCCCAGGCGTCTAGCTCGCGCTTCAGCTTGACCCGGCTCACCCCCGCCTCCACCAGCTGGACTCGCTCGGTGGGCAAGCCCGGCGTCTCGGGCCGGCCCACCGATGCGCTCCTACCCGGCTGGCGCGGGTTACCCACCCGCGCCGGCGCGCGGCTGAAGGGTCAGCACGGCGCCGTCGGCCAGCCCGGCGTCCCCGACACGAAGGGACTGGTCGAGCAGCTCCCCGTTCTCGCGGCGCAGCTCCCAGTCCTCCGGCGGCTGGCCTGCGTTGCCGCTCTCCCGCAGCGCCTCGCGCACCACGTGCTCGAGCCGCTGGTTCACATTCGCCCGGACGGGGGTCGCCACCCCGGAGACGACGACCACAAGGTCGAGGTGGCGGTCGGGGCGGTCCTGGGTTGGCATGCTGCCCTCCTCGGGCATGATCGACTTGTGGGGGGTCGATCACCTCGATCACGATCACCAGGAGGCGACGGGGGAAGCTACCAAGGTGTGATGCGAGCTTACCATATTGTTGAGTGCGCTTGAGTGGGGGTCCGATGAGGTCACGGTCGGCAGCGGTCGTCGGTCGACGGATCCGAGCGGCCCGAGAACGCCTCGGCCTGACGCAAGCCGAGCTGGCCACGCTGCTTGGCCGCACTCCGACCTCGATCAGCTACTGGGAAGGCGGCCAGCGCTCCCCCGGGCTGGAGGAGATCGTCGAACTTGCTCGGGCGCTCGCCGTCGCCCCGGCGTCGCTGCTACCAAGCCAGCCCCCAAGAGTCCTGGCGCGTGCCCAAGCGGCCGAGCTCGCCCTCGGGAGACTTGTGAACGTTACTGACGCGCTCATGGAGCGGTTTGAAGCACTTGAGCCGCTCCCTCCTGTGCCGCCCATCCCCTCCACCAACCCGGTAGAAGTCGCCGGAAGCGTGCGGCGAGCCGCCGGGCAGGACCAGCCCCCTGTCCAACTCGAACCGATTATGGCCGCCTGCAACGTCCGCTACACCGTCGAGCCGCTCCCGGAGGCGCTGTCTGGGCTGGTCATCTTCATTGGCGGCACTCCCATCGTCGCCGTGCGCGCCGTAGACCCTCGCCGACGCCAGCGCTTCTCGGCTGCACACGAGCTCGGGCACGTCCTCCTCGCCCACCACGACACCTTCCATGTGGACCTTACCCGGGCCGACGGCGTACCCCCCGACTACAACTGGCGCCACGAACGAGCCGCGAACGACTTCGCCGCCGCCCTCCTAATGCCAGCGGCCTTGCTCCAAGAGAACCTCCAGCACATGGTCCGACCCACGGCAGCCGCCTTGGCCGAACGCTACGACGTTAGCCAGCAGGCAATGAGCATTCGGCTAAGCACACTGGGAATCCGACCGTGGAAGCCAGACCAGCCGCCGTCCTCAGAGTAGAAGCCTCCTCAACATCGATGCTGAGGGATTCACGGCGATACTGGCGAGGTGCCATCACGATCGTTTGACCAGACGGGTCAAGAACCAGCCCAGCAAGCCGACAGTACGGCGGATGTCCCCGCTTACGTGGTAAAAGGCACCTTGAGCCTTGGGGGTCCCCGCGCGACAACCTAGACGTTCCAGAGTCGGCACTCCCAGGTCAGCGGTCCTCGACCCGGCTAAGTAGTCAGGCGGGGACCCCTTGGTTCGAGCACCGCTCTGGAGCGAATTGTGGTCGAGTAGTTGCCGACGAGTGGCCGTGCGAGGTCATCCGTGTGTGCCAGTCTTGGGTGCGCCCAGTGCTTGGACGACCTCCCGTGCGGTCCGCAGCGCCTCCCAGGCTGCCCCTTGACTGAGGTGTGGACTAAGCTCGCAGATACGCCCGATCAGATGCTCATCAGAGCTTGCTGGTCGCTGCTTGAGGACGTACAGCGCCGTGCTGAGCGCCTCAAGCTCACCGAGATCCTTGGCACCGGCGGTGAGTTGTTCGGCCACGCCCCAGATCTGTGCGTGGTATTGGCGCAGTGTCTTGGGAAAGCGCTCGAGCAGGCGCCGTCCTCGCTCGGTGACCTCTAGATGGACGGCCGTGACATCGGGGTTGTTCTGGAACTCCAGTACCCCGTCGGCCAAGAGTTCCTCCAGGTCCTCCTGCAGTCCGACAGAGTAGGGCGCTGCACCGTAGTACACGAACGTGAAGCCCAACGGCACCGCGGCACCCTCTTGCAGGAAGTAGGTCACTTTCTGCAGGTGCGTATCCTTGCACCACATTCCTTCCTTGCGCAGACGCTCAGTCAGCTCGATGAGTACAGCGGCCCGCTGCAGTCGCTTCATTCTTCCTCCGCCTCGGTCGCTTGGCTGATGATGTCCTTCCGAGCGCCGGCAAGCCACGCCAGAGCTTCCCGCTGCCGACCTGGCTCGATGAATACGTAGTCGGTATCAAGTCGTGGCAGGGTGCGGAGCACTGCTGATAGCACCAGTGAGCCGACGACCGAGCCGTCGCGCTGCAACACTGGAAAGTCCACCGCTCCGCTGCTGCCTTTCTCCCGCTTGTGCTTGACGCTGTCGGCGCCGAAGCGCTCCTGAGCAGCAAGGAAGACTGCATATCCGGGCTCGAGGGTCGCGTCAAGGTCATCCGGTTTTCTCTGGTAGAGGACCTTGTAGTGCTCGCGTTGCATGATTCGACGGGCTGGGTCGTGTCCGCTGGCGTCTGCGCCGCGGGCGGCGTCAGCCATCGCGACGGTGACCTCGTTATCCGTCATCTGCAGATGATCGCCGACCTCGATCGAGAACGTCCCGCCGTCGAGCCAGGCGCTGAGGAAGTCCTGCAGGTGAAGGTCGTAGACCTGTCGGATCGGGTGAAAGTACATCTGGCTGAACATGAAGTAGCGTGCCAGCAGGAGGGCCTCCGCCGAGTGCAGGCCACCTTCGTCGACCCCAAGCGCCGGTTCCACCGACCCACTCTCGGCAGGCGGTTGCAGGACCCGCAGGGAGTCGATCAGGCGGTGGTGGTCGAAGTGGCCGTACGCCACCCCGGCATGGTGGGAGTCGCGTAGTAGGTAGTCCATACGATCGGCGCCGAACGCGTTGCTGACGACGACCTCGCACAGGATCCGTTCCCAGGAGGAGAAGGGAAGGTCCGTAGCCTTACCGGGCCCGACGGCGAGCTTGACAAGGTCCTCAGGTGCCAGCCGCGGCCGCATCCCTTCCCAGATGCTCGCCATCTCCTCGCTCAGGATGAGTTCCCGGGTGAGCCGCTCATGGTTCCAACCATCCGGCAGCAACGCGTGCTCAGCGGCATGTGAGAAGGGCAGATGCCCGATGTCGTGGCAAAGGGCAGCCATGCGCAGCATCTGCCGCCAGTAGGGAAGCCGAGGCTCATCAGCGATCTCAGGGACAAGGTCGCGGATCTGATCGGTGACGTTGTGTGGGTTGGTGATCACGTCGAACACCCGCCCAGCGAGCTCCATCGCCCCAAGGGAGTGCTCGAAGCGACGATGCGTCACACCCGGGTACACAAGGTAAGACAGCGCAAGCTGGTGGATGTAGCGCAGGCGTTGCACCGGCCGCGAGTTGATGACCTTTCGTTCATCAGAGTCGTGGCGGATGAAGACATGGACTGGGTCGCGGATCTCATGCGCGTACTTCGCTGCCATGGTCACCGCCCTCGCGTGAGCGCGGGCACGCCACACGCCACGATGATCCCATGACGAACCGACCGGATAGCGCCGGCGAGCATGGGGTCAGCGGGTATGGGCATGCCGTGAGTCTGTCATGGGAGCACGACAGCTCGAAACCCCATCCGGACCTGAGCTGGTCCTGGCCATCTCCGGCCGACACGCAGGTTGTCCTCGAACCCAGACGCAGAAGGAGAATCGCCAGTGTCGCGTCGGAGAACTCTTCCGGCAGGCGGGCATGTAGCATCACGCAACGCCACGTAACCCTTCAGCAGAATGGATCGTCTAATCCTCCTGAAGCAGACGAGGCGGTAGCACGAGAGCAGCCTTGTGATGAAGGATTGGGCAAACTCGCGCTGTCCGTCGCGCAGAACGCGCATGGCTGGCTTGAAACTAGGTCCTCGATGACGAGTCATCCCGCAGCAGTCCGAGGACCCGGCGCCCGAACCCCGTGATCGCCCAAATGGCGTGCCCGCACCGGTGCGTGACTCCACCGTGCTGCTCACGTCGCTGATGAGCCCTTCGGCGGCGAGCTTGGCGAGCAGCAGCGCAAGCAGCTCGGTTGAGACGCCAGTCTGCTGCCCCAACTGGATGCTGGTGTAGGCCATCTGCTCGACCGGGTGGCCCTGCATCTCGCCCGGCCGCTCCAGCGCGAACAGGATACGGAGGTGCGGGGGCTCAAGCATGGTGACCGCACGGATGCGGAACTGCGCCTCGTCGATGGCGGCAGTGTCGCCGGCCAGCAGCCCTGAGACCACCGCTCGCGCCAGCGCCCGGCGCTTGCGCTCGTCAGCGGCGAGGAGTGCCTCCTGGACCGCACGCTCGAACAACTCGCCGATCCGCTCGTCCTTGACGATCCTCTCGATGAGCTCCTCCGGCGAGCAGCGTGTGGCGTTGAGCAGCTCGTCCTCGAACTCGCCTGCACGCGGCGCCGTCGGTCATCGACGTCTTCGTAGTAGGCGCGCACAACTTGCGATCGCTCCGGGAAGATCAGCCCGAACAAGAGAAGCAGTTCTGGCCGAATGTGCCGGCCAGTGGCCGTGTCCCTCTCCAGCGCTCCCATCGCTGCGATCCCCCTGTCCCGGTGCGCGCCCCCAGTGGTCCGTCTGGTCCGTCGCATCGAAGCGACGGCACCATACCGCATCACCGGGCCGCACTCTGACAGCTCGTGCATGAGTGCCACCCGGGTCGGCTCGGGCAGCTCACCCAGCTCGCCGGTCGGATCGGGCAGGGTCAGATCAGCGGGCATCGGCAAGCATTCCCCCTCCTCGGGCTGCGGATGCGGTCGGCTTGTGCGTCGGTGCGGGCGGCACGCTGACCTAGCGAGCACGGCTGCGACCGACCGACGGGCTGCTGGTACTGATCGGCATGGCGGCTCTCGCCCCGCGGACCCTGGCTGCTGCGGCGACATGGCAGCGGACGAGAGGCTGTCGAGCAGACTGGTCAGCAGGATGAAGCCGCCTGCCGTCTCGAGTTCCTTGGAGTCGGTCCAGCCGGATGTGGGAGCTTCGGCGAGGCGTTCGGCGAGTGCAGCCGACCCACGGCCCTGCTACGGGTCGTGGCGTTCATCGAGCGCTGGTCGGCGTCGGGCAGTATTCCGGGGGAATCACCGCCGCCGAGGCGGCCATCTGCCTGCCGTGAGGCCGGTCGCTCGTCGCTGGGCTGCCGTGCGATGGGGAGGACTGGCATGCCGGGGTCGCCCCGAGCAGGCTGTGTCACACTAGTAAGCGGAAGACGGGTCCGGACGGCGAGGAGGCGTGCGGTGAGCGTGGCCGAGCGGGCGACCGGCCCCGATCTGCCGGAGCGGGTCGAGCTGGTCCGTGCGGCCCTGCCCGACGCCGACCGCGCCCGGTTCGAGCAGGAACTCGACCAGGCGCTGGACACGGCCCGGTCCACCCGCGATCTGCGGCCACTCGGCCACGTCGTCGAGGCGTGGTATCGGGTGGTGTTCGCCCGCCAGCACGGCGGTGAGCGGTGGGCGGCGACCGAGGCGCGGCTGCGCCGCGGCGAAGAGCCCGAGTGGGAGACCGAACCGCTGGACGTGGAGGACGCGATCACCCGCTACCTCAGCTGAGCCGCTCCCGAGCTGTGGGGTGGCCTCGTCGTACACCATCAGGCACAGCCCCGAGTTCTCCCGGCTCGTCGCCGCCCTGTCCGAGCAGGCCCAGGCGGAGCTGGCCGCCGTCTACCGGGCGCTTGCCCGCGGGCCGCTGCCTGGCCAGTCGCTGCTCGCCGTCGAGAGGTACTCGGCGGTGCCGAACACCTACACCGTGCCGTTCCGCGGCGGGCTGCTGATCTACGTCGTCCCGCCGGGCAAGCGGATCGTCGGCATGGTGGACATGGTCGGGGTCCAGCGATAGTCGCGGCACCCCGGCTGGACGTGCTTGTTGCGCGCCTCGGTGCCGCCAAGCCTGCCGTGTCCGACAGCAGCCGCGTACGCGGTCACATGGCTTCCGAATGGACACCGAAACCCCCGACCTCGCTCACTGACGGTCGTCGAGGAGAAGCGACGACCTTCTCTGTGAGAAGCCGGTTATCGAACACTCAGGGGTTGAGTCGCGTGTTGAGGCTGTCAGTGAGAGGCCTGCCGTGAGCGGCCACCCGTGCGCCGGTCAGCATCCCGGTGACCGTGCGCAACCCAGGCTGGGCGAGGAACCCGGCCACCAGCGCGGTGAAGGTCCGGAAGGTCGGGGCGGCGAAGCAGGTGTGGGACGACGCCTTGGAAGCGGGGCGAGCAGGTCAGCAAGCGAGCGCGGTACGCTCCAGGCCGGCGTCGGCGGCAACCTCTTTGTAGCGGCAACCTCTTTGGAAAGGAAGGGCCGCCGATGTTCCCTCGACGCAGCCAGGCAAGCCGTCGTCTGCCGAGGTGACCACAGTCGACAGCACGACGAGGAGAGGTGGCCATGGGGATCCACCACCAGCAGATCCGCGCTGCCCCCCAGCGGCCCGTCACGCTGGCCGACCGGGACGTGGCGGTCCTCATCGGGGTCCTTGCTGTGCTTGAGGGCGAGGTGCGGTCCGGCGAGGCCTCCCCCCACATGACCCGGCACCTTAGCGACCGCCTGGCGCGGTACGAGCTGCTCTCGGCCGACGCGGCCAGCGAAGGGCTGGCCAGGGCGCTGAGCGACATGAACTAGCGACTGCGCGTTGCCCGCGGGGAGTACGACGGGGTGCCGTAGACCCGCTTGTCGCGGGACCAGCCCAACCAGCGACCAAGCCAAGCATCACCAAGAAGTGCGAACTTCGAGTCACTGGAGGAATCGCTCAGCGAGGCACTGTCTATGGTGAAGCCGAAGAAACCCGGTCAAGAGCAGCTCTGGGCCGAGGCACAACGACGATGTCGACTGTCCGACGAGGCGGTGGGTATGGCCATGGAACTGGGCCTCAACCCCAGGAGCCTGATCAAGAACATCCCTTCGCCCAAGCAGCAGTGGAAGGCGCCGGTCGAGGAGTGGGTACGCGACATCTACCAGCGGCGCCACAGCACCAAGCCGCGCGCTGGCCAGGCAACCAGGAGTCCGGATGACGAGCCGAGCACCAGCGGCCAGCCCCGAGCCTCCGGAGCGGGAAGGCCGATGCCGCAAACCGACGGGGAGGGGTGACCGAGGAGGATTCCCAGCCGTCAGTCGGCAGAGGAACCGGACCAGCCGCGCCCTGGGCGCGGCGACCAGCAGCTCGTGGCGGGTGGGTTGCCGGTCGCCGGGCAGTCCGATGCGGATCGCCGCCACCGTCTGCGGCCCCTTGCGCCTGGCCACCTCGCCGAGCAGGTCCGCCACCGGCTCGCGGTCCTCGACGACCGTCGGCTTGGCGGTGCGCCAGCGGCCCCGGACGCGCAGCCGCGCAGGCTGGGGCACCGCGCAGGTTCGCCGCCCAGGTGGGTCGCGTGCTCATCGACAGCACCTCGCCGTCGTCCCAGGTGACGTAGCCGATCGGGATGGCGTACCGCCGGCCGATCTTGCGGCCGCGGTACTCGAGCAGCAGTAGCGAGCGTCACTACCCGTAGCGAGCCGTACGCCGGCGAGGGGCAGAGCAACGGCGGTTCCGAGCACGTGCATGAGCTGACCTTCACGCTCGTCACCGTCGTCCTCTGGGGCCAAGCGGCCATCGACCAGGTCGCCATGGAGTTCAGCCGCCGCTATGACGGCAGCCTCGCCGTCCACTCCTTCCCCTGGCGGATGCCCGGCCGGTGCCCCCGGCCCGCCGACCCCTGGATTCCGCAGGAATCGCGGCCACTGGTTGTCGGTGGAAGGGTGTCCGGCCACGGGTGGAAGGGTGTCCCGTCGGGTCCT
>WNGB01024347.1_pt1 | contig 14827 bp, 21 predicted proteins | sample 5400681 | NCBI WGS metagenome assembly WNGB01 (sample SAMN13153367, study PRJNA577476) | soil metagenome | isolation source: 115 cm soil or saprolite under grassland replicate 2 | place: USA:California | collected 2016-06-15
CGGGCGGCGTCCAGGGCTGGTCTTGGGCAACGTTGATGCCGACCTTCTCCAGTGTGGCATTGCGGCCACTGCCGTCGTGCGAGCTGGCGCGCTGGGACAGCCGCCCGAAAATATGCGTCAAAGCGATGTTGAGGGCATCGACTTGATCAGCATGCGACCCGTTCGGGAACGCTAACAGCTCGGCCTCGAAGGCGGCCAGGTAGGCGCCGCGAACGAAGATCACCCGCCCACCCTCGACAGAGGGCAGATTGGCGTTGGCGTGGCTGACCTTGCCGCCCGTGTGCGGCGCGACGGCCAGGATGGGCCGTCGCGCCGCCCGCTTGAGCATCTGGATGACGCTGGTGCCGTTGCTGGCGTCTTCAATGTGGACGGAGCGGGGGACATAGGCGGCGTACTGGTTCTGTACGGCCAGGAGCAGGTCGGTGGTCTCCAGGCGGGCGCGAAACACGTCGAGGATGTAGGCGCTGTTGCCCGCGACTCCCACCGTCACGCACACCGCCTCGTCGCCCAAGCGTGAGGAGGCGGTGTCCCAGGCCTGCACGATGGAGTCGAACGCGGCCGGCGTCTCCTCCGGATCGCAGTAGGTGAACCAGTTCCGCTTGTACAGCCCGCCCGCCTGGGCCACCGGGCGCTGCTGATCGAGCGCGTCGTAGTCGAGCCCCAGCACGCTCCTCAGGTCGGCCAGCGCCGCGCTGTCGAAGCGTGCGGGGCAGAGCGCCGCGCCGACCGCGCGGCCCAGCGGATCCTCCTCTTCGGCCTCGGCGGGCAGCGACACGACCGTCCAGTTCGGGCCGTCGTCGCTGTTCAGGATCCGGCCGGCCAGGTCGTCCGCATGCCAGCGGGTTTGAAGGTGTACGCGGGAGTGACCTCACCGAGCCAGTCGTGAAATGGTGTGTGTCTCGCGCGGCTGACGGCGCGCCGCTGGAGTTCGCGGCGGGCTTCTTCCAGGCGCGCAGCGCGAAGGTCGGTTGCCGGCATGGAGCGCGCTGCCAATAAAAACGCGCCAGTGGCCAAAGCCACTGGCGCGTATCGCTGCCTTATATGTGCTCAGTATAGCACAAAGGCGTGACAAGTCATAGAGGGGAAATAGTTACTCGTCCGGGTTCTGTTTGCGCCGGCCGCCCGCCAGCCGCTTGAACCGGCGGCCCGCGGTGGGGGTCTTCTCGGTGTCCCGCTCGCCGCCCGCGGGCCGGCGACTCCAGCGCTTGCCGGCCCGCGCCATTTCACGCTCGTACCACTCCTCCTGGGTCAGCTTGCGCTGCTGGGGATGCCTGGCCACCCACGCCTGGTAGCGTGCCGCGATCTCCTCCGCGTGGCTCGCCGCGTAGGCGCGGTCCCACTGCTTGCGTTTGGCTTTGTAGGTCGGCGACCGCCGGCGTTCCTTTTCCCGGTCCGACAGGGTGAGCTTCTTCCCCGCTGCCCGGTCGCGCTCGCGCTTGGCCTGGACGGCGGCGGCGTTCCGCTTCGACTGGTGCGGGATACAGTAGGCGCTGTAGCGGTAGCCGCCTTTGTAGCGGCTATTCTTGACCTTGGTGTGGTAAAACTCCGCGATCGGGCGCAGCGGGTTGCGCGGGTACGTGATGCCGGCGGCGGGCACTTCGTCCGCACAATCCCGGCAGAACTTGACCGGCGCGTCCTGATCGTCAGGGATATACGGCGCCGGCGCCTGGGGCTCTACGGGCGCCGGCGCGGCGCCGTCGGTGGCTGCATGTTTCTTGGAGCGTGGCATCCTATCCTCACACAGCAGGTGTAGGGATATTGTAGCACAAAACAACTCGCCGGTCGAGGCAGGTGGAGCCGCACTGGAAGCACCCGTTCATAAGGAAGCCGATAGTCAGGTCTTGCAGCAAGCGCTGAAGAATCTGGATCGCGCCTATGCGAACTTCTTTGCCGGTCGAGCCAAGTATCCCCACTTCAAACGGAAGCATGATCACCAGGCAATTCGCTATCCGCAGCGCTTCAAGCTGGTTGATAATGCGCTGTACTTGCCAAAGGTCGGCTGGGTAGCGGTCATCCTCCATCGTCCTCTCGCGGGAACGCCCAAAAACTGTACGGTATCGAAAACCAACACCGGGAAGTACTATGTGTCGATCCAATGTGAGGTGGCCATCCCTGAAGCTGACCCGCTCCCGGATCGGGTCGGGATCGACCTGGGGCTGAAAGACTTCGCCATCCTCTCGACCGGCGAGACGATCGCGCCACCAAAGCATCTCCGCCAGGCCGAACGACGACTGAAGATCCGCCAGCGACGATTGAAAGGCATTCCAGAAATCCGTATCGATCCACGCGTTCGTGCGTGGCTGGCGCGTGGTCGACGCGCTGCTCGACCGTGCTGGGTGGGGCTGCGGCTGCACGGGCGGCGACGGTGACGGCGCGGCCGGCTGCGGAGCTGGTTGCGGCTGCACGGGCGGCGGGTTCTGCGCGACGTGCGCGTTCCGCTGCTGGGCGGCGTTCTTGATGTTGGCCCACCACTGGTCGGGCGTCCAGTGCTCCGCCCCAGGCGGCAGCTTGACGATCGGTGGCGCGTCGGGGCCGTACAGCTGCTCCCAGCGCTCCAGTTCCGCGTTGATCGCGGTCATCCTCGCGCCGCCGTCCTTGGCGATATCGGGGTGATACTGGCGGGCGAGCTGCTTGCGCAGCTTCTTGACCTCAGCGTGGGTCATGGTCGGCTTGAACCATTGCCACTGATAGGCCAACGTGGTCAAGGTATCAGTCACTGGAAACCTCCGCAGGTTTCAGGGCACAACAAAGCCGGGCGGGTTCGCCGCCCGGCTCCGTGGGCTGCTTCGTTCTAGGCGATCACAATCGCGGTGTCCTCGGTCCAGCGGATGGCCGGCGCCTGGGCGACGAGCTGCTTGGCCAGGTCAATCGCCCGCTGCTGCTCGGCCCGCCACGCGGTGGTGGCCGGAATGGTCGCGACGACCTCGCCGCCGTTCACGACTTCAAAACGTGGGGTGCGTTTGAACGGAGAAGCCCGCCAAACGGCTCGCGTACCTCCAGTCGCGCCAAAGCCGCTGCAAGCGCACATCGCGCCGATGGTGGCGACTCCAGAAGGTGAAAAACCGCTTTCGTGCCAAACAGCAGCGGCGTATCCGTGACATGGAGCACAAGATCAGCCAGACGGTGGTCGCCTACACGGCCGAACGCCAGGCTGGTACTCTGGCGATCGGGGATGTGCGCGACATCGCGGATGCCCCCCATATGGGACGGCATCAGAATCAGAAGCTCAGCAGCCGCCGTGTGTATGGCGATGTGGGGAAGGTACGACCGCCACCGATAGCGATGTATCGTCACCCGATTCGTTCGGGCAAGCGTAGTTGCCGCGACACGGGCCAGCCGGCAACGGCTGTGGCTTGCGCTCTGCCGCAAGAAGCTGCGGGCCATTAGGCCCAGCAGAGTGTCACCATGACGAGGCCGCACACCGGACACGAATGTACACGGACACTCAAATCCTTCGCTACCATTTGCCCACAGCGGCTACAGCGCTTGCTGGTGTTGCGCGGGTCAACCCGTACCACCTGACGGCCAGCCTCTTCCGCTTTGCGCGTCAGAATGGTTACGAATTGATTCCACGCCGCATCCGCAATACTTTTCGCCAGGCAATGGTTCGTGAGCATTCCGCGTATGTTCAAGTCCTCAACCGCGATGGTCCCGAAACGGGTAATCAGCTTCCGCGCCTCCTGGTGCGCAAGGTTCGCGCGGCGATTGGCGATCCGCTCATGGATACGACTGACGACCTTGCGCCGCTTCGTGCGTTCAGGTGTGCCCTTCTCGACTTTGGACAGTTTGCGCTGCGCTTTCGCCAGTTCGGTTTCGTCCTGTCGAAAGTGCCGGTGCGCCGGGCGTTCCTCGATGACTCGGAGGCGCTCGAAGCTGTATTTGACCAAATGCTGATCGAGGCGGCGCGCAGGTCGAGGCGCGCTTCCGTGGCTACACGTCGGGTCGGATGGTGAAGATCCACCAGTGGATCGACCCGTTCTACAGCACAGGGCTCGCCCAATTCGGCTGGGTTGCCTTTCGATCTGACCCACATGATGGTAAGGAGCGACGCGACGTTGGCGCGCCGCCGCTTGAGTATGCAGGTGGTACAATGATTGTGCGCAGCATACCCGCATGATGGCGAACGATGCACTTCAGGAGGAACCAGTCTGTGGCGATACACCTGAAGTTGACCTATATCGGGGTTGTGTGCCTACTCCTGGCTCTTGCTGCTTGTGGTAGTGAAACGACTCCGATCGCGAGCGACCCTTCAGGAGCGCTGGTGCGGCTCCAACGTAATGATGCTGCGACGACGCTGCCAGGTGATTTCACCGTGTTCAGTAACGGTGGTCTCCAGCTCTACCTCGGCGATCGCGGCGCACTGCGGAAGACCGTGCCGACCGCTGATCTAGCCGGACTCCAAGCCACGCTCAATGCCCCCACACTGGACACTCTGGCTGATACCTACCCGGCCACGCTCCCCGCCAGGGCCGGCGACACGCTGACCATCTACGGCGCTCATCGCCGTACGATCCGCTACGATCCAAGCTCACTTGACCTTCCTCCCGTGTTACAGCGTCTGATAGGTGAAGTCATGGGGCTGCGGAGACGCTTTTAGGGCGCAACCTCTTTGATGGCTTGCTCCACCCGCCCGCGCCTCGGCACCCCAATGATGGTCGATCGCGCTATCCCCGCGCGATCGATAACCACAATCGTCGGATGCCCGCGTACCTGGTACCGTGCCGCAAGTTCCTGGCCCGCAGCGGAGTTGAAATCCACGCGCATAAAGCGTAGACGTGTTCCATAGGTCTGCTCCAGCCCATCCACGATGGGCGCGGTTTGCGCTCATGGCACTCAGTTGTCGGTGTAGAAGACCAACGCCGGGCCGCTGACCGTCGCTGTTGGTGTAGACTCAGTGCTTCCGCAGGCGCTTAGAGCGATAAGAATGAAGCCGAGCAGCCCCACTATTCGTGCGAACGTGATCATCACACCCATACCTCCTCCTTTAGCTGGCCGTTGTAAAGCGGTGTGAACAGCAAACCGGTCGTGCGAGTGTTATGGGAGGCACACATGACCAGCGCAGCGGCAGCACGCCTCGCCATATGTCTAGCGTACACACGACGCCGCCGATCCGAGTTGATAGGCTACCGTGAGTGAATCGGCCGGTCGAGGCCGTACCACTGGAGCAGCCACCCACGCATCTGTTCAATCTCCTCGCCCTGAGCCTTCACGATCTGGGATGCCAGCTTATAGAGGTCGCCGTGGTAGCCGGAGACGAGCACCGGCACTGCCATCATCGGCGCCATGGCGTGATGCTCCGACATATCACTCAGAAACTCGATGTCGAAGTCGGTCCCGGTCTTCGCCTTCAGCTGATCCATCTGCGCCATCATTAGGGCGAGCGCCAGACGGGCGATCATGCGGCTTCGGTCGTGCGATGTTGTTTGCGCATTCTGTGCCATTGAAGGTGTTTCCCTCTCTTGGTCAGTATCCCCTGCGCGGTATTGCGAACAGCCTGGGACGCCGGCCCACCAGCGGCGGCCGTCCCAGGCGTCCGCGATTGGCAGCGCTACGCCGCCATCGCCCCCATGCGGCGGCACGACTCGGCGCAGTGGCGACACGCTTCCGCGCAGGCGCGCATCTGCGCATCGTTGCCCATACGATCACTCTCCTCCGCGCAGCGCTGGCACACCTCAGCGCAGACAGCGCAGGTACGCGTGTGCAGCTCCGATCCGCGCAGCATGAAGTTGGCGCTGGTCTGGCAGATCTCGGCACAATCGAGCAGTGTCGTGATGTGACGGGCCTCTGCGTGCTGTCCGCCCATCTGTAAGCAATACTGGACCGTCGACAGGCAGACGCTGTGGCAGGTCAGACACTCCTGGATACACTGCTACATCTCGCCGCTCATATGGCCTGCAGTCTGAGTCATGACATCTCCTCCTCGCCCTCCAGCTCGTCACGAACTGAAGAGAATACGTACGCTTCTTCTCGGCAGGTCAGGAATCACGCCGTCCACGCTCGACGTGTTTCGCTTCCATACAGCAGTGCCGGCACATGTTGTGCCGTGCGGCGCATGCGGTACAGGGGAAATAAGCGAATCTCAGCGTGGGCAAGCCATACCGCACGGATGGTTTCGTTGGGAATGTGCGGCCGGCTGAAAGGCAGGTTAAGCTGTGAGCCCGCGGAGCCTGTGTGAATTGCTCCATGGGCGTGGGAAATGACACACCTTCCCTGAGTTGGCGCCGTGCCGGTCGGCGCGGACAGTCCAATATTGTTTGCCCGACAACACCGTGGTACGATTGCGGGCGACGCGATCGTACGAGGATAGCCGATGACACGCACCATCCTGATCGTCGACGATGAGCCGAATATGCGTTGGGTGCTCGGGCGCGCGCTGGAGCAAGCGGGCTATGTCGTTCAATGTCTATTGCCCGGTTGAGCTGTGCGGCAGGTTGAGCCCGAACTGCTTGTAGACATACTGCGTGAAACCGCTGCAGTCGAAGCCCTCCGGGCTGGCGCCGCCCCAGACGTAGGGCGCGCCGACCAATTGGGTCGCGATGCCGACGAAGCGCGCGGGCAAGCAGCGCGTTGCTGTGGTGGTCGGCGACCGAACGGGAGGGGTCTGACATGGACGATTCCTCGCTGCGGCCTCATCCTCTTCTTCACAACCGAAGGTAACGGCTATTGAAAAAGCGGTCAAGTACGCGCCGTGATAGCCGCCTGCTCCGATGCTGAGGAGGCCCAATTGCGGGGTATGCCACAGCTGCGCGGGAGTTGACTCCGTCGACGACCATGCTGGCAAAGAAGACGACCAGGAGCATGATCGTTGGCATGCTGCCGAGCCGTCGTGCCCGAAGCCGGCCCAGCGCCACCAGCACCGTCAGCGTGACCATGAAGCCGCCGTAGCTGCCAACCATCCGCGACTCGATCGGCAGCTGGATGCCGCCAGCAAAGTACGAGTGCGCGGGCCGCAGTCCGCAGATGCCACCCATTGCCAAGAGCAGCTTGCGCGAGAGTGGCAGCGGCGCGGCGAGAAACGCGAGCAGAATGGAGAGGACCAGCCCTGGCAGCAGCCAGGGCCACGGGCCGCCCCAGCTCCGCTGAACGCCGCGCTGCCACCTCCTCCCGCGCTCGTGCGATGATCTGATCAGCCGTTGGCTTGTTATGCATACATAAGCCCGTCTAGCTGCGACATTGCAAGGAGCGAGCGCTACTGCCGCCAGGCGAAAACGCGTTCAGGCACACCCGCCACATCGCGGATCACCAACTCGATCGTGCGCGTGCCAGAGGCGATGAGGGGCCTCCCATCGGTATCCGTCGCCGGAAAGGTGAGTGTGCCGCTGCGATGGTGGCCACCCTTCGGCGCCTCCCAGCTGGTTGGCTGCACCTCGCGCCCGCCGTCGATACGGAGCGTCGCGAGCTGTTTCAGGTCATAGCTGTCGAGATCGACGGCGTGCGTATTCATCGCAACGCTGAAGACCATCCCCGCGCTACTCCCCAGCCACGTCGCCGTCGTGGTGGCGGTGCTCCAGATCCAGATGGCTACGCCCGCCAGGACGGCCACGATGAGCAGCGGCATCGCCCAGGTAAACCGGCGCCGACTTGGCCGTACTGATTGCTCGATCATATGAGTCGCTTCCTCTCTATTCCGTTATCAACTGGTTGAGCTGGATCGTTGCCGACGCGGCCAGCAAGGTTCCCTGTGTTCAGCCGGGAAAAAAAGCCGGCGTAGCTGCGGCATAGGTCGCGTAGATATCACCAAACTCCGCTAATGCCGCGCGCTCCTCGCGCCGCGCTAGACGCACGTACATCGTGAGGAGGATCGGAAACAGGACCAGGGTGATGAGCGTCGGCCACTGGAGCAGAAACCCGAGCACGATCAGGATGAAGCCGACGTATTGCGGGTGACGGATGCGCGCATAGGGGCCCGTGATGGCCAGGGTATGGGTGACCTGTGCGGTATAGAGCACCTTCCAGGCGGCCGCGAGCAGGATAAAGCCGCCGAAAATGAAGACGTTGCTGAGCAGGTGCAGCACGCTGAGGTGCGGATCCCCCTTTGTGCCCAGCAGTGTCTCCCAGAGATGCCCATTATTGTGGGCAAACAGATCGATACCTGGGTATCGGCGGATGAGCCAGCCCGAGAGCAGGTAGATCGTCAACGGGAAGCCATACATCTCCGTGAAGAGTGCGACCAGGAAGGCCGAGAACGCCCCGAACGATCGCCAGTCACGCGCGGTGCGCGGCTTGGCGAAACTGAAGGCAAAGATGATGAAGACCGCTGCGTTGACGATCACCAGCGGCCAGAGGCCGTAGGCCGGCGCGCCGTCTGTTGTCATCGCTCGTCTCCTTCCGTACGCTCAGCAGGGTGCGCAGCGCGGTGCTCGTGGCCGCTATGATCGCCGTGCCCACCGTGACCACGATGCATGAGCAGGTGCATGATCGGGCAGAGCAGAATCAGCCCGTAGGGCAGCAGGCCGAAGACGTGTGCCGCATGCTCGGCGGTGAGGTAGAAAGCCGCGACGGCCAGGAAGACGACCAGGACGATACCTGTCCGCGATCGCAGAAAAGCACTGAGGTCCGGCTGGGATGTCCGTTGGCTGTGCATATATCGATGCTCCTTGCGCGTGCGTGTCATGCGCGCGTCGATCTGGCTTCATTATCATACCCACTGCTGAGTCTGCGCTGAGTCTGCTCTGAGGTCAGGCTGAGCGGTTGCGACTCGGGCGATCGCCATCACGAGCCGGCAGCGTGGGAGTGAACTGTGTGGGAAAGCTCGGCCAACAGCCACGCCCCGATCGCGCCGACGAGGAACATCTCTGCCAGCCCGAGCAGCAGCGTCCAGGGCGTGGCCCAACGCACCCCGAGCAGCATTTCCCAGAGGCGAGCGATCTGAAACAACGAGGGGAACAGCAGCGCCACCGCAAGCGAGAGCGTGTAGATCGTTGCCAGCCCCAGCCCACCCGCAATCGCCTGGCGGTGCGGATGCCATGGCCGCCCTGCGGGCTGCACGGTCACGACCGCAGATTCACGTTGCGCCACGGGGGGTGGCGCCCCATAGCCCAGGCGATCAACCGCGGCACGCAGGTGTTCGTGACCCAACAGTGCCGGGTCATAGACGACATAGGCCATCTCGGTGAGGGGATTGATATAGACCTGTGTCACACCGGGCAGCGTGGCAATCGCGCGCTCGATTGCGAGCGCCTCACCACCGCCGCAGCCCAGGTTGTAGAGTGGCAGCGTCACGCGCGCGGTCGTCATTGCCATCCTCCTTGACGAAGCTCGATCGGCCTGTCGCGTTCCAGGTTCCACGCTGCGATCGTACAAGCGTCCGCTGAAGGCGGGCTGAGGTAGAGCTGAGCCGTCGCTGAGGGATCGCGGGGTGGATGGCACTATCACGGCCGCATCGAACAGCACGAAACGGCAGGCGTGGCAGCCAAGAGCCCCTACACTGCCGCTATGCCTGCCGCTCCATGCCGTGTTTGGTGGGGTATCCGCTACATGCGCATTGCCATCGGCAACATAAACAGCCCGACGTTCATGACGCCGAGGATGAGCACCAGCGTGGCGTAGGGCAGGAATGTCGGCCAGGTATTGCTCGCGCCATAGTGGCTTTTCGCAATCCGGTAGGCCGCGTACAGCGAGCCGAGCAGCCCCAGCCCGATCAGCAGATACTGGAGCAGCTGGATCGTCCCCAGGCTCAACAGCGCTGGGGAACCCGCAGGGGCGGCCTGGCCGAACAACGGCAGCGCCGTGAAGAGCACCGCCTTGCCCTCGGCGAACAGGTGGAACAGGTTATGCGCGACATGCCCGGCTACATCGAGCGGGATGATCGCATAGCCGAACTTCGTGATGTTCGTGGCCAGTGACTCGCCGTTGAGACGCCTGGCGACGAGCGCTGCCCCCGCCAGCAGCGCCACGGGAATAGCCATGGCAATCAGGAAGGTGATCGTAAATGTCACCGCGTAATTGGTCGTGCCGGTGGCGCGCTCCAGCCAGGCCAGCATACCCTTCCAGACCTCCAGCATCGTGATGTTCTGGACGAACACAATGCCCATGATCACCACCGCCAGGAAGGCCTCCTCCAGCCGCGGCTTGCGGATGAACCACAGCTCCTTGGTCGGCGGGCGCACAGTCAGGGTGATCGAGCCGTTCGGGCAGGTCTTGATGCACGAGGCGCACAGGTTGCAGTTCGCGTTGCTCTCCATCATGCGTGGAAACTCAAACAGCGGGCAGCCCGGTCCTTTGTCGTTCCCATTGAAGCACGCCGCGCGGCTCTTGCACGTCGCGCAGACGTCCGGAGTTGCGCGCAGCGCGATCATTCCGGTGCGGGCGTAGTTGCCCGAGAGGCCGCCCAGGAAGCACAGGTAGCGGCACCAGGTGCGGCGCTGGAAGAACGCGCCCGCGGCCACCCCGCCGGTCGTGAGCAGCAGCAAGAGCACGCCCGATCCCACCGGCGACTCGACGATGCCCCAGACGTGGTCGCTCCAGGTGATCAGGATAAAGGTCGCGTCGATGATCCAGATACCATACTGCTTGAGGAATGTCGGCACCGGGCGGTGGTTGCCGACAAACTTCTGCACCAGATCGCTAATGGTGGCAAAGGGGCAGATCGCGCACCAGAAGCGGCCCAGAAACAGAAAGATGATCGGGATGAGCGGCCACCAGAGCACCCAGGTCAGGGCGGTGCCCAGGTTGTCGTGTGCGGCGCGCGGGCCGAGCATCAACTGGTAGATAATCAGCGTGAAGATGATCAGCGTCGGCCACTGGAAGACGGCCGGATACCAGCGGCTGCTGAGGAAGCGCCGGAGCAAGGGGATCTTCAAGAGATCGATGCTTTGATGCGTGGTCGGCCGTGCCGCGGCCGTGGTGTCGATGAGCTCAATACGCTCCATGAAAGGCGTCTCCTCGATCTACAATGTGCGTCGGATGCGGAGCATGTGCGTCAGTTCTCGGGATGGGAGGCCACCGCTCCACGTGTGCGTTTTACCGTCGTGGGGAAGCGTCGCTTGAGGACGCCTGCAGTCACGATAATCAGCGCATTGGCACCACCAAACGCCCCCAGGATGCGCCAGTCGCGCGCCGGCTCGGCGACCGTCACGGCAAAGCTGCCGGTGTGGTCGACCCCGGCATCGTTGAAGTGGACCTGCACCTGCCACGCGCCAGCTGAGTCGAAGTGCAGCACGCTGGTGTAGCTGCCGGCATCAGTCCCCGCTTCCATTTGGCTCATGATGGTGTGGATGTGTCCGGCACCAGTGGTGTGCCCATGGTCGTCGGGGGCGGCGTCGGAGTGCTGCGCGATGGCATTGTCGGCGTGCGTATTATTGTGATCCCTGTGGCCGCCGGCGACCGCACTGCCGTGCCCGCCAGCGCTCGCACCGTCATGGCCGCTCTCACCGTGACCATGCGCGTCGGAGCCGGCGCTCAGCACTGCGACCGCTGCCACTTGCACGGTCGCAGTGCTGAGTAGCTGGTCGCCAGCAGCGTGGAGGCGCACGAGCACCGTGTTCGGGCCAGCTTTCGGCAGCCCGTCCGGGAAGACGAGTTCGACGCTATACCCGTCAATGGTGGCGTGCAGGTCAGATTGTACGAGAGCCAGACGGGGACGACGGCCTGCAGCGGGCCGAGCATGTCGTAGAAGGTGCCAATCATCACCAGCAGGCCGACGGTGCCGGCGATGAGCAGATTGCGCCCCTGCCGGCGGATCTCGTCCACGCGGGCCTGGCGCTCGCGGTCAAGCGCGTCGACGTCGCTGCCGCGCTCGGCGGCCTCGTAGCCCACCTCGCGCACGGCTTGCTTCATCGCGCTGATGGTTACCACGCCAGGAATAGCGGTCACACGCGCGGTGCTCAGGCCGAGATTGACGACCGTGCTGGTCACGCCATCGAGATCGGTCAGCGCGCGCTCGACGTGCGCGACGCACGAGGCGCAGGTCATCCCGCGGATGTCCAGGGTCACTTCGGTCGTAGGAACCGTGTAGCCAACGTCGGCGACGGCGGCGGCCAGTGCGGGAATACGCGCGCGCCGGGTCATAGGTGAGGTTGGCCTTGCCCATTGCCAGGTTGACGACGACATTGGACGCGCCGGGTACCTCGGTCAGCGCGCGCTCGACGTGCGCCACACACGAGGCGCAGGTCATGCCCTGGATGGGCAGGGTGAGCGATTTCATATTGACAGTCATCATCGTTCCTTTCGGACGGCAGGTGCGGAAAAGGCGGCTACTCCTCCGGGCGCTGATTGGTCCGCTCCTCGTCATCTCGTGTGCCATGGCCGCCCTGATCACCGTGCCCACCGTGCATGCCGCGCATCATCAAGAGATGCATCAGCGGGCACAGCAACACGAACGCAAAGGGCAGCACGCCCAGGACGTGCGCGGTGTGGTCGACGAGCAGGTAGATGAGCGCCGCGGTCAGGACGGCCGCCAGCGCCGCACCCTGCGGCGTGTGGAGGACGGCGGCCAGGCCGCGTGGTGGCGTTTGCTGATGATGCATGGGATGCTCCTTGTGTAGCGAGGGCAAGCAGGCGCCGACCGCCTGTACTTTAGCCTGTATCGTTAGATAGAGCATCCCATACGCTGCTGAGGCGCCGCTGAATCAGCCCTGAGGGGTTGCTGAAGGAGTGGGAAGCGTCGCAGATGACGGCGAAACGGTAGGAGCCGATGATGCGAGGCGGAGGATGTAGCCCGCGCCGCGGATGGTATGAATGAGCCGCGACTCGCCCGCGGCCTCCAGCTTCTGGCGCACTTGTTTGACGTAGACCTCGATGACATTCAGCGAGCCGCCAAAGTCGGCGCCCCAGATCCGGTCGCGGAGCAGCGCTTTTGAGAGGATCTGCTCGGCATGCAGCACAAACTCGTAGAGCAGGCGAAATTCCAGGCTCGTCAGCACGATCTGGCGCTGCCCACGGCAGACGGTGTGACCGGCGGCATCGATCACGAGGTCAGCATATGCGAGTCGCTGCGGCGGCGGTGGCCGCCGCCGCCGCAGGGCGCGCCCCGGGCCAGCACGACCTCGAAGGGCAGAGTCAGCGCTACGCAATCGTCCGCGCCGGAATCGAGCCAGCGCACCTGGTCAGAGGCTGTCGGGTCGGGCACGACCAGCAAGACCGGCACCTGCTCGGCGGTGGCGTGCAGCCGCTGCAGCAGATGCACCCCCTCCATGTCGGCCCGCGCGCGATCCAGGACGACCAGGTCCGGCGGATGCGTGCGGACGGCCGCAAGCCCCACGTCGCTCGAGCCAGCGACATCAACCACATATCCCGCGGCGGCAAAATCGCGCCCGAGGGTCTGTGCCACGGGCAGGGTATCATCGATCACCAGGATGCGTTGCATGATCCGAATCCTCGCAGCGAGCTCCGGTCCCCACGTGCCGCTAGGACTGCGCCTGGTATTGGGCGACGGTCATAACGTTGACGGTCTCACCCGGCGTGAGGCATGGGGTCAGGCTCATCTTGTGATGGTGCTGGACGACGATCGTTGTTCCGCCCAGGTCGAGCTCATTCAGGCAGTGCGACACGCCCTCGCCGTCTGCCGCACAGTTTTCGTCGGTACGAACAGTTGCATGCGTCGCGCCATCGGGGTACTGGCCACGCACCAGCGTGGTCATCAGCGGGCCGGTCTCGCCGCTGATCCCCGGCACTGTCTCGCCCAAACGTGCGACGACCAGGCTGCGCCCGGACGTTGCGCCATGATGATCCTGCTGGGTGATGTCGACAAGGTGCGGCGCGGTGGCCTGTTGCGCCGGCTGTGCTGTCCCGCGCGTGACGCCCACGACGATCCCCACCGCTATGACGGCGACGACGGCGATGGCGATGATCAGCGGTCGCGCGCTCGCGCCGCGGTTAGGATTGACTTTCCGACTCATGCTTCTACTCCTGTTGCCAATGGTTTGTGCGCTCTTGACAATCCATTTCGGTACGCTCGCGACAATGCGGGCGATGCGTTCGATGGTGTGGCTATGCCGATTGTGGTGGCCTGTCGACGCCTTCCATCGGGATGTGTGCGCGCCTGCGGCGTTGGAACGGCGTGGTGCGTTTGCGCACTGCCGCCGCGACGATAATCCCTGCGTTCACGGCCGCAAATCCACCCAATAGGGCCAGGCGCGGGCGTTGATCGACGATGCCGATCTTGAAGAGCACGGCGCGCGCTTGCCCCTGGATCGTGAAGGCGACAACCACCGTCCAGGTGCCTTCTTTGGCAAAGGACACCACGCCGCGATAGACCCCGACCTCCGCGCCCGCTTCCAGCCGCACCGGGACCGGGATGAGCCCTTGCCCTTCCGTGGCGCTGGCGCCAGGGGTGTGGACATGCTGATTGGGCGCACTGGAGCTATTCGGGTTGGTTGAGACAGCCCGCATGTAGGCGATCAGGGCAATGGAGACCTCCGCGGCCGCGACCGCGCGCCCGGCGGCATCCCGAATCGCCACCACAACCTCGTTGTCCCCAGGCGGCGCCGGTTAGGCGGTCATGGACAGCGTCACCGTGTAGTCGTCGACGAGTTGGGGCGGCCACACGCGCCGCTCCGCGCGCGCTGTTCCGATACTCGTGACGAGCAGCGCGATGGCGATCCAACGGATGCGGCCGAGCAGCGGGTGGATGAGCACGATCGAGCCCCTTTCGTCGCAGGCGGCGGTGCTGCGTCGCCACTGGTTCCATGATCGGCGACCAAGCTGAGGCTGCGCTGAGGCTCGGCTGAGGAAGACTTGAGGGATCGGCTAGTACTACAACGAGACTTTATGGTATCATCCCTCCCTGATGCGATAAGCGAGGGAGTGAATGAACCAATTGGAACTGACCACGGCGCCGGTGCTCGACCTGACACCCAACGATCTGGACGGCATCCTGGACGAACTG
>WNGB01009180.1_pt1 | contig 14826 bp, 19 predicted proteins | sample 5400681 | NCBI WGS metagenome assembly WNGB01 (sample SAMN13153367, study PRJNA577476) | soil metagenome | isolation source: 115 cm soil or saprolite under grassland replicate 2 | place: USA:California | collected 2016-06-15
TCGATGAGGAGCTCGCCAAGACGCATTCCCTGGAGCGGCTGGCCAACAAGCTCGAGGTGCTGCTCGACCGCCTGCGCCTTGAGCAACTCCCCGCCACCACCCGCGACGTGCTCCACTCCCTGCACCAGCTCGACCCCCGCGGGGAGACCTTCCGCTACAGCATGGTCAAGGCCGGCAAGGGCAAGTTCGATCCGGCGCGCCCAACCCAGGAGCACGTCGACATCGCCGCCCTGGCGGAGCGGTTCCGCGAGGCGTTCACGTTGCTCAGCGGCGGACTGCTCACCGTCCTGGACAACTACCGCGAGTACCAGGCTGAGCAGGCCCGCGGAGCATCCTCGGGCATATGACCAGCTCGACGCGGTCACCGGTTCAGTAGCGGCAGAGCTGGACCTGCGACACCCCGGGCAGGCTGCGCAGGCGCTCCCCCAGACGCGCCTTGTCCGCCGCGGAGATGCCTTCTCGGAAGGAGACGCCCAGGGAGCGCGGGTCGGTCGACGCCTGCCCGTAGGGGTAGGAAACGCCCTCGACCCTTGGAAGCCTCCTCATCTGATCCACCAGCGGGTCAGCGTACGAGTCGGTGATGGGGCGGTCCAGGTGCACGCGGAACTGCTGGTGGTGCACGCGGAACTGCTGGTGGGTGAGCAGGCGCTCGGTCAGGTAGCCGCCCTGGCAAGCGGCGTGGAACCGCAGCCACTCACGGGAAAATCCGCCGGCGAACAGCACCGTCACCACCACGCCCACCACCACGCCCGCGGTGACCAGGACCGTTGTCAGCTGTGGCCGGGACTGTGGATCGGCCAGCCCGGCGGCCAGCAGCAGCAGCGCAGCCGGCAGGTAGACCGCCAGACCCAACAACAGGCCCACCGGCACGACGGCGAACAGCAGCAGGGACGCGACCAGGCTGGCCCGTCGCAACGCCGCCCTGCCCCACGGTCCAGATGGCGAGCACCACCAGCGCATGCCCCCCGGAGATCCTGCGCCTGGTTGCCATCGCCTGAGCCTGCGGTGCCACAGTGCCTCCCGAGGGCGTCCCGGCACGGGGTCGCGCGCGGCGACCACCTTTCTATCCACAGCTTCCATAAGGTTCTGCCCACAGCCAGGGGCAGCTACCAAGCCCTGTCGTTCTCCTCAAGCTCGCTGGCCAGCTAGCTTCTGTAGAGGCCAACTAAAGTCTGTCGTCACAGTGGCGATCGGCTGCGCTCTGTGGCATTCCCATGGTGACATCATCGAACAAGCGTTCGATGCTTGGCAAGCACCGAGTGCTATGTCCGTGGGGTCCGGCCAGTGTGACTTCGGTCGATGGTTGGCCCCTTCCGGTCGATACTTGGCCCGCGAGGACAGGCGGTCGCATCGGTGATGAACGGGCGGCTGCTCCGGGGCGAGGACGAGCAGGCGCGTCAGCGGCGTGGCGGCGTCCCGTGTGCCAGGGAGCCGATGAGTTCAACCGCGCCGGCAGGTCCTACTGGTGACGATGCAAGCCCGAACTGCGAGAGGAGGGACCGTGCACGCGGCCCTTGTGAGCTTGACGATCGACCCACAGCAAGCGCCGGCGGCAGCGCAGGCGCTCATGAACGACATCCTGCCAAGGGTCCGCTCGGCCCCTGGCTTTGTCGCTGGCTACTGGCTTGAGCCGGCCGACGGCCAGGGGTTCTCGATCGTGATGTTCGAGACCGAGGAGCAGGCCCGCGCAGCGGCTCCGCCGGTCAGCAGTTGGACGGCGCCCGGGATCGCCATCACCGGCGTCGAGTTTCGGGGTGTGGCAGCGACCGCCTGAACACGCGAGGTCCTGCGACAGCTTTGGAGGCCGAACCAGAGCCGGGCCAACCATCGACCGGCAGGGGCCAACCATCGCTCGGGTCACAGCCAGCGAGGGGTCGGACGTTGCCGAGCAGGGTGTCGCGTTCAGCCTTGACCTGCTCGTAGTCGATCGACAGCTCGTTGATGACGTGGGCGTAGCACTCGAGGAGTGCTTGCCGTTCGGCCTGTTCGGCTCTGAGCCGGGCGAGCGACTCCTCAAGTTCCTGCACTCGCGGCTTGAGCTTCCGCGTCGAAGGAGGGTCGCCGCCGATGGCTTTGGCCTGGGCTTGGAATTGCTCGGCGAGGTCGCGGTGCTTGTGGGTCAGCAGCCATCGTTTCATCCCTGCCTCCGCGGCGAGTTGCACCACGGTCAGTTCGCCGGTCGACCGTAGCGGGATCCCGGCAAGCAGCCGGTCGGCTGCTGCCTGGATGGCCGCTGGGGATCGGGATCGGCGCTGCTCAACGGTCCTCCCGCTGGTCCGAGCGACCCGCAGGCTGGCCACCAGGGCGTGGTGGCCGATGCGGGCGGGTGTGGTCGTGCTCGTCGAGGATGACGCGGAGCCGCTCGAGTTCGTGGCGTTCCCGTTGGCGGCGGGGTTCGGGGCTGAGCGGGTCGGTGGCGAGTTCGGCGAGTTCGACAGCCTGGCTGCGGAGCTGGTCGACGTCCCGATCGGTGCGGGCGATGTTCTGGCAGCCGGGCTGGCAGTCGGTGAGGTCTGGGGTCCGGCGCGCGTCGGTGCCGGTGGGCTTCAGGCGGCACTTGGCCTTAGTGGGGTCGAATACGCAGGTCATGCCTTTGGCGGGATAGATCTGCAGGGTGGGGTTGGCGAGCAGGTCGGCTGCTTGGCGGCTGGATGTGAGCACGCGGCCGGCGAACTGCCGGTTGGCCTGGTGGATGCGGTCGCGGTAGGTGCGGGCGGCAGGCCCGCTGACGTGCTCGCCCGCAGCGAGCTGTTGCTCGGCGGCGGCGAACTGCTCCAGGCGCAGCAGCCAGGTCTCGAAGGCGTGGTCGTCGGGGAAGCCGGAGGCGTAGGTGCCTAATGGTGACGTCGGATATTCCAACTGTCTGAATGCCTCTGGCTCACTTCCCTCCGTCGTCCAGGACGACGCTGGCACGACCTGAGCGTCTCTGCTGAGGTGATTGACAGGCCCGACGACCCACGGTGATCGTTGCGTTCACCACCGCCTCAGGGGAGGACAAGGTGCTGTCCAAGCCCACGCGGTCATGCCGGGCCGCCTGGACGGCTTGACCCCGCGCCGAGTGCGGGGTGACCGTCGGGGAGCCGATCGCCAGGAGGTGCCATGCTCGAGCCCGTAGCATCCCCGACCGCCGACGAGCGGACGGTCACCGTCGTGGGCGAGGGGCTGGCCAGCGCGGTCCCCGACACGGCCCTGCTGCAGCTTGGCGTCGAGACGCGGGGTGTCAACCCCGGGGAGGCCCTGGAGGCGTGCAGCCGTGCGCTGGATGAGGTCATCGCCGCGGTGCGGGCGGCCGGGGTCCAGCCGCCCCGGCTGGCCACCGGCGAGCTCAGCGTCCACCCCGACTGGGAAGTGGTGGAGGGCCAGCAGCGTTCCGCCGGCTATCGCGCGGCCGCCCGGCTGACGGCCCGGCTGCCCGCGCCGGCGCGGGCCGGGCAGGTCGCCACGGCGGCGGTCACCGCGGGTGGCGAGGCCGCCCGGGTGCACGGGCTGATGCTGGTCGTGGGCGACCAGGCCGGCGTGCTGGCGGCCGCGCGGGAGGCGGCGTGGCGGGATGCTCGCGGTCGAGCCGAGCAGTATGCCGCGCTGGCGGGTGTGGGGCTCGGCCGGGTGGTGCGGATCGAGGAGCAGCCCGGCGCGCGACATGTGCAGCCGCTGGCACGGGGCTTTGCCGCTGCGGCCGCCGCCGGTCCGGCCGTGGAGGTGGGTGAGGCTGAGGTGCGGGCGAGGGTGGCTGTCACGTGGGCGCTGCTGGATGCGCCGCAGCCTGGTGCCGGTGAGCGCTCGTAGTCGTTGGAGGTGGGTTCACAAAGCGTCTGGTCGCCGAGTAGTGGCGACATCGGTATTGGAAGTAGCCGCCGAATGGGTCGGAGATGGATCAGGACAGACCCCAGATCGTGTTGGCGAGCTCGTCCAGGGTGGTGAACCGGTCGAGCTGCATGTCGGGTCGCAACATGTTGAAGTCGTGCAGCAGCGTGAAGGCGAGCATCTCCTGCGGCCAGTCGTCCCGGCGGTGGCCCCACCCGTAGGCGTCCAGGCAGGCCGCCAGCAGGCTGGTGTCGAGCCGGAAGGTGTGGAAGTGGAGCGCGACCAGGTCGTAGCGCGGATCGCCGGCGTAGGCGTCGGTGAAGTCGATGACGCCGGTGAGGGTGGCACTGGCGGGGTCGACGAAGACGTGCTCGTCATGCAGGTCGCCGTGCACGAACACCGGCGGCCGGCTCGAGTCGACGAGCGTGGCAGGGTCGGGCAGTCAGCCCTCGAGCTGGTCGCACAGGTGGGCGGGCAGCAGGCCCCAGCGGCGATGGTCGGCGGCCACCTGGCGGCGTCGCCGGTGCAGCAGGGCAAGGAAGCGATCCCACGACGACGCCAGCGGTCCGGGCGGGCTGGCTGGCGGCAGCGGCAGGCCATGGAGGCGGCGGAGCAGCTGGCCAAGCGAGCGGGCGATCGCGGCGCGCTGGGCCGGGTCGAGACGGGCGGCAAGCGTGGCGTAGCGCCGGCCGGGCAGCTGGGTGACGACCAGGAACGGTCACGGCCAGGCAGGGTGGTGGGGGAAGAGGTCGCCGGCGGCGACCAGCCGGGGCACGAGCAGGTCCTGGCCGGCGAGGACCTGGTAGGCGGCGTGCTCGGCGGCGTGGCTTTCGGGGCCGTGGTAGCGCTCGCCGAACAGCTTGACCACCAGCCGGGGCCGGCTGTCTGCAATCAGGGTCGGGTAGGTGCCCAGCGGGTCGGCGAGCTGGACGTGAGCGGGTTGGGGGATCCCGGCCAGCTCGAGCGCCGCCCGGGCCAGCGGCTCCCAGGTCGCAAGGGCCCCAAGCTGGCGGGCGTAGTCCTGGTCGGAGGCGATGGTTGGCGGCTCAATGCCTGGCATGGTCGCTTGACGCCGGAGCGGTTCGCCGGCTGACCTCGGCGGCGTAGGCGGTCCAGTCGCCGCCGGCGGCGCGCTGCCACTGGACGGCGACGGAGATGTGCAGGCCGAGCATGCGGGCCAGGATCACGGCGGGCAGTTGGGTGGCGAGGCTGAACAGCGCGGTGGAGCGGTCCTGGCGGGGGCTGAGGCCGATGCGCTGCAGGCGCTGGCCGAGCCGGTCGTCGCCGATCGGCTGCCCGGGACGGCCGCCGGGAAACAGCCACGGCGTGGCGTTCGGGGCGCCGAGGGCGGCTTGGCCCCGCCGCGTGGCGACCAGCTCCAAGACGAGGCTGGCCAGCGGCTCGGGGAGCACGATCGGGGCCGTGCCGAGCAGCAGCTCGACGTGGTCGCCATCGGCGTGGACATCCTCGACAGAAAGCTGGCTGATGGTGGCGAGGCGCTGGGCGTAGAGGACCAGCAGCAGCCCGGCCACCCGGTCGGAGGTCTTCAGGCTGGCGTCGTGCAGCAGCCGCCGCGCGTCGGCCCAGCGCTTCTCGGTGTCCAGCGGGCCGCGGGGCCCCTCCCAGCGGTGGGTGCCGAAGGCCAGCTTGCTGGCGTGGCGGTGCTGGACGGCCCAGCGCACAAAATGGCCGGTCTCGTCGCGGTAGCTGGCCTGCGGGTCGGCGGCCCAGCGGTCCAGGTCGGCCTGGGTGCAGGTCGCCAGGGTGCGCCCCTGGCGGCGCAGCCAGCCCAGGAAGTTCGCCGCCGCGGTGACATGGCAGCACACGTTCAGCGCCTGCAGGTGGGTGGCGTGCGTCCCGCCCCGGCGGGCCAGACGCTGCCGGAGCCGGCGCAAGTGGTGCCACACGGCGTAGCCGTGCAGCACCCGCCGTTCCGCCGGGTCCACCGCGGCGTCGATGGCCTTGGCGATCCAGCGCTCGAGCTTGACCAGCCGCTCGTCGCGCTCGGGCAGGGCCCCGGTGGCGACCAGAACGCTGCGGAGACGCTCGAGCGTCTTGCCCGCCGGTAGCTCGTCGAGGGCCTCGTGCGTGAGGCAACCCTGGCCGCGGCTGATCTCAGCCAGGATCATGCGAACCGCTCGGCTCGACAGCCAGGTCAGGGCGGTGTGGGGGCGCTGGATGCCGGCCAGGGCCTGCTGCAGCGGCGCAAGGTCGGGCCGGACCCGGCCGTCGTTGTCGCCCAGCAGCTCGCGGACTTGCTGGTCGAGGACGCAGCGCTGGCAGGGACGCGGGCTGAGCTGCCAGGTCGCCTGGCAGGTCGGGCAGCGAGCCCAGAACGCAGGGTCGGGGTTGACGCACCTGGCGCACAGCGGCGCTGCGCGAGTGCCGCCGCGCACCGGGTTGACGGTGCCGCAGCCGCTGCAGCGCGCCACCACTGCTGGCAGCCAAGGCACCACGGCTGGCTGGTGGCGCGGGACAGCTCACAGACCCCTGTGCGGCCGCAGATCGCGCAGGTCATGGTTGTCCGTGGGCGGCAGCCGCTGCAGCGCGGCCCTGAAGCGGTCCGGACCGCGACCATGCGGCGGCGCCCGCAGCCGGCGCAGGCCTCCAGGTTGACCGGGTCGCTGACCAGGCAGTTGGGGCACAGCGGCCCGCCAGCAGCGTCCCGGGCGGCGGGTTCACGGACCGCGCCGCAGCGGCTGCACACCACCGCCTTGGCGCGGGCAAAGCACGCCCGGCAGACCCGCTGGCCCTCCAGCCGCTTCGACAGCGCCAGCACGCGATGGCAGCACGGGCAGGCCGGCCGGGCGACCACCGTGGCGCCGGCGACGACGAGCTCGTCGACGAACCGCAGCACCGCCGGCGCCGCCGCCAGGTGCCCCCTGCCGGTCAGCAGCTCGGGATGCTGCAGCACCGCCCAGGCCAGGCGGTGCTGGCCCGCCGGGCGCGCCGTGGCCCGCCGCACGGCCGCCAGCACCGTCTCCCGGTCCAGCGCCGGGTCCAGGCCGCTGACGAGCTCGGCAAGCCGCTCGAGCGTGTCGCGGTGGGTGTCTGGGCAGTGCGCGCACCGCGGCCGGCCATGGCGGTCTCGGCTGACGACTCGCCGCTGCTCGCCGCAGCCCGCGCAGCGCTCGTGCTGGTCGAGGCAGCCGGAGCAGCCCCAGCTCCCACCACGGCGGGAGCACGGGTAGCGCACCTCCCGGTCGCACTGGGCGCAGCGGGGCGCGGCGATGTCTTTGGCGCCGGCCTCGCGCAGCGCCAGCAGCAGCCGGGCGACGGCAAACGCCGCCGGCGGGCGGCCGGTGCGCAACACCTCCGGATGCTGGCGCAGCGCCTGCGCGAGGCGCCGACGGCCGGCCCTGCGGCCGCCAACCCTGGTGACGACCTGGCGGATCTGCTCGGCGTCCAGGTGCTGCTCGACCCGCCCCACCAGCCGCACGACCACGCCGACCGGGTCGGTGACCGCGGCATCGTCCAGCACAGCGGTCATCGTTCGGCACGGCCGATCCGGGCCCGCTTGGGGCGCAGGTCACCGACGCCGGCCCCGGCACCAGCAGCCCTGGCCTTCCTGGTCGTGCCGGCCCCGGCAGCCGGGACCGGCTCGATGAGGTCGGCCATCGTGCAGTCCAGGATGTCCAGCAGCGCCATCAGGATCTTCAGGCTCAGCCGCTCGGGCCGCTCGACCACCAGCCGGTAGACCTGGCTGGACGACAGCCGGATGCCACGTTCGGCCAGCGGGACCAGCAGGTCGGTGGTGGCGAACATGCCCCGAGTGGCCATCACCTGGCGCAGGTGCCAGCGGTAGTCGAGCTTGGCCGCCATCAACGATCCCTCCCTCCAGGCTGCGCCGCGTGGCCGGCCTCCAGCGCGGGCGCCAGGGCCTTGCGCAGCGCGGCATTCATGAAGTCGCTGCTCACATGCGTATACACCGCCGTTGAGCTGTCCGCCTCGTGGCCGACCTGGACCTGGAGGAAGCGCCGGTCCACGCCGTCCTCGGTGAGGTGGCTCACATGGCTGTGCCGCAGCGAGTGGGGCGTCAAGGCCTTTGGGAGCCCGAGGGCGTCGCGGTAGGCCACGAACCGGGCGTTGATCTCCGCGGGCTTGATCCGCCCGCCCCGTTCGGTCACCCACAGCGCCGGGTGATCCGGGCAGCCAAACCGCGGCCGGATGTTCTCGACGTAGTCTCGGACCGCCTCCACCGCCCAGCCCATCACCGAGGCGACGTTGCGCCGCCGGGGTGGCTGGCCGCGCTTGGCCTTCCCATACCGAACCTGGAGCATGCCGAAGGGCCCGAACTCCGGCGCCGCCGGGTTGCGGCCGAAGTCGACCAGGTCCAGCTTGGCCGTCTCGGTGCGGCGCAGCCCCCACCCGTAGATGACCTTGAACACGGTGGCGTCCCGGTAGGCGGCCAGCGCGCCCTTCCGCTTGGCCTGCACGGCGCGGTCCACCTGGTCGTCGGCGTAGTCCAGGAACCGCTGCAGCTCCTCACGGCTGAAGGGTCGCGCCTCCGGGCTGCCCTCGTAGTCGTTGAGGTGCGCGATCGTGTTCCACTCGTGCACGATCGGCACCGGATGGGTCCCGAACGCCGCCTCACACGCCACCGCCCAGCCGTAGCGGCCGTCGGTGAGGTAGTCGCTGAACAGCCGCAGGTCGGTCTGGTAGCCGCGGATCGTCGACGGCGCCAGCTGCTGCTCGGCCATCAGCGACAGCGACCACTCATCCACATGCGCCGGCCCCCACTGCCACGGGTACTCGCCCGCGAACGCCAGGAACCGGCGCACCAGCCGCTCCCTGGGCTCGATCGTGGCCTGCTGCAGCCCGCGGGCGGCCTGCTGCGCCCGCCAGCCCCGCAGCATCGCCTCGACCATCGCATCCTCGGGGTGCAACTGCACCACGCCGGAGACCAACTCCAGATGCGCCGCGCCCGCCAGATCCCCCCGTCCCATCCGCCCTCCAACCCAAACAACGGCGACCGTTTGAAGGCGGGATCTTGCATCTAGCGGGATCGTCGTGCAAGCGGTGCAGGTCAAGCGGCATGGACGATCGGATGGCCGGACCCATCCCGGAGACGCCCTCAGCAGGCGACCTGCAGGCTCTCGCCCGTCTGCTGCAATTCCCGAGGGTTCTTGTAGCCGAGGGTGATCTGGACCTGCACGTGGCCGTATTGGATCGCGCCAGCGATCAGACCGCGCGGCCGTCGGACGATGAACCAGGCCAGTGTCCGGCGCAGCCGGGACGGCACCAGCGCTCGACCATCGTTGTCGGGTGGGATCAGCTCGGCTCGGCTGGTGCGGGCGCAGTAGTCGTTCACCCAGGTCACGAAGCGGGCGATGTCGTCGGTGATGAGCGGGGTGGTGCGGGCCTTGCCGCGCCGCTCGCCGGTGATCCCAGCCCTGTGGCCGACCAGCAGGGTGGTTGGGAACAGCAGCGGGTCGTCGTGCAGCCGTTCCAGGACGGCGACCGCGCGGGCGGCGGGTTCGACGACCACCCATGGGTCGGTGCGTGGCTGGCCCTCGGCGAGCTTGCTGCCGGACTGGTCGACGACGCCCTTCCACTGGCGGCCGCCGAGCAACCACAGTCCGGTGGCCTGGTCGAAGCGCACGCAGCCGCGCCGCAGGGTGAGCGCCTCGCCGGGTCGCATGCCCGACAGGTAGGCGATGATCACATAGCAGGCGGTGGCCAGGTGCCGGGCGAGCGGGGCGGCCTCGTGGTAGGCGATCGGCCGGTCTCGCCACGGGGCGTCGTCGAGTCGGGCGAGGATGGGTGACTGCAGGTAGGCCGCGTCGGCGATCGGCAGGCCGCTCGCCTCCACGATCTGCCGCACCGGCGGCTGCATGATGGAGGTGGCCCAGCAGTTCAGTAGGCGTGCCAGGTGCCCCCAGTCGATCACCCGGCGGCCATCGGTGAGTGTCTTGCCGGGCAGCAGCGTGCCAGTGGCCCGCAGCCTCTCCAGTAGGGCACGCAGATCGCGCTGCAGGTCGCCCCGGCCCCGGTTCGGTGCGGGCGATTCCCTGCGGCCGCGGGCCCGGTCGGACCGCCGCGCAAGCATGGCGTGCTCGTGGTGGGCGGCAAGGATGTCGTCGGCGAACACCTCGACGAAGCGCAGTGCCCAGCACAGCAGCCGGTCCATCGTGTCGGGGTGGATGCGGGGCGTGCGGTTCTCCAAACCGTGCCGTCGGCGGCCGAGGATGGCCGCGCAGTCGTCACCCTGCCATGGGGGCGCGGCGGGCAGCCGGTCTGCGGGAGGCAGGAACTCACGGTAGGACCACAGCCGGCGGACTTCGTTGATGCGGCCGGCGCGGACCGGGGCGGTTGTCGGCGCGACGAGCAGGTCGGCGAGGTAGGCGTCGAGGTCCCGGGCGGTCACGTTGCACAGCCGGTCGATGCCGCAGGCGGCCAGCCAATGCAGGAACGCCGCGAGGGCCTGGAAGTTGTGCGCGATGGTGAGGACTCCCAGGCGCGATCGGACCTGGCCTCGCAGGACTGGTGGTGTGGGGTGGTTGAGCTGCTGCCAGACGTAGTGCTTGGCGGCCTGCTGGAACGGCTCTGGCACGCCGGCGAGGTTGAGGCTCTTGCCGGTCGCGTGGTCCTCGAAGATCGCCGGGGTCAGCCACCAGCGGCCATCGGTGAATCGTGACAGGCCGGCCGGGTCAGTGCCCGGTCGGAGCGGCCGGTTGGCCAGCACGGGCGTGGCCGGTCCGGGTTGCTGGTGCTCGACGTCGGCGGGAGCGACGCTCAGCGAGGCGTGCCTGCGGGGCATCGTCAGGCCCAGTCCAGCGCTCGGGCGAGGAACCGGTTGACCAGTTGCCGGTCGGCCTCGGGTTGCCGTTGCTCTAGCGACCGCCACGGCCAGCACCGCGCCCAGCGCATGCCGCCGGCCGCGTCGGCATCTGGGGTCGGCGAGTTGGGCGAGGTCGTCGAGCAGGCTACGGCACTGGTCGGGTGCCAGCGTGAGGGGGGCATCCAGTCGCTTGGCGGCTGCGGGAATGGGAGATGATGTGGGGGCAGGCACGGCGGTCCCGAGTGGTCCTGGGCTTCGACACCCACATGATCGCTGGGAGTCGTGCCTGCTCCACATCCATCCAGCCCATTCACCCGACCGTCACCAGCCAGACAAGCCCGCACTTTGCCGAGGCCCTGCGCCGCACACCCTGCGACACACCGCGGCGATGAACCTACTCCACGCCGGCGTCGACATCACCGTCATCGCGCTGTGGCTCGGCCACGAAAGCCCGAACACGACCCGCGTCTACCTGCACGCGGACATGGCCCTCAAAGAACAAGCCATCGCCCGAACCGCCCCGCCCAACACCGACCCCGGCCGCTACCAGGCCGGCGACGAACTCCTCGCCTTCCTCGACCAACTCTGATCACGACCCAACGCAGTCGTTATGCCGCGCCCAAACGCTGAACACCCACCGAGCCAAACGGCGGCTTCACCGGGCGCGGCATAACCGCACGCTCGTCATAAGGCCCGTGCTCGGTGGGGGTGCAGCGCCAGTACTCGGGGACGCTGGGCAAGAGGGCCAACTGCCAGCTGGGGGTGTCGGTCGACGCGGTCACCGAGCAGGCCTCCTGCCCACTGGACTGGCGACTGTTCCTCCCAGACCGCTGGGACGAGCCCGCGATGGCCAGCCGGCGCGCCGCCTGCCACCTGCCCGAGCAGGTGCACCATCGGCCCAAGTGGCAACTGGTGTTGGACATGCTGGATGAGCTTGCTGGCTGGGAGCTACATCCGCCGGTGCTGCTGGCCGACTGCGGCTATGGGGAGGTCGGGGAGTTCCGCGGCGGGCTGGACGCCCGAGGGGTCCCTACGTGGTGGAGGTCCGCTCCGACACCAGCGCCTACCCCGAGCACGTGCACCCGGTCGCTGCACCGCATTCGGGCAAGGGCCGCCGTCCCCGGCCGCGCTATCACGACACCCCATCCTCACTGAAGGATCTTGCCCTGGCCGCCGGGCAGCAGGCCTGCGTGGACTTGATCTGGCGGCGTGGCAGCAAGGGCTTGCAACGCGGCCGCTTCCTGGCGCTGCGGGTGCGCCCGGCCGGGGTCACCCCACGCCGGCTGGCGCGGCAGGCCGGCGGCGAGCTGCCGGTGCGTTGGCTGCTGGTCGAATGGCCCCAGGGCAAGCGCGAGCCGACCAAGTATTGGCTGGCCAGCCTGCCCGCGGCCACCCCACTGGTGGAACTGGTCGGTCTGGCCAGGTCGCGTTGGCGAGTGGAGCAGGATTACCGCGAGCTCAAGGGAGGCCTTGGGCTGGATCACTTTGAAGGCCGCGGCTGGGTGGGCTGGCACCACCACATGACCCTGGTCTCGGTCGCGCACGGCTTTTTGACCCTGGAGCGGCTGCGACGCCCAAAACCGGCGGCGTCGGCCTAACCCTGTGGCAGCTGCTCGGCGAGCTGCAGGTCCTGCTCGCCTGTTGGGCCGGCGCCTGTCCGCTGTGCCAGCGTCCCGCACCATGGTGGCTACGCCGAACGGGACCACCACGCGCACCAACATGACAGAGTCCTATTAACAGGCTGTTGCGGAAACCCGGGTCCGCGTGGTTGGGTGCGGTGTGCGACCATGCGGCATCCAGCAGTCGGGGAGGTGCCGTGGGCCAAGACGACCTGCCGCCAGCGGATATGGCCGCGCTCCGTGAGGCCGTGCTTGGCTTCTACGAGGAGTCGGTCGGGCGGCTGGTTGCGCAGGCGCAGCGGCGTGGCCGAGCGCCGCGGCGCCTGCACCCCTTGACGCTTGTTGTGCTGCTGCCATGGCTGTGGCTGGTCGGCGTGGTGCGGATGGCCGTGACCCGTCGAGAGCCGCAGGTCGCGGTGCGCCAGCAGCGGGCGGTCAGCCTGTACCGGCAGCTCAGCGGCAAGGACCCGGTTGTGGCCCGGGCGGAGCTGGGGCGGATCTACCAGCAGCTGCTGGCGATCGACCAGCGCGTCAAACCCTCCAGCGCCCAGTGGGCAACGGCAGACGCGACCCGCCGGGCGGAGCTTGTGGCCGCGGCCGGTGCGCTGCTGGCCTACCACCTGGGTGGCCGGCAGACCGATGATGCGCTGCTTGGCGAGATCCAGGCTGCCTGGGTGGAGTACGAGGCCCTTGGGGAGCAGCGCATGGACCAGAGGCTTGGGCAGGCCCGGCGTGGCGAGCGTGCGGTGCGGGCGGAGAGCAGCCGCCAGGAGCGGGCGGCGATGGACCGCTACGTTGCGGGGTGGCGTGCCTGGTTTGACCGGCACGTCCAACAGGACGGCTCGCCGGATCATGACCACTGACCAAGGAGTGTGGCCGGGAGGGTCGAGCCGATGATCGAGGGGTGGTCGCCAGCTGGTGGCTGGGAGTCCTACGAGGCGTGGAAGCGCTGGTTCCTGCGGGAGTGGGGCCGCGTCGACCCGCCGCCGCCACAGCGACCCTCGGTCCGGTTGTTCGGGGTGTACCGGGTGTTCTCCACACCCGAGGGCATCCAGACCGAGGTGGAGGTCGCCACGGCCGACCCGGCTGCTGTGGCCGCTGCGGAGCGGGAGGTTCGTTGGCGGGCGCGGGCGCACCTGGTCAAGCTGCAGGAGTACCTCGCCCGTGATCCCAACCCTGTGGTGTACCTGCAGGTCAACTTCGAGGCCAGTCCTGGCCGTCGGCCGAGCGTGGGGCATGGCGATATGGCCGCGCCGCCAACGGCGCCGCGGCGGTCGGTGGGTGAGCTGGTCGCCGCGGCGTTGGAGGACCTGGGCGGGTGAGCCGGTTGCCGGGCGTTCTCGCAGGATCACTTCGGCTGCCGGTTGACTCGTACCAGCCTGTTGCACAAAGGCCCGATGCTGATGGGCTGGCTGTGGCTGTCCTGGGTGGGTGGAACGATCGAGTTGCTTTGTGTGTGGTTGGCCGCTTTGGTTCCAGCCGATGCGCCGGAGGGCCAAGGAGGGGTGGCCTATGGGCACCTGGGGGCCTGGGAACTTCGATGGCGATGGCGCCGTTGACTACTTGAGCGAGGTCATCGACGGCTTCATCGAGACCGTCGAGCAGTTGTTCGCGCTGGGACGTGCGAGTCTGGACGACCAGGGTGAAGACAGGCTGATGCCGACGGTGGAGATGATCAGCGTGCTGTGCGACTGGTGCCGTGGCGAGCCGCCCGCCATTCGGGTGGTCGCCCCGCCGCGCCCCGGGGTGGTCCGGCAGTGGAAGCGGCGGTACTTGGAGATCTACGACGAGGAGATCGACGGTCTGCTGCTGCCGGGGAAAGAGCACTTCGGCCCCGAGCGCCGTGCTCATATCGTCCGGACCTTCGACAGGCTTGAGTTGCTGGCGACGGAAGGTTGGGAGGAACGCCCGGCGACATCGAGTTAGGGCCTGAGACAGAATTACGCGGCTGTTGTGCGTGTCCATTGGACCGGTGATGGTGTAGTTCCACTCACCATGCCACTCATGCCGGGTGAGCGGGACGGCGCCCAACTCAGCGTCGCTGACCTTGATCCCGGTCGGGTACACGCCCCGGTCAAGCTCGGCGCGGACCCGTAGGCCCGTGCGGGTCGTGGTCGCGCCGATCAGGTCGACGATCACCTCGTGGGAGACCAGCGGGCGGCCCCGCCAGTTCATCGAGATCTGCGAGAACAGGCGGTGCTCGATCCGGTTCCACTTGGAGGTGCCCGGCGGGAAGTGGCACACGGTGACCGCCAGGCCGGTCTCGGCGGCCAGCTTGCCGAGCTCGACCTTCCACAGCCGGCTGCGGTAGCCGTTGGACCCGCCGGCATCGGCGGTGACCAGCAGTCGGGTGGCATCCGGGTAGGCCACCTTGCCGACCATCTGCCACCAGCGGCGGATGGTGGCGACCGCGAACGCGGCGGTGTCGTGGTCGTCGCCCACGCTCACCCAACCCTGGTCAGCGCCGAGGTCGTAAATGCCGTAGGGGATCGCCTTGCCGACCTGGGGGTCGGGGAAGTCGTGCACGTCCACCCGCACAGGGGTGCCTTTGGGCTGCCACTCCCGACCCTTGTTCGAAAGGTTGCCGACCACCTCTTTCTTCTTGGTGTCCACGCTGATCAC
>WNGB01008280.1_pt1 | contig 14824 bp, 15 predicted proteins | sample 5400681 | NCBI WGS metagenome assembly WNGB01 (sample SAMN13153367, study PRJNA577476) | soil metagenome | isolation source: 115 cm soil or saprolite under grassland replicate 2 | place: USA:California | collected 2016-06-15
TCACGTCGAGCAGCCGATCCGTTCCGCGTCCGAGGCGAGCACGCGATGAAGCCCGGCGAGATCCTGCTCGGAGACGGCGCCATCGTCCTGAACCGCGGCCGGCGCACCGTCGAGATCGACGTGGAGAACACCTCGGACCATGCGATCTTCGTCAGCTCGCACTTCCCGTTCTTCGAGGTGAATCGCCGCCTCGTGTTCGACCGCGCGAAGGCCTGGGGCATGCACCTCGACCTGCCGGCCGGAGACTCCGAGCAGTGGCGGCAGGGAGAGGTCAAGCGCGTCCGGCTCGTCGCCTTCGGCGGCCGTGGCGTCATCGTCGGGTTCAACCGGCTCACCGAGGGTACGGCCAGCCCCGAGCGCCTCGGCGAGGGGCTCGAGCGCATGCGCCGCGCCGGGTACGGTCATCGCGAGGAGGCCCGCGGTGGCGCGTGAGATCAGCCGCGCGGAGTACGCCGCGCGCTACGGGCCGACGGCCGGCGACCGGATCCGGCTCGGCGACACGAACCTGCTCGCCAAGATCGAGCGCGACGAGTCGAGCTATGGCGACGAGCTCCTGCGCGGGTGGGGCAAGACGATGCGCGCCGGCATCATGATGAGCGATCGGGTGTCCGCGGCCAGCGAGCTCGACCTGATCATCACGAGCGTCGTCGTGATCGACCCGGTGCTTGGTGTCGTGAAGGCCAACATCGGGGTCAAGGACGGGCGCATCGTCGGCGTCGGCCGCGCCGGCAACCCCGACGTCGTCGACAATCCGGACCTGCTCGTCGGCTCCGCCACCGCGCCGATCTACGGCCTGGGATACATCGCGACGCCGGGCGGGATCGACACGCACGTGCACCTCGTCCAGCCGCGGCTGATCCCGGTGGCGCTCGCGGCCGGCATGACCACGCTCATCACCGGCGGCCTCAACGACAACCCCGCCTACAACCTCCGGCGCATGTTCGAGGCGTTCGAGCACTCGCCCGTGAACCTCGGGCTCCTCGGCCGCGCGGCGAGCACGGTGCCCGACCCGCTGCTTCGCCAGATCGAGTCCGGCGCGTGCGGGCTCAAGGTGCACGAGGACTATGCGGGGTATCCGAGCGTCATCGACCAGGCGCTCACCGTCGCCGACGCCCACGACATCCAGATCGCGATGCACACCGACGGGATCAACGAGTCGTGTGAGCTCCACGAGACGGTCGCCGCGATCGGCGGGCGCGCGATCCACGCCTACCACGTCGAGGGTATCGGTGGCGGGCACGCGCCCGACATTCTGGCCATCGCCGGCGTCGGCAACGTGATCGGCTCGTCGACGACGCCGACGATTCCCTACGGGCGCAACGTGGTCGCCGAGCACCACGCGATGATGTGGTCGGTGCACGGCATGAACCCGCGCGTGCCGAGCGACCGGCTGATGGTCGCCGACCGCATCCGCGAGGCGACCATGCGGGCCGAGAGCCTGCTGCACGAGCTCGGCGCGATCAGCATCATCAACTCCGACTCGCAGGGGATGGGACGCATCGGCGAGTCGATCCGCCGGACGTGGCAGCTCGCGCACCAGATGAAGACGATCCGGGGCGACGACGGCCCGCACGACAACGCGCGCATCCTCAAGTACCTCGCGAAGTACACGCTCAACCCCGCGCGAGCGCACGGCATCGATCGGTGGGTCGGATCGCTCGAGCCCGGCAAGATCGCCGACATCGTGCTGTGGCGACCGGAGTTCTTCGGAGTCAAGCCGGAGCTGGTGATCAAGGGCGGGTTCGCCGCCTGGGGCGCCCTCGGCGAGGGCAACGCATCGATCCCGCAGGCGCAGCCCACGCTCTACGCGGCGCACTGGGGAGGCAGCGGGCGGGCGGCCGCGAGCGTGTCCGCGAACTTCGTCTCGGCGGCCGCCGTGGCCGGCGATTTCGGACGCCACGTCCGCAGTCGACGCGTGCCGCTCGCCGTCGCCGGCACCCGGCGAGTCAGCAAGCGGCACATGCTCTACAACGACGCGAACCCGCGGATCGAGATCGATCCGCGGACGGTCGAGATCAGGATCGACGGCCAGCCGCTTCCGCCGCTACCGGACGACGACCTCCCGCTGAACCGCCGGTACTTCCTGATGTAATGGCGAAGCGGGGACTTGTACCAGGGCCGTGATCTTGCGCAGGCACACACCGATGCCGCCTTGATACGGGTGAGATACCAGGTCCCAGCCCGCGGCGCATCGCGGCGCCGTGGCCGAGCTTCCTTCACCACCGTTGTCGTAGGCGCCGCCGTAGCTGATGTCGGCCGTGAGGGTATAGAGATCCGAGGCCGACACGGTCACGAAACTGACGCAGATGGTGTCGCCTAGCCGTTGATACGTCCGTGGGCAGTCGAGGCCGGCAGCGAGCACCTGGACGTCCTCGAGCGCGCGCTGGTTGCGTGGCGACAGGCGGTTGAATGTCGAAAGGTGCTTGCAGAGGAAGATCCCTCGTATCTCCTCCCAGCCGGCTGGGCAGTGATTCCCCCTCGAGTCAGACCACGATGTGGGCGCGATATCGTCCACGACCGTGACCAGAGGGTTGCCGTTGTGCCCGTACGAGACGGGTGCGCCCAGGAGGACGACCAGGAACGCCAGACCGAGAGTCCTTGCCGATGAGGCCATGAGTCAACGATAGGCAGGAAGCGTGATGGTCGGCAAGCCTGTCACGGACGGTCATCGGCCGGGACGATCCGCCCGTTCTCCGCGACGACTCGCCCATCGTGGATGACCGCGAGCCGCGCGGGCTGGGTCCGATATGCCTCCTGCACCGACGGCGCCGCGACGACCACCAGGTCCGCCCGGCAGCCGACTTCCAGCCCGTAGTCCGCCCGGCGCATCAGCCGCGCGCCGTTCACGGTCGCCATGTCGTAGAGCGTCTCGATGTCCGCGCGCGTCGAGAACTGGGCGGCGTAGGCGAGCAGGAAGCCGACCTGCAGGGGGTCGCCGGTGCCGAAGACGGGGATGAACCCATCCTTGATGACGTCCTGGCCGTAGGCCACGTTGACGCCGGCGGCCAGCAGCTCCTTCACGCTGCCCGGCAAGCTCATGCGCGGCGGCGCGGCTCGCGGTCGCGCACGCCGCCGCGCATGAGCTTGCCGGGCAGCGTGACCACGCTCATGCGGGCGCGGGCGACGAGCCCGATCACGCGGGCGGCGTAGGCGTCGTCGTAGGCGGCGAGCGCGGTGACGTGGTCGGCCGCCACGCGGTCCGTCCATCCCTCACGCAACGCCTTCACGGCGTAGTAGTGCAGCGTCGTGGCGCCGGGGTCGTCGCTCTCGTCGACGTGCATCTGGATATCGCGGTCGAAGCGCCGGGCGAGATCGAAGACCAGGTCGGTATGGCGGCGCGCGTCCTCGTCGAGCCACTCCGCGAAGGGCATGCCGCCGACCACGTCGGCCCCGCGCTCCAGCGCGCGGGCCATCAGCTCGTCGGTGCCCGGGTCGGTGAAGATGCCCTCTTGCGGGAACGCGATCAGCTCGACGTGCGCGAGCCGCCGGCAGCGCTCGCGCGCGGCCAGCACGCCCTCCAGCGCGGTGAGCCCGACGATGGTATCGACGTCCACGTACGAGCGCACGAGCGTCACCCCGTGGCCGACCAGCCAGTGGATGACCTCCGTGGCGCGGGCGGCCACGTCCTCGACCGTGTAGTGGCGCTTGACCTCGCGCATGGCGGCGATCGAGTCCTCGAAGAAGTTGGTGGCGTTCTCGCGGGCGCGGTCGGCGGTGAGCGCCTTGTCCAGATGGATGTGCGGCTCGACGAAGGCCGGCGTGGTGAGATGACCGGCGGCGTCGATCTCGCGCGTGGCCGTGCCGCCGAGACGCGGCTCGATACGCTGCACGCGGCTCTCGGCGATCCCGATGTCGACGGGGTCGGGCCGGCCGCGCAACCGGGCGTGACGGACGATCAGATCCATGCTTGTCAGGTCCGGGTCCGAGGATCGAGCAGCGGGTAGACGAGATCGACCACGAGATTGATCGCGACGTACGCCACCGTGGTCACCAGCGTGAAGGCCATGATGGCCGGGTAGTCCTGGTTCTCGACGGCGGTCACCGCGTAGAGGCCGAGGCCGGGCCAGGAGAAGATCGTCTCGGTCACCACCACCCCGCCGATGAGCTGGCCCAGCTGGATGCCCAGCACGGTGACCACGGGGACCGACGCGTTACGGAACGCGTGCTTGAGCACGACGCGGGACTCGCCGAGCCCCTTGGCCCGGGCCGTGCGCAGGTAGTCCTCGTGCAGGATGTCGAGCATGGCCGCGCGGGTGACGCGCGTGATCATCGCCAGCGAGATCACCGACAGGATGGCCGCGGGCAGGATCAAGTGCCGGAGCGCGTCGCCGAACGCCGCCGGGTCACGCGCGAGCAGCGAGTCGATCAGCAGGAGCCCAGTCACGGGCGAGGGCGGCGTCAGCCCCACCCTGAGCCGCCCGCCCGCCGGGAGCAGGTCCAGCATCCGATAGAAGACCAGCACGGCCATGAGGCCGAGCCAGAAGATGGGCATCGAGCCGAGGAAGACCGAGCCGGGCGTGATGAGACGATCGAGCCAGCGGCCGGCTCGCACCGCCGACAGCACCCCGAGCGGGATCCCCACCACGGCGCTGATCACGATCGCAGCGAGGGCCAGCTCTGCGGAGGCGGGCCAGAAGGCCCGCAGATCCTGGATCACTGGCTTTCTGTTGACCAGCGAGCGGCCGAAGTCGCCCGTGAGCGCGTTGCGCATGTAGAGGAGATAGCGGACCCACGTCGGCCGGTCGAGCCCGAGGCGGACCCGCGCGTGCTCGATCATCTCCGGCGTGGCGTCGCCGCCGCCCGCGGCGATGAACGCGGGATCGCCGGGCAGGTACTGCGTCAGCCCGAAGACGGCGGCGGATATCGCCGCCAGCAGCACCACGAGCAGCGGCAGGCGCCGGAGAACCAGCGTCATCGGTCAGGCACGTATACGCAGCTGGCTGGTCGGGTCGAGGACGTCGCGAAGTCGCTCGCCGAGCACGTTGAACGCCAGGACCACCACGAAGATGGCGAGACCCGGGAACGTCGCGTACCACGGATAGTCGAGCAGGTACTTGCGGCCGATCGTCACCATCGCGCCCCACTCCGGCAGCGGCGGCTGCGCGCCGACGCCGAGGAACGACAGGGCGGCCAGGAGCAGGATGGCGAGGCTGACGTCGATCGTCGCCTTGACGAGCACGGGCGAGAAGCAGTTCGGCAGCAGGTGGCGGAGCAGGATCCGCCACTCGCGCTGACCGAGCGCGCGCGAGGCCAGCACGAACTCGCGCTGCCGCACGGCCAGCACCTGGGCCCGCATGAGGCGCGCGTACTGGGCCCACCAGGTGACGGCCAGCGCGAGCACGCAGTTGACGAGCCCCCGGCCCAGCACGGTCGTGAGCGCCAGCGCCCAGACGATCTGCGGGAAGGCCAGGAAGAACTCGGTGACGCGCATCAACGCCTCGTCAGTGCGCCGTCCGGAGGCGCCGATCACCAGGCCCGCCAGCGAGCCGACGACGAGCGACAGGCCGATCAGCGCGACGGCGGCGGCGAGGGTGGGGCGGGCGCCGTAGACCACGCGGGCCCACACGTCGCGTCCGTTCTCGTCCGTGCCGAGGGGATGGGACAGGCTCGGCGGCTTCAGGCGCTCCAGGTACGCGATGGCGTTCGGGTCGCGCTGCGTGAAGAGCTGCGGGACCAGCGTCATGGCCAGGGCGATGACCACGACGCCGGTCGCACCGACGACGAACGGGCCGCCGCGGAAGAAGGCGGGAATCAGCGCTCGCGGTACATGTCGTAGTAACGGAACGACACGCGGTCGCCGAGATACACGAAGCCCTTGACGTCCTTGCGGGCGACGAACTTGTCGACGATGCGGCCGTTCACCACCACCGCCGGGTCCTTCCACACGATCTCCGCCGCCTGGCGGTCGAGGGCCGTCTCGCGGTCGCGATCGGGCGTGGCCATCGCCTCGTCGACGATCCGGTCGTACTCCGGGTTCGCGTAGTACGTGAAGTTCCGCCCGCCCTTCGTGGGCGTCGCCTCCGAGTGATACATGTTGAAGAGGAAGTCCAGCGCCGTCGGGATGAACATCGGGCGGAAGTAGCCGAACAGGTGGATCGCCGTGTCCGGGTTCCTGTCGCGGCCCCAGTCCGTGGCCTTCTGGACGAGCGCCGGCCACGTGTCTTCGAAGAACTCGACCTTGATGTTCTGCTTGTTCAGCTCGGCCTGCATGAGCTCGAAGATGGCGCGCTTGTCCACGTCGCCCTTCTGGGACTGGAAGCGCAGCGTGAAGCCGCCGTTCGGAAGGCCCGCGTCGGCCAGGAGCTTCCTGGCCTTCGCCGGGTCGTACGGGTACGGGTTGTCCATCTTCCAGTCCTTGCCGAGGATCGGCGTGTAGAGCGGACCGGGGCTGGCCGCGTGGCCGGTGATGGCGTTGAAGGCCTCCTGGTTCCAGAGATGAGCGATGGCCTGCCGCACCCGGCGGTCCTTCGTCGGCCCGGCATTGGTGTTCAGGTAGGTCACCATGATGCTGGTGCCGAGCTTCTCGTAGACCGTGACGCTCTGGTTGCGCTTCAGTGCGGGCAGGGAGTCCTTCGTGATGTTCTCCGCCCAGTCGAGCTCGCCCTTCTCGATCATCAGGCGCTGCGTCTCGGGCTCGTAGATGTGCCGGAGATTGACGGTCGTGAACTTCCCGGCCGGCCACCCGCGCCAGTAGTGGGGGTTCTTCTTCGCCACCGAGATGATGTTGGGCTCCCACCGCTCGAGCACGTACGCCCCCGTGCCCGCGGTGTGCTCGCGGAGCCAGCCCTGGGCCTGGTCGCCCTTGTCCTGCTCCTTGAGCGCCTTCGGGCTCGCGATCAAGAGAAACCGCAGCCCGGGCAGGAACATGCTGTTGGGCCGCTCGAGATGGAAGACGACCGTGGTCGGCGACGGTGTCTCCACCCGCGTCAACGGCTTGATCCAGAGGTACGCGGCCTTCTTCAGGGCCTGGGCTCGCTCCACCGAGAGCTTGACCGCCGTCGAATCGAACGGCGTGCCGTCGCTGAACTTGACCCCCTCGCGCAGCTTGAAGGTGTAGGTCTTGCCGTCCCTCGACGCCGTCCACGAGACGGCCAGCACGGGCCGGAGCGACGCGACGTCGTCACCCAGATCCAGGAGCGACTCGTAGAAGTTGTTGCCCGTCCACCACAGGGTGTCGAGCGGACCGGCGTGAGGGTCGTAGGAGCTGAGCTGGGCGTACTTGCCGACGTTGAGGACGTTCTCCGTCTGGGCCTCCGCCGGAACGGCGCCGGCGATGGCGAGGACCAAGGCAGTGAGCACGATCAGTGACGTCATGGGTGGTCTTCCTCTCTGCGCTCGCGGAAATGCGGGATGATCTCGCGCCCGTACGTCTCGAGCGTCGAGAAGTGGAACTCGGGCTCGACGATCCCGATGTAGAGGCAGATGTGCGTCGCGCCCGCCGTCTCCAGCCGCGCGATCTTCTCCCGCACCTGCCCGGCGGTCCCGATGAGGGTCAGGCGCTCGGCCATGTCGTCGGTGACCGCTCGCGTGTGCGGAGCATCGGGGACGCCGTGCTCGAGATAATCGTAGTCCGCGACGCGCTCCATGCCCTCGACCAGCTCCGACGGTAACTCCTCGGGCCGGTAGTGCCGCAGCAGGTCCCTGACGTGGTTGGACACGGTGGCGGGAAATCCGCGCACCCGCGACAGCGCGCGCTCGCGGTCGGCCGAGATGTAGGTCGGCGCAGCGGCGACGACCTCGAAGCCGCCCAGCGTGCGGCCCGCCGCGCGGGCCGCTCGGCGGGCATGGCCGACCGCCCACTCGACGACACTCGGCGCCGCGAGCTGAAGGATCAGGCCGTCGGCCTCGGTGCCGGCCAGCTCGAGGACCCGGGGCCCGTAGGCCGCCAGCAGCACGGGAACCTGACGCGTGAGCCACGGCAGCTTGATCGGCGTGCCGTGCACCTCGGCCGTCTCTCCGCGGCAGAGCTGTCGCATCAGCCGGAGCGCGTCGCGGACCTCCGCGAGCTTCATCGGCGGCAACCCCAGCGTGCGCACGGCGCTGTCGCCCCGGCCGATCCCCAGCACGGCGCGCCCGTCGAAGAGCTGGCCCAGCGTCGCCACCATGCTGGCCACCGCCGTCGGATGGCGGGTCACCGGGTTGGACACGAGCGGCCCCACCCGCATGCGCGTCGTCGACATCGCGGCCGCCGTCAGGTACGGGCCCACCTCGTGCCAGATCAGGTGCGAGTCGCCGAACCACACGTGATCGAAGCCGACGTCCTCCGCCACCTTGATGCAGGCGAGCATGTGGGGCAGGGGAAAGTGGCCGGGGCGGAACATGAGCCCGAACGAGACCATGCGGCTCCCGGCTAGGCCGTTCGCGGCAGGTAGCGGCCGCGAGCCCGGGGCGCGACGATCTCGCCCTCGTCGTAGACGATCTCGCCACCGGCCACCGTCGTGGCGGCCCAGCCGTGGGCGACGTAGCCCTCGTACGGGCTGAAATCGATCGCGGAGTTGAGCACGGCGAGATCGACCTTCGTCTGCCGGTCGGGATCGACGATGACGAGGTCCGCGTCGGAGCCGACCTCGAGGGCTCCCTTGCGCGGGTAGAGGCCGAAGAGCCGCGCGGCGTTGGACGACGTCAGCGCGGCGACCTGCTGGAGCGAGAGACGCTGACGCCCGACGCCCTCGGTCAGCAGCACCGGCAGGATCATCGCGCTGCCCCCGGCGATGCCGGCGCGCGCCGTCCAGAGCTCGCTGCCCTTCACGGCTCGCGTGAACGGGCAGTGGTCCGAGCCCATGACGTCGATCGTTCCGTCGGTGAGGCGCTGCCAGAGCGCCTCGACGTGCCGCGCGCTGCGGAGCGGGGGATTCACCTTGCCCTGCACGCCGCGATCGGTGTCTTTGTCGAAAGCCAGATAGTGCGGGCACGTCTCCGTCGCGACTCTACCGTGCCCCCACGCCTTCTGCCGGAGGAACTCTGATCCCAGCCCCACGCCCATGTGGGGAACGAGCAGCTGCACGCCGGCCGCCTCGGCGAAGAGCGCCATGCGGCGGATCGCCTCCAGCTCGCCGAACTCGGGACGGGCGTCGGACCAGGCCGCCGTGTCCTGGCGCCCCGCGGCGATGAAGGGCTTCTGGTGCAGCTCGATCAGCTCCATGTTCTCGCAGTGCACGATGGCGATGCCGCCGGGGATTGCCGCCACCTGCTGGAACACCGAGAAGATCGCGTCGTCGCCCATCCCCTGGATACCGCTCGGCGAGATCTCGCGCCCCTTGTAGGCCATGAACGTCTTGAAGGCGCGCACGCCGAACTCGTGGGCCATGCGCGGGATCTCCTCGATCTGGGTCTCGCGGATGATGATCGCGTGAAAGGCCATGTCGACGAGCCCGCCGCCGACGGCCCGCTGCATGTCGGGCAGGACAGCCGCGTACGAGTCGCGCGTGATGACGAAGGGCAGCAGCGTGGTGACGCCGCCGGTGACCGCGTGTCGGCTCTCGGTGGCGCAGTCCGAGGCGAACGACTGGGCGCTGTTGCCGAGGTGCACGTGGGTGTCGATGAGGCCGGGCAGCACCGGTCGCCCGCCGGCGTCGAGCCTCCGGCGCGCCGTCACCGTCTCGCCCGGGGCCAGGACCGCGACGATCCTGCCGTCGCGGATGGCCAATCCGCAGTCGACGATGGCGTCGGGCTTCACGACCCGCGCCCCCTCGACGAAGAGATCGACGGTCACCGGGTCAGGCCGTGCCGCGGACGATGTCGCCGTACGCGTCGGGGCGCCGAAATCTAAAAAACCCCCAGAGGTCCCGCGTGTCATCGCAGACCTTCGGGTCGATGTCGGCGTAGAGGATCTCGTCTTCCTTGTCGCCGGCGCGCCCGATGACGGTGCCCTTGGGATCGATGAACACCGCGGAGCCGAAGTACGAGCGGTCGGCGGGGCCGCCGACGTCACGCCCGACTTTGTTGACGCCGCCGACGTAGAACATGTTGGCGATGGCGTGGCCGCGGAGCTCGACCTCCCACACCTCGCGGATCCCGTCGCGGTACGTCGCCGTGGGGACGACCACGAGGTGAGCGCCCTTGAGCCCGAGCTCTCGCGCCGCCTCCGGGAAGTGGCGGTCGTAGCAGATCAGGATCCCGAGCCGGACGCCCCAGGGCGTGTCGAAGACCGGGAAGCCCAGGTTCCCCGGCGTGAAGAAGAACCGCTCGTCGGCCGGTGTCTCGCCCGCCTTCACCGTGCGGAGGATCTGCGGGATCGACATCTTGCGGTACTTGCCCATGAGGCCGCCGTCCGGGCCGAGGACAGCGGCGGTGTTGTAGAGCGTGCCGTCGTCGTTCTCGTAGAGCGGGTAGACGATGACGGTCCCGGTTTCCCGCGCCACCCGGGCCAGCCGGTCCACCGCCGGGCCGGGGACGGGCTCCGCGGTCTCGAACCACTTCCGGTCGCGCGCGAAGCAGAAGTAAATGGTGGTGCACAGCTCCGGGAAGCAGATGATCTTGGCACCGTTGCCGGCGGCTTGCCGGGCCAGATCCTCGGCCTTCCGGACGTTGGTCTCCTTGGACTCGTGACCGCTGAACTGCACCAAGGCTGCCCGGACCATCGTCGTCGCCACCTCCCGAACGGGATGCGGCGATTTAAACACCGCACGACTGGATCAGGCAAGCGCGCGAGCTTTCGGATCCGGCCACGGCCTTGCCTCCGAAGGATCTTCCGCCGCGACCCGCGCGCCGGTACTCTCTCGATATGAACGGGCTAGGGCTCGGCCTCGATGGCCTGCGCCGCGATCTCGGCGAGGGGGCATGGGTGGCGTTGCTGGAAGACTTCATCGTGGACGACGTCGCGCTGATGGAGACGCTGCGCCAGACGCTGCCGCTGGGGCCGCAGACGATTCGGCTCGCCGGCCGAGAGGTGCTGAGTCCACGGCTCGTGAGCTGGCACGGAGATCCCGGAGCCTATTACCGATATTCGGGCCGCACGTTTGCGCCGAGGCCCTGGACCCCGGATCTCCTCGTGGTGAAGGACCGGGTCGGCACGGCCGTCGGGGTCAGCTTCAACTCCGTGCTCGCCAACTATTATCGTGACGGGCGAGACTCGATGGGGGAGCATGCCGACGACGAGCCGGAGCTCGGTCCCGAGCCGGACAACATCCTCATCGCCTCGGTGTCGCTGGGCGCCCGGCGGCGCTTCCTCTTGCGTCACAAGCGAAGCGGCGTCATTCAGGAGTTTGCGCTCGGCGCGGGAAACCTGCTCGTCATGGGCGGCACCACCCAGCGCCACTTCAAGCATCGCGTCCCACGAACGACGGCGCCCGCGGGCGCGCGGATGAACCTCACGTTTCGCGTTGTCGTCGGGCGGGGGCAACCGGCTCCGATCGCCTAGCAGGATGCGGAAAAACTCGCAGGCTGATCAAAAAGGTCCAGATGCGAGGCGGCGCCCGACAGCCGCACGCGAGGCGTACTGCCTGTACGTTGAGCGTGCGGCCGAGGGCGCCAACGAAGCAGATGGGCCTTTTTCATCAGCCTGCTAGGCGACGCGGCTGTCGGGCCCGGTATCGGCCGCGCCCGCTTCGGGGTCCGCGACCGGGCGGGTCAGGCGATTCTTCGTCTTCGTCTGGAGGTCCGTGAATTCCTGCTGGAGCGCCGTCAGCTGATCCTCCGTCAGCTCCTCGAGACGAACGAGACCGGTGCGAGCGCCCTTGACCCCGCGCAGGAGCTCATCGAGCTTCAGCTGGATCGCCTTGGCGTCTCGGTTCTGCGTGATCTGGATGAGGAAGACCATCAGGAACGTGACGACGGTCGTCGCCGTGTTGATGACGAGCTGCCACGTGTCCGAATACTCGTAGTAGGGGCCGAGCAGCGCCCACACGACGATGCTGAGCCCGGCGAGCCAGAAGGCCACGGGCGAGCCCAGCCAGTCGGACGTCTTCCTGGCGAAGTGTCGAAAGATCTCGGCGGCGGAGTTGCCCTCGGCACGGGGTGAGAGCGGCTTCATGCGCTGGAGAGGACTCGCGGCATACCTGCTGCGCCTCCACAGGGGGTGAGGGTGCAGCAGGTGTGCCATCGAGCATCCGCTGGCGTTCAGTAGGGCCGCGCGTGCCTGTAGCCGTAGCCGTAGCCGTAGACATACCGATGGCGCGCGTAGGGCCCATAGCCGTATACGGGGGCCGGCGCGTAGACCACCGGCGGCGGCGCATAGATCACGCGCGGTGCCGGCGCGTAGACGACGGGCGGAGGCGGCGGCGCATAGACGACAGGAGGCGGCGGCGTGTAGATGACGGGCGGAGCCGGTGGCTCCACGATCACGGGCGGGGGCGCCGCGACGGCCGCGTGCGAGAGAGCGTTGGCCCCCAGCAGGATCGTTCCCAGGGCCGCGAACGCGCCCAGCGCCAACGCGGCGTCGTTCGACGAGCCCGCCCAGACGATCCCCGGCAATAGCAGGATCGCGATCAGTCCGACCGCGGCCATGCGTTTCATGCTTGTCCTCCTTGGAGCCTGCCTGCTTGTTGCTTCTGGCGCTTAGACGCGGGGTCTGGTGGGATTCATTCACGGAGCCGAGCGACGGCGCTGGCGGTCAGACCGGCGGTCACGTCGGCCCGGCACGTTGCTCACGTTCGATCCGCGCCTCGACCTCACGGAGCTGCTCGCGCAGCCGCGCGGCCTTCCGGCTCGCGCGCTCGATCGTACGCGCACGCTGGGCGGCGGCGGCCTCGAGCTTCACGGCCTGGCGGCGCTGGGCCTGCGCCTCGCGTCGCGCCGTCTCGCGCTGCGTGCGCTCCGCGCTTTCGAGGCGCTGTCGCTCTCGCGCCGCTCGCGTCTCCTCGCGCCGGCCGTCCGGTTTCACGAGCCTGAGATGGCGTGCCGGCATCGTCCCCAGCACCTCGAAGCCACCGGGCTCGAGCTCTTCGGCCAGTCGGCCCTGGCGCAAGTCCGGATGTCTGCGCCGGTCCGCCGCGGCGCTGCTGAGCGTCGCGTAGGCGCGCCGCAGGACGACGGGCGAAGAACGCACGTCCGCGTCGGTCAGCGCGCGATCTGCCTGCTGCATCAGGTGCTCGAGCGCGCCACGGTACTGGGCGACGGCGTCGGGGATCGTCCGCGGCTCGCGCAGGTGGGCGCGCCGCAGCCGGTCGGCCGCGTCGATGAGACGCCGGACCCCTGAGGGATCGGTGGTCGCGAGGCGGTTGACGAGCCACAGGGCGACGCTCGGCCTCCGGAGACGGGCGACCTCGGCGGCTTCGCGGGTCCGTCCCCGCTGACGCAGCCGCGCCGCGAGCGCGTTCCGGGCGCGAACGAACGCCTGCGGCGGCGTGGAAGACAGCTCGTCGCGCGCCGTCGTGGAGTGCGGCATCCCCTATGGCTCGAGCAAGGTCGAGGCCATGACCCGACTATGTGCCGAGCAGCCCGACGTCCAGGGCGGCGCCGGCGGGCGCGGGCCTGGGCGCGGTGGCGCGCGCGGCCACGTCGATCTTCTTGACCTCGGGCATGACTTCGCGCGCGAAGAGCCGCATGTTGCGCTCGGCCTCCTCCCACGGCATCCCGGCGTAGCTGAAGACCCCCACGAAGTGAGAGTTGCCCACGCGGCGGTGAATGTCGGCGATCTTGGCGTGGCACTGCTCGGGGGTGCCCCACACCTGCAGATCGACGAAGTAGTCGGTGACGGTCGCCGTGCCGTACGTCTGGATCTTGTCCGCCATCTTGCCGTAGTACTCGTAGCCCTTCGTGCTGGCGAGGTGGTCGCTCGCGAAGTTGTAGTGCTGGAGCACCGACTCGAAGTAGCCGCCGATGTAGCGATGGGCCAGCTCGCGGGCGCGCTCGGCGTTCTCGTCGCAGAACGTCCAGCCGGCGGCGATCGGCGACGGAGCCTCCAGGCGGTTCACCTCGCGATAGGTCGCGCGATACGCGTCCAGCTCGGTGGCCACTTCCTTCCACGGCTTCTGCGGGATGATCAGCATGCCCACGCCCAGCTTGGCCATGATGGGAGCCGACTCCGGCGACACCGCCGCGGCATACGTCCGGCCGCGGAAGCTCTTGAACGGCGCGGGGCGGATGTCCGCGCGCGGCTGCTTCACGTACGTGCCCTCGTACTCGCACCAGCCGCGCTCGAGACCGGTCAAGAGCATCTCCGCGCTCTCGATGAACCGCTGGCGCGACTCGTCCATGCGCAGGCGAAAGCCGTCGAACTCCACCTTGCCGGCGCCGCGGCCGAGCCCGAGGATCAGCCGGCCGTTGCTGATCGTGTCGAGCATCGAGACTTCCTCGGCCACGCGGATGGGATCGTGCCAGGGCAGGACCACCACCATCGAGCCGAGCTGCGCGCGCTCGGTGCGGCCGGCCATGTAGCCGAGGAACTGCAGCACGTCGGGGCACATCGTGTAGTCGGTGAAGTGGTGCTCCACGCCCCAGATGGACTGGAAGCCCAGCGGCTCGGCGAGGTCGGCCAGCCGCAGCTCTCCCTGATAGACCTCGCGGTCCGTTCGCCGGCGATCGGGGTTCTGGAAGACGGCCGCCATTCCCACGTGCATGAGAGTCCTCCTCAGCGGTTCGCGCCGCTCCTGGCCAGGATCGCACGACAGCGGTCGACTTCCGGAGTCATCCCAAGCTCTTCGGCCGTGGCGAGCGCTTCCTCGGCGCGCTCCCGCGCCCGCGCGGCGTCGCCGTCGTGGAGCAGCGTTTCGGCCTCGAGTCGCAGGAGCGGCGCGAGATACCCACGGGCGCCGCGCTCGAGCACGGCCCTCAGGCCATCGGCGATGACCCGCCGCGCGTCGTCGGGACGCTCCGCCGTCAGGTATACCGTGGCGGTCACGGTCCCGAAGCGGGTCCATTGCAACGCCGCTCCCGCCGGGCGCTC
>WNGB01008283.1_pt1 | contig 14820 bp, 14 predicted proteins | sample 5400681 | NCBI WGS metagenome assembly WNGB01 (sample SAMN13153367, study PRJNA577476) | soil metagenome | isolation source: 115 cm soil or saprolite under grassland replicate 2 | place: USA:California | collected 2016-06-15
ACGCCGGCGCGCAACACGTCGGGGGCCGCCGCCTCCAGTACCTGGTCGTGCACGCGCGCCTCCTCTGGCGTCGTGCCGACCAGGCTTCCCGGCGCACCACCCGCCCGAACGGACGGCCCGAACACCGTAGCCCGACCCCGCCCCCCCTTCGTTCTGGCGCAGATATCCGACGCGTGGGGTCGGTCTGCTGCGCCAGAACGCGAGGTGGGCGTAGGGGCGTAAGGTCCATGCCCATGACGGCTGACGATCTCTCCGAGACGCTGGTCGACGGGCTCAACGCCACGTACGGCCGTCACCCCGGGCACCGAGCCGCGCACGCGAAGGGCGTGTTGTGCGCGGCGACGTTCACGCCCACAGCGAAGGCCGCCGACCTCAGCCGCGCCCGGCACTTCGCCGGCGCGCCGTCCCGCAGCCACGTGCGGTTCTCCAACGGGTCCGGCGATCCTTACGCACCCGACGGCGCCCGCGACGGCCGGGGCATCGGCGTGAAGTTCTACGTCGACGGCGCTACCACTGACATCGTCGGGCTGTCGCTGCCGGCGTTCTTCACGCGCACACCGGAGGACCTCGTCGCCTTCAACGCCGCCCGCCGCCCGGACCCCGCCACCGGCCAACCCGACATGGCCGCGCTGGGCGCGTACATCGCCGAGCATCCCGAGGTGATGACCGCGATCAACGCGGCCATCACGCATCCGATCCCCGCGAGCTACGCGGCGATCACGTTCCACTCGCTCCACGCGTACGGGTTCGTGGGAGGCGACGGCCGCGTGCGCCACGGCCGCTACCACATCGTCCCCGAGGCGGATGACGCGCCGCTCGACGAGGAGGAGGCCGCGGCCCGCCCCCCTGACTACTTGCGGGCAGAGCTGGAGAAGCGGCTGGCCGACGGTCCGGCGGTGTTCCACCTCGACGTCCAGCTCGCCGCCGACGGTGACCCGCTCGACGATCCGACCGCGCCCTGGCCCGACGAGCGCGAGGTCGTCCGCATCGGCCGGCTGGACGTGACGGCGCTCGCCTTCGATCGCGAGACCGGCGGCGACATCCTCGTGTTCGATCCCACCCGTGTGATCGACGGGATCCTCCTCACGGACGATCCGATCCTGCGGGCGCGCCCCGGCGCCTACTCCGTGTCGATCGCCCGGCGCACGGCGCCTGCCTCCTAGGAGTCAGAGGGCCCGGCCAACAGACCGGCGGATGCCGCCAGCGCGGCCGCCAGTCCCGCGGCCCTCTCGATGACCGCGACGAGGTAGTGCTCGGCGGCCGCGCCTTGGCCGTAGAGGGGCGGCTGACCGAGGGAGCGCACCAGTGCCCCCGGGTCGTCGCTGGGCGCGATCGGCTCCGGATCGGGGGGCGCGGGTACCGGACGCCACAGGTTGGCGGGCCGGCCCTTGCCCCGGTCCGGCGGGCGACGACGGCGCGACGAGTTGTTGTTGTTGCCCCGCGGCGCGGTCAACCCTCCTCCTCGGTGAGCAGCGTGTCGGGCCGTAGCCCGAGGGCGACACGGAGTTGATCGGTGTCGAGGTCGGCCAGCGAGCTCGACTTGGGCAGCACCAGGTCGGCGATGTGGCGTTTGCCGGCGACGACCTCCTCCACCCGCTCGTCGACGGTGCCCGGGCAGATGAGGCGGTGCGACACGACCGTGCGGGTCTGGCCGATCCGCCACGCCCGGTCGCGCGCCTGGTCCTCGACCGCGGGGTTCCACCATCGGTCATAGAGCACGACATGGTTGGCCGCGGTCAGGTTCAGCCCCGTACCTCCGGCCTTCAGCGACAGGACCAGCGCGCCGGGTCCTGTCCCCCGTTGGAAGTCGGCGACCAGCCGGTCGCGGGCGCCCCGGGCCAGGCCGCCGTGGTAGCAGGCGATCGGCACACCCGTCGTCGCGGTGAGATGGTCGGCGAGGCGTACGCCCCACTGGGCGAAGTGGGTGAACACCAGGATCCGCTCACCGGACGCGAACACCGACTCGACGATCTCCTCGAGCCGCGACAGCTTGCCCGACCGCGCTGCGAGCGGCCGCCCGTCGTCCTCGTACGCGGCGGGGTGGTTGCAGATCTGCTTGAGGGCGGTGATCGCGGCGAGGATCGCGCCCTTTCTCGGCTCGCCGCCCCCCGCCTCGGCGGACTGGACGACGAGGCTGTCGAGTACGGCTTGGTACAGACCGATCTGCTCGCGGGTCATGGTGCAGTGGTCCAGCTCGTCGATGCGGTCGGGCAGTTCGGCGGCGACGACCGGTTCGCTCTTGGTGCGGCGGAAGACGAGCAGGCCGTTGAGCGCCCGGAGGGCGGCTTCGCCCTCGCCGGCGAGCTGCGCGACGAACGAGGCGCGCGTGCCGAGCAGGCCGGGGTTCGTGAAGTCGAGGATGGCCCACAGGTCGCCGAGCCCGTTCTCGATCGGGGTGCCGGTGAGCGCGAGGCGGCTGCGGGCCGGGATGCGGCGGAGCTGTTGGGCCGTGTCGTTCGCGGGGTTCTTGACCGCTTGAGCCTCGTCGAGCACCACCCGGTCCCACTCCTGCTCGGCCAGGGCCTCGACGTCGCGCACCGCGGTGGCGTACGTCGTGATGATCACGTCGGCCCGCGCGATCTCCGACGCCAGCTCCGCAGCCGAGGCTCGATCCGCGCCATGGTGGACGACGACCCGCAGCCCGGGCGTGAACCGGGCCGCCTCGACCGCCCAGTTCCCCACCACTGCGGCCGGAGCGATCACGAGGCTCGGGCCGCGACCCAGGGTGCTGGCGATGTGGGCGAGAACGGTGGGCGTCTTGCCCAGCCCCATGTCGAGCGCGAGACATCCACCCAGCTCGACCGCGTCGAGAAAGGCAAGCCACCCGAGCGCCTCGGCCTGGTAGCTCCGGAGGACGCCGGCAAACCCTTCGGGAGCGGTGATGGGCTGCGCCTCGACACCCTTCGCCTTGTTCAGGAGCTCCGTGGCCCAACCGCTCCCCTCGACGAGCACGGGCCCGCCCAGCGGCGAGCCTTCGAGCCCGACGGCGTGGCGGAGGATCTCGGCGCCCGTGAGCTGGGTCGTGCCGGCGCGCTCGGCCAACGCGGCGGCCGCCTCCTTGAGGTCGACCCGGTCGAGCTCCACCCACCGGCCCCGTGACCGGACGAGAGGCCGCGCCTCGGTGGCCAGCCGGGCGACGTCGGCCGCGGTCAACTCGACGTCGTCGAACACCGCGGACCAGCGGACGTTGCTGAGTTGGCGGGCGCCGACGACGGTGTCCCCGGAGGGTTCGACCTCCATCCGCAGTGAGGGCGACGGCCGACGCCGCGAGAGCGCGGGCACCCGCACCTGGAAGCCCGCGGCCTCGAGCGCGGCACCCGTGACCGTCATCAACTCCCATGCCTCGTCCTGGCTCAGATACACCTGCCCCCTGCGGAGCGCGCCGGGTCGGAGAAGCGCGGGCACCATGCGCTCGAGCCGGGCCAGCTCGTCGGCCACCGGCTTGGTGGCCCGGCTGTCCGAGAGCGCCACCTCGATGGGCAGCAACGTGCCGGTCGCGCCCGGTCCGAGCACGGACAGGAACCATGCGTCGCCGGCGTCGGGCGGATCGAGTTGGACGACGAGACGAGGGCGGCGGGCACCCGTGACCGGCTTGGCCCAGCGTTCCAGTCGGGTGGCGACCTCGGCGCCCACAGCGGTGGGCGCCGTGAACGACGATCCGTCCAGCCGCGTGAGGACCGCCTCGGCGACCGCGCCGACCGTCCGCGTCGTCGGCGGAGGCGCCGGCAGCTCGAGTCGGGCGGCGGCGTCAGCGACGATCGCGTGCACCGCCTCGCCCAGGAAGTCACGGACGACGGTGCCGGCGTCGACCGAGGCGAGCGCGGTGACCGGGCCCGGCATCGTCGCGGCGTAGCCACGAACCTCGTCGTCGCCGATGAGTGCCGGCCGCCAGCGCACCGCGAGGTCAACGGTCCGGCTTTCGGCACGGGGCACACGCTGCAACGTCGGGACGACCGCCCCTCGGGCGACGAGGCGCACCGCGGACACCGCCATCCGCCCGAGCCAGCGCACGCTGGAGCCGACGCCCTCGCCTCCGAGCCCAGCCCCCACCGCGACCAACCAGCCGAGCGCCTCGGCCACTGGAATCGACACGGCCTCGGCCCGGATCCCACCGGGCAGGGGCACGCCCGCGTGCACCGCCCAGCCAACTGCCGGCCCTCCGATCGCCTCGAGGCGGTCGGCCAGCTCGTCGTTGGTAGCGGGCGCGGTCCTCGGCCCAGCCGCCCAGACGACCACCCTCCCGCCGGACCACGACGCTTGCAGGCGAACCTCGCCGATCGGGTCGGAGCCGCTGTGGCCGTTACCGGATGCCCCGGTGAGGATCTCGTACGCCGCCTCCAGCCCGGCCAGCTCCTCCTCGAAGTCGGCGACGACCTGCTCGCGTTCAGGGCCAGTAAGCCGCCGTACGGCGTCGAGGCGGTCGGCGGTCTCGTCCAACATACGCTCGACGGTGCGCAAGGAGCCTGGCCGGTCGGCCTCGAGCAGCGCCCGTTGATCGTCGGACGCCGTGCCCTCCGCCACAGCCCACACTGCGGCCTCCAGGATTCCTGTGCCTTCACCCATCGTGTCTACAGACGCTCCCGCGCCCTGCCCCGACGTTCACGCGACGCCGGCACCGCCCGAGTTCGGCATCTGCGGAGAGGTCCCGGACCTGACCCCCGCCACCGTCCCCCACGGACAGGACGCCGTACTCCGCCACTGTACCGGGACCGGGCGCCCGACGCCACGCACCGGAAACGGAGCGTTCGGGGAGGGGACGGGAACGGACCGAGCGGAAAGGCTCCGCCTTTCCGCTCGAGCTCTCAGTCCGCGAAGTGCGGGATCACGTCGGCCGCTATCAGCTCGATGGTCTCCATGACCGACTCGTGCGGGATCTTGTACGGGTTGACGAGGCAGAGCAGCAGGTCGACACCGGCCTCTTCGTAGCGCCGGCAGGCCTCGAGGCAGTCGGCCGGTGTCCCGACGACACACGCTCCGGTCTCGACCAGGTACTCGAGCGACAACAGGTCGAGGAGGCCCTGATCGTCGACCTTCTTCATGTCGGCCGCATAGCCGTAGTTGCCGAGGTCCTGCTGCTGCTCCTTCATCCAGTCGGCGAGCGAACCGATGGCGCGGGCCCCAGCCTTCGGGTACCACGCGAAGGACTCGCGGGCCACGTCCATCGCCTTGGCGCGGTCGGCCGCGCACACCGTCATCGTGAACGTGGCCGCGTTGTCGTTCACGAACGATGCGATCGGGGTGTCGCACCCTGCGAGCGCGGCACGGTAGATGTCGATCCTCTTCTTCACCTCGTACGGCGAGAGGCCCACCGCGAACGAGCAGAGGCCGAGCCCCAGCGAGCCGACCTCGCGGTGGCCGTCCACGCTGCTCGTCGCGCCCCACACCGCGGGATGCGGCTTCTGCATCGGCTTCGGCAGCACGCGCCGCCGCGGCATCTGCCAGTGCTTGCCCTCGAACTCGTACTCGTCGTTGGTCCAACATCCGACGACGTGGCCGATGGCCTCCCGCCACATCTCCCGGGTCTCGTGCGGGTCGATGCCGAAGCCTTCGAGCTCGGCGCGAGTGGCCGACCGCCCGGTTCCGAAGTCGACCCGGCCGCCGGATATGAGATCGAGCACGGCGACTGACTCCGCGGTGCGCACCGGATGGTTGTACGGCTTGGGCATGAGGCGCACGCCGTAGCCCAGCCGGATGCGCTCGGTCTTGGCCGCGATCGCGCCGTACAGGACCTCCGGGTTCGAGCAGTGCGAGTACTCCGAGAGGAAGTGGTGCTCGACGCTCCAGAACGCGTGCCATCCCGCACGGTCCGCCGCCACCGCCTGTTCGATCGTGTGCTCGTACGCAAGCCGTTCGTCGTCGGGACCCCACGGCGCAGGGACCGGGATCTCGTAGAAGAGGGCGAACTTCACTTGTGTCCTCCGGCGTCAGTCCAGCCAAACTCGAACGTACGTCGTGGACGAATCGGAGGTCACATGCGAGGGCTGGCTCACGAAGAACCTGCGATCGACTACGGCCCGCGTGGCATCCGGGCCAACGCCATCTGTCCCTGGTTCATCGGCGTGAGCGAGTGACCTACCGTCGTCCCATGCACGAGTGGGGAACCGCGTTGCGGATGCAACTCGAACGGAACCTGCGAGACCACGACCGGCTGGCGGCGCCGCTCGAGGGACGGCGGCACGCGGCGGTCGCAGTCGTGGTGGTGGACAGCGACGCGCAGATCCACGGCGCCGACGCGCACCCGTACGGGCCCAAGACGATCGCGTCGATCCCGGGCGCCGACGGGCTCGGTCTCACCGGCAGCATCGCCGGCACTGCCGGTGGGCCCGCGGTGCTGTTGACACGACGGTCCGCCGGCCTGCGCGCCCACGCCAGCCAGTGGGCGTTGCCCGGCGGACGGGTGGACGACGGTGAGCGGCCGGTCGACACCGCCCGCCGCGAGCTCCGCGAGGAGCTCGCCCTCGAGCTGCCGGAGGCCGACGTGCTCGGCGTGCTCGACGACTACCCGACGCGCTCGGGCTACGTCATCACTCCCTTCGTGTTCTGGGGTGGCGCGGATCCTCCGCTGCAGCCGCATCCCGACGAGGTCCTGTCGGTGCACCGCATCGCGTTCCGGGAGCTGTGCCGGCCCGACTCACCGCGGTTCGTGACGATCCCCGAGTCCGATCGTCCCGTCGTCCAGATCCCAGTCGGTGGCGACCTCATCCACGCGCCCACCGGCGCGGTCTTGTTGCAGTTCCGCCGGGTCGCGATCGAGGGCGTTTCGGAGCGGGTCGCCGGCTACGAACAGCCGGTGTTCGCCTGGCGGTGACGATCAGTCAGAAGCCGAGATCGAGGTTGCCGTCGTCCTCGTGGATCCAGACGGGGTTCTTGCTCCAGGACATCTCCCGGATCGAGATCAAATACCACGTGCCGGCCCGGTCGGGCGCGTTGCCCGACGCGACCTTCGCGTCGACGTCTCGGTGGCCGATCGCATGGACTCGGCATTCCGGGAAGAAGTCAGAGCCGTGAGGCTCCCCGGGGTCCTGGACATGGAACTTGTACTTGCCGCGCAGCCCGGTGGCGCATGGCACCATCACGAACGCGGGGTCGAGGTCCATCAGCCGAGGCGCTCGCGCAGGAACGACACGACTTCCGGCCAGATCTCGGCGGCCAGCTCCTCGTCGAGGGTGCCGAGCGCGTTGTGCGGACCCATGAAGGCGTGGCCCGTCCCGGGATGCACGGTGAACGACACGTCCTTGCCCATACCCTTCAGCTTCTCCTCGAGAGCGCGCGCCGCCGTCGGGCCGAAGAAGTCGTCGTTCTCCGCCATGTGGCCCCGCACGGCGGCGGTGAGTCCCGTCCAGTCCGGCTCCATGTCGCCTTGCGGGAAGCCGTAGAACGGGACCGCGGCCTTGATCGTGTCGGGCCGGTTGGCGGCCAGGATGAGCGCGAGCATCCCGCCCATGCAGAACCCGACGACGCCGATGCCGTCACCGGTGACCGCGTCGTGTGCCGCGAGAAAGTCCACCGCTCCGCTCATGTCCCGGGCCGCTCGGTCCGGCGGCAGGCTCTGCATCAGTTGCGCGGCCTTGTCCATCTCGTCGTGGGCGGCCAGCTCTCCGTGGTACAGGTCGGGGACGAGCGCGACGAACCCGGCCTCGCTGAGACGCGCCCCCATCTCCTGGATGCTGGCGTCGACGCCCCACCACTCCTGGACGACGATCACACCGGGTCCGGAACCCGATGTCGGCAGGGTCAGGTAGCCCGACGCCGAGCCACCGTTGCTCGTGAACTCCACCTTGTCAGCCATGCCGCGCACGCTATCCCGCGGCCGGTTTCAGAGATGCGGGAGCCGGCTGACCGTGTGCTCGTCCAGCCAGCTCTCGAAATTCGCGATCGGGCGGGGCCGGCTGATCACGAACCCCTGGATGGCATCGCAGCCGTAGTCCACGAGGCGCTCGATGGCGTCCTGGCTCTCGACTCCTTCGGCAACGACGCGCAGCCCGAATTGGTGGCCAAGCTCGATCGTCGAACGGACGATGGCCGCGTCTTGCTCGTCGAGGGTGAGTCCGGTGACGAAGCTCTTGTCGATCTTGATCTCCGAGACCGGGATCCGGCGGAGGTGGGCGAGCGACGAGTAGCCAGTGCCGAAGTCGTCGATGCTGAGGCGCACGCCCATCTCCCGCAGCTGCGACAGCACGCCCATCAGACGGCGCGAGTCGGTCATCACGCTGTTCTCGGTCAGCTCCAGGGTGAGCTTCTCGGCCGGCAGTCCCATATCGATCAGGGCGTCGAGAACTTCGCCCGGCAAAGCAGGATCGAGGAGGCTGCGTGCCGAGAGGTTGACCGCGACGGCGATGTCGTGACCGTGGTCGTGCCAGTCGCGGGCCGCTCGAAGCGCAGACTGCAGCACGTGGCGGGTGAGGGGCTGGATGATGTTCGTGCGTTCGACCGCGGCCAGGAAGTCGCCGGGCACGAGCAATCCGAGCTCCGGATGGCGCCACCGTACGAGCGCTTCGGCCACGCTGGTGAGGCCTGTGCTCAACTCCACTTGGGGCTGGTAGAACACCTCGATCTCGTCGCGGCCGATTGCTTCGCGCAACGTGCCGACGAGCGCCAGCCGCCGCGAGGTGAACGGGTCGCGGTCGGCGGCGTAGATGTCGTAGCCCATGTGCGCCGCTTTGGCCCCGTACATCGCGACGTCCGCTCGTTGGAGGAGGGTGGCCGGCTCGCTGCCGTGGTCGGGGAACATCGCGACGCCGATGCTCGCCCCGAGCGCGAGAGAGATCTCACCGTGGATGAACGGTGGCGCGAGCGCGTCGATGAGCTCCTCCGCGAGCCGGCTGGCCTCCACCAGGCTGGCGACCTCGGCGACAGCGACGAACTCGTCGCCGCCGAACCGGGCCAACGTGGCACGCGGGTCGAGCGCGGCCCGCAGCCGGGCGGCCACCTCGCGGAGCACGTAATCGCCCGTGTGATGGCCGAGCGTGTCGTTGACCTCTTTGAACCCCTCGAGATCGAGCAGGAGGACGGCGACACCCCGGTCGCTTCGAATGGCGGTGGCGACCGCCTCAGCCAAGCGAAGGTCGAGGAGCTCGCGGTTGGGCAGATCGGTGAGCGAGTCGTGGAGCGCTTGGTATGTCCGTTCCTCAACCTCTCGGTTGAGGCGGGCGACGAGACGGCCATTGTCGAACGCGACGCTGGCATGGTTGGCGAGCATCTCGAACAGGGCGAGCTCGGTGCGTTCGAAGGTGCTCACACTGGCCAACCGATTGGCGACGAGCAGCATCCCGACGGGACCGTGGTCGCCATGAAGAGGCACCGCCGCCGCGTCCTTCACCTTGATCTCGCGAAACCACTCGGGCAGACCACTCTCGATCTGCAGAACCGCAGGCCGACGATCGGTGAGGATGCGCTGGAACTCGGCGCGCGCGACGTTCGGGTCGAGGGTCGTTCTCGTCACCACCCCCCCGCTGTCCGTGACGAGCAGCGCCGGCTCTTCGCCCTCGCCGAACAACACGATCTCTGCGTGCTCCGCGCGCAACAGATCGCGGGCCGAGCCGACGATCGTGATGGCGACGGCATCGACGTCGAGCGAACGACCGACCGTGCGCGTGAACGAGTGGAGGGTCTCGAGGCTGGCATGCCGCTGCGCGAGCGCCATGTACGAGCGCGACACGAGGTAGAGCACCAGCGCGACGACGCTGACGAGCACGGCCAGACGGGCGTCCTGATAGAGGGCGCCGGTGACGCCGAGGCCGATGCACGTGTTGGCTAACCCCGCGAAGCCGCCGATCATTGCGACCCGTCGTACGTGGCTCCAACCGGGGAACCCGGAGTAGAGCGTGATGACGCCCGTGACCGCGACCGTGCCGAAGACGTAGGCGACGACGAGCGCGCCCATGGCCGCCGCCCAGCCGATCGGCTCGATCGGGTCGCCGTCGCGCAGCACAACCCGGTAGGCGATGATCGCCGCCGACGACTCGATCGCGAGAAGCGCGAGGTTGAAGGAGAGCTTCCGTAGCGACTGCCGGCGTTGGACCGTGAGCACCAGCCCGGCGCCGATGAGACGGGCGGCGATGAGATGCGTCGGAGCCGCCAGGGAGAGGGCAACGACCATGGGGATCTCGCTGAAGGTGACGGCGTGCGCCTCGCCGCCGGTCTCCAAGTGGACGACGAGGACCTCGGATACGGCGAACATCAACATCAGCACGACGATGTTGACCTCGATCGGCGTACCCTCCACAGGCCCGAGGTGTCGAAGGACCGTCAGGTAGAGCACCGCGGCCGCGGCCGCGAGCGCGCCGGACAGAGCGACGACTCGCCCGCCGGGCGAGGGTCGCCGTTCCGTCGCTTGGTCGATAGAGCTCGGGTCGCCCATCACCCTCCGGCGCGATGGCATGGCACGTGCAGTGTTCCTACGGTCCTGTCGGCTTCCCCTGCCCCCGGGCCAAGCGATCGCCGGAAAAAGCTACGGGGCGTTGTGCGGTGCGTGCGCTGGAACCTTCTGGCTCCGGGAGTGTGCGCTCCCCTTGCGACGGACCATCAGCGCCACTCCTGGCCGTGCCACTCCTGGCCGTGCCACTCCTGGCCGTGCCACTCCTGGCCATGCCACTCCTGGCCATGCCACTCCTGGCCATGCCACTCCGCCGTCTCCCCTGCGCCGGCGAGCGAGACGGCGGGCGAATCGAGCTTCGCGGCCGACAGGTCGAGCGTGGTCGGCGCCGACGCCGTGAGCGCGGTGCGGATCTCGTCGGGGTTCATCCATGGATGGGCCTGGACTACGAGTGCGGCCGCCCCCGAGACGACCGCGGCCGCCTGCGAAGTGCCGGTGGCCTTGATGAGCACACCCTCGAGCACCGACTCTGGGTGCTCGCGCAGTGGGGCCGATCCCCGCGGCACCACGCTGACGATCGACCGACCGGGTGCCATAACGTCGACGCGGCGTGCCGCGTCCCCACGGCTGGAGAACGGGGCAACCGTGCCATCGGCCTCGACCGCTCCGACCACGAGCGTGGCGGCCGAAGACGCCGGGCTCCTCAGGGGGCTCTCGCCCCCGTCGTTTCCGGCGGCGACGACAACGACGATGCCAGCATTTCGCGCCCGCGTCGCGGCCTGCTCGAGCGGATCAACGCGCCAACCCGCGAACTGATTGGTCGTGTAGGCGAGGTTGAGCACACGGATGTTCAGCTCCACGCGATGAGCGACGGCCCAGTCAACGGCCTCCACGACATTCCGCGGGTCCGTGGTCCCGTCCGAGGCGACAACCTTCAGACTCACGATGTGCGCGGCGGGAGCGAGACCGGTGAAATCGCCGATCGCACCCGTTCCGCTCAGTGTCCGGCCCGCGATGATTCCGGCGAGATGTGTCCCATGGCCGGTCGCATCGAGGTGCGCCCGAGCCGTACCCGCGTCGTCCGTGAAGTCCGGGCCGACGATCACAGCATCGGTGTCGAGCCCTGCCGCGGGGCCAACGCCCGAGTCCACTAGCGCGACGCCGACGCCACGGCCGTCGATGCCTTCGGCCCAGAGGTCGTCGGCGCCGATTGCCGCGGCGACCCGAGCCAACTCACCCGGCAGTGCGTCGGGGCGCGCCGCGCGGTCGAGAGCCATTGGCGACCCTGCAGCCGCGGCGCCGAGCGCCGGGCCACCGACTCTCGCGGCGCCGCCCAGCGTGACCACGCCGAGCGATATCGGGAGCACGGCCGCGGCGGTCCACGCGACGAGCGCCGCCGCGGCCACCACGACCGGCACGGGGCGACGCCTCATCGGCCGCCCCACTCGATGCCGCGCGACATGGTGAGGGTGATCAGCTTGGACATGAAAGAGCCTCCAGGGGCAGTGATGCGGAGTGGCAGGACGTGGTTGTTCACCGTCGGCGTTGGTTGCCCTCATGCGACGGCGCGGCCAGATTCGGGGCGCTGGCCAACAGCGGGGTTGATGCACCGTGTGGCGTCATCGTTGGTTCCCCTCCAGCCGAACTGCAGCCCACGGTTCGTAGGCTTGCGGCCACGCTGAGCTTATGAGGTATCTCAGCCTCTGTCGATCATTGCATTCATCTCTGGTGCACTAACTGTGGCTATTAGTCTAATCGCGGCAATTCGTGGGGCTGATCGCGCCATTGCCTCGTCGTATGCTCGCGACGACGAAGGAGGCCGGAAATGACCGAGACGGCCGAGATAGAGGTGACCTTCGAGGAGGACGCCGACCACACCGAGGCCCGGGCCACGCTCGCCCTCCGCGGAGCCCGGTTCACCGGCTTCGGTCGGGCGAGACGCAACCCGACGGACCCGAACCTGCCCATGGTGGGCGAAGAGCTAGCTGCCGCTCGTGCTCTGGCCGACCTGTCCCACAAGCTCGTCGACGCGGCCGCCGAGGCGATCAGCGAGCGGGAGGGCCATCCGGCTCACGTCCGCATCTGATCGCTGGTGTTCGTCGATCACGCTGGCCCACCTCGCGGCCCGGTGGATCGCCAACCCGCTGCCGTGGACGAGCTACCACGCGTCCACCCGCGCACGCTTGGCGCTCGAGCCACCCAGAGGCGCATGAGGCCAGATGTGCAAAGCCCCTACGCGCCGAGAATGGCGTAGGCGACGGCTACGGGCACCTCGATCGACGTCGTCGTCGCAGCATTGTCGGTCAGCACGTCCTGCGCGAGGATCAGCAGACCGAGCGCGTCCGGCAACTCGACGTCACGGGGCGAGACCACACGGACCTCGAGCACCGACGCCAGCGCGACGGCTCTCGTCTCCTCCGAGATCTTCCAGTCTTCGTCGAACGCTCCGGCCGGGTAGCTGATGTCGATCTTGACGTAGTACCCGGTGGTGAGGCCGTGGGCCCGGACCTCGTCCACGGTTACCACACCCTCGGGAATCTCGCGCTCGACGTCCTCCTCGATGTCGACGATCACGGGATCCCTACCTCCGAGACGCTGGCGGATCATGGTCTGAATCGTCGCGGGCAGGTCTCCCACGGTTGTTCGTTTCAGCATCACCCAACCGTAGACACTCCGCACCACCGGATCCCGAGAAGCCACGAGAACGTGCCGCGTGCACACGCGTCCGAGGTTGTGGTGATTCGGTGGGTTGTGGTGGTTGGGTGGTTGCCAGACCTTGTGACGGAGCCGGGGACCGGGGTTGGGCGCGACATGGCTCCGCCCACCTCGGCCCCGCACCGCTCGACGACTCGGACATGGTTGTCGACGCGGCGCGGGGGGTCGAACCCTCCGCCCGACTGACCCCCAGGTCGGCTCTACGTCGACCCGGGGCGTGTACCTCGGTTTCCTTTCCTGAGGGTCCGAGATGCGAGCGCATCGGCGCAAAGTGCGTAATGATCAGCAGGGCGCGGCTGCGTAGTGAGGGGGGGCAGCTCGTGAACGAAGCAGCGAGGCTGGAGCGGAATAGACAGCGACTCACCGAGTGCTGGCCGAGCTTCTCCTCAGCAGTTAGACGCGTACTCGACGCCCTCGAAGCTCAGGGCTTTCGGCCCCGAATACAGGACGCGTGGCGATCGGAGGAGGATCAGGCGAAGGCCGTCGCGGGGGGCTTTAGCGATGTGTTCTTCGGGTTCCACAACGTGACCGGCGCCGGCGGACGCAAAGAAGCTCTGGCGTGTGATGTGCTCGATGACGACAACCCCGAGGGAACCCCCCCGAAGCGTTATCTGCTCGCTCTAGCCGTGGCGGCGCGGGCGCATGGTCTCGAAACCCTCATCTTCAAGGGCTTGGACAAATCGGAGAAGGCCACGGTCGAAGCCGCCATCGCGGCAGGAGACATCGACCGCAACGTCAAGCTCGGGAACGACCCGACCCACGTCCAACCCACCGACATCACCATCGCCGAGGCGAAGGCCGGCAAACGACCCGGTGGGGCTTCCCTGTCAGCGTCCACAATCAGCCCACCACCGGAGGTCTTCATGGCTCTTACCGACACGGAACAGCGCGAACTGGTCAACCGGATACGTGCGATGCACATCGGTAACTGGGTCGACTCGGGCACCAACCAGGGTGATCTCACGTGGCTCGCCCGGATCGTCGGTGAACAGCTCGCCCCCCTCGCCGCCAGGCAACAGGCGCTGGAAGCCGCACTGAGCAACCTCGCTGCGAACCAAGCTTCGGATCGCCAGGCCCTGGCCCGAATCGTGCGAGAGCAGTCGGAGGCCGCTGTACGGGCAGTAATCGGGAGCAACCCTGCCCCCACCGGCTGAGACGCCGATTGCGGGCTGACAACGTCAGGTCTGGCTGCCCGCCTGCGCGGCATCAAGAGAAGAGCGAGGGCGGTGACCGAGGAGGACCTTGATAGCGATGGGAGTGCAACCCGCCGCCGGTGCGGGCCCCGACTATCGAATCGATCCAATGCAGATGGCACAGAAGTTTCAGCCCACTTCGGGCATCGTTCGACTGCTTCGTGCCGTCGTTCGCATCGACGGCACGGAAGTGCGCGCAGCGGTCGTCAGTGACCTTGGCGACGAGGAAGAAAACAAGGTGTTTCGCAAGATCGTTCGGTACGTCGAGAGCGGATTTCGAGACGGACCGGGCTATCGAGACACTCGGGATGGAGGTCGAATCGCGCTCTGGTACCGGTGACCTTTGGACCGAGAGCGCCGCTCAGGAGTCTCAGCCCGCTGTGGACGAGCGATACCGAGCGGGTGCCCGGGTGGGGCAAGGCCCGCAGCGGCTACGTTCTGCCCGCAACGGCGAGGGGGGTGTTGAGCGCCACGCTGGTTGAACAGGCGCGGCTGGTTTAGCGACATCGAGCATGGAGACGTGGTGGGGGCGCCTTCGGGTTGCCCCTTGTTCGCGTCTGGGGTCAGCGTGCACGCGTCTTGTACGCACAAGGACCC
>WNGB01008654.1_pt1 | contig 14818 bp, 16 predicted proteins | sample 5400681 | NCBI WGS metagenome assembly WNGB01 (sample SAMN13153367, study PRJNA577476) | soil metagenome | isolation source: 115 cm soil or saprolite under grassland replicate 2 | place: USA:California | collected 2016-06-15
GGGCTAAGCAATGCGGCATTCGAATCAAGTTCACGTCCAAGTGGGATGAGATCATGCTCGTTGCCGCCCGTTCCATGCAAGAGCAGCAGAGTCCGATTTGAACTGCCCGGAACGAATTCATAAACGAAATCCGGTTGCCTCATTCTTTGGCCGGAAGTTTGATCGGCGGAAGGACTTGTTCGATCTCCGAACGCGCGGATTCCATCCACGGCGGAAGCCGTAAATGCGTGCCGAGATCGTCCGGTTCTTCGTCCAAAATGAAACCGGGCGGTTTGGTCGCGATCTCGAAAAGAATGCCGCCCGGTTCGCGGAAATAGATCGAATGAAAATAAATGCGATCGATTACCGGAGTCACGTTGTATCCGAGTTCAACGAGATGCTCGCGCCATTGCAACTGCTCGGCATCGTCCTTGGTGCGGAAGGCGATGTGATGCACCGACCCGGCCGCAACGTGCCCGGCCCGACCGTCTGGCATGCAAAGCAAATCAACAATTCTGCCTGGACCGGATTCGCTCGGCGCAACGAAACGAAAACGATTTCCTGATTCCTCAACCAGGCGATAGCCGAAACTCTCGGTTAGTAGGTTCGCCGTGCGTTCGTAACCTTCGAGCGCGGCCGAGACACTGTGAAACCCGCGCAGCGAATGTTGTCCCGGTACGATGCTGTCGATCCACAATTCAGTCTTGCCGAAGGAATCGGAGGCAATTAGCTCCAGCAGCAATCCGTCCGGATCGGTGAAGCGAATCACTTCTTCGCCGAATCGCGGCGCCGTCTTCTCGGCGGTCACATGCTGCTCCTTGAAACGATCCCACCAGTAGCCGGCTGAATCGGGCGAGATTACGAATGCCGTCGCCTCGATCTGTCCAACGCCACGACGTCCGCGTCTCGCGCCCGGCCAGGAAAAGAATGTCAGGATCGTTCCCGGCGTTCCGCGCCCATCGCCAAAGTAGAAATGGTAAGTGCTGGGATCATCGAAATTGATGGTGCGTTTGACCAAACGCAGCCCGAGCAATCCGATGTAAAAATCCAGGTTGCGCTGCGGATCGCTGGCGATGGCAGTTACGTGGTGGAGTCCAACGATTTTTTTGTTCATGGGGGATCACCGATTTCGATCGATTCTACTTTTTCTCGTCAGTGTTCTGGCGCCGCTTGATGTAGTCCAGCGCCCAATCGCGCAGCTTTTCTTCGTGCATGCCGATCTTGCGGGCTTCGGCTTCAGCGTCTTCGACTTTCCAGTTGTCCAGCAGCACGCGGCGGATCATCCAGAAGGCACCCACGCGGTTGGCGGCGGTGCAATGAATGAAGATGGGGCGGTTCTGCGGGTCGCTGGTCACCTTCAGGAATTCCTCCACCTGTTCATCCTTCAAATTATTTTTGTTCACCGGGATATGGAAGTAGCGCAGGTACAGCTTCTTGGCCATCGTGGCTTCTTCGTCGAAGTTGTACTCGCTGGCCAGGCGCAGGTTGACCACGGAGCACAGACCCTGCTCCTTCATTTTTTGCAGATTTTCCATGGAAGGCTGTCCGCCCGTGCAGATTTGCTCATTCGCGCGGAAAAAATTCCGGATGTTCGAAAAATTGTCCTGAGCGGTCGAAGGGGATGCCGTTTGCGCCGCCGCGCCCGCGGCAAGAATCGTTGCGATCGCGAGAACACTTGCAATTTTCTTCATGGCCGCGCCTTTCGAAATCGATCGCCTATTAGAAGTGTCGCCTTCGATTGTCACACGTCCGTACAGTCAGCGCAACCGTGCTCAAAATGGAACACCGGCCGCCATCAGTCGCGCCAATTCTGTCATAGTTCCCCAAATCTTTGCGGTCCTGCTGCCCGCCAGGGCAGCAAATGATTCGCACCTCACTGTAGAAAGAAATTGAAGCAGGCAGCCGGGCAAACATGTTTACAAGCCGTCCTCAACGCGTCGGCTCGTTCGTTGTATCATTGAAACCAACGCATTCAAAAAATTATGTAGAAAATCACTCCATTTTCGTGGTTCGATGGCAAAGTCGAAGAGGCGGCCAACTTTTATACGGCCATCTTCAAGAACTCGAAGACTCGATGCATCACGCAAAATGGACAAACTCGGAGAAACCCTATGACTGAGAACCTAGAAAAAGTGAAGTTGCTCGCGCGCGATCTGCGGGACGGCAAGCAATTCCCGCGAAGCCCGCGCGAGACGCTGTCTGATTATGTATTGGCCGCTCGCGCGGTGGACAAATGCCGCGCCGTACTCGTGGGCTCGGAAGGCGAATACCACTCCAATTGCCCGCTCGATCAACGCTGGTTGAAGTTTGCCGAGATTGACTACGACGACTTTCGGTCGTTGGTCGCCACCGGCGTAACCGACGATGAGATCGCCACGTGGATTAGCGATCGCGCCAAAAAGCGTCCGCGCGCAGAGATCATTGCCTGGAACAACAAAGAACGCGATCTGCACCTGAGCGATTTGCCTCTGGAACTTCAGGAGTTCATGGAGGATTACATCAAGCAATTCATTCCGCGTAACCGGGTAGTGCACCACTGGTACGACGTGTACGATTTGGAAGAAGAACGGCTCTGAAGGCGCCTCACGAGCCGACTTTGAAAAATATTGTCCAAAGACCAGAGGAAGTTTCGGGCGTCGTTGAACATCTTTTCCGCCATGAGGCGGGAAAGATGGTGGCGACGTTGACCAGAATCTTCCGGAATAGAGCATCTCAGCCTTGCCGAAGATGTCGTCCAGGAAGCGCTCGTGCGCGCTTTGCAGACCTGGACGCCAAATTTGGTGGCAATTACAAAATGTCGTTTACAAACTTCACGACGGGCAAGAGCCATTCCTTCGGCGGAACATATGTCGAACTGACGCCGCACGAACGCATTCGCTACACGGACAAATTTGACGATCCAAACTTGCCCGGCGAAATGCAGGTGACGATCACACTGAAAAGGTCTCGTGCGGAACGGAACTGAACATCGTGCAGGAAGGCGTGCCTGATGTCATTCCCGCCGAAGCGTGTTATCTCGGCTGGCAGGAATCGCTGACATTATTGGCGAAACTCGTCGAAGCTGAAATTCCAGATCAGCAGTGAAACTCTCCATGAAGATTCCTTTTACCGGCGGATGCTCTTGCGGCGCGATTCGTTACGAATGCATGGCAGAGCCGATCATGATGCTTCACTGTCACTGTCGAGATTGTCAGCAATCCAGCGGAGGTCCGTTTTCGTCTTTCGTCGTCGTGCCGGCGGAAGCTTTAAAGTTCTTGCAAGGCTCACTACGCTTCCATGCCTCGCCCAGTCAGATGGGTGGCAAGACCCATCGGGGCTTTTGCCCTGAATGCGGCTCGCCGATTCTGGGCAAACCCGACGCGCTCCCTCACATCGTCGCGATCAGAACTGCGAGCTTGGATGATCCGAGCTGGTTCAATCCGCAAGTAGATGTGTGGACATCAGACGCGCAACCGTGGGACCAAATGGATTCCGCGGTTCCGAAATTCGAGCAGTACCCGCCACCACCAACAAGGGAAGAATAATATGCAAAAAATCACTCCATTTTTGTGGTTCAATGACAACGCCCAGGAGGCGGTGAAGTTTTACGCCTCCATTTTCAAAGATTCCAAGATCGGAAGAATTGCCCGCTATGGCGAAGAAGCAGCCGAAAAAACCGGCCGGCCAAAAGGATCGGTCATGACGGTTGAATTCGAGCTTGAGGGGCAGCGATTCGTGGGGCTCAACGGCGGTCCGATGTTCAAATTCACCGAGGCCGTCTCGTTTGTTGTTAACTGCGAGACGCAGGAAGAAGTGGATTATTTTTGGGAAAAACTTTCCGAAGGCGGGGAGAAAAGCAGATGCGGCTGGCTGACAGACCGATTTGGTTTGTCGTGGCAGGTCGTCCCGACTGTTTTGATCGACATGTTGCACGACAAAGACCATGAAAAATCACAAAGGGTCATGGAAGCCGTCCTTCAGATGGACAAAATTGACATCAACAGCGCTAAGCAGGCATATCAAGGATGATTTGCGAAATCTTGTGGCTGGTGGGCACGCGCTCCGCTTGCTGTAGATTGGACCAATGACAATCGAACTTCGCCTGCTCGTTTACAGTATCATTCTCGGAATTGTGCATCTCGTTGCCGCTTCGCACTTCATCAGCAGCCAATACGGATATCGATGGACGGCTGGCAATCGCGAAGAACAAATGCCGCCATTAAAGGGGATGGCCGGAAGGATAGATCGCGGCGTGATGAATTTTCTCGAGACATTTCCGTTCTTTGCTGCGGCTGTGCTGATCGCGCACGTCGTCGGCGCGCACAATGCGCTGACTGTTTGGGGCGCGCAGCTCTACCTTTGGGGCCGCGTTGCCTACGCGATCATCTATGCGATCGGAATCCCCGTGGCGCGCTCGATCGCATGGAATATCGCCGTCATTGGCATTTTCTTGATCGTGATTGCCTGTTTGCAGACGTAGCAAGTTTTACAAAGAAATCTGTGTCATCCGCGTAATCCACGGTTAAGAATCTAGTTCATGAGCAACATACGAGTCTTGGCCGGCACAAAAAAGGGCGCATTCATCCTGACGTCGGACGGCAAACGGAAACGTTGGAAAGTGGAGGGGCCACACTTTACGGGCTGGGAAATCTATCATATGAAAGGTTCGCCGGCTGAGCCGAACCGGCTGTATGCGTCACAGACGAGCGCCTGGTTTGGACAGATTATTCAGCGTTCTGACGACGGCGGCAGGACGTGGGACACGCCCGGCGGCGGGCCGGTGACGAATCCGCAGGGTATGCCAATGGGCGAAAGTAACCAATTCGTTTACGACGGGGTTCCAGGTACGCACCAATGGTACGACGGCACGCAGCATCCGTGGGAGTTCAAGCGCGTCTGGCATCTCGAGCCGTCGTTAGACGATCCCGATCACGTTTATGCTGGCGTCGAAGATGCCGCGTTATTCGAATCAAAAGACGGTGGCAAGTCGTGGCAAGAACTGTCAGGTCTGCGCAAACACGACACTGGACCGAAATGGCAGCCGGGCGCAGGCGGGATGTGTTTGCACACCATCCTTCTCGACCCGAAGGATCCCAAACGAATGTCCATCGCGATTTCGGCGGCAGGGGCGTTCCGGACTGACGACGGCGGCAAGACGTGGAAGCCGATCAATCGGGGCCTGCATTCGCAATACATTCCCGATCCGACCGCAGAAGTTGGTCATTGCGTGCATCGGATCGCGATGCATCCGTCCCGGCCGAACACGCTTTTCATGCAGAAACACTGGGACGTGATGCGGAGCGACGATGCCGGCGACTCGTGGCGCGAAGTCAGCGGCAATTTGCCGAGCGATTTCGGATTTCCGATCGACGTTCACACGCACGAGCCGGAAACAATTTACGTTGTGCCGATCAAGAGCGACTCCGAACATTTCCCACCTGATGGCAAATTGCGCGTTTACCGTAGCCGCACGGGAGGAAACGAGTGGGAAGCCCTCACCAAAGGACTGCCACAGCGCAATTGCTACGTAAATGTATTGCGGGACGCGATGTCGGTTGACGCGCTCGATCCGTGTGGCGTTTATTTCGGAACCACAGGCGGGCAAGTTTATGCATCGGCCGATGGCGGCGATAGCTGGGCTTCAATCGTTCGCGATCTCCCGGCCGTTCTGTCCGTAGAAGTACAAACGCTCACTTGAGCAATTCCCAAATCACAGGCTTCAAATCCCAAATAAGTTCCAATGATCAAATCCCAAGAGGCGCGTTTCTTTTTGGCGGCGGGTATTAGATTTTGGGATTTGAGATTTCCTTGGAGCTTGGAGTTTGGGCAATTGGGATTTTTACGATGATACGCATCGTGCTGCCTCCTCACCTGCGCACGCTGGCGCGCGTTGACGGTGAAGTGGAACTCAAGGTTGCCACTCCGGTGACTCAACGCTCGGTGCTCGATGCGCTCGAAAGTCGATATCCGATGCTGCGCGGAACAATGCGCGATCACGTGACGCAACTTAGGCGGCCAATGGTCCGATTTTTTGTTTGTGGTGAGGACTTGTCGCATGAATCACCCGATACTCCGTTGCCGGACGCGATTGCCAGCGGCTCCGAACCGTTTCTAATCATCGGAGCCATAGCCGGTGGTTAGGAAGAGTAGCATGAGCCTCTGGTCCGCCACTCGGACGGAATCGCCCGTGGCGAGCTTGCGAAGAACTGGAAAAACCGATCAAAGTGCTCATCTAAATTGGGGATTTTCCGCAGAAGTCGCCACAAAGAGCCGCAGCAGGGCGCTGCGGCTCAATCGAATAGTTCTCTAAGCGGCTCCGGCGCTACTTAGCCAAAACGCGCGCGTCCCTATCTCGGCAGCCTTGTTACCGTCCCCTCAAACACCGCTGGCACCGCCGCTGGGCCGGTCTGGATCATCCAAAGCTGTTTGCCGTTCGGATCGACGAATATGTCAAAGCTTGCGCCTCCGGTAAATGTGAGTGTGCCCGTACAGTCTGCGTCGACCGTATAGGATCCCGGCGTTCCGCTGGACTGGATAATGACGCCATTTATGCTGACCGTGGCGAATGGACTGACCAGCGTACCATCCCCATTGAAGTCGATGCCTTCTACGATGGCTTTCGGTACCGCAACGCCCCCGACGATGTTCCAGCCGTGCGTGGCGAATAGATACGAGCCGTGCAGAGTCTGCGCGCTGCAACTTGTCGCAGGGCTCTGCCCCCGCGCGACGCCGGACATGCCGAACGCCATTGCTACGGCAACGATTGTCATCTTCATTAATTTTGTTTTCATAGTTATTGTTTCTCTTTCTGTTTGGGTTTTTGTTGTTTTCTTTCTTTTTTAGTTTTTTAGTGTTTGCCTTTCACTGCCACAAACAGGAAAGCCCGATCAAACTGCTCATTTAGATTGAGGATTTTTTTGGGAGAAGCTTCCGCGTGCAGAGGACTTCTGAGAGTGATAGGATCCGATGAAGAGTTTTATGAATGCGTCTTCTCCGCAGGAAGTGACCCAGCTCCTGGCGCATTGGAGTCAGGGGGACGATGACGCCCTGGCAGAGTTAACCCCGCTGGTCTACGAGGAGCTCCGACGCCTCGCTCATCATTTTATGGAGGGACAGCGGTCCGATCACACATTGCAAACGACAGCGTTGGTCAACGAGGCCTATCTGCGCCTGGCCGACCAAACCAATCCGAGCTGGCAGAATCGCGCTCACTTCTTCGCCGTGGCCGCCCGGGCGATGCGTCAAATCCTGGTTAATTATGCCGAGAGTCATCGATCCCAAAAACGCGGTGGGGGCGCGCTCAAGGTGGAATTAGACGAAGTGGCACTTGTCTCACCGGAGGAATCAAAGGAAATAGTTAACCTTCACGAAGCACTGGAGAGACTGGCCACACTCGACTCCAGAAAAGCTCAAGTAGTCGAGCTGAAATATTTTGGCGGGCTCAACTATGACGAGATGGCAGAAGTGCTCAAGATTTCACGTGTAACGGTGCGGCGTGACTGGGAATTTGCCAAGGCTTGGCTGTACGCGGAATTGCACTACGCCAGCTGACAGACACGAATTTCACTAATTCACACCAATTGATTCAGTGGTTGGCTCAAGCCGAATGAAATTTCGTGGCAATTCGTGTAATTCGTGTCGGTAATTGGCGTCGCAGATGAATGAACTGCTTCACAAGCAAGAGGTTTTTCAACTCTTAGGCTTTTGCATGGAGATTCATCGCGAGTTGGGAAAGGGCCATGACGAAGTCATCTACAAAGACGCTCTGGTCGTTGAACTGAGTCGCGCTGGAATTCCTTTTTTGCGCGAGAAAAATTATGAAATCACTTACAAGGGAGTGATTCTGGCTCACTATTATTACGATCTCGCCGCCTCGAAACTTCGGGTGGGCCTCTTGGTCAACTTTGGCGGCGATTCGCTAGAGTGGAAAAGGGTTATTTTATGAGACACGGGTTTCACCAATTCCCACGGATGAATTTGATGAGGTTCGGAGACACGAATTTCACGAACTTACACGAATTGATTCGTGGATTGACCCCAGCCCCTCAAATTCGTGGCAATTAGTGTAATTGGTGTCTATGACCCCGGCGCGATTACAAACGATTGAGGAACTCTTCCGTGCAGCGCTGGATCAAGAGCCGGACCAGATTAGCGCATTCCTGGACACGGCCTGCAAAGGCGATGAGTTTTTGCGACGTGAAGTTGAAGTGCTCGTGGCTTCACATCAACGAGCAGGCAGCTTCATTGAAACGTCAGCTGTTAGTCTCACGAAGAAGATTATTCAAAAAGGGCGAGCTGATTTGCTCGTCGGTCGCACGATCGGCCACTACAAACTTTCTGAACGGATCGGCACCGGCGGGATGGGTGAGGTCTATCTGGCCACCGACATTACAGCGGAACGCAAGGCCGCGCTCAAACTCTTGCCCACGCGCTTTACCGGCGATGCGGAGCGCCTGAAGCGGTTTCAACAGGAAGCGCGCGCGTTGGTTGGGCTTAATCATCCAAATATTGTGACGGTTTACGAGATCGGTGAGGATCGTTCCACTCACTATATAGCCAGCGAACTGATCGAAGGCGAGACACTGCATCAACGTCTGACGCGCGGACCGATGGAAACGGATGAGGCGGTCGATGTGGCGATCCAGGTGGCCACTGCGCTCGTGGCGGCCCACGAAGCCGGCATTGTCCATCGCGATATCAAGCCGGAGAACATCATGCTCCGGCCGGATGGGTACGTGAAAGTGCTCGACTTTGGGATTGCAAAGCTTGCCGAACAGGAAGTGCCGGTAACGATGCCGGAAGAAGAAGCGGTGTTGCTGGTGGAGACCAACCTGGGATCAATCTTGGGAACCGTTCGTTACATGTCGCCGGAACAGGCGCTCGGCGCACCAGTTGATAAGCGTACCGATATCTGGAGTCTCGGAGTGGTGCTTTACGAGATGGTAGCTGGGCATGCGCCGTTTACTGGCGATACACTGCACGAGGTGATGAATTCGATCCTGACGGCGGAACCGCCGCCGCTCACGAATTACGTCGCGCAGATTCCAGGCGAGCTTCAGCAGATTGTGAGCACGGCACTGTGCAAAGAGCGCGAGGAACGGTATCAGAGCGCCCACGAGCTACTTGAGGATCTCAAAAGTCTCCGGCGCGAAATGGAATTCAAGGACGGGTTGCAACGCTCCACTGCGGCTCCTTTCTGGCTGCGCTGGACGCGATCGCCCACCACTCTGGTGCTCGTAATGTTGGTAGCTACGCTGGCGCTGGCGCTTCCGTTCTACTGGCATCGGAACGCACCGGGCAACCCCATTCCAGAGAAGAGCATTGCGGTTTTGCCTTTTGAGAATTTCAGTGACAACAAAGAAAACTCCTACTTCGCCGCCGGGATTCAAGACGACGTGCTGACGAGCCTCGCGCAGATTCACGATTTGAAAGTAATCAGCCGCACGAGCGTGATGGTTTATCAAAAACACGGCGTGCGCAATATGCGGCAGATCAGTCGGGCACTGGGCGTAGCGAATGTTCTCGAAGGGAGCGTCCGCCGCACGGGCAACCGCATGCTCGTCAATGTCCAGCTGATCGATGCACGCAACGACCGCCACATCTGGGCGGAGCGTTACGACCGGGCCGTCGCCGATTCGATTGGCCTTCAGGGCGAGCTCGCAATCCAGATTGCGGCCGCGCTGAAAGCGAAGCTCGCGCCCGAAGAAAAGGCGCGTCTCGATGCCAGACCCACTACTAACTCGGAGGCCTACATGCTGTACCTGACGGGGCTTGGGACTGGAGATGATATCGAGGCAGAGCAGTTCTACATGCAAGCCATCGCGCTTGATCCAGGATTCGCGCTGGCTTACGCCCGAGCTTCCATGCGCAATAGCGGGATTGCCGGCGATGACCGGGCGCGGAAGGCGAGAGCGCGCGCCCAGGCGGAGGAAGCTCTGCGCTTATCGCCAAACTTGGGCGAAGCGCATATGGCTTTAGGTCTTTGCCTCTATGTGGGGGCGAAGAATTACGACGCAGCGCTTAAGGAGTTCGAGGTCGCCGCCGCGACTTCTCCCAATAACGCCGAGATCTACTCTTACGTTGCTGGCATCTATCGCCGGCAGGGGCGCTGGCGCGAAGCGGTGGCAAGCTTCCAACGCGCCATGTCCCTCGATCCTCGCAACAGACGTAGCGCTATTCTCGCCGGCAACAATCACCTTTTCATGCGTGACTGGCCTGCCGCTAGCGCCGATTACAATCGCGCGCTGGAGATCTCGCCGGATTTCTTGGGTCCCAAGATCGGCCTTGCCTACCTCGAAGTGTTTCGTAACGGCAATCCCGCTGCCGCCAGAAAAATTTTGGAAAACATTCCTGCGGGCGTTGATCCCGATGGAGCGGTGACTTTGGCACGCTGGGACCTGGCCATGTTGGAGCGGGATTATGCCACCGCGGAAAAGATTGTGACCGATTCTCCATTAGAAGATTTTCGAGACTTACCGAAAACATTTTATCAGGGCCGCATCGCCCTTGCTCGCGGCGACATCGAATCGGCCCAGCGCTATTTTGCCGCGGCGAGGCCAGATACCGAAAAGCGGGTGCGCGACAATCCCGACGCGGCAGAGCGCCGTGCCCAACTCGCATTACTCTATGCCTACATGCAGAGGAAGGAGGATGCCATTCGAGAAAGTCGTCGAGCCATCGAACTCGAGCCAGAAAGCCAAAACGCATTTCATGGCACCCTTTGGGTGGGCAATCTGGCGCTGGTTTGTGCACTCGTTGACGAGCCGGACCAGGCGCTCACGCTGATCGAGCGTCTTCTTTCCACTCCGGGCGCAGTCCATTACCAGGATTGGCCGAATAGCATCACGCTCGCTGAGCTTCGTCTGCGGTGGGAATGGGATTCGTTGCGAAGTGATCCGCGTTTCCAGAAGATTCTCGCAGGACCGGAACCGAAGACGGTCTATTAAAGGTATTGTGAATTTGGGAATTTGGTCAGGAAGACTGGCGCGAGCCTCTGGTCCGCCAATCGGACGAACTCGTGTCGCCGCGGCGACACGAGCTTGCGAATTTTGAATCGCAAGCGTGGAAGCTTGCTGCTTTACTCGAACACGTGGAGCCAATAGCCGCTCGACAAAGGATAAGATTTGGCGAACGATTGGAAGATTGAAAATAGAGGAGGAAACATGAATACAGAAGAAGTCGCAACAAAACTGGCCGAGTATTGCCGAAACGGCGAATGGATGAAGGCAGTCGACGAGCTCTATGCGAAAGACATCGTCAGCGTAGAGCCGCACGCGATGGAAAACATGCCGGCAGAAATGCACGGCATTGATCAGGTGCGTGGAAAAACCGAGTGGTGGGAGAAAAATTTTGAGGTGCACAGCGTGAAAACCGACGGACCGTTTGTGGCCCGGGACACGTTCGTTGTGCAGTTTGATGTCGATGTAACCGAGAAGGCATCCAAGAAACGCATACAGATGTGCGAGGTGGGAATCTATACCGTTAAAGACGGTAAGGTTGCGCGCGAGGAATTTCTGCCGCTTGCTCAAAAGAAAGAGTAAGCGCACAACGAGTTGCCAGAGGCAGAGCCGGAGGGTCGCATCGGAGATTAGCCGGTGTTAACCGCCGGTACCAAAGGCACCAAAGTCATCAGCCCTGGAGGGGCTGTGGAATTCCGTTCACACAACCGTGGGACAGCGAATTTCCGACGCCCCTGATCGGGGCTCAATCCCACCATTGTTCCGCTTTCCGGTGGCTCGCATCACCGGCTAATTTCCGATTATCCTTGCGCGATTAGGCTTGGAGTGATTATCGGTTGATTGCGCGACGAGGCCGGACTCGATATGCTCGCGCCCATGTCCGCAAAGACGGAATCAGACGCTGATGCCAAAAAATCCCCGAGCATCATACGGGCTGAATTCCCGCTGCTTATTGCACTGGGCGCGCTGGTGATCTTTTTCGGGAGTGGAAACCGGCTGGTGGAAGACATCAGCAATCCACTTTTGCTGGTGATTATTCTTTTCTGGCTGTTCGCGACTATTCTTTGGTCTGCAATTTCCGTTACGCGGCATGCTGATTGCCTTGCCATTAAATTCGGCGAACCTTACGGGACCCTGATTCTGACGCTGTCGGCAATCGCAGTCGAGGTGACGATGATTTCCATGGCGATGCTGCATGGGGCCAATAATTCGACACTCGCGCGAGACGCGATGTTTGCCGTTGTTATGATCGCGCTCGGTGGTTTCGTAGGTTTGTCGCTGTTGCTGGGTGGATTGCGTTACCGCGAGCAATATTACAATCTCCAGGGCGTCAATTCCTATCTCAACGTCATCATGGCGCTGGCGGTGCTTGGATTAGTCTTGCCAAATTTTACGACTTCTACGAGCGGACCCACATTTTCCACGGAGCAGGCAATCTTCCTCGCCGTAACGTCACTCTCGCTTTACGCGATTTTCCTGCTCATCCAGACTGTGCGCCATCGCCAGTATTTCATCGAAGCCAAGGACGCACCAGTGGCGGCGCATTCCGCTGATCATCCAGTCCACATGCGCTCAACGGCTTTTCATGCTGCGATGCTACTCCTTTACCTGATTACCGTTATTTTACTGGCGGAAAAGTTCGCTGTTCCATTGGATAACAGTATTGAGCAATTTCACATGCCGCAGGCATTTGGCGGCGCGATCATCGCCGCGTTAGTACTCTCCCCGGAAGGATTGGGCGCCATCCACGCCAGCGTGCGCAATCAACTGCAGCGTTCAGTAAACATTCTGCTCGGTTCCGTACTCGCGACCATTGGACTAACGATTCCAGCCGTATTGACGATCAGCTTGATCACGAAGCGACCGATTGTACTCGGGGTGCAAGGCGGCAATCTTCCTTTGCTCATATTAACATTGGCCGTGAGCGTGGTCACGTTTACGAGTCGCAAAACAAATGTCCTACAGGGCTGCATCCACTTGCTTCTCTTCGCCGTATTCTTGCTGCTGATATTTTCGCCCTGAATTTGTTGGCTCATGACAACGGAGCGCGATTACGTCCTTGGCACGCACGACGAGGAGTTGGCAAGACTCGGGTTGCAACATCGCGTCTGGCGTCCGGTTGTTTTGGATTGCTGGCAACGAGCCGGTATCACCGTGGGTAAACGCGTGCTCGATATCGGCGCTGGCCCGGGCTATGCCGCTGTCGATCTTGCCGAGATTGTCGGACCGACGGGTGAAGTGATCGCGCTCGAGCGTTCGAAAAACTTCGTCGACGCGATGGAAGACGCGTGTCGTGTGCGTTCGCTCACGAACGTCAAGATTCACGAACTGGATTTGATGGCCGATGAATTGCCGAAAGGAGATTACGACTTCTCGTGGTGCCGATGGGTCGTTTCATTCGTCAACGATCCCGCGCTATTGATCAAGAAACTCGCCGGCGTGATGCAAAAGAGCAGCGTGGCTATTTTCCATGAATACGGCCATTACGAGACCTGGCATTTTTTGCCGCGCCTGGCGAATCAGGAACGGTTTCGGGAACACGTGATCGCAACGTGGCGTGAATCGGGCGGTGAACCCGATGGTGCTGCCGGTCTACCAGACCTCCTAGCCGCGAACGGCTTTTTCATTCGCTCGGCTACACCACACATGTTTTGCCTGCGCCCGGCAGATTACATGTGGCAATGGCCGGCGACGTTTATCGAAATTTATCTTCCCCGTCTGATTGAGATGGGACGAATCGATCAACAATTCGCTGACGCCCTGCGCGCTGATCTGGCTCGCGCGGAAGCGAGCCCAAATTCGCTAATGATTACTCCGCTGGTGCTGGAAATCGTTGCCGAAAAGCGGTAGCCGCGTCGCTCTGTTGACGCGCTTTTCTTCCTGCTTCGGTCTTTTAATTCGCGGTTCCTGCGAGACCAAGCCGCTCGGCATCTGACTTAAGCGCGTCGATGACCTCGGCAATCACGTCGTCGAGGGGCGTGTCCAGTTCGGCCGCACCGCGGACGATGTCGTCGCGATTCACGGCGCGCGCGAATGCTTTGTCTTTCATCTTCTTTTTCACCGCTCGAACATCGACATCATGAATGCTCTTTGTCGGCCGAACCAACGCCACCGCAATAACGAAACTACTTAGTTCATCCACGGCGTAGAGTGTTTTCTCGAGCGGCGTCTCGCGCGAGACGTTCGTGTAATCCGCGTGGGAAAGAATCGCGCGGCAAACTTCCTCGCTCCACCCATTCTCACGCAGCCAAGCAACCCCGACGAACGGATGACCTTCGCTCGGGCTTTGTTCCAGATTTGGATGGCGTTCGTAATCCATGTCGTGGAGCAGGCCAACCGCCTCCCAAAGATCGACATCGTGAGCCGCCCCGCTAAGCGGGGCGAAATGCTTCATCGAATCAGCGACCGCATAGCAATGTTTCCTCAAACTTTCGGACTGGACCCATTCGTGCAGGATCTTCAATGCGCGAGAAGCGAGCGTTTCACTCATGATACGATTTAGCAACGGAACGCCCGTCACCTATATTGGAACCGATTTAGACTCACTCAACCCCCAGATTTTTTGCGCCAAGACGTGGCGACGGTAGAAGCGGTTTCAAAAATCGACTTGTAGGGCGTTTGGATCCTTCGCTCCCGCTTACTCGGCCTCCGGCCAGCCCGTCTGTCGCTCGACGCCGCTTGCCAGCGCCGGACATCAGGCGCTCTATCGAGAGAACAGCGAGGAGCAATGGGGCTGGGAATAGTGTAGCGTCATGCCTTCTCACGATCCCTCGGAGTCCTCATCGGAAATCGGTCGCTTTGTTCAGCGACGGCGAGCCAAGGGAGAAAGCCAGTAATTTGGTAGGGCGAGACCGCCGGGCGCGCCGAGGGCAGGTTGCCGGAGTGCGGATCGCGGAAGCCAA
>WNGB01017727.1_pt1 | contig 14818 bp, 13 predicted proteins | sample 5400681 | NCBI WGS metagenome assembly WNGB01 (sample SAMN13153367, study PRJNA577476) | soil metagenome | isolation source: 115 cm soil or saprolite under grassland replicate 2 | place: USA:California | collected 2016-06-15
TCGGAAGAGAGGGGACGCCCACCCCTACAGGGTTGACGGATGACGGCGTGCGGGCCCCGTCCGTCGAACATGCGAACGTGGGCTCGGCAGTATCCGCGAGTGTACGGCGGACTGCGCCTGCTCTGGCGTGCCCTTTCACCATTTGCGCTGCCGAATCCCTTGCCGCTGGCGACAGCTTATGCCCGCTGCGTGCGGGAGTTTCTGGCCTATCGCCGAATGCCGGGTGGAGAGGGCGCTAGGTGGTCCGACTGGTACCCGGCGCTACGCGACAGGACGACCGTGACGCCGGTCGATCTGAACTATTTTTATCAGGACACCTGGGCCGCCGGGAAGATCCTCGCCGCGCGACCAAAGCTCCACGTGGACCTCGGCTCGACCGCGCTCCTTGTGGGCATCCTTGCGAGATCGACGCAGGTGATCAGCGTCGATGTGCGCCCGCTTTCCGTCGCGCTGGACGGGCTCGTCACTTGCGCCGGAACAGGCGTTGCCTTGCCATTTCGCGATCGATCGATTCGATCGCTGTCCTCTCTGTGCGTGCTCGAGCACATCGGCCTCGGACGATACGGTGATCAGATCGACCCGCAGGGGACGGAGAAGACGGCAGCCGAACTCCAGCGTGTTCTGGCCCCCGGCGGCGATCTGTACCTTTCCGTTCCGATCGAGAAGGAGAGCCGCGTGTATTTCAATGCACACCGGGCCTTTTCGATGGCGACCGTAACCAAAATGATAGGCGAGCTTGACCTCGAGGAAGCAGTGTTCGTCCAGGGCCACCGGAAACTCTCGCCGCGCGAGATCGACACGCTCGACTGCCACCCCTCGATGGTCTTCGGCCTCTTTCACTTCCGTCGACAGACCGGCTGATGCTCTCGAGGGATCGCTATTTCAGATTCCTCGCTGAGGCGCGAGCCGAAAACGACCTGACTGCGCTGCGACACCGTTTCGAGCGGTGGGCGCAGTGGTATGCGTGCCGCCTTCGAAAACACCTTCCCGTCGATCGAACCGTCGCATGTCTCGACGTACCGTGCGGCAGCGGCAACTTCCTGTACTTCCTCCGTCGTCAGGGATACGTGGACATCATTGGCTACGACAACGACGCGCGTCAGATCGAGCGGGCAAGCGCGCTGGGGCTTCCCGTCGTGCGGCGTGACGCGATGGAGGTCCTCACCGAGGATAGTCGGACTTACAGCCTCATCAGTTCGCTCGACTTTGTCGAGCACCTATCGCGTGACGAGGCCCTGCGGTTCATCGGGCTCTGCCACGAACGGCTAGTGCCGGGCGGCGTCCTCGTCCTCCGGACCCCATCCGCCGACGGGCCCTTCGGCGCTCACGACGCCTGGAACGACCTCACGCACCGCTGGGTGATGACCTCCGAGGTTTTGGAAGCGGTCCTCGCGATGTTGGGATTCAAGCACGTGGTGGTCCTGGACGAGCGGCCGCAGCCCTACAACGTGGTCAACGCCCTCCGAGCGGCAGTTTTCTTGGCGGCGCGCGCTTTTGCGTCAGTTGCCGTGTTCGCGCTGGGACTCACCCCTCCGAGAATCTGGTCGCGGTCTATGTGGGGAGTGGGCTACAAGCCCGTGTGAGCCCGAGCGGGATGACGAACGGGGTGACGAGTTGGTATCGAAGCGTCTTCGACTACAACCAGCACTTCCGCGATCGGTGGGTGGCCCAGCAGGCTGCACGGATCTCGCCGGAAGCACGAGTCCTGGATGTCGGCGCCGGCATCGGGAGGTACCGCCCACTGTTCGATCACTGCAAGTACGAAGCCCACGACTTCGGTGAGGAGCCGAGTACGATCGGCAAGTACACCCCGCTCGACTACAAATCCGACGTAACCGCGATCGCCGTGGCGAACGAATCGTTCGATGTCGTGTTGTGCACGGAGGTGCTCGAGCACACCCCGGACCCGATCAAGGCGGTGGGCGAGATCGCCAGGATTTTGCGGCCGAACGGCCGGCTTCTGCTCACGGCTCCGCTCGCCTCGATCCTCCATCAGGAGCCTTACCACTTCTACGGTGGCTACACGCCCCACTGGTACCGGAGGTTCCTGCCTTCGGTAGGGCTCGAGGTCGAGCACATCGAGGCGAACGGCGGGTTTTTCCGTCTGTTCGGACAAGAGGCGCAGCGCTTCAGCGCGCTCATCGATCCCCGCCGAACCGCGCACACGACGTGGCGGTGGCCGGGTCTCGTTGCGCTGTGGCTCGTAACCCTGCCGTTCCTGCGCGTGCTCTTCCCGCTGCTTGGAGCAGTGCTGGACCGTCTTGGCCTGGAGCGAATCTGCACGGCCGGCTATCACGTCGCTGCCGTCAAGCGGGGGACCTGATCGTGGCCGGCGTGCGACGCGCTTCGCTCTGGAGAGCGCGCTGAGGCGCCGACGACTCCTGGTCACGGGAAGCAGCGGTCTCATCGGGTCCGAGACCGTCGAGTACTACTTACGTCAGGACTGGGAAGTCCACGGGGTCGACAACAACATGCGCTTGGTGTTCTTCGGTCCCCAGGGTGACACGCGCTGGAACCTGGCGCGCCTGCGGAGTGTCGCGCGGAGCTTCGTCCATCACGACCTCGACATCCGCGACCGGGCGGGCGTATTCGCGCTCTTCGAGACGCACCGGTTCGACCTCATCGTCCACTGCGCAGCTCAGCCGTCGCACGATAAAGCAGGAGACATTCCCCTGGACGATTTCGACGTCAACGCCGTCGGCACCGTCAACCTCCTCGAGGGGACGCGGCGCCACGCTCCGGAAGCCGTCTTCATCTTCATGAGCACCAACAAGGTCTACGGCGACGTCCCGAACGAATTGCCGCTCATCGAGCTCGAGACACGGTGGGACTACGCGCGTCCCGACGACTTCGACGGTATCGACGAGACTTGCCGGATCGACCACTGCCTGCACTCCCTCTTCGGCGCTTCGAAGGTGGCAGCGGACGTCATGGTGCAGGAATACGGGCGCTACTACGGGCTGCGGACCGGGACGTTCCGCGGCGGGTGCCTGACGGGCCCCAACCACTCTGGGGTAGAGCTTCACGGCTTCCTCAGCTACCTCATCAAGGTGGCCGCGCGCAACGAGGAGTACACAGTGTTCGGCTACAAAGGAAAGCAAGTGCGCGACCAAATCCACAGCGCAGACGTCGTGGCCGCGTTCGATGCGTTCTTCGAGAATCCGCGCGCCGGCGAGGCGTACAACCTCGGTGGTGGGCGCGAGAACAGCGCGTCGATCCTCGAGTGCTTCGCGATGCTCGAGGCTCGACTCGGCCGGCCGGTACGGTGGCGCTACGCGGACGCAGCGCGGCGCGGGGATCACATCTGTTACATCTCGAGCCTCGCAAAGCTCAGAGCGCACTATCCTCAATGGAAGATCGCGCGAAGCCTCGACATGATCGTCGACGAAATCCTCGAGGCCGAGATTTTCAAGGAGCGTCGTGGCGGCGCGTGACCGCGCGCGGGAGTGGCTGCTCCGGCGGCCTACCCTCCGGCCGCTCTGGGGCCGGTACCGCCGGTCGCAGCTGCACCGGCAGTACGAAGCTCGTCGCGAGCGCTACGCGCGTGAGGCGAACCAGCGTGCCCTCGCGTACTGCGAGGCCGATGTGGCCCGCCTGGTCCGAGCCCGCCTCGCCGCCAGGGGATTCGCTGCGGTGCCGCGGCCGTTGGGCGAGGTACACACGTTTGCTTTCGTTCCCCGGATCGGTTGGCACCCGGCGCTCCTCGGTGATCTCAGCGAGCTGGGGCCGGTGACCCTGTTCGACTACGCTCAGCTCGGTTTCGAGTGGGAGGAGTTCTACCGGGCGAAGGCTGTCGGGCGGGCGAGACGCCGGGCGATGAACGCGATGATCTTGCCCGCTCTGCGCGAGGCGTGCGCGCGGCGCGCTGTCGACTGGGTGTTCGTCTACGCCAGTGGCGCGGAGATCTCGGCGGATACCATTCGCCGGATCACTGGGGAACTCGGCATTCCCGTTGTGAACATGTGCCTGGACGACAAGCAGAGCTGGACCGGCGCCTGGATGGGTGACCACCGGGCCGGTCAGATCGACATCGCGGCGACGTTCGACCTCTCGTGGACGTCAGCGCGGGTGGCGTGCGAGTGGTACCTCGTCGAGGGCGCCCGTCCGCTCTACATGCCCGAGGGTTTCGACGACTCTATCTTTCATCCCATAGAGGTCCCTCAGGACATGCCCGTGAGCTTCATCGGGGGCGCCTACGGCTTTCGGCCCGACGTCGTCGAGTTCTTGCGGCGGCGCGGCATTCCTGTCCGGACATTCGGATCCGGATGGGGCGCGCGCTCGGTTTGGGGAGCTGAGCAGGTCGAGGTCATCAATCGTAGCGTCATCAACCTCGGGATGGGAGGCATCGGCTACTCTGAGGACCTGACGAACGTGAAGACCCGTGACTTCGAGATTCCGGGAACCGGCGGCGGCCTGTATCTCACGTCGTTCAATGCGGACCTCGCCCGGCACTTCCTCGTTGGTGAGGAGATTGCGTGCTATCGGAACCGCGACGAGATGCTCGAGCTGATCCGCCACTACCTCCAGCATCCGGACGAGGCGCGTTCGATCGCACGTCGGGCGCGGGATCGGTGCCTCTCCGAGCACCGGTGGCTCCACCGTTACCGGCGCGTTTGCCAGATCCTTGGGGTTCTGGCCGAGGAGCGGGACAGTGTGATCGCGCCGGCCGTGGGGCGGTCGGAGCATGAGCGCGAAGTGTCCGGCGCCAGGTACGAGCAGTGAACCCGGCGCGCGTCACCGTGCTGATGCCGGTCCGGAATTTGATCGGATCGGTCGAGCGAGCGATGCTCAGCATTATCCACCAGACGTACGACGCGTGGGAGCTTCTTGTCGTCGACGACGCGTCAACCGATGGCACCTGGGAGGTGGTGCAGGCGCTCGCTCGACGGGATTCCCGGGTCGTGGCGATTCGGAATCCTGAGCGCCGCGGCCTCGGGGCGTCTCTCAACCTCGTTTGGTCCCGGTCAAGGCACGAGCTGATCGCGCGGATGGACGGCGATGACGAGAGCCTCGCGACCCGACTGGCACGCGAGGTCAGCTTCATGGTGGAGCATCCTGAGGTGTCGGTGCTCGGAGCCGGCGCGGAGCTCGTGGACGAGTCGGGCGCGCCTCTCGGCGTAGCGCTCCGACCCGAGTGTCACGAGGAACTCGTGCGAGACATGTATCGGCGCAGTCCCTTCATTCACCCATCCGTGATGATGCGACGAAGCTTCCTGGAGCGCCTCGGTGGCTACGACGAGTCGCTTTGGCGCGCACAGGATCAGGATCTGTGGCTGCGCGCCTACCGCCAGTTCCGCTTTCACAATCTTCAGGAGCCGCTCATCCGATACCAAGTCCGCCGCGCTCTGTCTTGGGAAGCCATCCTGGCTGGGACATTCGTTCTTGGACGAGGTGCATATCGCGAAGGTCGCATGTTGAGTCGCGGATGGTATGCCGTCCGCTTCTTCCTCGCAACTGTCACTGCTCGGGTGGGGCTCACAAGCAGCCGGGGAGCGTAGGGGAGCCTCGGCGATGTGCGGAATCGTAGGTGTGGCGGCGCGCCGCGCCTGGGCAGACCGGGAAAGCTTGGTCACGATGCGCGACACGATGAGCCATCGAGGACCTGACGACGCCGGCGTCTGGTGGTCCGACGATGGCTGCGTCGGGTTCGCGCACCGGCGGCTCGCCATCATCGACCTCTCGCCGGCTCAACCGACACCGAGGTGTTGCTAGCGGCGTATCGGGCGTGGGGCCTCGAATCTCTTGGGCGCCTGAATGGAATGTTTGCGTTCGGCCTCTATGACACGCGCGATCGCAAGCTGATCCTTGCTCGCGATCGCGCTGGTGAGAAGCCGCTCTTCTACAGGACCAGCGGCGATAGGATCCTCTTTGCTTCGGAGCTGAAGGCGCTCATGGCGGATCCGAGCCTTGCTCGAATCGTTGACCCGATGGCCCTGCAGCAGTACCTCGCCTACGGGTACGTGGCGGGGGAGGCGTGCCTCCTGGCAGGTGTCCGCAAGGTCCCGGCAGCGCACGTCGCGACGTACGACCTCGACACTGGGACGCTCACCGTCGCCGAATACTGGCGCCTGCCCGAGCCAGGATCGACACTCACCGACTCGCCGGAGGCGCTCGAAGGTGCGCTCGAGGCGGCTCTCCGCGACTCGGTTCGGCAGCGGCTCGTTGCCGATGTGCCGGTCGGGATCCTCCTGAGCGGCGGCATCGACTCGAGCCTCGTCACCGCGATGGCCGCGCAGGTGTCCGGCCGCGTCAAGACCTTCACGATCTCGTTCGCTGGCCACGACGCATACGACGAGGCGGAGTACGCCCGGACTGTCGCGAAGCATTTCGGGACGGATCACACGGAGCTCGTCGCGGAACCTAGCACGGTCGAGCTCTTGCCCGAGCTGGCTCGACAGTACGACGAGCCGCTTGCGGATTCGTCCATGGTCCCGACCTACCTCGTCTCGTGGCTCGTGCGGAAGCACGCGACGGTCGCGCTCGGGGGCGACGGCGGTGACGAACTGTTCGGTGGCTACCTCCACTACAGCTGGCTGTTGCGCCAGGAAAAACTGCGACGTGCCGTCCCACACGCGCTCAGACTCAGGATGGGCGACACAGCCGCGCGTCTCCTGCCGGCAGGTTTCCGCGGCCGCAACTACATCCTCGGCTTGAGCCGGGACCTTCCGGGATCGATCGCGCAATTCAATTCGTTCTTCGATGGCGCGCTGCAGCGACGCCTCCTCGCGCCGCTAGTCAGGTCCGGAGTTTTGAGCGGCCCGCCTCCGGAGGTGTACAAGACGAGCCTTTGCCGTCCAGGGCAGACGGTGCTTCAAGCGGCGACGTCGATCGACTTCAGTACCTACCTCGTGGACGACATCCTCGTGAAGATCGACCGCGCCAGCATGCTGACTTCGCTCGAGGTGCGCTCGCCATGGCTCGACCATCGACTCGTCGAGTTGGCTTTCGGCCGTGTCCCCGACGCGCTGCGCGCGACCGTCAGCGAGCGGAAAATCCTGCCACGCCGGATGGCCGCGCGTCTCCTGCCGAGGGGCCTTGACCTGGTTCGCAAGCAGGGGTTCTCGCTCCCTCTGTCGAGCTGGCTCCAGGGGGAATGGGGACGATATGTCGAGAACGTGTTGGCCGACGCGGATCCGCGCGTGTTCGATCCTGCGGTAATCCAGAGATTGATCGAAGGACAGCATCGCGGTTACTCGAACGCCCAGCGTCTGTTCGCGCTCGTGATGTTCGAGCTGTGGCGGCGCGAGTACCGCGTCAGCCTTCCTGTTTAGAAGTATCGTGGACGCCCCACGGGCGAGCGCGTCGATAGCCGCGGCAGGCTTTGGCTCACTGGCCGTGTGGTGCGCTGCGCTCTTCACCCTTGGCGTCTACCCGCCTTTGCAGATAACAGTCGTCGGCCTGTTCCTCCTCGCGGCGTGGGGGCTCTGGTCCGTACGACTGACGCAGTTGTCGCTACTCCCGCGGTTGATGATCGTCCTCTACGTGATGCCGTTCAGCGTGACGCTCGGGTATCTCGGCTCTAGCGACTACGTGTGGTGGTCGACGCCGACGGTTCTGGCGTTACTGAACGATCAGGTTCTGGTCGAGCAGATGATGACCATTGGGACCACCGGCCTCGCTGCATTGCTCGCCGGCCTCAAGGTGATTGAGGCCCGCCGGGGAGGAGAGCGCGACCCTGAGGGCGCAAACGGGGCGACCGAGGCACCGAGGAAGACGCTCGACGCGCTCGCCTTCGCGGCGGCGCTGGGGCTCGCGACGGCGTTGTCGTGGGTCCACGCGCCGCGCACCACGATTTTCGAAGAGATGTACGCGGCCGAAGGGACGGAAGGGTTCGAGCAGGACCTCAACTTCTACGGTGCGTTTCTGGCATCGTATCTTCTGCTCGTCCTGCTGTTTGTCGACGCCGAGCAGAGCCGCCCCGCGGCGCGACGCGGGAAGCGGCTGGCCGTCCTCGGCACGACTTTGTTCACCCTGATTTTCCTGCAGGTCCTCCGTGGCGACCGCGAGATCGTGGGGCTCCTGGCCGCTTTGATCATTCTTTACGTCACCGAGCCGATGCGCGATCGACCGGGACGAGTCGGGAGGAGAGTGTGGAGGCGAATGTTCGGACTGGCCCTGCCGATCCTGGTGCTGGTCCTCGTCCTGATCGCCATGGGGGCTGCTCGGTACGAGCTGAGCGGGAGCGACGTCTCGACCGCCGGAGACCTTCTCGCCATAGGGTACGCGCACAGCACGTGGACGGCCGTGCTGCTGACCAATCTTGGCATGGCGGCGCAGCTCCAAGATGGGCGTATTGAGTATCTCTACGGTGAAACCTATCTTCAATACCTTTTGTCGCTCGCACCCGGCATCGTCACCCACTATTTCGGTTTGGAACGACCGATCGAGGCCACAAACAATCCTGGCTACTGGTTCATCGGGATCTCGAGCGGCGGAAACCACGTGGTCAACATACCTTTCAAGAACTTCGGGATCTTCGGTGTCGTCGGCGTTCTTTTCCTTTACGGTATGGCCATCGGCTACTGGGAGAAGACAGGTGTCGAGAACCGCCGGTGGTACCGCCTCGTCTATGGGGCGATCACAGCGTCGTCCTTCATGTGGTTCTGGTACGCAGACATGAACGTAGTCCGCGGACTCATGGGAACGGGCGTTCTCTGGCTCGCCTACTGCGGGTGGCTCGCGTTCGCCGCAGGAGTGGTCAAGGACGTTCAGTGGCCTGACACAGCCGCGGTGTCCGGGTCGCGCAGTTCACGATGATCCTGGGCGCCGGGGCGGGGTAGGGTGCGCATAGGGATCAACGCCGTGTTCCAGGCGCATGGAGGCAGCTTCGTCCACCTCCGCGAGCTACTCCGGGATTGGGGAAAGGACGGCACTCTGGCGAAACATCGTGTCATCCTGTTTAGCTCGACCGCGAACGTGCGGGCGCTTGAGACGGATCTGGACGGCATCACGGTCGTGCCGCTCCGGCGAAGCGATCTCGGCACCGCGGCGCGGCTTCTCGTCGAGCAGACCCAACTCGTGAGGGCGATCGAGCGGGAGCGGGTCGACGTCCTGTTCTGCCCAGCCAACACGGCGCCTCTGAGGGCTCGGATCCCGAGCGTCGTGCTGCTCCAGAATGCCGCCCCCTTCTGCGAAAGCGTCTCTCTGAGCTCGGTGGGCGCCGCCCAGTGGCTGCGGTACCGGTTGCTCGGCTACGCCATGCGTCTCAGTGTGCGGCGCGCCGCACGCGTCATCTTCATCTCCGAGTACTTTCGCGACCAGTTCGTGCGGCGGTGTTCGTTCGATGCGACGAAGGCGACAGTGATCTACCGCGCCCGGCCTCCCGTGCGAAAAACCGATCGTGGCGCGCGGCTCCTAGCCAAGCACGGTATCGTGGGTCGCTTCGTGCTGTCCGTCTCCCACCTTTATCCCTACAAGAACCTCGTTGAGCTGGTCGAAGGATTCCTGATCGCGTCCCGGGAACACACGGTCCCCGAAGGGCAACTCGTCCTGATCGGGGCGGAGTATTTCCGCGGCTACAAGGCCAGGATCCAGAAGGCACTCGCGCGACACCGCGCGGCCGAGGGGCGGGTGATCCTGGCTGGAGGCCAGCCGAGCGATGTGGTGGCGGAGCTGCTCGCGCGCTGCGAAGTGTTCGCGTTTCCGTCAACCTGCGAGAACTGTCCGACGGCCCTGATCGAGGCGCTCTCAGCAGGTGTGCCAATCGCCTGCTCACGAGCCGGCGTCATGCCGGAGATCGCGGGCGATGCCGCCCGCTACTTCGACGCGTCCGACCCGGACGACATCGCGCGCGCCCTCAGCGAACTGCTGCGCGACGCCGACCTCCGGCGCGAGCTGCGGCGGCGGGCTCTAGCCCGCGCCAGCCTGTTTCCCCGGTCGGCCGAAGTGGCGGCGCGGACCCTCGACATACTGGAGGCGGCGGTCGGTGAGTGAGGCGCCGCCGCAGGCCTTAACGACGTCGCGACCACGCCGGCGGCTCTGGGTTCTCTCGGAGCTCTACCACCCGGAGGAGACGTCGACGGGATATGTGGTGACGAAGATCGCGGAGGGGTTGGCAGCCGACTTCGACGTGCGGGTGCTTTGCAGCCAGCCGACCTACGCGTCCCGCGGTATCCGCGCCCCGGACATCGAGGTGCACAACGGCGTGACTATTCGCCGGTGCCCGTCGACCACGCTCGATCGGACTGTCCGCGCCTACCGGCTTCTCAACATGCTGACCATCAGCGCCTCCCTGTGGTTGGTCGCCGTCGCATCCGTACGGCGAGACGACCGTTTGCTCGTGGTGACGAATCCCCCGTTGCTGCCGTTCGTCGCCGCCACGGTGGCTTGGCTGCGGCGGGCATCCCTGCTCCTGCTCGTGCACGACGTGTATCCGGACGTCCTGACCGCGAGCGGACTGATCTCCCGGACGGGATTCCTGGCCAGGCGCCTTCGCCGGCTGAGCCAGTGGCTCTACGGGAGCGCCCTGCGAATCATCGTTCTCGGACGTGACATGAAGCGTCTCGTCGAGACGGCGATGGGCGTCCCTGGGGACCGCATCGACATTATCCCGAACTGGGCAGACGCTGAGACGATCCACCCGACAAAACGTACCGAGAACGCGCTTCTCGCCGAGCTCGGATTGACTGACAAGTTCGTAGTCCAACACACGGGCAACATGGGATACACGCACGGCCTTGAATGTCTCGTCGGCGCGATCGAAAAGCTCCGGAGCGAAGAAGACGTCTTCTTCCTTTTCATAGGGACCGGCGTCAAAAGGGCGTGGCTCGAAGCGAAAGTTCGAGAGCTCGAGCTTCCGAACGTGAGCGTTCTCCATCGGCCGCGGAGCGACCAGCTAAACATCCTGAACGCGTGCGATGTCGCGATTATCACGTTCGTGACTGGTATGGCCGGCGTGTCCGTTCCGAGCCGGATGTACAACATCCTCGCAGCCGGCAAGGCGATCATCGCGGTTGTGGACGACAACTCAGAGCTAGCGGTGGTGGTTCGGGACGAGCGCCTGGGCTGGGTCGTTCCGCCCGGCGAGGCCAACGGCATCGTTCAGGCCGTGCTGGCCGCCCGACGGCAGCCGGATGTTCTCCTGGACATGGGGCGCCGAGCCAGGGCTGTCGGCGAAGGCTATTCGCTGTCGCGCACAATCGAGGCCTACCGCAGACTTTTGGTGGGGCTGGAGTCATCGGGCATGATGAAGGGATGAGCGTCCTAGTGACGCCTTTCCTCGTCGGCGCGGTTGCGATCCTGTCCTTCCTGGTCGCCGGGCGTCTGTGCTCGTCCGGGTCCTGGCTGACTGGGGTGGACCACCCAAACGTGCGATCCCTTCACGCTAGGCCGACACCGCGTGCCGGGGGCGTGGCGATCTTGCTGAGCGCGGTCGTGGGTCTGGTCGGAGGTAGCCTGATCGGCGTCGTGCCGGTACCAGAGGTCGGCGGTGAGGCCGGCTGGGCGCTTTGGGTTGCAGGCGCAACGATCGTCGTCGCAGCTATCTCGTTCATCGTGGATCTCACGGAGCTGGCTGTATGGATGCGGCTGGTCGTCCACGCGCTCGCGGCCGCGGCGGTCGTGTTCGGTGCGGGGCTGCGAATCACCGAGATCTCGGTTCCGTCAGTCGGGTCGGTGTCTCTCGGGGCCGCCGCCGTCCCGGTCACGATTCTCTTCTTGGCTTGGATGGCGAATCTGTACAACTTCATGGACGGTATGGACGGATTCGCCGGCGGCATGACCGTCTTCGGTTATGGCTTCATCAGCTATGCTGCCTTCCGGGCCGGCGAGCCAGTATTGGGAGTCGCCGTGTTGCTCATTGTTGCGGCTACGCTTGGGTTCCTCCCCTACAACTGGCCCCCATCGAAAATGTTCATGGGCGACGTCGGAAGTGTTCCGCTCGGGTTCCTCGCTGGAGCTCTGGTATTGCGTGGGGCCAACCGCGGGTTGTTCGACGTGTGGGCGGCGCTGCTTTGTTTCGCTCCGTTCGTCGTTGATGCCTCGGTAACACTCGGCCGACGGCTGGTCCGGGGCGAGCGCGTATGGCGTGCGCATCGGGAGCACTTCTATCAACGCCTAGTCCTAGCGGGCTGGAGCCATCGGCGAACGGTGCTCGCGGAATATGCGGTCATGTTGAGCTGCGTCGTCAGCGCTGTCGCGTACTCGATCGCCGGCGATCGACTCCGACTCGGCATCTTGCTCGGCTGGACGTGCCTGTTCGGAGGACTCGCGCTCGCGGTTCAGACGGTGGAAGCCAGAAGACGGCAAGAGGGATCTTGGGCGGCGGTTCTTCTGAGATATCGACGACTGCTCGTCGTCGCCGTGCACATCGCCGCAGTCTGTTTCGCGAACTATGCTGCGTTCTGGATGCGATTCGATGGCGCGGTGCCTGGCGATGCGTGGCAGCTCTGCCTACGGATGCTGCCCTGGCTGGTCGCGGTCCGTGGGCTCACGTTCGTCCCGTTCCGGCTCTACGAAGGGCTCTGGCGCTACACGAGTATCTGGGACCTACGCAACATCATCGCTGGCGTCCTGACCAGCTCGCTCGTGTTCTGGGGGCTCACTCACGTGCTCCTCGACGAAGGTCTGTACCCGCGCTCCATCCTCGTCATGGACGCCATCATGCTTATCTTGCTGATGGGAGGACTTCGCCTCGGCCGTCGGATCTACCGTGAACTCGGAAGGCTCGAGGGCCAGAAGCGGATCCTGATCTACGGTGCAGGAGATGCTGGGGCAATGATCGTCAGGGATATGCGGAACAACCCCTTCTATTCCTACGAGGCGCTGGGTTTCGTCGACGACGATCCGACGAAGACTGGTCAGCGTATCCAGGGCATAAAGGTTCTTGGGACGCGTGAAGTTCTGCCTCGAATCATGGAGCGCCTGCAGCCGGACGCCGTCCTCGTGGCGATCTCGCGCGCGGAGCCCAACACCATCCGCTCGATCGTCCGCGCCCTGGAAACGTTCAAGGTTCCCATCCAGACCCTGCCCAACCTTCGCGACATCGTAGACGGAAGGGTAGCGGTGAATCAGATCCGAACCTTGTCGGTAGAGGATCTTCTGGAGAGGGTCCCAATTTCTTTCGACGCCAGTCCCGTGAGGCACCTCGTCGAGGGCCGACGCGTGCTCGTCAGCGGAGCGGGTGGATCGATCGGGTCCGAACTCTCCCGCCAGATCGCGGCGCTGCAGCCGTCCGCGCTTGTCCTGCTCGATCGATACGAGAACGGTTTGCATGCGATCACCACCGAGCTGAGAACGAAGATCCGGGGGCTGGCCACCGAGGCTATCGTCGGGGACGTTACCGATGCGGATCGGACGCGGGAGGTGCTCGTCGTCCACCAGCCCGCGATCATCTTCCACGCGGCCGCGCACAAGCACGTTCCTCTCATGGAGATGAATCCCTGCGAGGCGGTGAAGAATAATGTCCGCGGGACGCGGATCCTTGCGGAAACAGCGCAGCAGGTCGGCATCGAGCGCTTGATCCTGATCTCGACCGACAAGGCGGTGAACCCCTCGAGTGTCATGGGTGCCACCAAACGGGTGGCCGAGCTGCTCGTCCAGAGCATGAACGCGGACGGACCGGGTATCTTCGCCGCTGTGCGATTCGGCAACGTGCTCGCGAGCAACGGAAGCGTCGTCCCGCTCTTCCTGGAACAGATCAAGGCCGGAGGGCCGGTGACTGTCACACATCCCGAGATGCGGCGGTACTTCATGCTGATCCCCGAGGCGGTCCATCTCGTGTTGCAGGCGGCCCCGCTGGCCAAGGGTGGCGACATCTTCGTTCTGGATCTGGGCGAGCAGATCAAGATCCTGGATCTTGCCCGTAACCTGATCCGGCTCTCTGGCTTCGTGCCGGAGGCCGAAATCCCGATTACGTTCATCGGGCCCCGGCCGGGCGAGCGACTATGCGAGGAGCTCGTCGGTGCCGACGAGACGACTGAGCCGGTGCCGGCCGAGAGGATTCTGCGAGTGGCTTCGAGCTCACGGCCGGATCCTGAATGGCTCGCGCGCGAAGTCGCCGAGCTTGAGCGCCTGGCTGCAGCCGGGGACGCAAAGGCGGTGATCGATCAGCTGTGTCGTCTCGTGCCAACTTACCGACCAGTCGAGCGAGCGTATGAGTGACCCGCGGGCGGACCTTCGTCCGGGCCTGGTAGTTCCGGAATCGGGCGACGCGGTGCCTGTCGTCAACTTCGTGGTTGTGCTCTGGCGCAGGCGGTTGATGATCGCGGCAATCACCCTCATCGCCGTCTTCGGCGCCTGGGTCTGGGCGTTGATGACAACGAAGATCTACGAGTCGACCGCGACGCTGGTCGCGCCGAAGGAATCCACCGGGAGCGGTATGTTCGGTGGACTCGTCGTGGCGTCGGGGTTGCTCCAGCAGGTGCCGGGGTTGTTGTCCATGCCCTCCCTCACGTCGAACCGTGATCTGCTGGTGAGCGTCCTCAAGAGTCGCACGATGGCGCAGCTCGTGCTCGAGCGGTTCGGGCTTCAGACGCGCTATCGGGAACGCTACCAGGAGGATGCCATCAGGACTCTTCAGCGCATCACGACGGTGTCGGTCTCGAGAGAAGGGGTCATTGTGGTGAAAGTGGAGGATATCGATCCCCAGGTCGCGGCCGCGATGGCGAACTTCTACGTGGAGAGGCTCGATCACCTTGTGGGGCAGTACGGCCTCGGCGAGGCGAGCCGGCAGCGGATCTTCTTCACAGAACAACTCGCGCGCGCCAAGGCCCAGCTCGACGCTTCCGAGGAGGCGCTTCGCGGCTTCCAGGAGCGGAATCGCGCCGTGGTACTCCAGGAGCAGACCCGGGGGGCCATCGAGGCAGCTGCCCGCCTGCGG
>WNGB01008284.1_pt1 | contig 14816 bp, 10 predicted proteins | sample 5400681 | NCBI WGS metagenome assembly WNGB01 (sample SAMN13153367, study PRJNA577476) | soil metagenome | isolation source: 115 cm soil or saprolite under grassland replicate 2 | place: USA:California | collected 2016-06-15
CGCGAGCAACGTGCGCGCGTACGTGGCGACGCGGATGCGTGAGCGCGACCGCGACGCGGTCGACGACCTGGTACAGGACACGTTCTGCGCCGCGCTGGACGAACTCGACCGCGCCCACGACGACGTGTGCGGCTGGCTGATCCAGCTCGCCGCCAAGATGTGCACGAGGCACTCGTGGATTCTCCGAACCACGAAGATCATCGATGGCAACGCGTGTAGATCACGGCTTCAGCGCTATGAAACCTGGCCGCCCGATCCCGGACGCTCGATTGTTCGTGCCGCGAAAGCGTCAAGGATCGCCCGAAAGGCCATTCTCCGAGGTTCGTTACGGCTGGATTCTGGCTGGTCAACTACGTGGATCGCCTCCGTGGCGTTGCCGGTTTGGACGAGCCGGGCGGCGACGGCCATGGCCTGATCTAGCGGTATCTGTGGGGTAACGAGGCACTCGCGCCAGATCGCTTGTGCGGGCTTGAGCACGCCGAGCGCCGCCAGGTGGTCGGCGATAGCGAGCTGTTCTTTGGCGTCCATACCGGGTCGGGCCGTGGCCATGACTTCGTCAATGGCCTGGGCGCCAGCGGCCAAGATCCACGCTCTGACGGCATCGACCTTCGTCCTGGTCACGTAGAGTTCTGGGGTGGTCAGCGCGAGCCGAGCAAACTCGGCAGCCTGCTCGGCGCAGCCGTGCTCAGCGAAGCCGACGGCGGCAGAGGCCCAGTAGTCCGCGCTGGCCGGGCCGCGGCTTCTCACAACGGATGCAACCTCGGGTGCTGCCTCCGGGCCTGTCGCCGTCAACCATGCCGCTACGACGCCCTGCACGTTGTCTACGGCGTAGTCAAACAGCACGACATCGAAGTAGTGCTTGGCAAGGTCGATGGCGGCCTCGCGGTGTCCTGTCTCGATGAGGCTGGTCATTGCCCGGCCTATGTCCAGCACCATCCGTGCCGGTCGGTCTCGGATCGCGTCGAGGACCACCGGCAGCGCGCTGGCACCGGCAGCTGACAACCACACCTCGACCGCTAGGCCGACGTCCACTCCATGCGCCACGGGATCAGCCACGACTATGCGGGCAAGGTCAATGGCAGCCGCGTTGTGCCCTATGGCGGATAGGGCTCTCGCCGCCCAGACTCGGTACCACGGCGACGGATTCGCGTAGACGACCGCGAGCACCTGGTCGAGGTCGGCGCGTGGATCGTGCGTCAATATCAGCCGTACCGCCGCGTCGGAGTCGGTGCTGCAGCGGGGATCGCGTAGGACACGGTGAGCAAGGCCGAGTGCAGGTTCCACCATGGCCGCATCTGCCAACGCTTCGGCTGCCGCAATCCAGTGCCCGGGACCCAGGCTGTTGACCCGATTGATGATCTCTATCGCCTGTTGACGATGCTCTGCGCCTGTCCGCAGAACGGCCGTGAGCGCGGCGCCGAGGTCCGCTGGCCTCAGCCTGTAGTTGGTCATCAGATCGAGCGCGACATTGACGGCCGCTTCTGTGTCGCCGAGGGTGGCGAGTTCGACGGCGGCCTGGCATCGGCTACCCGGCGATGCTTCCGCGTCGGTTGCGAGTCGATGCAGCAGCGGGTGAGCGGTACTAGAGCCGGGGACGAGACTCATGATGCTGCGTGCCACCTCGACGGCGTCATCGTCGGTGGCTTCAGCTGCCATCGCCTGCAGGTGAGGAAGGGCATTCTCGGGGCCCACGGCTCGCCCCAGCGCTGTCGCGGCGGCGATGCGCAGTTTCAGCGGCAGATGCGCCGGTCCGATCAGCGTTCTGAGCCTGTCGGCGACGAGCGGGTTGTCGACCAGACCGCCCAGCGGGTCCATGATCTCGGACAGTTGAATCTTGTAATTCAGGTCCGCACGGTCGGCCAGGTCGAGCCACTGGCCGCCCTGCCCGACGACTGAGCTACCGACGGCGAGGCTGGTGAGCCGGTCGAGCACGGCTGTGGTCAGCTCCTCGGACGCTGTGGCCTCAGCCAATAGATGCGCGGCAAGGAGCGCCCATTCCGGGCGGCCGGCGAGAAGTCGCTCGACGATGACCGCGAGGTCGTTGCCGGGGTGGCGAGCCCACAGGAGCATCACGAACAGCGCCTGCTGCCGCTCGGCCGGTTTCAGTCCACGGTGGATCCACCTCTCGCCCCGGGAGAAGGATGGCTCGATCCACTCCGCGTGGGCCCGCGCGGCGAGAAACTCGGCGAGCGTGTGGTGCCAGAAGCGGATCGCCTCGCCCGCGACGGTGAACAGGCCGGTGCCGATGAGAAGTTGACGTAGATCGTCGTCCCACACCAGAGGCCGATCGGGGTCGATCGGCCCGTGTTGACGCACCCATTCGGCGGCGGCCGGCAGCAGGGGACGTGCGTCATCTGTCTGGACGAGGGCGAGGTGCTCCGCGAGCTTGCCTCGGTGGTGGTGGATCCACTCGGCGAGTCGGTAGCGGTCCGGCTGGCCGGTGTCCAGCCGGCGCAGTTCGGTGGCTGTCGCGCGACCGGTGGCCTCGTCATTGAGGAGGCAGGCGACGAAGCGTTCGTAGAGTTCCAGCCGGCTGGCCGGCAGCGCCCGATCGGGTTCCAGTGTGTAGGCGATCGCGGCCAGTGTGGCCAGCAGCGGATTGGCTACGAGGGCGCGCAGCCTGCCGTCGGTGACGTGCCGCAGGAACCGGTCTGCCACATCCTCGCTGGCGGGGACTCCCTGCGCAGTAAACCACCTGCGCGCGAAGTCGTGGAGCTCGTCCCGCACGAACAATTCCATGCTGTAGAACGCGACGTTTTGTGCCCGCAGCGGGGCGAACTCGGAGTCAGGTAGCTGCCGCGAGGTGACGACAATCCGGTACGCGCCCCGAGGACGACACCGAGCCGCGACGGCCTGGATGATCTTATCCCGTGCCTCGCGATCGACGATCTCATCGAGCCCATCGATGACGACCAGCCACCGCGCGCCCTGAACACGGTGTTCGAACATTGCGGGGATCGGGTCGGAAACCAATAATAGGCCGAGCGCTTCCCTGGTGGCTTGCGCTAGCGCGGCACTCCACGACGCGGCGCCGACCAATGCCCGCGCGTGCACCCGCAAGGGAAGGACCGGGTCGCCGACGGGCGGGTCCGCCGCACTAGCCTGGCGAAGCCACACCTGGGACAGGCGCAGCACTAGATGCTGACCGAAGGTCGACTTGCCCGCGCCGGGCTCACCGACGACAACCAGATGCTCGTGCCGGGCCAGTGCCTCGGCAATGGCGATCGCCGGCTCAGCGAGCGAGTCCTCGCCGCGGTCGCCATCCTTCGATGCCTCGCCCCGATCGTCGATCCGGTCCAGCCGCGGCGGGTTGGCCTTAGCGCGTTGGCGGACGTAGACCGTTGACAGCGCTGGTGGCTCGATACCGAGCCGCTGGTAGGGCAGCGTGTCCGCGGCGCGCGACTGAGCGTCAAGAATGTCGTGCAACGCGAGCTCCGGCCACGGCAGCCTGTCCCACGATTCAAGATGAGGGGTCTGGCGGTCAACCTCGGCTGCGGCGGCGCGGTCTCGGGCCTCCTTCGCACGCCACCACAGCGGTTCGGCCTCCTCGGCCTTCTGCGGTCCGACAAGTGCCGCCGCAACCCCAAGTGTGACGTCCCGCGGGTAGAGGTGACTGCCCTTGAACAGGGCATACACCCGATTCTTGTCGATCGGATGTCGCTGGACGAAGGCGTTGATGCTCGGGTATCCAGCAGACGCCAGAGCGTTCTGGAACCAGGCGGCCATCTCGGCCAACTCGGGGTAGGTGTGCTGTCCACCCGTCTCGGGGCGACCACCCGGCATGTGCCATCCCAATCGGATCGTTTCTCGCGGTTTCCCCACCGTAGCGGGAAACTCTGTGATCCCGGGAGCCTCGGAGCTGCAGTCGTAAAGACCTGACAACCGAGGAGATCACATGACGGCGCTTCAGTTGACCGTGGCCATCGTGACGCCCCTGGCCACGGTTGTGACGGCGTGGATCAACTACCGTCACACGGCCGAGGTTGAGCAATGGCGCACCCGGCGGCTGGCGCTACGACTGCGGAGCGTCAGGCCGCGCAAGTTCGGCAAAGACGACGATCAGACCCAGAGCGATGGATAACGTCGCCGCCTCGCCCTCAAGCCGGAGTGGTTGACGAGCGGGTCGGGCCGAGGTAGACAGCCGTGGTTTGGCCACGAAGCTTGCGCATCTGCTGGTACTTCTGCCGAGCGCCTTCGAGACTGACCTGGAGTCCTTCGACCTCGCCGAGCCAGCCGCGTTCCGTCGCCTCGCCGATCCGCTCGTGCAAGTTGGCGATGATCTCGGCAAGCCGTTGGGCCTGAGCCGGGTCAGGCCGCAGCATCGGGCAGCGGAGGTCCCGTTGACCGAAACAGTGAGGGACGTCCTTGGGTCTCTCGATGTCAACGGAACGTGACTCTTCGGCCTGTCGCCGTTCCGGCTTGGTCTCACATGGCTCTGCGTGTGGTGGCCTGGATCTGCTGTCATTTCGGGTCATCGACTACGGCGGCCCGCGGAGGCATGGATGGCAGAGCACGGCACGAACGTCCGGGATGTGGCGAGGATGGAGGTGGCCAGGGTCGGCAGGGTGGAGGAGACCGGCGACCGGTTGATGCCGTTCCGGCTCCTCGACGGCCGAGGCGTGGAAGTGCCCGCCGTCACTGAGTTCCTGCACCACATGCTTGCTGACGACGCCAGTCCGGCGTCACTGCGGTCGTACGCCTACGAATTGCTGTCGTGGCACCGGTTTCTGCGCGCGGTGGAGGTTCCGTGGCATCTTGCCGGACGTGTGGAGGCCCGCGATTTCGCGCTGTGGCTCAAGACCAGCGGGAAGCCGGCGCGACAGCGCCGCCCTGACGCGCCAGCGCCAGGGTCGGTGAACGCGGTCACGGGCAGGGCGACGCCTGCCAACAACTACGCGGCACGGACCAGGCGGCACGCCCGCGCGGTGATCCGGTCGTTCTACGAGTATCACCGGGAGATGCACGGCCGGCCGCTGGTCAACCCATTCCCCGCGACCAAGGGCGCCGACGAGGAGCGTCTCAACGCCCATCACAATCCGATGCAGCCGTTCCGACGTCCGTCTCGGCGGGGGGCGTATCAGCCGAAGGAGCCCAAGCCAGCCCCACGCAGCATCCCGGACCAGGCGTTCAACGACCTGTTCGCCGCCTTGGACTGCAACAGGGATCGGGCGCTGATCGCGTTCTACATCTCCACCGGCGCCCGCGCCTCCGAACTGCTTAGCGTCTGCCAGGGCCTGGTCGCCCCGGAGGATCAGGTGATCGGTGTGGTCCGCAAGGGAAGCCGGGCGTTGCAGCGGTTGCCGGCCTCGACGGACGCGTTCGTGTGGCTGCGGCTCTACCAGCAGGAGATGAGGGATCTGGTCCCGCATGGGCCAGAGGAGGCGTTGTGGTGGACACTGCGCCGCCCGTTCCGGCCGCTGACGTATGACGCGACCCGGATGGTCTTCAACAAGGCCAACGCCGCTCTTGGCGCGAACTGGACCTTGCACGATTTGCGGCACAGCGCGGCCAAGAGGATGGTCCGTGATCCCGACCTGAGCCTGGCCGACGTGCAGTGGGTCCTCGGGCACGCCCACATCACCACCACGGAGATCTACACCGCGCCGGCACCCGATGAGGTCATCGCTCACGTTCTGGCCCACCACGAGCGGCAGCGCACGCGGCGGGCCATGCCTCCCGCGCCGCCGGCGCCTGGCTACCGGCCGGAGGTATTGGCGACGCTGTTCGGCGCTGCGGCTGCGGACGGAGGAGCCCGGTGACCGTCGTTGCGCCCGGCCCTGTGGTAGTCAAGGCCAGTGCGGGCAAGGCGGAACGGCACGTCGAATACGAGCCACGGCCATCCGAGCAGAACTGGTGGCAGACCCGCCAGAGCAGGCAAGGGTTGGTCGAGCGGCTGCTCGGCCTGTTCACCGACCCGGGCGCGGGACGCACCCGGGACAAGACCCGGCGGCGGGGCCTGGTCAAGCTGCTGGACTGGCTTCAGCGCCAGCCTGGGGACACCTGGCAGGACCGTTGGCTGGCCAGCGGCGCGGACAGCGCCGGGTTCGACTGGGCTGATCTGCCGCTGCGGGGGCGCGTCCCGGCTCGCCGCCATCACCGCGATGAGCTGTGCTGTGGCCTGGCGTTGCTGGTGGCTGGACAGGTCATCCGGCCTGGCTACCGGTGGCTGTTGCGGCAACGTCAGGCGCTGATGCTCGCCGAGGCCCGCGCGGCCATCGACCCCGACGGCTTCCAGCGCCTTGAGCCTCACGCCGCGCATGCAGCCGGCTGGGCCAGGTCAGACGCGCTGAACAAGCTCACCTGGATCGTGATCCGCAAGGGCGGCCTGGTCCGTGACATCACCGTCGGCGACTGCGTTGAGCTGACCACAGCGCTGCAGGAGCACCACTTCCGGGGCAGCGCGGGCCGGCCCCTGTTCTACGCGATGCTCAAGAACGCCGGCGTGCTCCCGGTCGCGGCGCCCGAGCGGTTGCGGGTGCTGCGGCTGGACGGACGCCGCAGCGTCGAGCAGATCGTCGACGGCTACGGCCTGCAGTGCCGGCCCGTCCGCGACCTGCTGGTCGAGTACCTCACCGAACGATCCCCAGAGCTCGACCACACCTCGCTGCGCTCGATCGCCCGTAATCTGTGCAGGCTGTTCTGGCGCGACCTGGAAATGCATCACCCGGGCATCGACTCACTACGGCTGCCGCCGGAGGTCGCGCAGGCATGGAAAGAACGTCTGGCCCACATCAGGGACGCTGACGGTCGGCCGGTACGCCCCCGGGTGAACTACCGCAGCGAGCTGGTGTTTGTCCGGGCCTTCTACGAGGACATCGCCCGATGGGCCGCCGACGACCCAGCCCGATGGGCGCCATGGGTAGCGCCGTGCCCGATCAAGGCGGCCGAGGTGACCCTGAAGAAGGCCAACTCGCGGGTCAAATCCCGGATGGACCAGCGGACCAGGACCCAGCTGCCGCTGCTACCGGTGTTGCTGCGGGCTGTCGAGCAGCACCGCGCGGACGCCGCGGAGCGCGTGGACATCGCCACCGCATCCACTGCCGGCAACAGGTTCACCGCGGGCGGTCAGGAGCTTCAGCGCTGCCGCCCGGGTGAGTCCGGCCGGGTCTTCGCCATCGACCTGGCCACGGCCAAACGGCGGGACCTCACCCACGAGGAATCAGCGGCGTTCTGGTCGTGGGCGACGGTGGAAGTGTTGCGGCACACCGGAATCCGCATCGAGGAGATGCTGGAGCTGACCCACCACAGCTTCGTCGCCTACACGCTGCCAACCACCGGCGAGGTGGTGCCGATGCTGCAAGTCGCCCCGTCCAAGACCGACGCGGAGCGGCTGCTACTTGTCGCACCCGAGCTTGCCGAGGTGCTGACCGCGATTATCTTCCGGGTCCGGGCGGGCAATGCCACGCTGCCGCTGGTGTCGGCCTACGACGTGTTCGAGCAGACCTGGAGTCCGCCGCTGCCGTACCTGTTTCAGCGGCGCTTCGGCACCGAGGACCGGCCTTTGACCCGCAGCTACATCCGAGAGTGTCTGGTCGCCACGTCGCAGGCCGCGCAGATCACCGCCGCTGGTCAGCCGCTGCAGTGGCGCCCCCATGACTTCCGGAGGATCTTCGTCACCGACGCCATCCGTTCAGGGCTGCCCCCGCACATCGCGGCGAAGGTTTGCGGTCACTCCACTGTGGACACGACGATGGGTTACGCCGCGATCTACCCCGAGGACGTCATCGCGCACCACCGGGCGTTCATCGCGCGCCGCCGGGCCGAACGGCCCAGCGAGGAGTACCGCGACCTCACCGCCCAAGAATGGGACGAGTTCCTCGCCCATTTCGAGCTGCGGAAGGTCGCTCTCGGAACATGCGGACGGGACCACGGAACCCCTTGCGCGCACGAAAACGCCTGCGTCAGATGCCCACTACTCCGAGTCGACCCGGCTCAAATCCCGCGGCTGGAAGGGATCCACGCCAACCTCGTCGACCGGCTGCGGGAAGCCAAGGAACAGGGCTGGTTGGGCGAGGTCGCCGCGATCGAAACCACCATCGCCGCCGCAGAACAGAAACTCGAAGCCATGCGCGAGCGAGCGGTTGGGCGGACCGCAGTCAATCTCGGCATGCCCGATGTCCGCAGCTCGACAGGTCGATCGAATCTAGAGTCCATGCTGTAGTCGGCCGCATCACGAGGCCTAGAGTGAGCACGTTGGCGTGCGGTCCAGGTGTTGCGCGCGGGCACCCGCCTCCCTCATCATGATCGCATGATGTTCGACGTGAAGGACGGCCGCCGCCCCACGGCATGACCGGCGCAGTGTGGCGGCTTCCGCCCGCCGGCGACGATCGCCCGACCTACCTCGCCCACGTGTTAGCGCTGACGGCGTTGCACGGCCCAGGCCCGTGGCCCACCGGTGGCTATCCGCTACCAGACGAGGATCCCGCCCGTCGACGGCCTCTGATGTCCGGGGCCGTCCTCGACGGGGTACGCACCCACCACTCCGGCCACGATCCCGATGCGCCGGCTGCGGCGACGCTCGCCAGCCTGATCGGCAACCTGGTGGCCGGACCGCCCACGATGACTGCCCTCCAGCGGCTGCATGACATGGCAGCGGCGCAGGACCCGTTACCGATCGCGGACGACGTCACCAGCGAGCTGACCGGGCGGGACCTGCCGAACGAGCGGCTGCGCCAGATCGGGCGATGGCTTGCGGAGTACGGCACTCACCGCGGCGCGGTCGCCGTTGGCATGCTGCTGCTCGGGCTGGCCGGCGACCAACGCGACCGCGAGCTGCTGCTCCTGCTGGGCAGCCTGGAAGACCTCAGCCTCTATGCCGCAGTGGCACTGGCACGCTCGCAACCCGACCGCGACCAGGCGCTGTTCGACCTTGCCCGGCGCGTGGCCGGCTGGGGTCGCATCCAGGCCGTGCGACGACTGGCCGGCACACAAGATCCCCAGATCAAAGCGTGGTTGCTGCGTGAGGGGTTCCGCAACCAGATCATGAACGAATACCTCGCCCACGTCGCGGCCACCACCGGGGACCTGTACTCCGCCCTGACCACACCGCCCGTGGACGACGAACTTCTCGACGGCGCCGGGGATATCCTCACCGCCCTGTGCTGCGGCGGCCCGGCCAAGGACATCACCGACTACCCCGCCGCGCCAGAGACCATCGACCAGTACCTTGCCCTCGTCGCCCCACGGCCACCCAGCCTCAGTCGCGTCGCCGTCGTCCTGCGGCTGGCCCGCTTCATCGCCTCCGACCAGGCCGCACACCTGAACTGGACGAACGCCACCCAGACGCGGCTACGACGCACGTGCGACAGGCTGGTCGACCAACCCGACTGGCGGCTTGCCGTCGACCAGGCCATGGACAACCCGGACCTGCCGCAGTTCCGGCTGGCGATCTGGCCAGCCAGGCAACTCAGCATCCCTACCCGCACCCGCATCCGCGCCCGCCTGCACGCCCACCCCGACGACGGGTACCTCTGGCAAGCGCTCACCGACGACATAGACGACGTACTGGCACTCGCCCAAAAGCTGCTGCCACTGGACCGCCTCGCCGACGGGCCCTCCCTCGACATCGGGCTCGGCGCCGACCAGCCGCATCATGTCCTCGATCTGATCGTCAGCCGCCTCAACGCCCACCCTGGCAAGGGCTGGTCGCTGATCAGAATCGCGCTGGCCAACCCCACCATCCGCAACCGCAACATGGCCATACGCGCCCTCAGCGCCTGGCCCCCGGACACCGTCCCGCACGACGCGATCACCGCGGTGCAACAGGCAACCATGTTCGAACCCGACTCCGCCGTCCGCGACCGTATGCGGCAGCTACTGGCCACATGGACCGCCCAAGACGAGCGCCACCACGGCCAATGAGCTTCGACCCACCGTCACCACCCGGAGGGTCGCGGACTCCCAATGGCGACACGCCCGGCGAACACCAACGCGTGATTGTCTCCGCGCCACCCTCCGTAGTCACCCGCCGAGACCTCGCCTCTCTACCTGGACAAGCGCGCCAAGATCATTTCGGTTAAGCAGGCGTGTTCGTGCCGGCACGGCGTGCCGTAGGGGCGGGCGCAGGTGCCGAGTTCGAGCTTGCGGCGGGTGAAGTGCTGCTCGAACTCGGTCCACTCCTCGGTGGTGGGTTCGCGGTACTCCTCGCCGGGGCGCTGGGCGCGGCGCCGGTGCACGAACGCGGCGTGGTGGCGCAGCACGTCGTCCTGGTAGACCGCAACGTATGCCTGGGTGGTGGCCAGGTCGCGGTGACCGAGCAGCTTCGCGGCGATGTGCACGGGCAGCCCGCCGGAGACGGCCTCGGTGGCGAAGATGCGCCGGAAGTCGTGCGGTGTATAGCGGATCGGCTGACCGTCGGGGCTGCGCAGGTCGGCACGTTCGATGGCACGACGGAGTAGCCTGTTGACCACTTCGGGGGCGATGACACGCCGCTGGGTGCCGTGGCGGCGCTGGAACAGGTGTGGCAGCGGTGGGCCGGTGAGTCGCTCGTGCTGGTCGTAGCGGGCCACCAGCGGCACGTGGTCACCGTCGCCGCGCAGGCGGTGTACCACTCTGGCGAGGACGTGGGCCAGTTCCGGGGAGACCAGCAGGACCCTCTCGGTGTCCTGTTTGGACGGTGCGATCTGCAGCAGCGGGACGATCTCGCCGGTGTCGGGCAGGGTGTGGGTGGCCAGCGCCAGGTGGGTTAGCTCCAGCAGCTCCTCGACACGGACGCCGGTGTGGCGCAGGGTATCGACGATCGCCCAGGTCCAGAACGCCTCCTCCTCGTCGCGGGTCAGGTTAAGCCGCTGTCCGTCGCTGACCCGTAATACCCGCAGATGTCCCGCGCCGGTCAGGCCCCGTCCGCGGTCGTTCTCGGCGGTCACCCGCTGGTAGGTCTCGCCGTCGAGGTCGAACTCCCCGCCAACCGGCGTCGCCTGTGCCGCCGCGGTCAGCCGCTCCAGGTGCTGCAGCCTGGCCTCAACGCTGTCGACCAGCCGAGGCAGCAGCGGCGCGAGAGTTCGCGTGCGCTGATGCATCAGGGCAGTGCGGCCCCGCTTGTACTTCTGCACGCCGCGCACGTCCCCGTTCGTACCGGGCTGGGCGCCACCCACGCGACCCAGGACGGGTCCTCCACCGCCCACTGGGCGATGTCCAGGTAGAAGGTGCGGACCGCGAACAGCAGCTGGTACCGCTCGCGGCGGGGCTGCCCGGCCTCGCGGCCGTCCCGTTTGAGGCCGGCCCGCTGCTTCCACGCCTCGGCAATCTCTGGAGGCAGCCGCAACGAGTGGATGCCCGGGTGGTGGATTTCCAGGTCCTTCCAGAACCCGCCGACGAGCTTTCCGACCAGGTTCAGCACCGAGCTGTAGTCCATGCCCGCACTGCGCTCGGTGAGGTAGCGCACCAGCACGTCACGTACCGGCCGGCAGGACAACTCGTGCGCGTCAACCAGCTGAGCGATGCTGCGCTGGCCGCCGTAGCGGGTCTGCCGGAACCCAGGCGTGCCGTCCGGGAACACGCCCGTCTGGCGCAGCAGATCCCAGGCCAGCTCGAATGAGTTGCTCTGCTTGCGCGTCGCGAGCAGCACCGAGTGGTAATCGGTAAGGTCCGCCGGTGTGATCTGGCGGGGGCCGCGGCCGGTGTGCATGATGATCCGGCTCAGGTGGATGAGCGCGTCGACCTGCTGGCGCGGTCGGTGGCCGGCCCGCTGGCACAGCTCGACCATCGCCTCGAAGAGCGCAGGTTCGCTGAGCTGACGGATATGTTCGTTGGTGTCGTGCAACCGGGCGCGGCACAGCCACGCGTAGCCGGGGCGCACCACACCCAGACACAGCAAGGCGTTCATGCCTAACTGCGCGGATCGTCGCGCCGACTTTGCGGTGATCGTTGGCGAGGTGCTGTCCAAGATGAACCGGATCACCGGCTCGGCCCAGGCGCCGCCCTGGTCCTCGCTGCCGCTGGCCAGCCACCGCTGCTGCCAGCTGTGGCCCGGCCAGAGTTCCAGCCAGCGCAGCAGCCGGTCGGTACCCATGCGGCGCAACGCCGACCTACCTGGAGTACGTCCGCCGACCGGCAGCCGATACGCCCGCTGCGTTATCTCGTCCCGCGACAGACCAGTCTCCTCCCACCAATCGCCGGACGTCGCCGATGAAGGCGTCGGCAAGACCACGGCCTCGTTCGCCAGCGTGGCGATCGTGGTCGTCACTGGTCACCGCCGGAGTCTCGCCGGCCGAAGAGTGTCTGGAGATCATCGGCCTCGTAGCCGAGGGCCGGACCCTGTTCGCCGGTCACGCCCGGGGTGCGATTGCGGGAATGGTGTTCACGGGCGTGGGCGATCACCTGCTCCAGGTGCGGCCGCAGGTACCGCTCGGTCGTGCTCAGGTGGGCGTGTCCGAGCAGGAGCTGCAAGCTGACCAACGGCACCTTCGGATCGGCCGCCATCCGCACCGCGAACGTATGGCGAAGGTCGTGCAGCGTCCAGTTGGTTCCCAGCATCGCATTGACCCGCCGCAGTACCGCCCGCATCGCGTCGTAGTCCAGCGCCCGCCAGGGTCGGCGCAGCGTCCACCACACCGGCTGGTCAGCCGCGAGCAACTCGCTCGGCAAGCTCTGCTGGTACAGGCGCAGCCACACGAACGAGTCCGGCGAGGCCGGCAGCCACTGCGTCGCACGCGTTCCCTTGCGGCTCACCGCAATCAGCTGATCCCCGTAGTCGATGTCGGTGCCGCGTATTCCGAGCAACTCCGACGGGCGCGCACCCGTCGAAACGTACAGCGCCACGATCGCGCGGTCCCGATCCGACGGCAGCGCCACGAACAGCTCGTCGAACATGTTGTCCGGGATCGCCCGTGGCTCGTGGTCCGGTACCCGCTGCCGCAACGCGGCCCGGCGGCCGTGCCGGAACGGCTCCAACGGACTCGTGCCAACGCGGAGACGACCTCGCGACGGCACCGGGTTGCGCAGCGGGCCACCGCCCATGTCCATGTGGAAGCGGTAGAACTCGCTCACCACCGCCAGATTGTGATTGATCGTCGCCGGGGCGAACGTGGTCCCGAGAACCCGCTTGCCGGTTCTGGCATTGACGCTGCCCGGCACCGGACCGCCATCCTGGCGAGGGCGGGCCGGGCGGGCCCTGCGCATCCACAGCACGAAGTCCCGCGCCTCGGGCAGATCCGCGCGGTCCCACGCCACGCCCACCACGTGGAGGAAGCGCAGCCATCTCAGAAGTGCCATGGCGTACGACCGCACGCTCGCTGCCGAGAAGTCCCCGGCTGAGACATGGCGCAGGCACTCGCCGACCTCCGGCACCTCAATGCCGGTCGCGTCGGCAACCAAGAACGGCGTCGAGCGGCCGATACAGGCCACCACCCGACCAACCTTTGGAACGACAAGGAGGTTGACATCACGAACCGCAACACGACTCTCGTCTGGGGGCATAAAGCCGTATCCCAGCACAGGATCCGCCCCAGGCAAGCCGACGCGGGCTCGTTAGTCCGGTCAACAAGGAGCCGACGCCGCTACCTGCGGTCTGCTCTGACCGTCGGCGAGCACCAGCGCACCCTACAAGCCGCCGCCCCGCCGCCGGAGCCCGGTGGCGCGTCGTGGCGTCTGGTCGCGCAGGCCCTTGCCGGGCTGCATCCAGATGAGCGGTTGACGCTGCAACTGCGTTTCTTGGACGCGCAGCCGTGTGAGGCCGCCGCGCGGCTCATGGACTGTTCGGTGTGGACGGTTTCGGACCGTCAACGCCGTGCCCTGCGGCGCCTGGCCGACCGGCTGACCGCCGGCCCGGACACCGCCGGCAACGCCGCCCAGCCGGTCGCCGGCCAAACCACGTAGGCCGCAGGCGCCCGCCGCGCCTGGACTCCTCGACACCACAACGGAAGGAAGGACCACCATGTCCGACCAGCAGCCCGACACCGCCGCGGCAGCCGCCCCGCTGCGCGTGGCAACCTACGACTACACCCAGCACGGCCCCGACAGCCCGACCGCGGATCGGCGGCAGACCGTACTGGCCGACTACATCGCCGCCCGGCCGTCCTGGCACCTGGTGGCCGCCCACCGCGACCACGCCCACCCCGGCCGGACGCGTCCGGGCCTTTGCGCGGTGCTCGCCGACGCGCAGGCTGGCCGCTTCGACATCCTGCTGGTCGCCAGCATCGACCGGCTGGGACGCCGGCTCGGCGACCTCGCCGCGGTCGTGGAACAGCTCACCCGCGCGGGTGTGCACGTCGTGGCCGCCGACAGCGCGTTTGACACCTCGACCAACGTCGGGCGGGTCATGGCCACCATGCTCGCCGTGTTCGGCGAGTACGACCGGCACATGACCGAGGAGCGAGAAGACCGCCAACGCGGCGGCGACGCCATCGTGTGGCGGCTCCCACTCGCCGACGCCGATCTGGTGCACAACGCCCTACGCGGGGCGGTGCGGCGCTGGGAGGAAACCGCCGCCGAAGCTACGGCCGGCGCGCACCGCCCACCCCAACCGCAGCCCGCCCACGCCGCAGGCGCCACGATCAACGTGGAGCCCACCCCCCGCGGATACGCCGGCATCACCACCATCGCCGCCGACCAGGCCGCCATCCACCAACGGCTGGCCAACACCCCGGCACCCCTCATCGACGCTGCCGAGCGGGACGAGGCGCCCGAACCGGCGCCGTGGACCTACACGGTGGTGGGGGTCTGGCTCGACGACCGGCCCGTACCCGTCGGCGTGATCCTCGGCCAGCACCAAGTCTTCGACGGCGACGCCGCCACGTTCCCCGAGGGCCTGTGGGCAACCTCCGTGCCGGCCGACGACAGCAGCCAAGCACAGCGCCTAGCCGTCGCCGAGATGGCGG
>WNGB01008285.1_pt1 | contig 14815 bp, 20 predicted proteins | sample 5400681 | NCBI WGS metagenome assembly WNGB01 (sample SAMN13153367, study PRJNA577476) | soil metagenome | isolation source: 115 cm soil or saprolite under grassland replicate 2 | place: USA:California | collected 2016-06-15
CGTGATTTCTAGCAGCGGAGTCAATTCGCTGGCGGCTCCCGCTGCGCCGCCAGGTTCCTACCGGGCTCGCCGGCGAGCCGGCCGACGTCGCGCACCACCAGGCCGTCACCGCCGGCGCCGGGGGGCGTGTGGGGGAGCCTGGTCGACGTCGGCCGCCTGGTGCTCGACGTCGCCGGCTCCAGGAGGCTCCAGGAGGCTCGCGAGTGGCCGCCTGGTGTGTCGGGGGGACGGCTGGCCGGCTGCGCCTGCCTGCGGGCCGCTCAGGCGCCGTCAACGGCCGGCTACTGTCCTGGGGCCTCCGCCCAGGTTGGCCGCTCGACCGGGAGGAAGGCATCGGCCGCCAGGCCCAGCACGGAAAGATCGACAGTCCATGGCGCAGCGCTCCGCCGCCGCCAGACCTCGAACGCCTCGGCCACGTGCGCGAGCGCCTGGGCCTCCGTCCAGCCGTTGACGCGGCGGAGCTGGGCGAGCGCGTCTGCCTCATAGCCCATGTTCATCGCCCGGCCGTAGTGCTTGACCAGATGGCAGGGCTGGCAGAGCGCCAGCAGCCGCACTAGGCGCTGCACGCGGCCGGCGTCGTCGTAGGCCCATACCTCGTGCGCCTCTAAGCGGCCCTCGGCCTGGCAGCACTCGCAGCGGTAGTCGGCTGCCGCGTAGGCGGCCCGTCGGAGCCGATCCCACACTGATCGGCGCACGCGGCTACGGACATTGGAGCCCCAGGCGGTCGACGGCACCAGCTCGACCGTGAGCCGGGGCGCCTCGGCCGTCGCGCTCACGTCCCCCACTCAGCGGTCCTTCGGGCCGGGGCGTAGGGACCGCGGCGCGTCGCCCACGATCAGCCAGCCGGCCGCGGCCAGCCCCCGGACGGCCCGGTCCCGGTCCCGGTTGCGCCGGTGCTCTGCGCCCTTGAACCGCCAGCCCAGCGCGCGGCCCAGCTCGCCCCAGGTCGGCCCGGCCCCGGTGGCCTGCCAGACCTCGGCCACCAGCGCGGCGGCCCGGGGGCCATCGGCGGCCACGATCGCGCGGACCCGTGCCTCCGAGTCGGCCTCGGCCTGCCGGCGCCGTTCGAGGTTGGCCAGCTCGCCGGCGACAGCCGCCGGGGTCGGCGGAATCCCGCGGCGGAGCAGCTCCCGCACGGCCCGGTGCTCGGCGGGCAGCTCGGCCACCGGCCGGCCCGGCTTGGCCCGCAGGACAGCCCCGAGCAGCCGGCCGTGCGGCGAGTCGGGCGGCGTGACCACGAGCACCTTGGCCAGTGCGGCAGCCGGCGCCTCCCGCGAGGTGAACCGGCGGGGCCGGATGCCGGCCCGGGCCAGGAGCCGGCGGGCGAGCCGGCGGGCCTCGGCCGGGTCGGCCGGGCGGCGCCGGCGCCGAGCGAGGGCAGTCACGCGGCGCCGCCCTGCCCGGGCCGACGCGAGCGTCGGCGTCGGCGCTGCTTGGCGGATTCCGCCTCACGCTTGGGCAGACTCGCCTCGGCCTGCCGGCGCCGTTCGAGGTTGGCCAGCTCGCCGGCGACAGCCGCCGGGGTCGGCGGAATCCCGCGGCGGAGCAGCCCGCGCACGGCCCGGTGATACAACGCTCCGTCCAGGAGATGTTGGATCATCCGCGCTGGTTCAAGCCCGTACCTGCTGCCCGTGTATTCCCCCTGCCAATGCATCATTTCCGCAACGTCGCTGCCCTGCTCGATCCGGTCAAGCTCCACGCTTCTGCGGAGAACATCGCTAATGAGGTGGGCGTAAATAGCGTGCCAGTCCCTCATGACTTCCCGGCGAGCCCACCATAAATGCACCGGAACCACGTTGAGGATCGTGTCCTGGTAGTGCTCGATCCAATAGCCTTCCAACGCGGATCGATCCCGGGCGTCGATGTACTCCTCGTCCAAGATGCGCAGCGTCGGGGTCAATCCTTCCGCTGCCAGCTTGTTAATCCATGCGCCGACCGCCTGCGCCGCCGTTCCGTTTTTCGCGTTGCGGAGATGCTCGCGATATCGCCGCTTCGGGTCAAACGCTCTGCCGACGTACCGAACAATTCCGGTGTGGGGATTCGCAAGCGCGTAGATATAGACCAGCTTAGCCATCATGTCACGCTCCCCGTTGCACCAGCTCGCCGGCGCCGTGGCCCGGGCAGCCGGGCGGCGGACCAGGGCGACGATGGCGGCCGTCTCGGCACGCTCGAACGCGCTCACGGCTGGATGCTCACGTAATCGAGGCTGAGGGCTTCCTCAAACGGCGTTTCCTCGTACGCCTTGAACGCCGCTACCAGGGTGGCGTGCTCGGCGCGCTTCCAGTCCGAGCGGCGGCCGGCCACCATCGCATCCTCGGCGGCGTCCAGCGCGGCGGCGATGGTGGCGGGACTGACCCGGCGGCCGAATTCCACGTTGCGCTGGATCCGGCGGCCCTCCGAGATGGTGATGAGGACGCGGCCCTTGACGTGGATGAACGCGCCGCGGTTGCGGTAGGGCTCCAGCGAGCGGCCCGCGATGCGGCGCCGGGCCAGCCGCCGCAACGCTCCGGTGCGCTCCGGGCTCGGCGTCCGCTCCCCGCGCAGGTAGCGGGCGATCTGGTCTTGCATGGACTTCAACGGCCGTCCCGTCAACGGCCGCCCCTCTGCCCGGTTCAAGTCCAGCGCCAGCGCCCGACTGTTGCGGTAGGTGTTGATCGCGCCGGCGGGCGTGGTCGGGTAGCGGACGCCGGCCTCTAGCTGCGGGCGGAGCCATCCGGCGGCCGGCATCACAGCCACGCTCCTTCCAGCGCCGCGGAGATCGCGGCGGGCCCGCGGCCCAGGTCGAGCCCGTCGAGTGCGGCCAGCGGCGCGACGCCCTGGTGCTTGAACCATCCGATCGGCGCCCGCGGGTCGGCCGCCTCGAACGGGAGCCCGAGCCCGGCGGCCACCTCGGCCGGGTCGGGACTGGCCGCGGTGAAGAACACGGCATCAACGTCCACCGCGAACGGCGGCCGGCGGAGCCGCTCCAGCTTGCGGAACAGGTTGCACCGGGACTTGGCGATCACCTGGGCCGTCCAGTCGGGCCGGGCCAGCTCGCCGCCGAACCCCTGCTCTTGCGACTCCAGCCGGCCCAGGAACGATCCGCCCCAGAACTCTTTGACCGCGGCCAGCACCGCGGCCGAGGGCGGCGACGGGTCGGCCAGGCAGGCGGCCCGCGCGTTGCGGAGCCGCTCCGCCCATGGGCGCAGGTGCCGGCCATGCTCCGGCCACACGTAGGCGTCGGCCGGCGCGACCTCGAAACCCAGCTCGACGGCCAGCTCCAGCGTCGGCGTAGTTGCCCAGCGCCGGCCCTGCTCATCCGGCTCCAGGTTGGACGCGAGCGCGAACGGGCTGGGCAGCATCGCGTCGAGCAGCTCGGGCAGCTCGGCCAGCCAGTAGCCGGGCAGCTTGCGGTCGAACGCCACCGGCCCGCCGCGATGCTCGGGCGCGCCGGTGCCCAGCTCCAGCGAGACCGCGGTGCCGAGGTACTGGGCATTCTGGTCGAACACCTGCACGAACCGGTCGGCCTGCTCGGCGGCGGTGAGCGGCCGGCTCCAGACCAGCCGACCCTCGCCGCGGGGCCAGGCGACAGGTGGCGGCGCTGCGGGGCCGGCCCGCAGCCCCCGCCCGGCCGATTCCAGCAGCGCCCGGGCGGTCGAGCCGGTCGAGAACCGGAACGGGAGCCCGACGCGCTCGGCGAACAGCTCGACCGCGCGGAGCAGCGCGGGGCCATCGGGGAGCGCGGTGAACGCGCGGAGCGGATCGGCGGCGGCGAACGCCAGCGCGACCTCCTCGCGGTCGCCGGCGCCGCGGGGCTTGGCCACCAGCCAGGGAGCGAGCCCCTCCGGCCAGACCTTCCAGCGCTCCCCCGCCGCGGCGACGAACGGGCTCGGGGCCGGCTCGAACGGGCTCGCGGGGATCTCCAGCCCGAGCGCGCGACTGGCGGCCGGGTGGACCCACACTTGCGCGGCGCCCAGCTCGCGGCCGGCCTCCAGCAGCGCCAGCGCGTCGGCGGGCTGCCAGCCGGGCCGGGCGAGCCCTTCGGGGGTCCAGAGCCCGGCGGCGTCGAGGGCGGCCAGCCGGGGCGGGGCGTGGCGGCCGGCCGGCCCAGGAGTGGCCGCTGGTGGCGCTGTGCGGGCCGCTGCGGGCTGCTGGGGAGCCGCTGGCGGCCGTTGCGGGACGGCCGGGGCTCCTTGGCTGGGCGGCGGCTGTGCGGGCGTCTCAGGGGCGCTCAGGGCCGTTTCCGGGGCGGGCTCTAACTCGCCCTGGATGCCGGCGGCGTCGGCCACGGCCAGCTTGCTCCAGCAGCCGATCGGATGGACCGGGCGGCCGTCCGGGGCGCGGGTGTGGCACTCGTGGCCGCAGACCACGCACGGGCCGACCGGGGCGTCCTGGAAGTCCCATGCGGGGCGGCCATCCGGCCCCATCGGGGAGCCGTCCGGCGCCCCTTGTTCTGGACGCTCGCGCATGCCGGAGGGGGCGTCTTGCACCTCACCAGACTGAGGTTGCAAATCAGCGTCCGCAGCGTCCGCAGCGTCCGACCAATCCCATTCCCGCAGGTCAGAGTGCATACCGTCGTCGGACGCTAGCAAGCGCGTCGGACGCTGCGCAGCGTCCGCAGCAGCATCTAGCGTCCGAAGCTGTTCTCCCTGCTCAGCACCGGTATTCGCCCCGTCGTCGGACGCTGCGGACGCTGCGGACGCTGATTTCCCACTTTCATCTTGGGTGCTCGGGTCACCATGCGTCAGACGCTCAATCGCAATGCGCCGCTCACGGCTCCGGTTGGTCCCACGCTCGAACGTGACCTCGATGCCGACGCCGGCCAGGGCCGGCTGGATCGAGCGCAGCTTGCCGGCAAGGCGGGTCGGGTCAGGCGGCCACTCCTTGACCGAGCGGGCCTCAGCCGGGGTGTGCTCGTTGAGCAGGGCCAGCAGCTCGCGGGCAGTCCCCTGCCAGCGCCCATCCAGCGCAGGCAGCTTGCCCAGCTCGGCCAGCTCGGCCAGGTGACGGACGGCACGGCCGACCAGCGAGGCATTGACAGCGATCTCGTTGGCTTCGGCCTGGTTATCCTCATGCAACCCAAGGAATGTGGCCCCCTCGGGCAGCCCAAGCGCCGGGCCGGCCGCGGTGATGAACACAGCAGCGTCGGCCATGCGCGGGAGCCGATCGAGCTGGATGCCGGGCGCGCGGCGGAGTGCCGTGCTGGCGGCGTCGAGCAGCGCGCCAAGCAACTTCGGTTGGGCGGCGCGGAACTCCCGTTGAAGCTCGGCCTCAGCCCGCCGCCGGTGGCCGGCCACCGGCGGCAGGTAGGCCAGAAGCGAGCGGTCGAGCAGGTCGCCGCGGACGATCACGTCCTCGATCGAGGTAAGCATGACCGGCTGCTGAGCGAACTCGAACAGCCGCTCATCCGCGTCGGTGTACAGCTCGCGGGCGGCGAACCCGCCACCAGTAGCCAGCGTGCAGAGCACGTCGGACAGCCACTCGGGCACGGTCGAGAGGTTGTCAAAGGCAACCAGCCGCTGGCTGGTGGCGGCAATAGCGAGGCTGCGCTCATCACGGGGCGGCCGGCGCAGCGGCACGGCGTTCGGGTCAGACAGCTCCCGCAGCACGCGCGCCGTGGTGGACTTGGCGCTCCCCTGGCTACCGAGCAGCCCGAGGATGAGGTAGGGGCCGGTCGGCGCCATTGTGCCGACCAGCCAGCCCTCGACCAGCGGCCAGCCGTCATCATCAACGTTGAGGTACTGGCGCAGGTCCGCCAGGGCGCCGCCCGGCTGCGGGGCCGGGAGCGCACCGTAGCCGCGGGGCCGCCAGAAGCGCACGGGCGCCTCGGGGACGATCGACCAGCCGGTCGCGGTGACCTCGACCACGGACCATACCGGGTCGCCTAGGTCGAGGTAGACGGCGCCGTTGTGGCTGGCGTGACGGATGTAGACGGCACGCTCCGGCCCGTCGTACTCGGCCATGCCGGCCAGGACCTCGATGGCGTCTTGCATCGCTTGAGAGCCGGGCGAACCGCGCGTCTGCTCATAGAACTTCCGGCCCAGCCAGGTGCGTAGCGCCTTGCCGCGCAGCGGGTAGGTCTCGTGGTGGGCGGGCTGCCCATCGGGACCAGGCGTCGGGAGCGTCACGTAGGTGACGCCGGTTGCGGTGTGGAACAGATCGCCCGGTTCGGTTGCCTCTTCAACGATGCGGATGAGCCGGGTCGCCTGCGATAGCTGCTGCCGGGAACTGCCCGCCGGGCTCCGCTCCCCTTTCCGGGACGTTTCGCCCCCCGGAATTACAGCAAAACTGCTGGTCAGCGCGTCATCGGCGTGACCATTTCCGCGTGCGGTTTTGCCGCGGGAGCGGGCGGTTTCGCTGCGGCCGGCCGGACCGTTTTCCGTTGACGGGAAACCACGTTCCCCGCTCGGGCTGGTGGGCTCGCGCTCTGTGTTCTGCTGGTCTACTCTTCGCATTGACGACTACCTCGTCACTGGAAGGCGCTCCGAACCGGTGGCAACTGGCGGGGCGCCTTCGTCGTGGTCGGCTAGGGCGGAGCGCTCACCCCTCCCACCGCACGCGACGGCGCCCGCCCGGCAGGCGGGGCACGGTCGGGCGAGGGAGCGGCCAACCGCGGCGGCCGTGGCAGCAGCGGCGCCGCCACGGCCGCGGCGCGGTTGGCGTCGAGCTGGTCGAGCTGGTCGAGCTGGTCGAGCTGGCGGCGCCAGCGGGCAGACTCGACCAGGGGGCCGGCGGCGATGCCGCGGACGATCGCCGCGGCGGCCCGGGCACGCCAGGAGATCACGGCCTTCCAGCTCTCCCGGCGGTAGCGGCGGGCCAGGTATGGGGCGGCCCGGTCGACCATCGCGCGGCCGGCGGGCGAGTCGAACACCGGCAGGCAGGCGGCCGGGCCGTGCTGCTCGTACAGCACCAGCCAGGGTGTCGCCGGCAGCCCCCGGTAGCGCGGGGGCAGCGGCCGGGCCGGCGCGGCGGTCACGTGCCTACGGCCTCTCGGGACCGGCGGGGGCGGGGCCAGCCCTTCGGGCCCCGCTCGTACAGCTCGGCGCGGCGGGCGGCCAGGGCCTCGACCTCGGCCCGGTGGTAGCCATAGCGGCCCACCGGGGTCATGACCCGGTGCAGCTCGTCGCGTCGCACCATGCCAAGGACCGCGGGGCGCGTCACGTCCAGCAGCCGGACGACCTCGCCAAGCGGGATCAGGTCCTCCATGCGCCTCCTCCTGAGCTGCCGAATTACACGGCTGTAATCTTCTCCCCTCCCGGCGCTCGGAAGCAAGCCGAGAGTGCCCTTCGCGCCCGCCCCGGGCTCGAACCGGGGCGCCTGCCAGCCGGGCCCCCACTCCCCTACTCGACCAGCCGGCGGAGCCGTTCGCCGGCGTCGGGTGGCTCGCGCTCGTCTTGGGCGGCACGGGCGTCCAGCTCGGCCGCCTGGTCCCGCAGGTGCATCGCGCGGGCCGCCAGGTCGGCCGCCTCGCCACGCAACCGGGCCGCCTCGGCGCGCAGGTCGGCCGGCGAGCCCGGCGGCGGTGCCTGCTCGACGCCGGCCAGGTCGGGGTGCGCCTCGGCCAGCGAAAGCGCCTCGTGCGCCTCCAAGGGAGCCTCATCGAGGCTGTGTGCGTGCTCGAACCGGCGGCCGTCCGGCATCGGGTGGTCGTGGCTGTAGATCACTGCTCGATCTCCTCCCACGGCCGGGGCCAGCCGCAGGCGCCGCAGCCACGGGCGCCAAGCGGCTGGTTGCAGTTGGGGCACTGCTCGCCGTGCCAGTCGTCCGGCCAGTGCGCGTCTTCGGTGCCCGCGTCGACCTGGCCGGGCTCGATCGCGTCAGCGGCGGCCAGCTCGGGATGCGCCTCGCCCAGCGGCCGGCCGGCGTGCCCGGTGGCCGGGTGGGCGTGCTCGTGCAACGGTCGGCTGGTGCCGTCCGCGGTCGGGTGGGCGTGCATGTCGCTCACGGCTCGGGCTCCCCTCCCCCGCCGGCGCCACCGCCGGCGTCGTCGTCCAGGTCGTCATCGTCGCCGTAGGGGCTGTGCCATTCCCGGGCCGGCCACGGCTCGCCGTTGATGACCTCGGCCAGGGCGCGGGCGGTGTCCTCGTCCAGCGACAGCGCGCCGGCCAGCCGCCGCGGCGCGGCCGGGTCAGCCTCGAACAGCCGCGGGTTGCCCGGGTCGAGCACGAACAGCCGGCAGAACACGAACCGGGCCGGCGGCGGCACGTGCTCGGGCACCTCCAGCTCCAGGCGGAAGATCACGGCCTTCCCCTCTCCCCCGCCGGCTGGCGGGCGCGCGGGCCGAAGATCGCCGCATCGTAGGCGTCGCCGTACAGCTCCCGCGGGTGCCAGCCGAAGCGGTCACACAACCGCTCGACCGCCACCAGCCGCAACCACCCGTCCCGGGCCGCCTGCCGGCAGGTCTCCACCGCGCCCGGGCCGGCGTAGGCGCGGAGCCGGGCCTTCCAGCCGCGCTCCCCCGCCCGGATGGCAGGGTGCCGCCCGACCGCGGCCAGCAGCGGCCCGGCCGGCAGCCGGCCCAGCCGCCGCCTGGTCATCGCCGGGCCCGCCGGCGGCGGCTGCCAAGCTGGGCGCGCCACTCGCCAAGTACCTGACTGACGTGCTGCTCGCTCACCTGGACGCCAGCGTCACGCAGGCGGGCGGTCACGCTGCCGCGGGTGGCCGCGGCGAGCTGGTCAGGGGTGAGCGTGGCCAGGTACGCCTCGACGGCCTGCCGCTTGCTCGCTGCCTGTCCGTTCTGACCGTCTTGCCCGGTCGGGGCCTGCGGGTTTGCCGCGGGCGGCGCCCAAGCAGGCGCGTAGCCGCCTGGGTAGCCGTCCGGCCGGTAGAGCTGGCCGGGCACCGGGCCGCCGAGCTGCCCGTAGGCGGGCCAGCCGGCGGCGGGGGAGAGCGCGCCGCCGGCGTCCAGTGGCCGGCCGAGCGACTTCATGACCCAACGCACGATCGACACGCAAATCTCGAAGCAGAAGATGGTCAGCAGCGGCGGCAGCGCCGCGGCGATGCGCCGGCTCATGGAGTTGCCGCCGGCGTCGGCGTGCAGGACGTTGAACCACACGGCCAGCCCGCCGGACAGCAGCATGACGGTGATCGGCCAGCCGCGATGCACCTCCCGGTCACCGCCCAGGATGGCGCGCATGATGCCGGCCAGGATCGCGGCGAACTGCGCCACGATGAAGGCAGTCTCCAGCAGCAGCGGGTAGATGTGGTTGACCTTGTCGGAGTAGAGCTGCTGGCCGGTGATCCAGTCGTAGATCGCGTCGTACGAGGTGATGCCGGCGACGGCGGCGATGCCGAAGGTGAGCACCACCACCACGACGATGACCGCTCGGCCGAGCGGGGGAAGGTCCCGGAACCTGGTGATTGGGGTCATGGCGTCCTCCTGGTCGACGTCGACGGGGTAGGGATGGCGGAGCTGGGCGGGTTGGCCTGGCGCCACAGGCAGCCCAGCCAGGCGGGGACCTGCCTGACCGGCGGGCAGCCCGTGCCGGCGCGTCGGATCGCGGCCTCGACCGGCGGGGCGGGCGCCGGCGGCGCCGTGGAGGCGGGCGCCGTCGTCGTCGTGGGCGCGGCGGTGGTGGTCGTAGGTCCGGCGGTGCGGGCCTGGCCAGGCAGGGGCATGCCGGTGGCGGTGGTGACCAGCAGCACCGTCAGCAGCGCGACGCCGGCGTACTCGACCAGGGCCCGCAGCAGCACGCCGGTGCCGGCGGCCTGGCGGGCGTAGAGGGCCAGGAGCAGCGTCGCGGTCAGGACCAGCGTGGCCCAGCCGCGGTCCGACAGCCCGGGCGCCTTGTCGTCGTGGGCCAGGACGAAGCCGACCAGCCACAGCGCGCCGGCGGCGCCGGCAGCCACGGCCATCCACAGCAGCCAGCGCAGCCGCACCGTCGCCATGGGCGGCGGCGGCCAGTCGTAGGTAGGACGGCGGAACATCAGCGCTCCTTACGGGGTGTGAAGGCGGGCAGGGCCAGCGGCGGGCTCGGGTGGGGGAGCGCGCGGGCTCACCTGGCACCCCGCCCGGTCTGGTAGCGGCGGGCCTGCGCCAGCACGTCACTGACGTAGCGGCGCGAGGGGTTGTAGGCGAACAGCGCCGCCCGGGTGTCGCCGCGGCGGACGCCATCGGCGCAGAGCTTCCGCGCGGCGGCGGGGATCGCGGCCCGGTAGTCCCAGCGATCTTGGCCGCGGCCCCAGCGGGCCCAGGTGCCGGCGAGGAACTGCATCGGGCCGCCGGCGCCGGCGTAGTTCTCGGTGCCGGGGGCGATCCCGGGCGTCGAGCGCCAGGCCGGCGGCCAGCCGCGGCCGTGGTTGGTCTCGACCTTGCCGACCGCGGCCAGCAGCGCCGTTGACAGGTGCGGGCAGGTCCGCGCGGCGCGGCGGTAGGCGGCCAGGTAGGCCGGCGGGACCTCGGCGCCGCCGGCGGGCCCCGGGTCCGGCCGGGCCGCGGCCGGCGGCCGGTGGCGCGGGCGGTGGTGGGGCGTGGCGGCGGCGGCGCCGCCGCCGAGGTCGATCACGCCGCGGTCATCCAGCACGCCAAGGACGACCACCAGCAGCACCACGTACGGCGCCACGGCCACCTTGGCCCGCACCGGGACCTGCGGGTAGGCGCGGGGGATCACCGGCGCCGCCCGTAGCCGACGTGGACGTGCCCCTGGTGGCCAGCGTCGCTGAACCACGGCCCCGGGCCGAACAGCCACGGCGAGCCCACCTCGGACGGGCGCAGCTCGCCGCGCAGGTTGCCGATCCAGCGCGCCAGCGCCCGGGCGCGGGCGTTACCCGGGCCGACCGGACGGCCGTCGACCCGGTCAAGGTCGACGGCCCTCCACACGTAGTGGTTGGAAACCCGGGCGGTGCCCTTGACGTACTTGGAATGGCCGGTATGGACGCAGGAGACCCGGATCAGGAACCGGCGCGCGGCGCCGGCGAGCAGCTCCCGCACGCGCGCATCCAGCCGGGGCGAGCGCAGGTCCGCCGCCGGGTCGCAGCCGTGGACGCGGGTGGTGGTGATCCGCGGGTTGGCGGCCAGCGCCCGGCCGCTCGGCGCCGGCGCCGCGGTGGCGTGGCGGCGGGCGTGCGCTGGCGGGCGCGTGCTGCTGGCGGGGGCCAGGTGCGGCGCCAGCAGCAGCGCGACGGCGGCCACCAGCCAGATCCCGCCGCTCGAGCTGCGCCGGGGGGTCATGGCCGGCCCCCGGGCTGCGCCGCTGCCACGGCCGTGGCCACGGCGGCGGGGTCGAGGGGGCCGCCGGTCCCGCGGCACAGCCGGCAGCGGCGGTAGGCGGAACCCTGGTTCTTGACGCGCCGCTCGCGGGCGCGGGTGGCCGGGTACTCGACCCAGGACAGCTCGAACGTCAGCCCGGCGGCGAGCGCGACCTGGACCAGCCGGCCGGCGCCGTTCCAGTTGGGGTTGCGGTGCTGGCGGTTGATGCGGCGCACCAGGTCGGTGGTCCAGCCGATGTAGTGGCCGGCGTACTGGCCGCGGCAGCCCTCGCCCTGGTAGGGCTGGTGCTCGCCGGTGGCCGGGTCGCGGAAGCACAGGCAGTAGCACCAGCCCGGCGGGCCCGGGTCGGGCTGGGCCCACGGCTGGGCGGCGATCCAGGCGCCCAGCTCGGCGCCGGCCGGCCCGCTCGCCGGCGGCGCCACGGCGGCCGGTGGCGGGCCGGCGGCCTGGATGGCGAGCTTGACCGCGTGCCGCAGCCGGGCCGCCTGGACGCGCACGTCCAGCGGCAGCCGGCCGGTGAGGCGGTGGGCGTCCAGCAGGAGCAGCAGCCCGGACGCGGCGGAGGCGACGCGCAGCCCGGCGCGGACCTCGGCCGCGGTGGGGGCGGGGGAGAGGGCCGCGGCGGTCACCTGACGGCCCGCCGGCGGTCATGGACGGGGCAGGCGGCGGGCCGGACCGGGGCGGAGAGGGCCGCGGCGCAGGTGGCACAGGCGGCCCGGGCGCGCTGCAACAGCGCCCAGGTGCCCAGCGTCGCCGCGGCGTCGCGGGGCAGCTCGACGCGGGCGAGCTGGGCGGCACGGCGGGCCGTCACGAGCGCGGCGATCAGCGCGTCCGCAGCGTCGAGCAGGGAGAGCGGGGGGAGCGGCCACTCGGGGCCGGGTGCTCCAGGCTGGGCTAGAGCGGTACGGTTACGCAGCATGGTTCGGGGACACCTCCCGGTCCGTGCATCTGGCCGGGGAGGGGTGATGGCCCTCCCCGGTCGTCTTTTGGCTAGTCGGTAGCCATGGCGGTGATTACCAGCAGCCTCCAAGCTCAGGGAGCGGCGGGGGGCTGGTGGGCTCCGGCCGCAGCATCCAGGTTGGCCATTCGACGGCTCGGCCGGCGTCGTTGTCCCAGGTCACGGGCTGCGTGACGAGGGGAGCGCCATAGGGGTCGAGGCGGTCATGCCGTTGCGGAGGGCCGCTCACCACGCCAGCGCGACGGCCAACGCGGTAGGCAACGCGCTGGCCCGGAGCGAACACGTTGGGCTCATGCAACAGATCGGTCACTTCCTCCTGCCTCGCTGGTCAAGTACCCTGGACCGTCGATCTTTACTGTACCTTACTGTACGTCCCCGCAAGGTGGAAGGGGGAAGGTTGGCCAAGGAGCACGTCGGCTACCGCCAGATCGCCGCTCACCTTCGGGCAGCGATCCACGCTGGCGACTTCCCCGATGGCATGAAGCTCGCCCCTGAGCCGGAGCTGGCCAGCCAGTACGGCGTGAGCGTTCGGACGCTGCAACGGGCAACCGCGCTGCTCAAGGCTGAGGGGTTGCTAGTCGCGCACCGCGGCGCCGAGGGAACCCGCGTCCGCTATCGGCCGCCGCTGCGCATTCGCCTCCAGGACTACCTGTTGGCCCGTGACCCGGCGCCAGGGGGGCCGTTCGAGCGTGCGACGGCCGCTCAGGGGCTCGGCGGCTACGGCGAGCTGGTTACTGTCGAGCACCAGACCGCCAGCGGCGAGCTGGCCCGCGCACTCGGCATTCCCGAGGGAGCGGGGGTCGTCTACCGGCGCCGGCATATGCATGCCGGCGGGGTAGTCGCCCAGATCCAGGAGGGATGGCTTCCGCTCGATCTGGTTGCCGGGACGAAGCTCGCTGGCCGGGAAAAGGTTGTCGAGGGGACCTATGCCGGCCTGATCGGCGCCGGCCATGCGCCCGTGCGGCTCCAGCGGCGCTTCTGGCCCCGGATGCCGACCGATGCGGAGCGGGTTGTGCTGAGCCTTGCTGAGGGGATTCCCGTTCAGGTGGTCGAGCGGACGACCTGGGAGGCATCGGGGCGCGTAGTCGAGTTCCTTCGGGTCGTCGCGGCGGGGGACCGGCATGAGTTCATGGATGACTTGCCGTTGCCTGCAAGCGATTGAGAGGGGGAGGCAGCCGCCCACCCGTCGCCCTTCCGATCGCGCCGTCTAGACTACGGGACGTCCTGATCCGTGCGGCGGAGGGAGGCCCATGGCGCACGTCATCGCCATCGCCAACCACAAGGGCGGCGTCGGCAAGACCCTCACCGCGGTCAACCTCGCCGCCGGGCTCGCCCGGGCCGGACACCGGACGCTCCTGGTGGACACCGACCCGCAGGCACAATCGACCTTCTGGTTCGTGGACGACCCGGGCGACGTCGAGGCTGACCTCCAGGACGTCATCGCCCGGGGCGTGCTGGTGGATTCGGTCATCCGCTCGACCAGGATCGGGCTGCTCGACCTGTTGCCGGCAACGCTAGCCCTGGCCCGCCTCGACCTGGACTTGATGAGCATGGTCCGCCGCGAGGACCGGATGAAGCGGGCACTCCGCCAGGTCGAGGACCACTACGCCTACATGGTGCTCGACCTGGCCCCAAACCTGTCGCTCGTGACCTTGGCATCGCTGGCCGCGGCAACCGAGATCATCGCGCCGGTCAACGCTGAGCGCCTGGCGGTCAACGGCCTGGGGACATTCCTGGGCTGGATGGATGACTTCCGCCGCGAGGACGTCATCACCGCACCCCTGCTCGGCGTGCTGGTCACCAAGGTTGACCTCGGCACCGATGGGCAGCCGCGGACGCGGGTGGGCCGCGAGTCCATGGAAGCGCTCCAAGCGAGCGGGCTGCCGCTGTTCGAGACGGTGATCCCGCGGCGCATCGGCGTCGAGGACGAGGTAAGCGGCCGGCTGGTGGTGGGGGACCGGGGCGTGACTCCGGCCGTCTCCGGCGCCTACGAGCGGTTCGTGAGCGAAGTGCTCGACCGCACGGGGAAGGGGGACACCAATGGCCGGTAAGCGGTTGAGCGCGGGCGACATGCTCGCCCAAGGCCGGGCCCGATCGGGCGCCGGCGAGGACCGGCCAGCCAGCTCGCCGGCGAGCGGCGCGGCGTCGCAGCGTCCCGACGTCGAGACGTCCCGGTACGAGCGGGTCACGGTCTACCTGACCGCGGACCAAAAGCGATGGGCCAGGGATGCGGCCAGGGACACGGGGCTCGACGGGATCGGCGCCTCGGACGTGATCCGGCTTGCGCTCCGCCAGCTCAGGGACGCAGCGCAGGCCGGCCAGCTCGACCTGGCCCGGGAGCTGACCGAGCAGGCATGGACCGAGGTGGAGACCCACCGGGGCCGGGCGAAGCGGGGCCTACCGCCACGGCCGAGGTAGGCAGGGCCCGGCACCGGCGAGAGAGCGGCCGGCGCCGGCGGAGCCGAGCACGCGGCCACCACGGGGCCCGGGCGGCCAGCCTGCGGGGGAGCGGAGCTGTGGCCGCAACGATGGCTCCCCCACACGCCCCCCGGCGCCGGCGGTGACGGCCTGGTGGTGCGCGACGTCGGCCGGCTCGCCGGCGAGCCCGGTAGGAACCTGGCGGCGCAGCGGGAGCCGCCAGCGAATTGACTCCGCTGCTAGAAATCACG
>WNGB01016009.1_pt1 | contig 14815 bp, 19 predicted proteins | sample 5400681 | NCBI WGS metagenome assembly WNGB01 (sample SAMN13153367, study PRJNA577476) | soil metagenome | isolation source: 115 cm soil or saprolite under grassland replicate 2 | place: USA:California | collected 2016-06-15
GTCGCCGCCCGCAAGAAGCGCCGCAAGGTGCTCCAGCAGGCCCGCGGCTACTGGGGCCTCAAGCACTCGAGCTACAAGCAGGCCAAGGAGCAGATCGAGCACTCGCTCACGTACGCCTACCGCGACCGCAAGGCGCGCAAGCGGAGCTTCCGCTCGCTCTGGATCATGCGCATCAACGCGGCCGCCCGTGAGAACGGGCTCTCGTACAACCAGTTCATCGCCGGCTGCCGCATGGCGGAGATCGAGCTGGATCGCAAGGTGCTGGCGGATCTGGCAGTCAAGGATCCCACCGCCTTCGCGGCGGTCGCCGAGCAAGCGAAGGCTGCCCTCGCCAAGTAGCAGGGAAGAGCTTCGAGGGACCTTCGAGGAGGTCCCGGAGCTCTACGACCGGGCCCGGCCGGTTTATCCCGAAGGCGTGTTCGACGATCTCGTCGAGCTGGCGGGGCTTCCCGCGGGCGGCCGCATCCTCGAGATCGGCCCCGGGACCGGGAAGGCGACGCTGCCACTGGCGCGGCGCGGCTTCCGGCTCGTCTCCGTCGAGCTCGGGGCCCGGTTGGCTGAGGCGGCGAAGCGCAACCTCGCCGAATTTCCCGGCATCGAGATCGTCAACGCGAACTTCGAGACGTGGGAGCCGGACGAGGGCGGCTTCGACGCGGTTGTCGCGTTCACGGCCTTCCATTGGATCGATCCGGAGCTCCGGTTCGAGAAGCCGGCACGCCTCCTGGGGGACGGCGGTGCGCTGGCGGTCGTCGAGACGCAGCACGTCCTCCTGCCCGACGGCGACCGGTTCTTCGTGGACGTGCAGGAGGACTACGAGGCGGTCGATCCGAGCGAGGACAACCGCCCGCCGGGCCCGCCCGAGGGCGTGCCCGGCCTCAGCGGCGAGATCGACGCGAGCGGTTACTTCCGGACGGTGGGGGTGAGGCGCCACGTCTGGGACGTGAGCTATTCGGCCGACGAGTACATCGCCGTCCTCGATACGTACTCCGGCCACCGTTCGTTGGAGGAGTCGAAGCGGCGAGATCTGTACGACCGGATCCGGCGGCGGATCGAATCGCGACCGGAGGGTCGCATCCGCAAGACATATCTGGCGGCGCTGACTGTCGCACGCAAGAAGTGATCACCTCCGCGTCGAATCCGCGGCTCAAGCTCGTCCGCAGGCTTACGTCGCGACGCCAGCGCGAGCGGCTCGGCCTGTTCGTCTGCGAGGGGGAGGATCTGGTCGATGCGGCGGCCGCGGCCGGCGCGGAGCCCGTGGACACGCTTGTCGCGGGAGAGACGGTCGAGCCGCAGCTGCTGGCGGAGTTGTCGACGCTGGCGCACCCCCCACGTGTGATCGCCGTCTTTCGGCGGGCCGACCTTCCGCGGCTCGACCCGGCTTCGGCGCCGCCGACCGGGCTTGCGCTCTGGCGGGTCGGCGATCCCGGGAACGTCGGGACGCTCGTGCGCGCGGCAGACGCGTTAGGCCCGGCGTTCGTCGCGCTGTCGGCCGGATGCGCCGATCCCACGGGGCCGAAGGCGCTGAGGGCGTCCATGGGCGCAATCTTCCGCGTGCCCGTGGGACGCTTCGACGAGGCTCCGGGGAGGCGGATCGCGCTCGTCCCACGCGGCGGCCGGCCGCTGCAGGAGCTGGAGCTGTCCGGTTCGACGACGTTCGTCCTCGGTGCCGAGCGGGAAGGGCTGCCGGACGACATCGTCGCCGAGTGCGCCGAGACGGCGTCGATCCCGATCGCCGCGGATTCCGAGTCGCTCAATGTGGCCGTCGCGGGCGCAATCGCGCTCTACGAGCTGCGGCGCCGCACTCCGGGCTAGCCCTCGCGGCCGGCGGGTCTACCAGGCGCCGCCGCCTCCGCCTCCGCCGCCCCCGCCCCCGCCGCCCGAGAAGCCGCCGCCGGACCCGCTCGATCCGCTGCTCGAGGGCGGCGTCAGCGCCGAGCCGAAGCCGGCGCTCAGATCGCTGATCCCGAGCGCGCTCGGGCCCGACCCGAGGTCGCCGGTCGGGCTGATCCAGTAGATCGTGCTTGCCTGGTGCAGCTCCTCCGGCATGTGCAGCTGCGCGCCCTGCAGCACGCGCTCGGCGATCCCGAAGGCGATCCCGTAGACGAGGTAGCGCTCCCAGAGCTCGAGCGAGGCAGGCGGCGCCTCGGCCAGGCGCGGGAAGTCGGTCAGGTACCGGCGGAAGGCATCCCAGCGCTCGGCTTCGGCCTCCGCCTCGGGCCGCCGCCGGCGCCACATGCGAACCCGTGTGGCTCCGATCAGTTGCAGCACGGCGTTCACCGCGGCGCAGGCCCCGAGCGCGATCAGGACGACGTCGCTCCAGCGCGGAGCCACCGCGCGGAAGCCGTCGATCCCGACCCAGAGCATCACCGCCGCGGCGACGGCGAAGACGCCGACGCCGGCCGCGAGAATCCGGGCGCCCGCATCCTCGAACCAGCGCCGCTTCTTGATCGAAGCCTCGACCTGACTCTTGAACGCCTGAAAGCGCTTGGCGTTCGTCGTCCGGTCGTCGCTGATCCGGTCGCGAAAGTTCGACAGCCGCTGAGGCGCTTCCGCGAGCAGGCTGTCGACGACCTCGGCGACGTCTTGCTCGAACGGTGTCAGCGGAACGTCCTTGCCCTTCGAGACCTCGAGATCTGCCACGTCCTGCTTGCGGATGTGGCCCCACGTCGCCTTCTCGGTCGTAACAGGGGTCGCCTTGAAGCGGCCGCGCCGGATCAGGTCGAACAGGGTCGCCGTGAACTCGAGCGATCCGACTGTCGTGCTCTGACGTACGAGCGGAGGCACCAGGGCAGGCTCGAGCTCGGTGGGCGGCTCCTGCTCGTACTCGCGGTCATAGCTGCTCCGGCGCTCGCGCCCGTAGAAGTAGTACACAGCGCCCAGAGCCAGGAGCCCGGGACCCAGCCCCAGCGTCAGCAGGATGAGAATCGTCCGCCAGATGTTGTCGATCGCGTCTCGGATCTGCCTCCGGTCGCTCTCGAACGACGCCGCCGAGCTCTTCTCCTCCGCGACGATCCGGTCGAGGGCGTTCTCGTGCATGACGCGGGTGCCCGCCGTCGAGGTGAGCAGGCTGCGAGGGAAGAGGACGCGCAGCTCCACGAACTGCTTCGACGGGACGTCAACCGCGAGTAGCGTCGCCTCCTTGGGCTTGCGGGCGACGACGCCTCGCACGTACTCGGGCGCGCCCCAGACCCGGTAGGAGGGGCCGGAGGCCCTGCGGGGCAGCGTCATCGACGCCGTCAGCCGGTCGAGCCCAACCTTCCACTCCCGGCCCCACACCTGCAGGTTCACGTCGACGACGTCGTCGTAGGCGACAGCAAGGCCGGCGAGGCGATAGCCGACCGTGAACTTGCGGTCCTCGTAGGACGCCGTGTAGTGCCAGACGATGCGCAGGGCATGGTCGAGCCTGGCCGTGCCGAAGGTGCCCGGCGCGCCGTAGCTCCCGAGCTCGGCGGATGCGCCCGGCAAGTAGCGCTTCCCCTTCTCGGCCACGAACACGTCGTCGATCCGCTCCCCCGACCGAAGCGGGATGTCGCGGTACGCGCCGCTGAAGACTCCGTTGAACGAGAAGGCGATCCGCTCGCGCACCCGCAGCGCTCCGTCCGGCTCGACCCGAACGCGAACGTCGGCGCTCGGAAGCGAAAAATCCTTGGCCGAGGCGGCCGGTGCGGCGACGAGCAGGAAGGCGAGGGCGGCGAGCCCGATCGCTCCCCTGCTCAGAAGTGCACTCGTGGCGCCTCCCGCGCCGGCTCCTCGATCTCGAAGAATTCCCGCGCAGTGAAGTGGAACAGGCCCGCGAGGATGTTCGTCGGCACCGTCTGGATCGCGTTGTTGTAGGTCAGCACCGTGTCGTTGTAGACCTGGCGCGAGACGGCGATCTTCTGCTCCGTCTCGGTCAGCTGTGCCTGCAGCTGCTGGAAGTTCTCAGTCGCGCGCAGCTGCGGATAGGCCTCGGCAACCGCGAACAGGCGGCCGATGGCCGCCGTCAGCACGTTCTCAGCCTGCGCCTGGTCCGGCACCGTCCGCGCCTCCTGAGCCGCGGTCCGCGCCTTCGTTACCTCGTCGAAGGTCTCGCGCTCGTGCGACGCGTAGCCCTTCACGGCCTCGACCAGGTTGGGGATCAGGTCGTAGCGCCGGCGGAGCTGGACGTCCACCTGCGCCCACGCGTTCTGAGTCCGGTTCCTGGCGCGGACGAGCTTGTTGTAGCCGAGGACGAGCAGCAGGAGGATCAGCCCGGCCACGACGGCGACGACGATGATCACCCAGGTCATCCGCGCAACCCTAACGCTCTGCCGGCCTGGCGACCCAGATGGCGTCTTCGCCGCCCGAGTACGGAGTGCGGTCGAACCAGCCGAAGCAGGCCTCGATCTCGAACCCGCTCTCCTCGAGCAGCATCCGCCATTCGAGCGGGGAGAGCCACGCGAGCGACATCGTCGTCGTCTCGTCTCCTTCGCCTCGGACGGAGAGCGTGAGCGTGCGGGCCGCCGTGTCCCAGTCCGCTCGCTCGAAGATGCCGGGCTCGCGCTCGAGCCAGCGCCCGTTGGTCTCGGCGATGTCGTCGTCGGCCGGCGCGAAGACGTCGAAGACGAACCGGCCGTCCGCGGGCAGGAGCCGGCGCACGGCTCCGAGCGCGCGGCGGCGCTCGCGGTCGTTCTGCAGGTGGAGGTAGGAGCGGAAGGGACAGATCACGAGCGGCACCGGCCCGTCGACCGGCGGATCGGCCAGGTCGCCTGCGCGCAGGTCGATCCGGCTCTCGACGCCCGCGGCCGCCGCGCGCTCGCGGCAGACCTCGAGCATGCCCGGGGACGAGTCGACCCCGATCACATTGATGCCGGCCGCGGCGATCGGCACCGCGATCCGCCCGGTGCCGACGCCGAGCTCGACCACCGGGCCCTCGGCGCGCCGCGCTTCCTCGACGTAGAACGGGATGTCTTCCGTGACGCTCCGGCTCCAGGGGTCGTACAGGCGCGCGATCGCGTCGTACGCAGTGCCCTCCACGGCGCCATTGTTGCCGCGGCCGCCGACCGCTATCGTGTAAGCGTGAGCGTTTCGCGTCAGTCGTTCCTCTTTACCGGGCCCCGGCTCTCGGCCGGGGGCCGGCGCTGACGCGCGCAGCCGCCGTTCCTCTTCCGATGCGGGCCGGGGCCTGAGCCATTCGAAGGCCTGTCTCTGCAAAGGGGGAATGATGAAGAAACGACCATCCGTTACAGTCGCCGCTGTGCACGCGAAGGCGCTCGAGACCGAGGCTTTGAGCGCGATTTCGTCCGCCGAGACGCTCGACGAGCTGGATGCCGCGCGCATCCGTTACCTGGGCAGGAAGAGCGAGCTCAAGCAGGCGCTCCGCGACGTCCGCGACCGGGAGACGGGCATGAGCCTGAATGCCGTCCGCGAGCGACTCGAGCAGGCCGTCGAGCAGCGGCGAACCGCGCTCGAGCGCGTCGAGCTAGACCGCAGGCTGGCGGAAGGCGCCGTCGACGTCACGCTTCCCGGAACGCCCGTCTCTCGCGGCCACCTTCACCTCATCACTCAGATCCGCCGCGAGGTCGAGGACATTTTCCTTGGGCTCGGCTACGAAGTCGTCGACGGGCGCGAGATCGAGACGCCGCGCTACCTGTTCGACGCGCTCAATATGCCGCCCACGCATGTGACGCGCTCGCCGCTCCACACCCTGTACCTGAGCGACAAGCTCGTCCTCCGCACCGAGACTTCGCCGGCCCAGATCCACGCAATGGAGAAGCGCGACCCGCCCGTCTACATGGTCTCGCTCGGCCGCGTCTATCGGCGCGACACGATCGACCCGACGCACTACCCGATCTTCCACCAAGTCGAGGGCCTCGCGGTCGATCGCGGAATTACGCTCGCTGACCTGAAGGGGACGCTCCGCCTCCTGCTTCGGCGGCTGTTCGGCGAGGACGTCGAGGCTCGGATTCGCACGAGCTTCTTTCCGTTCACGGAGCCCTCGGTGGAGGCCGACGTGTCCTGCTTCGTCTGCGACAAGCGCGGCTGCCGGGTCTGCAAGTACGAAGGTTGGATCGAGGTCGGCGGCGCCGGCATGGTCGACCCGAACGTGCTCGAGTTCGTGGGCTACGGCCCCGAGCAAGTGTCGGGGTTCGCCTTCGGCTGGGGGCTGGAGCGGATCGCCCAGATCCGCCACAACGTTCCCGACATCCGCGAGCTCTGGAGCGGAGACCTGCGCGTTACGAGGCAGTTCTGATGCTGGTCCCACTCTCGTGGCTCCGAGACTACGTCCCGCTCGAGATGCCTCTCGGCGAGCTTGTCGAGAGGCTGACGATCTCGACGACTCAGGTCGGACAGGTGATCGCGCGCGGTGTTCCCGAGACCGATGGGAACCTCGACCTTTATCGCGTAGGCCGAGTCCTCGAGGCCGGCAAGCATCCGAATGCCGACCGCTTGCAGCTCTGCCGGGTGGACGTCGGGGAGGGGGAGCCGCGACAGATCGTCTGCGGGGCGTGGAACTTCGGGACGGGCGCGACAGTCGCCGTCGCACTCCCCGGCGCTGTGCTGCCCGGTGGCCAGAAGCTCGAGCGGGCGAAGCTCCGCGGCGAGGTCTCGGAGGGAATGATCCTGTCCGAGCGTGAGCTCGAGCTCGGCTCCGACCACACGGGCATCCTCGTCCTCGAGGGCGGGGAGCCCGGCACGCCCTTGGCGGACGTGCTCCCGCTCCACGATGTCGTGCTCGAGCTCGAGACGACGCCGAACCGGCCCGATCTGCTCTCGGTCTACGGGCTCGCGCGCGAAGTGGCCGCGATGTGGGAGCTCGAGCTCGCGCCACCACCCGGTAGCGATCCTGTGCGTGGGGACGAGCCCGTGGACGTTCGGATCGAGGACCTGGAACGGTGTCCGCGCTACGTCGGCCGGACATTCAGGGACGTGCACGTTGCTCCGTCGCCTGTATGGCTGAAGGGGCGACTGACGGCAGCTGGAATGAGGCCGATCTCGAACGTGGTCGACATCACGAACTACGTCATGCTCGCACTCGGAAACCCGCTGCACGCCTTCGACCAGAGCAAGCTAAGAGAGCGGAGGATCGTCGTCCGCCGGGCTGGCAAAGGCGAAGAGATCCGCACGCTCGATGGCTTGGTACGAGAGCTCGATCCGTGGGATCTCGTGATCGCGGATGCCGAGGAGGCGGTCGCGATCGCCGGCGTGATGGGGTCGGCCAACAGCGAGGTCGAGGAGGCGACGACCGACGTGTTGCTCGAGTCGGCCAACTTCGAGCCCTTCGGCATCCTCAAGACCTCCGAACGGCTCGGGCTGCGCAGCGAGGCCTCGAGCCGTTGGGAGAAAGGTGTCGATCCGCATCTCGCCGGACCCGCCGCCGTCTACGCGACCGAACTTCTGGTCGAGCATGCGGGCGCGCGCTGGACGGGGGAGACGGACATGCACGACGAGCTTCCGTCGCGACCGGTCGTTCGCCTACGGCCCGAGCGCGCGGATGCCCTGAACGGTCTCGAAGTGCGGCCGCAGGAGCAACGAGGGACGCTCGAGCGGCTCGGGTTCGAGGTCGGGGACGACTGGCAGGTCGCGGTCCCGACCTGGCGGGCCCGTGACGTCACGCGCGAGATCGACCTGGTCGAGGAGGTCGCGCGCTCCGTGCTCGATCGCGTTCCGTACACGCTTCCGTCCCGCCGGGAGATGTTCGGTGCCCTGACCACCGAGCAGCGTCTGCGCCGGCTCGTCGAGGACGTCCTGATCGGCTCGGGCTTCTCCGAGGTGTACACGCCGAGCCTCGTCCCCGAAAGGTCCGCGCCGGATGCGTTCCGCCTGCCCGCTCCGCTCACGGCCGACCTGGCCGAGCTACGGACCCGACTCGGCCCGAGCCTCGTCGAGGCGGCCCGCCACAACGTCGACGCCGGGAACGAGAACATCGCGCTCTTCGAGATCGCGCGCGTCTACCTGCCCGGACCCGAGGAGCCCTGGCACTTGGGGGCGATCGCGCAAGGCGACTTCTCGCGCATCAAGGGCGTCGTCGAGAGCCTGTGCGCCACTCTCCACGTCGAGCCCCGTTTCACCCGCACGCAGGAGGACTTCCTCCACCCCGGACGCGCCGCGGTGATCGAGGCGGGCTGGCTCGGCGAGCTGCATCCGGCGCTGCTCGAGGGGATGTGGAGCGCGTTCGAGCTCGATCTCGGCGTGCTCTTCGGGGACGTTCCGGAGCGGATCGCTTACGAGGACGTGGTCACGTACCCGGCCGTCCACCAGGACCTCGCCTTCATCGTCCCCGAGAACGTGTCGGCCGGCGACCTCATGGACGCGGCGCGCGAGGCCGCGGGCCCGGAGCTTCGCGAGCTGCGTGTCTTCGACGTCTACCGCGGGCCGCAGGTGGGGGAGGGAAAGAAGTCGATCGCGCTCGCCGTCTCGTTCCAGTCCCCGGAGCGGACGCTCTCGGACGCGGATGCAGCTCTGTTGCGGGAGCGGATCGCCACCGCCCTCGCCGAGCGCTTCGGGGCCGAGCTCAGGAGCGGCTAGACCCCGGTGGGCTCGATCCGCTCGGCGAGTGCCTCGAGCACCTTGAGGTGAATCTCGTCCGAGCGCTTCATCAGGCTCCGGAACGCCTGGTCGGTGACTACGAGCGACCGCACGGGAGTCGTGGTCTTGACGGTCGCGTTCCGCGGCTGCCGCGAGACGAGCGCCATCTCTCCCGCGAAATCACCATCCGACAACGTCGCGATCTTGCGGCCGTCCCGGATCACGTCCGCGCTTCCTTCCAGCAGGACGAAGAACTCCCGCCCGCGCTCTCCCTGGCGGATGATCTCCTTGCCCGGCGGCAGATCGACCTCGTCCGCGAGCGACGCCACCTCCGCAAGCTCCTTCTTCGAGCAGTGGGAGAAGAGCGGAACGTGCCGGATCAGCTCGACCTTCTTGTCCTTGCCGAGACGCACAGGCCGAGTCTAAAAGATCAAAACCGACCGGGACTAAACTGCGTATGTCTTTCCGTGCACACGGAAACCACACGAGAGAGGGGTCACTAGTGCTTCGACGTCTGCTGCTTCCGCTTGCCGTCGTGGTCTTCGTCACGGCTGCGGCCGTCGTCTTCCTGCCCGCGGGCTCCGCGGCCGACAATCCGAAGCTGTTCGCAAGCGTGGGGCCCGGCTTCACGATCTCGCTCAAGGACTCGGGCGGCAACATCGTCACGCACCTCGACCCGGGCACCTACTCGATCGACTACAACGACCAGTCGGAAGAGCACAACTTCCACATCAGCGGCCCCGGCGTCGAGGAGGCGACTCCCGTCCCGACGATTGTGACGGGCACGTGGACGGTCACGTTCACCGACGGCAAGTACATCTTCCAGTGCGACGCGCACCCGACGATGATGCACGGTGCCTTCACCGCCGGCACCCCGCCCCCGCCTCCGCCGCCTCCTCCGCCCGCAAAGGGCAAGAAGCTGAGCGGCAGCGTCGGGCCGGGCTTCAAGATCTCGATCAGCCCGAAGAAGGTCAAGGCCGGGAAGTACACGGTCGTCGTGACCGACAAGTCACCCGCCCACAATTTCCACCTGAGGGGCCCGGGTGTGAACAAGAAGACGAGCATCGGCGGCACGGGCAAGTCCCAGTGGAAGGTCACGTTCAAGAAGGGCAAGACCTACCGCTTCCGCTGCGACGCGCACCCGACGCAGATGAAGGGCAAGTTCAAGGCCTCATAGCGACGAGGCCGAGGAGACCGGAGCGTCCGGCCTAGCCGGACGCTCCTCCATTCAAAGGGGAACCAATGGTTCCCCCTTGAGACCCCCTCCTTTGGGCAGCTTCAAAGGCCGTGAGGCCGAGGGGGAGACCGACGGTCTAGTCGCGATCGACGAGCGTAAACCGGCCCACGCGCGCCTTCTCCGCGCCTTCCCGGCCTCGGGGACGAAGCCGGCACCGAGCGCCGCGGCGGCGAGCACGGGAGGGCTGACCCGGATCTTGGCCGCGTCACGCAGGGAGTCGACCGCCTGAGCGAGCCGCTCGCGCTCGGATTCGATCTCGCGCCGAACGGCTTCGGGCTTTCTCTGCTCAGCGCTTGCCATCGGCTCTGATCGCCTCCCCGGTGAGCCTCGCTTCCTCGATCGCCTGCTTCGGCACCGGCGGCGTTCCCTGCTTGAACGAGCGGATCGCCAGCGCGCCGAGCAGCCCGATCACGACCAAGAGCCCGCCGGCCACGATCAGCAGCGCAAGCCAGGTCGAGAACGGGACCGCCAGTGCGGCGGCGCCCGCGGCGAGCCCGAAGCCAAGCGCGAACAGGAGCAGGATCGCGGCTCCGAGCGCCAGGCCGATCCCGACCGCCAGCGCCCTGACCTTGCGGCTGATCTCGAGCGCTGCAAGCTCGAGCTCGAGCCGGGCGAGGGCGCTTGCGTGCTCGGCGACCTGCTTGGCGGCGCCGCCGAGGCCGGTGCGCTCAGTCTCGTGGGTGGGCATGGCCTCTCCAGTCGATCAGCTTCGCTACGACGACGCCGACCGCGAAGGCCGCGCCGGCGATCAGAAGTGCGTTCGGCCCGCTTTGCTTCGCGCGCTCTGGTCGCGGGGACGGCTGCTCGGCGCTCGGAGGCGCGGGCGGCGCGGGAGTGACACGGCCGTTGGTCGGCGCCTCTCCGCGCAGGCGCGCCGCGACAAGGCTTGGCTTGAGCTTGCGCAGGAAGACCGCGTCCTCGGCGAGCGGCTCTGCCAGCTTGGCCGCGAACCCGCCCTCGGCGGCCATCTTGCGCGAGAGATCCTCGAGCAACGCAGCGCCGCGTTCCACGATCAGGTCAGCCTTGGTCATCGTTTGGCCGGGGGCTCCTCTCCGGTGGCCACGCGCCAGATCCTGGTCGCGACTGTGCGTGCGGCAATCCCGGCCGCCGCTGCGATGCCGGCGTAGAGCCCGGACCAGAGCAGTTTGCGCAACATGCCGTCCCGAGCTTACCGTGCGTTGCGCGCGCAGAAACATCCACGGGCGCCGAGCGAGCGCGGTCGTGGATATTTATTCTCCATTCATGCAACGCCGTGGTCCGCTTCCCAAAGAGGAGCGGCAACGGCTGATCACGAGCGTCATCGCCAGCAGGAGGATCGGCACCCAACTCGAGCTGATGGCGGCGCTCGCGCGGGCCGGCTGTCGCGTCACCCAGGCGACCGTCTCGCGGGACGTTCGCGAGCTCGGGATCCAGAAGTCGCGAGATCCACTCGGGCAAGCGAGGTATACGCTTCCGCAGGGAGCGACCCGCGGCGACCCGCGCGACACGCTCGGATCGGTTCTGGCCCAGTTCGGCAGGCGGGCCGTATCGGCTCAGAACCTCGTCATCGTCCGCTGTGAGCTGGGGACCGCGCCCGCGGTCGCCCGCGCGCTCGACCGGACGGAGGACAACCGCGTGCTCGGGACGCTCGCCGGCGACGACACGTGCCTGGCCGTCGCGCGCGGGCCGAGAGAGGCGAGGGCCGTCGCCCGAGAGCTCCGCCGGGTCATCGGCTAGATGTACTTGACAGATATATCTCCATGATGTATCTTCGCGCTATATGGAGACGGAACTCAGCCCGACCGCCTACGTCGTCCTCGGGATGCTGGGGCTTGGCGCCAAGACCGGGTACGACATCAAGGGCATCGTCGATCGCTCGACGCGGTTCTTCTGGGCGGCCAGCTACGGGCAGATCTATCCTGAGCTGAGGCGGCTCGAGGAGGCGGGCCTGGTGACGGGCAAGCAGGCGCCGACGGGCGGGCGCAAGCGGAAGGCCTACGAGCTGGCGCCCACGGGCCGGCGCGCCCTCGCCGAGTGGGCTGCCGCGCCGCCGCGGATGCCGGAGCTGCGGGACGAGAACCTGCTCAAGCTCTTCTTCGCCGACCTGCTCCCGCGCGAGCAGGCCCTCGAGCAGCTCCGCATGCGGCGGTTCGGGCACGAGGAGTTTCTCGCCTTCCTGCGCGAGGTCGAAGCGCGACCCGGTGAAGACCCTCCGTTCGTCGGGCTCGTCCTCCAGTACGGGATCGAGTACGCGGAATGGAACATCGAGTGGTGCAAGAAGCACGAGCGACGGTTGGCCGGCAAGAAAGCGGCATGACAACGGTGGCCGGCAGGCTGCCCGAGCGCGCGCCGTCCGTCCGCTCGGTCCTCCGCGGTGGCTCGCCGCGCTTCCTGCGCGAGCTGTTCGGCCCCGTTGCCGCGTTTTACGTCGGCTGGAAGCTCGGGAGCCTCGTTACCGGGATCGTGCTCGCCACGGTCCTTGCCCTCGGTCTCGAGTGGTACGAGCGCAGACACGGCAGGCGCGGCGCGCTCGCGCTGATATCGGCGGCCTTCGTGGTCGTTCAGGCCTTGGTCGGGCTCGTTGCCGACAGTGCGGTCGTCTACCTCGCCCAGCCCGTGCTCGTGAGCGCGATCTGGGGGATCGCCAACTCGTCTCGGCCGCCATCGGACGCCCGCTGATGGGCGTCTTCGCCGACGCGTGGTACCCGTTCCCGCCCGAGATCAAGGCCTCGTCCGCCTATCGAAAGGTGTTCGGCTTCGAGTCGGTCGTGTGGGGCCTCTACCTGCTCGTCCGGAGCGCGATCCGGATGCTGGTGCTGTGGACGGGCAGCATCGGCCTGTTCGTCGCCGTCCAGTTCCTGACCGGGATCCCGATCACGATCGCGCTCGTGGTGTGGTCGATCTGGTATGCGACGCGGAGCTTCGAGCGACGCTTCAGCGGCGAAACCAACCCAGAAAGCGCTGCCACCGCGACGCGGTGATGGGCAGGATCTCTTCGCTCGGCGGCGGCTCGTCATAGTGGGACAGGCGCTCGGTCTGGCCGGGGTCGAGGTCGAGCTGCACGAGTCCGTCGTAGATCGACTTGACGCGCTCGGCCGGCACGTAGCGCGGGCGTCCGAGCACGCCGGACGAGATCGAGAGCCCGTCGAAGATGTCCTTGCCCGTGTCGCCGACCACCTCGTGCACCTTCCCAACCTCGGTCCCGTCTGAGGCGAGCACCTTCCACCCGGGCTCGATCAGGAACCAGGAAACAGGGTCGCCGGTCAAACGGAGCGGCCGCCGACGTACCAGACCGGGCCCTGGGTGCCGACCGGCTTCGTGTCCGAGAGCACGCGCAGGATCGTGACCTCGCCGCGGATCCCCCGCTCGTCCAGGCGCTCCAGGCAGCGCCTGACCATCCCGGGCGAGGCGCCGTAGCCGAACTCTCTCGCGCAGCGGAAGCGGAACGCGGGCTTGCTCCCGTAACGCGCCGGGTTCAGGGGTGCCAGCGCCAGCGCTCCAGGGTCGAGGTAGTCCGTCGAGTAGAGCTCGATCTCGGCGTAGATGTCGCTCCAGTCCTCGGGTAGCCCGGCGATCGCGGCATCCCACGACTCGGCCAGCGTGGTACGGCTCGCCCGGGGCAGCGCCGGCTCGGGCTTTCCCGACGACACGAGCTCCAGCTCGCCCCGGATCCGCTCCTGGTCGATCCGCCGCAGCAGCCGCATGAGCGCGTCCGGAGTAATCCCGGCGCCGCGCCGCGTCGTGTGGAAGCGGATGCCGTTCCCGCTTCGGCCGGGATTGGCGGGCGCGAGCAGGGCGGTGGCACGCTCGGCGTCCCCGTCGTCGGCGACCGTGAGCGCGAGTCGCGCGTCGCTCCACCCGTCCGGGAGCGACCGCTCGATCTCCCGCCACTGCTCGACGAGTCCCACGATGCTGAGCGTACACTCCGGCCGGTGGCAAAAGTCGAGCAGAGAGACACTCTTTCGAAGGAGATTCTGCGCGAGTTCTACCGCGAGATGCTCCTGATCCGGCACTTCGAGGAGAAGGTCGAAGAGCTGTTCCGCGGGGGTGAATTGCCCGGATTCCTCCACGTCGCGATCGGGCAGGAGGCGGTCGCCGTCGGCGTCTGCCGGGCGCTCGAACGCGAGGACGTGATCGCCTCCACGCACCGCGCCCACGGGCACACGCTCGCGAAGGGCACGCCTCCGGACGCGGTGATGGCCGAGCTGTTCGGGAAGGTCGAGGGTTGCTCCCACGGTTTCGGCGGCTCGATGCACCTCTATGACGTCGAGCGCGGAAACATGGGCGCGAACGCCGTCGTCGGAGGAGGGATTCCGGCGATCGTCGGGGCCGCGCTCGCCTTCAAGCTGCGCGGCGAGGCTCGCGTCGCCGTGGCGTTCTTCGGCGACGGCGCCACGAACATCGGCACGTTCTACGAGGCTCTCAACCTCGCACAGCTCTGGAAGGTCCCGGCGCTCTTCGTCTGCGAGAACAACCACTGGGCCGAGTCGACGCCCGCCAGCCAACAGCTTCCGATCGAGGATCTGACGCAGCGCGCGGTCGCCGTGGGAATGGAGTCCGTGAAAGTGGACGGACAGGACGTCGAGGCCGTCTACCGCGAGGCCGTCCGTGCCGTCGAGCGGGTGCGCGAGGGCAACGGGCCGATCTTCTTCCTGTGCGAGACCTACCGGCTCCGCGGCCACTACATCGGCGATCCGCAGGTTTATCGCTCGAAGGAGGAGATCGAGGAAGCGCGTGACAAGCACGACCCGCTCGATCGCACGCGCCCCGAGCTCGGGCTCTCCGACGAGGAGCTCGAGCAGCTGGACGCGGAGGTGCTGGAGATCGTCGAGCAGTCCGTCGAGTTCGCGCGCAACGGCACCGATCCCGATCCGGAAGACGCGTTGCGCAACGTCTATGCCTGAGCTCTCGTATCGAGAAGGGGTTCGCGACGCGCTCTCGCAGGCGATGCGCCGCGACGGAGACGTCTTCATCCTCGGCGAGGACATCGCCGAGATGGGCGGGTCGATGGGCGTGACGATGGGGATGCTCGACGAGTTCGGGCCCGAGCGCGTCCGCAACACGCCGATCTCGGAGATGGCGATCGTCGGGGCGAGCATCGGCGCCGCGATG